>OFDC01000035.1_pt1 | contig 189886 bp, 176 predicted proteins | sample 1520941 | NCBI WGS metagenome assembly OFDC01 (sample SAMEA94258168, study PRJEB24077) | hot springs metagenome | biome: Aquatic biome; feature: Water | place: India | collected 2012-12-06 | depth 5 m
CAAGGGAGCCGAAGGCCGTGATGGCTGGGTGCCCTCTTCTTTGGTTACTTTCTGTGGGGCAAGTAACAGAAAGTAACTCGCCTAGAGGCGAAAGTAATCGCTGTGTGGCTGGGCGTCCTTGTGGCAAAATAGCGCTTTACAGCGCATCCATCATGAAATTACTGGCTCTCGAATCCTCCACTGAAACGCTTTCACTTGCCTTGCAAACCGAGGCTGGCCTGCGTACGTTTGATGAAGTGACCGGTCCGGCCGCTTCGCAACGTATCTTGCCGGAAATCCAGCGGTTGTTGACCGAGGCCGGCGTGAAGCTGGCTGATTTGGATGGCATTGTTTATGGGACGGGCCCGGGTGCTTTTACAGGCGTGCGCGTGGCGGTGGGCGTTGCGCAGGGCCTGGCATTTGGCGCAGGGTTGCGTGTGGTCGGTATCAGTTCTGTGCTGGCAGTGGCTGAAACTGCGAGGCAAACGGCACAGGCAGAAAAGGTGATTGTTTGCCTGGATGCCCGCATGGGGGAGGTCTATCACGCGGCATTTGTACGACAGGCAGATGCCTGGCAGGAGCTTTCGCCTCCTACCGTGTGCAAACCGCAGGATGTCCCTGTGCTTGAGGGCACTGGTTGGGTTGGTGCGGGTTCCGGCTGGGCGGTATTTACAGAAATATTGGCTACGAAGTATGCGGGACAGTTGCAGGGAAGCCTGCCGCAAGCCTTGCCAGAAGCCAGCGCGATGCTGGTATTGGCTCAGCCTTTATTTGCTGCGGGAAACACACAGCCTGCCCAACAGGCAGCGCCTTTATATGTACGTAACCGGGTTGCATTAACGGCCGCCGAGCGTGCACAAGGACAAACGCTATAAGCGCGACCTTATGAGTGCTTTACCACAACAACACGTGTCGTTCCGGCCAATGTCCTACGATGACCTGGCTGTCATCAGCCGGATTGAGCCGACCATTTATAGCCATCCATGGACATTAGGAAATTTCAAAGATTCGCTCAATGCCGGGTATAGTGCATGGGTAATGGAAATAGCGGGGGATATTGTCGGCTATGCGCTGGTGATGTTGGTGCTGGATGAGGCACACCTGCTCAACCTGAGCGTGGTCAAACCGTTTCAGGGGCAGGGCCTGGGCCGGATATTGCTGGCACATATGATTGCTATTTCTCAACGCCACCAGGCAGCCAATATGTTTCTTGAAGTACGGGTAAGCAATACCAAGGCGATTGCATTGTATGAGTCTATGGGTTTTTGTGAAATGGGCATACGCCGCAATTATTATCCAACCAAAACTGGTCGTGAAGATGCGGTGTTAATGGGACTGGCTTTATGAGCAGGAGGCAGCGATGAGCTTGACGCGCGAAGACATGCTGCGTGAACTGGACTTATTACCCGTCTGGCGGTTGCGGTCGCCTCTGGCCGAAACCTTGCCATCGGCAAGGGTACCTGAGACGGGGCCCATCATTGAAACGCAGATAGTTGCCATACCTGTGGTTGAGGTAAACGCAGAGTCAGTGGAGGTTGTTGCAGAGACGCCTATAGTTCAGGAAGACGCTGCGGCATTGACTGCTGAAATAAAACCACCCGACATTGCACCTGAGCCAGTGGTGCAGTCGCCATGGTTGTTGTATTGCCCGCAAGCTGGAGATTCCCAAAGCCAGCAATTATTACAAAATATCGTACGTGCCTTGCGGTTGCCCGCTGAGGAGGTGGTGTTGCATCAGCAAATCGTTAGCCTCGATCAGGTAAAAACCCGTTTTTGTGTGTTGTTTGGACTGGAAGCTGCAAATCAGTTTTTAAACGCAGAGCATCGTGAACTGGTATCGGTCCGCGGGCAATTGCATACGCAGGGCAATATGGCCTATGTCATCACCCATGATCCACGCGCCATGCTCGAAAACCCCCAGTTGAAAAAAGAGGTTTGGCAGGATCTGTGTCTGTTACTGGCGCAGAAAGAGATGGAAAGCGCTTGAAGAAGTCCCTGATAGCCCACATCTAATTTGCGAACATGTGAGCTATTGCAATCACAAAACCCAACAATAAGTTTTAATTTTAGACTGGAGTCTGACATGCGCCGATTATTAAACGTTTTATTAGTGGCAGCGACCTTAAGCTTATCTGGTTGCGGCTATAACCAGTTTCAAAGCCTGGATGAAGAAACCAAGGCCAACTGGTCTGAAGTGTTGAACCAGTACCAGCGCCGGGCTGATTTGGTACCTAACCTGGTGTCTACCGTAAAAGGTTATGCCAGCCATGAAGAAAAAGTGCTGACAGAAGTGACTGAGGCACGTGCCAAAGTGGGTAGTATGCAGGTGACTCCAGAGCTACTGAATGACCCGGATGCGTTTGCCAGATTCCAGGCTGCACAAGGCCAGTTGACCAGTGCATTGTCACGCTTGATGGTCGTCTCCGAGAATTATCCTAACCTGAAAGCTGACGCCAGCTTCCGTGATTTACAGGCGCAACTGGAAGGGACTGAAAACCGTGTCACCGTCGCACGTAACCGCTATATTGAGTCAGTGAAACAATATAACGTGGCTGTGCGTAGCTTCCCTAATAACCTGACTGCCATGATGTTTGGCTATCAACCCAAACCGACTTTTACCGTCGAGAACGAGAAAGCCATTTCCAGCGCGCCCAAGGTGGATTTTGGCGATAGTAAGTAATTGTTCAAGTTTTTGATCGTGATGTGGTCTCGCTGGAATTCCCTGCTGCTGGTCTGGTGCCTGTTGCTCAGTGCGCTTACCGGCCATGCAGCAGATGGCCTGGTGGATATCCCTGCCCTGCAAAGTCCGGTCACGGATTTAACGCAGACACTGTCGGTTGAAGAACAGGCTGCCCTCAATCAAAAACTGACCCAGTTTTTACAGCAATCTGGTTCGCAAGTGGCGGTGTTGCTGTTACCCAGCACCCAGCCTGAAGAGATTTCGCAATTTGGTATCCGTTTAGCGGATGCCTGGAAAATTGGCCGTGAAAAACAAGATGATGGCGTCATTGTCATCATTGCCAAAAACGACAGGAAAATGCGCATAGAAGTCGGCTATGGCCTGGAAGGTGCGATTCCAGATGCGATTGCCAAACGCATTGTCAGTGAGCAATTGTCGCCGGCATTCAAGCAAGGCCAGTTTTACCAGGGGCTTGATCTAGCCACCGATACACTGATCAAGTTGATCCACGGTGAACAGTTACCTGCGCCTGCACAACAGGCACACAAAGGGCATGCCAATGACTGGATGAGCCTGCTGCCTATCCTCATGTTTGCAGCTATTATTGGCGGTGCAATCCTGAAAGGCATGTTGGGGGATTTTCCCGGCAGCCTGGTAACAGGCGGTTTACTCGGTGGCCTGGCGGGCTTGCTGGGCGCAACGGCATTGATCATGGGGTTGATCGGCTTGGCGGCATTCGTTTTCACGATGGCGATGGGCGGACGTGGCATGGGTTCAAGCCCTTATATTCCTGGCGGTTTTGGCGGTTACTCTGGTGGCAGCCGTGGCCCGGATATTTTTAGTGGCGGCGGTGGTGGCTTTGGTGGTGGCGGAGCCTCCGGTGACTGGTAAAGCAAAACAATGAAACCGATACATCCTTTCAAACGCTGGTTAAGACATGCCTGGAGTCATCCACGGCATGTGGCTGCATTGTTCCCGGAAAAATCACTAAAGCACATAGAACAGGTGATTGCCGACAGTGAGCACCGTCACGCTGGTGAAATCAGGGTGGTGATTGAGTCTGGCTTGCCAAGCTATGCTATCCTGCGAGGCTTGACGCCGCGGCAACGGGCGATCAATCTGTTTGGACATCTCAATATCTGGGATACCGAGCATAACAATGGTGTGCTGATTTATTTGCTGCTGGCAGATCACGATGTCGAAGTTGTCGCCGACCGCGGCATCCATCGGCATGTTGGCGAGGCCGGCTGGCAACAGATTTGCCAGCAAATGGAAGGGATGTTCAGAAGTGGGCAGTTTGAGTCTGGTGTGGTGTACGGCATACAAGCGATTGGTGAGCATTTGGCAAAGCACTTTCCACCAGAAAGCGTACCGCGCAACGAACTCTCTAACAGGGTGCTTGTGCTTTAGCTTATGGATAGCGCTGCCAGCCTACGCAGACCTGAAAGATATTTACCGTATCTACCATAGCACCCCTTCACTCAATGCTTTCGAAATTTGTCAAGGTGGCGGATGTGTGCAGTCTGATGTCCTTAGCCTCACCACGGCTGAATGGGACAATATCACCCGCCTATTTACACCTATGCCGCAAACGCCAGAGGCCGAGCGAACAGCCATCGCCCAGGCTGTCGGTGTACTCGAAGACATTGTGGGCACCAAGATAGGGACGGCAGCCGACCGGGCGGGAACGTTCAATAACAGTGATTACCTGCATCAGCAAGACTGCAACGATGAGGCCATCAATACCACGACTTACATGCGCCTGATGCAACAGGCAGGCCTGATCCGGTTGCACGATATTCTGGATACCCGCACGCGTAAATTCTTTTTCACCGGCTGGCCGCATAGTGCCGCTGTCATCCGCGAGCAAGCCTGTCAGGCAGAGTATGCGGTTGATAGCTGGTTTTATGATAATGGGTATCCTGCAACCATTGTACCTATGGCTGTCTGGAAGGATGGCTATATCCCTGAAGATAGTCCTATCGTGCAGCGACCACAGCAAAAAGACTCGCCAACGGAGTAGGCGCGAGTGACGCCGCCATCGAATAAGGCTAAAATCGCGCTTTCGGATTTTAATTAAAAGTTATTCTTATGCGCGCCTCACAATTTTTCATCGCCACCCAAAAAGAAGCTCCTTCTGACGCCGAGCTGATCAGCCACAAACTCATGGTGCGTGCAGGCCTGATCAAGAAGTTGGGCAGCGGTTTGTATAGCTGGATGCCGCTGGGGTTGCGTGTGTTGCGCAAAGTGGAAAACATCGTGCGCGACGAGATGAACAAGGCGGGTGCGCTTGAGTTGCTGATGCCTGCGGTGCAGCCTAAAGAATTGTGGGAAGAAACCGGCCGCTGGGCAGTATTTGGCCCACAGATGCTGAAAATCCAGGACAGGCATGAGCGTGACTTCTGTTTTGGGCCGACGCATGAAGAAGTGATTACTGACATCGCCCGTAAGGAAATCAGCAGCTACAAACAGTTGCCATTGAATTTTTACCAGATCCAGACCAAGTTCCGTGACGAGATTCGCCCTCGTTTTGGCGTGATGCGCGCGCGCGAATTTTTAATGAAAGATGCTTACTCTTTCCATACCAGCGTCGATTGTCTGGTGAATACCTATAACACCATGCATACGGCGTATAGCAATGTGTTTACGCGCCTTGGCCTCAAGTTCCGCGCCGTGAAAGCGGACTCCGGCGCCATTGGTGGCGATGGTTCGCAAGAGTTTCATGTGCTGGCTGATAGCGGTGAAGATGCACTGGCCTATTGTGAACATTCTGATTACGCCGCTAACGTAGAACTGGCGGAAGCCATTGCCACGGGTAGCCGTGCTGCAGCCACAGAAACCATGCGTGAAGTGGATACGCCCAAGCAGACCAGCTGTGAAGATGTGGCCAAGTTGCTGGGCGTGCCTGTGAGTAAAACCGTGAAGTCGGTCGCGTTGGTGGTGGATGGTGTATTTACGCTGGCCCTGTTGCGTGGTGATCATCAGCTCAATGAAGTGAAGTTTGGCAAGGTGGAGGGCGTGAAAGAGTTCCGTCTGGCAACTGAAGAAGAAATCCGTGCCAACCTGAACTGCCCACCTGGCTTTATCGGCCCTGTCGGGGTGAACGCCAACGTGCGTGTGGTGGCGGATAGAACGGTGGCACTCATGAGCGATTTTGTCTGTGGAGCCAATAAACCTAAATTCCACCTGGCAGGCGTGAATTTTGGCCGCGACTTGCCTGAGCCAGCCTTCGTGGCGGATATCCGCAATGTGGTAGAAGGCGATGCCAGCCCGGATGGCAAAGGCACGCTGAGTTTGTGCCGCGGGATTGAGGTCGGCCATATCTTCCAGTTGCGTACCAAGTATTCCGAAGCCATGCAGGCGACTTACCTGGACGAAAATGGTCAGACGCAAGTGATGGAAATGGGCTGTTATGGCATTGGCGTGTCACGGATTGTGGGCGCAGCGATTGAGCAGGGCAATGATGATAAAGGCATTATTTTTCCACTAAGCATGGCGCCATTTTCAGTCGTGATTTGCCCGATTGGCCTCGACAAGAGCGAGGCAGTCAAACAGGCCGCGTTTGACCTCTATACCCAGTTGCAACAAGCGGGCGTGGATGTGCTGCTGGATGATCGTGGCGAGCGCCCGGGTGTGATGTTTGCAGAAAGTGACCTCATGGGTATCCCGCACCGTGTTGTCATTGGCGACCGTGGTCTGGCCGAAGGCAAGGTAGAATACAAGGGCCGTACTGACGCTGAGGCACAAAACTTGCAAGTGACTGATTGTGTGGCCTTTTTGCGTGACAAACTTGTTTAAACTCGGAATAAGTACACGAGCGGGATAAAGTGCAAGGCGCACGGAGCGCAAGCGCCGAGACAGTATAAATAGTACGGTGAGGCCCTGAGTACCGAGCAACGCAACAATTTTCTCGCGTAGCCACTTAGTCTGGGTTTATTTGTCAGTAATTAGAGGGATTTCATCCCTTTGTTTTGCGCCTCTGGCGTAAATATTGTGATTACAATAGGTGGATGAAAAAAGTCTTCTTTTTCTCTTTTGTCCTGGTGTTGATTGGCTTGTGTGCCTGGTCAGCACCATCCATGGCGGGTAACCAGAGGGAAGAACCTCTGGCAAACAGCGTCAAGGCGCTCATGCAGAAATCGGTCAGTGACCTGGCTGCGCCACGCCTGATATTCGACTCCGAACAGGCTGCGCAATCCTGGTTGCAGGAAATGTCCGTGCGATTGGCCAAGCGCATGCCTGACCCTCAATATCGTGAAGATTTCCTCAAGTCTGTCCACTATGAAGCAACGCGTGCCGGGCTCGATCCCCAGCTTGTACTGGGCTTGATTCATGTGGAAAGTGGCTTTAAGAAATATGCCGTTTCCAGTGTGGGCGCCCGTGGCTATATGCAGGTGATGCCATTCTGGGTCAAGTCGATAGGTGCTAACGAACACAACCTGTTTGATATGCGTTTAAACCTGCGCTATGGCTGTACGATTTTGCGCCATTACCTGGATATGGAACATGGCGATTATTACCGTGCGCTCGGACGTTATAACGGTAGCCTGGGCAAGCCGGAATATCCTAACCTGGTGGTGGGTGCATGGCGCAATCACTGGCATTACACACCCTCGGCACAGTTGATTAAGGTGAATATGACCAGCAGCCAGTAGTGCGTGGTCAATATCCCAATAAAAAACCGCGCAAATGCGCGGTTTTTTTAGGCGGTTTGGTGTGTTTACTTGACCACTTTAAAGCCGTAGTACGTGCCAAACTCTCCCTCCGGCTCGTGATAGATAAACATCATGCCGTTGGTATAACCCAAGCCGTTGAAGTGATTTTGCGAACGTAACTTCATAGTAGTTGGTAAAGCACTCTTGCCCACATACTGACCATTCAGGTCAAAAATCAGCACCGCTTTGTGATCTACATCCAGCAGTGCTAATTCGTTACCCGCCACGCCTGTGAACGCAATGTAATGGTCACTGATATCATCATGTGCTACTTGCGCCTTGGCAAAGTCGAGCTTGATTTCCTGCAGTTTTTCGCGCTGTTTGGCATCGACGACAAAGACGATATTGCCTCTGTCCTGTTTGGCATAGTAATGCTTGCTCACCGGATCATAACTGGGCATGGTGCCAGCATCGCCAAAGGCCGGGTTGAACTGCGCGACATCGCCCGAAGTCGTGAGGACCTCACCTTTGTCTCCTACGTCCAGGCTGTAAATGCCAGTGTTGGGTGAGAAACCTACCGCACTGGAGATGTTATAGGTAATCGTTTCCAGCTTGTTTGTGTTGGGATTGAAATAAATAGAACGGTTATCAAAGCCTGGTTTTGCTGAGTTGACATATTGACCATCGCTAGTGAAAGCGTGTACTTCCGATTTGGAAATCGGCGCTTCAAACTCACTACCCATGGGGGCCAGGCCGCCATCAGCAATATAGTAATGCTGGTTGCTGGGCAAATAAGCAACCCCCATCGGGCGTGTGGTCGGCTTTTTGGCCAGCGGGATTTTGATGCCAATTTCTGCCTCAGGCAGAATCTCTGCCTGGGTGGTGAGCGTCAGGCATAGCAGTGCCAGGCCGCTCAAAGTGTTTGGGATGAATTGCATATCTCCGTATCCTAGTTTTTATCAGTGTTCAGTAGACTCTATTTTAGTCTGCAAGTTTAACGTTTGGCGGATTGATTGCGCGTAATCAGCATGGCATCACCATAGCTAAAAAAGCGGTAAGACTGGGCAATCGCGTGGGCATAGGCTTCACGCATCAAATCATAGCCGCCAAATGCAGAGACCAGCATCATCAGGGTGCTTTTAGGCAGGTGAAAGTTGGTGATCAGTCTATCCACCAGTTTGAACTCAAATCCGGGCGTGATAAAAATATCCGTGTCACCATGATGCGCAAACAACTTGCCCGCATGCGCTGCACTCTCCAGTGTGCGCAACGACGTGGTGCCGACGGCGGTCACGCGCTTGCCCGCGGCCTGTGCTGCTAAAATCGTAGAGATGGTCTCTTCCGGCAAATGGTAAACCTCGCTATGCATATGGTGCTCGGCGATATTATCCACCTTCACCGGTTGAAACGTCCCCGCGCCGACATGCAACGTCACATAACGCACATGCACACCTTTATCTACCAGCGATTGCAGCAACGCCTCGTCAAAATGCAAACCTGCCGTGGGTGCAGCCACGGCGCCCGCATGTTTGGCAAACACCGTCTGGTAGCGGCTATCATCGGTCTCGTCCGCGGTATGCTCAATATACGGCGGCAAAGGTAATTGCCCATAATGCTCCAAAAAGTCATACCAGGACTGCTCGCCCAGCAAGCGGATATGAAACATATCTGCCACCCGGCCCAACACCTCAGCCTGCATATCGCCCGCCAAATGCAGCAAGCCGCCCGCTTTAGGTGAGCGCGACGATTTGATCTGCGCATAAGCCTCTTGCGAAGAAAGCACGCGGTCTATCATCACCTCAATCTGGCCACCCGTGGCCTTTTGGCCGAAGAGCCTGGCCTTAATGACTTTGGTGTCATTGAGGACCAATACATCCCCGGCTTCAAAGTGGTCGGCAATCTGGCGGAAATAATTATCCTGAATGGTGTTGGTTGCTGCGTTGACTTCCAGCAAGCGGCTTTCTGAACGGTTGGGTAATGGATGTTGTGCAATCAGGTGTGGCGGCAGATAAAAATCGAAATCTAGAGTTCTCATAAATCAAAATTATGGTTATAATAGCGGTCTTTGATGTCCTACATTATATCCCATGCCGGGATGGCGGAACTGGTAGACGCACTGGACTCAAAATCCAGCGCCGCAAGGCGTGCCGGTTCGATTCCGGCTCCCGGCACCAAGTAGTTGTACAAAGAAGTCCAAATCAATCCAATTTAGCCCGTAAATCAATGACTTACGGGCTTTTTTGTGTCCAAAATAGTCCAGCAGTATCTGATTATGGTCATGAGTGTGGGAATTGCAGACACTTGAACATGCAAGTATTCAATAGGGTTAAAGATCCTCGGACGTTCCACTAGCGACGTGCTAAAGGATATTCGATCATGGAGCTTCACTACGCGGGAGAGCGGTTGCACGTCGCACCGATGGATTACGATCAATATGAATCATAAATGGTGGGTAGCAATACCTATGTGTCCTGATATGTAAATTACTTGCCAATTCCCAACAATATCCCTTTGGGTCCTTCCTATAGTTTGCTTTACTGTAGGTAATTCGAACCGCGTTATCGTTCTAGTGGATTGTTTATCTCTGGGGCGGTCATTTGGAGGTCACCACAATATATAGTGGTTAAAATTTGCGAGTTCTTGGAGTTGCACATGCGGTCGCATGTCATGCCGTATTTCTCCATTGATTTATAAGTGTGCAAAGTTTTTTGCCAGTTTCACCTACTATACTTCTCAAATACGCTTGATCTAATCAAAACACTAATTGGGAGATAACCGATGTCCGTAACAACTTTCGCCGATGACCTATTAGGATTGGAAAGTTTCGCAAAACGCCTTGAAAAGTTTATTGATACAGAACATCACTTTGTTGAAGGCGGTTTGGTTTTAGCTTTAAGCTCAAAATATGGCACAGGTAAAACAACTTTTTTAAAAATGTGGCGATCTGCAATGATTGCAGCCGACGATGGCGACAGAATTGTTGTGTCATTGAATGCTTGGGAAAGTGATTACTTAGGGGATCCACTTTTTTCAATCATATCCTCTTTGAAGCATGCGTTTTCTGCCGCAGGTAAAGATGTACATAGAGTAGTCGAGGCTGCAAAAGATATTGGTTGGTTTGTCACTGCAATTGGGTCACAAGTTACTGAAAAATTCACAGGGGTTAAACCAGTTGAAGCGGGAGATTTCGCTGAAGCAAGAAAGCAGAAACGGCAAGAATTAATTGCTACGTCAGATGCATTTACAGAGTTTGAGAAGCGTGAGGCTGCTATGGCATCATTGAAAGCAGCGATACAAGATCTCATCGGTTCTCACAGTCCACGCGTTTTATTTCTAGTTGATGAGCTTGATAGATGTAGACCAGATTATGCAATCACCTATTTAGAAACTATTAAACATATTTTTGATATCAGCGGGGCAGTATTTATTTTGGCTGCTGATAGACATCAACTTGAGAATTCGGCAAAAACAGCATTCGGCCAGGATTTGGATTTTAATGAGTACTACAGGAAGTTCATACACCGAGAAGTTACACTACCTCCAATCACACCTGCTGCGTATCGAAAAATTGTTCAGCAGTATGTAAGTCGTTATTTGGAAATAGATGGCATACGCTTATGCTTCATGAAACTTAATGGTACAAGGCAGGACGAAATATCTAATTTAATTATCAAGCTCCGTCTGACACCTCGACAAATTCAAGAGGTATTTCGTACCTTAGGACACTTACTTGAAACAAACATACAGGCAAACGCAGGGAATATTTATTGGGCTATTGGTGTTGGCTCTTTAGCGATGTCAGTTTTTAAAATTGGAGCTTCAGATATTTTCGAGAAATTAGGTACAAAGAAGTTAAAGCCTGACGAGGCGGTGGCCTTTCTTAAAATTATAGATAGTAAACATATTGATTGGTGGTTTGCGTTGATTTATACAGGGGGTGGTTTAGACGTTTCAGAGGATACTAAATACAACGATTTGCTGACGCAAGTTGGTATAGAAGGTACGATGTCACGGTCTGATCTTGGTGAATACCAAAATGGTTGGGGCTTTGGTACGACAGGTAGATTTCCAGAAATATACTCAAAAATCCAGCTAATTGATCAGTGGAGTTAGTGACTGCATTCTATTGGTAAAGCAATTAATTTCTATCTGATAAATACTTTTGAAGTAACACTTTAATAAATTGGGGTAACTTTAGGGGTGTCGTAACCTGCCATTAGGATTTGCTCGGAAATGTGACGCTCTCAGAGACTGCTGCATTTACGAATTGTAAACAAACCGATAAGTGATGCAGGCCTTAGAGGGGCATGGGTGTACTAACCTGCAAACATTGTTTTAAAGCCTATAAAGATCATTCCTGCGATTGACGCGACAAAAATAATGGCGCCGATCGTTTTTCTACGATTAAGCTCGGTCCATAACAGTACGCCGGTGATTGATAGCAAAATCATGCTGCCACCAATACTATCAGCCAGGAGTACCCATCCTACATTCGCGCCGTTGGCCCTGTGAAAGTTATCTATCGTTCCTACCCAGGTTTCATCCGTTCGTTTAATGGTCACCATATTTGAACCCATCCAGTAGTCTGCAACGACTTTATATTGAGGGGCCACAAAGCGGATATCCCAGTGTTCTGGCTGGATAACATCCATGCCATTCCATGAAACAGTCTCGGAGTTTTCTTTTTTGAGGCGAGGTTCACGGTCCATCGACAATGTATCGCGTAACCAGATGCCCATTGCTTTGGGAGACTTTTTGGCTGCATCTGGTACGGTCAGTTGGATTTCGCTGGCTGTGGGTTTTTCCAGTTCAATTTTCAGTACAGTGCGATGATTGTGGATGATGCCGGTGACGCCAAACAGTAATCCTAGAACAGCCCCCCACAACCCTAACCAACCATGGATATCACGCAACCACTTCAGGAACGAACTCCTGCGAGATCTGGACGTTGGCTTGGGAGGTAAAGATTTTGCCCTGTGAGTAATGGTTGAAGTCATTGGGATATCTAAGTTATTTAATTCAGGTATAGAAAGCTAATTTTATAGCTAAAGGTAAATTGCCGTTCGTACTTTGAGTATCGTATATAGGGAGGCGTTAGTCAGCAATTGCAGAGGCCTCTTTACTTAAAATTATCTTTTTCTGGACTTGCTTCAAGGAATTGTTGCGCATCGCAATGATACAATCATGTTAATGAGAATCGTTAACATTATCAAGAAAGTTTCCAAATGAACATTAAATCCGCTTCTTTAGCGGTGATGTTGTCTTGCCCTTACATAGACGCCTTCGCGCAAGAGTTAGACAATCAACCCGATACTCTACCTGAAGTAGTGATTACTTCAGTCAAAGCCAAAGAGACAGCCACTGGGCCTATCCATAAATACAAAGCATCACAGGCACGTACTGCTACAAAATCAGAGACACCAATTAATGAAACTGCGCAATCAGTCTCGGTAGTTTCCAGCGAGCAAATACGCGACCAAAGCGTTCAAACCTTGGCAGATACGCTCAAATTTGTGGCTGGGGTCGATGCCGGGCAAAGAGGTCGGCGCGGTCTTGATGATTTTTCTATCAGGGGATTTGTTCAAAGCGATTACGTTTTGCGTGATGGGATGAGGATGTTTTACGACACTGCCTGGGTGCAGTCTGAGCCGTTTGGGTTTGAGCGTGTAGAGGTCATGAAGGGGCCTGCTTCTGTGCTGTATGGCCAAACAGGCCCGGGGGGCTTTGTTAACGTGGTAAGTAAGCAGCCAACGGACAAACCATTGGCAACAGTGGGGCTGACTCTTGGAAATTATGATCAACAACAATGGACGGCGGATTTTTCTGATGCCTTGAATAAGGATGGAACGCTACGTTATCGCTTGGTCGCCCTGACGTCAGAAAGCGATGATAAGGTGGATTTTGTAGATCGTAGCCGCACTTATATTGCGCCATCACTCACCTGGGATATTAGCGATCGCACCAGCATTACTTTGTTGACCAGCTATCAGAAAAGTCATTATGTCCCAGTGCGGGGTTTGCCGGCAGAGGGCACTGTGCTTTCTAACCCAAATGGCAATATCCCTCTCAGCCGTTTTGTAGGTGTCCCAGGCCTTGATAAATATGAAACTGAAATCTCCTTGTTTGGTTACGAGTTCTCTCATATGTTCAATGACACGTTTACCTTCAGGCAAATTGTCAGATATAGCACTTTTAATGTCGATGGCGCTTTTACCGAGAGTAGTAGTACTAATAACACTCCACTACCTGCAAACAAGCTTAACTATCCACGGCGGTTGAATGTGCGGAATCTATCTGCCCAAATGTGGACGATGGATAACCAACTCGCAGCGCATTTCAACACGTTTAGAGTAAAACATGACATGTTGATAGGCGCAGATATTCTGCACTACAACATGGGACGCACGTTCACTAACCGCAGCCTGACAGCGCTTAACCTGTTTCAACCAAACTATGGTGCCACCGTGGTTGGGGCACCTGCTGTCGTTGCCAACAGTACAGGGAGCGATATGGCCAGGCAGTATGGTGTTTACCTGCAAGATTTGATCAAGTTTGGTGATGGCTGGAATATGCAGTTGGGCTTGCGTCATGATGAGACTGATTTGCTGCAAACCCGTATCAACAATAGCCGTGTAAAATCTGACCCTTCAAAAACGACAGGTAAGGCAGGCTTGCTATACGCGTTTGAGAATGGGTGGTCGCCTTATATCAGCTACAGCGAGTCATTTTTGCCCTTAACCGGCAATACGGCAGATGGGTCTCCCTTTAAGCCTGAAACGGGTGAACAGTACGAAGCAGGGATTAAATATGAGTCTCCAGATCATCAGTTCGGTACGACTTTCGCCTTATATGATTTAAAAAGACAAAACGTCACCACGACGGATCCAAACAATTCTGGTTTTAGCATACAAACGGGTGAGCAACGCCACAAAGGGTTTGAATTTGAGACCACCGGCCAGTTAACAGATCGATTGAATGTGGTGGCTACCTACACATACATTGATGCGGAGATCACCAAGAGCACAACCAATACCTTGGGTAAGCGCCCCATTTTGGTTGCCAAAAATATGGCTAATGTATGGGCTCGCTATGATTTATCTGGCTGGGTACAAGGTTTGGGTGTTGGGGCTGGCGCAAGATATATTGGAAATCAGGCAGGTAACGGTGAAAACACATTTAATGTGCCATCGTATACTTTGTTTGATGCAGGGCTTTATTACAATACTGCTTCATGGCGGTTTGCACTTAATGCCAGAAACCTGGCGAATAAACAATACATTGCAGGCTGTGCCAGCATGACTCAGTGTTATCAAGGTGATCCACGCACAGTGATGTTGACCGCTAATTATTCGTTTAAATAACCTACTGATGTAATGGTCTTAAAGTGATACGTGTTGGCCAGGCTGGCTCTACATGTAATCCACTCAAAAAGTACAAAGGATTTATAAACATATGAATTAAAGGCTTAGATGAAAATCTAGGCCTTTTTACATCGTGCTGCTGCTCATGGATCTGCGGTGGTTTGAGGACTTCTCAATAGTTAAAACGAAAAAGGGTACCCAAGATACCAAAGTTATCTGTTCAGCAAGCCGTTGCCTATTAGATGCGTTTGAAAATTTCCTGTCTACTTTTCCAGAGTCTTCAGCCTACGCTCAACTGATTGCGAAAGCACAGCTGGGAGTCTTCTGACGCTACCTAGTCCTTAATTTCAATCAGGCTTCGATAAACATGCCAGCTGGCATGCCCGACCACAGGCATGGTCAAGATCAACCCCAGAAAGTTTGTTGCCAGGCCGAAACCGACTAGCACCACAATGCAAAACGCCCACAGTGCCATGGTGACAGGATTGCGTGCGCATGTGCGCAGGCTGGTGATCGCGGCAGTCCATGCGCTTGCGTTACGGTCTAGCATCAGCGGCATGGCAATCACGCTGATGCTGAAGATGAATGCCGCAAAAATGGCACCCGCAGAAAAGTAGATGAATAGAAATGTGGGTTGTTTAAAGGTGAACACATTGATGACTACATCGGCAAAAGTGGGCAATGCGCCATTGAAGTAATGGGCAAATATGCTCATTGATAACCTGATCCAGGCAAAAAACACAAGAATCAATAGCATCGTGAATATGGATATGTTGATAAGGTTGGGTAGCCATGCCGTGAGTGTAGGGGTGAGGGCTGGCTCTTCGCTTGCCCCCATCCGTCTGCTCAAGTCGTAAAGTCCCATCGCCAAAAATGGCCCCAGCAGGAAAAAACCAGTGGTCGTCCCCGCCAATAACCAGTAATTGTCAGCAAAAATAGTGTGGATGATCACGCCCACCGCCGCAAAAATAATCCCGTAGAACAGGCTGGCGCGGCCCCCAAGGTGGATATCTGTCACCCCCGCGTGTAACCAGTCTGGAATAATGTGGGGAGTGACTTGGCGGATGAAAATGTCGTCGTCAGCTTTTATTTTGTTGGCTGAAATATGTTGTATGCCCATGTGTTTTGCCCCCGTTAAAATGATGGCTATCATTCATTGCTGTTTGCAGTGGGGCCGCTTTGACACTAAAAATACGCTTTTGTGGACGGCGCTCACACTGCGGCATTTCTAATCAATCAACACAAAAAACTGCTGCTTTTACACTGAGGCGGAATTGTGTTCGCATTTTCGCCGCGATGCATTCTGGATTTTCTATTCGGTTAGCTTAATCATGAAACGTTCGTTAGGCAACCACAAAAATGTGACACCGTGAAACATTAAATTTACTTAATGCGGTGGTTTCTGTTCATTTCTGGATGGCTTATTCCTCTTTTTTGCCACTAGGAAATTGACTGCTAAAGCCAAGTTTTTCAAGCATTACCGACTGTATTTGCAATTAAAAAGGCTAAGCATGTGAGGTGTTTTTATTAACTTTTGCTAGTCATAAATTTACATTCATGACAGATTTAAGCTGATTTTTTTGTCTTGTCACTCTGGGCGTCTTGTGCTAATTTACAACGTGTAACAAATTTGTAACTAAACGTAATTTGGTTGCTACAAGCTAAATTCTGGGTTGGCAAACATGTTATCTATTTGCGAAACACAATGTATCACCAAACCGAATGCATCAGCCTCCACAGAAAGTGTGCTCAAGCTGTTGCTAAGTCTGGTGGTCCTTTCAGGGCTGATTGCGATGGGGTTTTTTCATATCGGTGCCTGGATGGTGTTGCCATTTGCTGGCTTGGAGTTGGTGTTAGTGGTTCTGGCGTTTGTCGTTGTTCTGCGTCACAGAGGTGATTACGAAAAAATCACTTTCGTCGAGAACCATGTTGAAATCGAGCAAAGTGTGTTGGGGAAAATAAAGCTTGCTCGCTTTCAATGCTATTGGACCCGGGTAACGCTCAGGGAAGGTGAGGACGGTAAAACGTCACTGTGGATTGGGTCCCATAATGAAGAAGTTGAGTTTGGTCGAGATACCATGGACAACGTGCAGCGTGAGCAAGTGGCATCTCATCTCAAGCGAATGCTTTTAAAAACTAAATAACTGGATTTTGGAGTGATTAGATGCAAGGGATGAAGAAACTCGGGGTTGGTGCGTTCGCATTGTTCTTGTCTTTAAGCGCACGTGCTGACTTCACCTGGAATTTTCCAGAGCCTGTGACACCCATGGCTTTGGATACCCTCCACGTACACAACAAATTTATGCTGATTACTGCCGTGATTTTTGTGGTGGTGTTGGCAATCATGATTTACTCAATTGTGACCCACCGTCACAGCAAAGGTTATAAGCCAGTCGCCGATAAAGCGCCTTCAACGGCCATTGAAATTTTCTGGACCTTGATCCCTTTTGCCATTCTGTTGCTGATCGACTTTGTCATCATGGGCATTCCTGCTTACCACAGCGTGGTGATGATGGAAGACACGCGCGACCAGTCGACCATGGTCATCAAGATCACCGGCTCACAATGGCGCTGGCAGTATGAATATCTTGATGGTGATGCCAAAGGGATTAAATTTGTCAGCAACTTGTCGACAACAAATGGTCAAATGCATAACGAGGAAGACAAGGGCGAGAATTACCTGCTTGAAGTCGATAATCCGCTGGTGCTGCCTGTGGGTGAGAAGGTGCGTATTTTAATGACTGCTTCGGATGTGCTGCATAACTGGTGGGTGCCTCAGTTTGGCTCTTCCCGTGTTGCTGTGCCTGGTTTTATTCGCGAAACCTGGGTGCAAGTGGAGAAGCCTGGCGTTTACCGCGGCCAGTGTAAAGAGCTTTGTGGCAAGGGTCACGGATATATGCCTGTGGTTGTGAATGCGGTTTCCAAAGAAGAGTTTGCACAGTGGGCGAATAAAAAACAGGATGAGCAAAAAGCGGCCAGCGATGTCAAGGAAATGACTAAGGATGAATTGATCGCCCAGGGTAAAACCGTTTACGAGAAAAACTGTGCTGTTTGTCACCAGGTGAGCGGTGCAGGGTTGCCTCCGGCATTCCCAGCCCTGACAGGTAGCAAGGTTGCTACTGGCCCGATTTTTGGCGCAGATGGTAAATACCAGAAAGACAGTCACATGGATCGTGTGCTGAATGGTAAAGGCGTGATGCCAGCCTGGAAAGCGACACTAAACGACACGGAAATTGCCGCAGTGATTACCTACGAGCGTAATGCGCTTGGTAATACCGCCGCAGTGGATGCAGTGGTGCAGCCCGCACAAGTCAAAGCTGCACGCGAATAAATATTTGAGCGATTTTAGGAGAGCACTATGAGTACTACAACCGTAGCACATCATGATGAGCATCACGATCACCCAACCGGGATTATGCGTTGGTTAACCACCACCAACCATAAAGATATCGGGACCATGTATCTGACATTCTCACTGATCATGTTTCTGGTCGGTGGCTCCATGATTCTGGGCATTCGTGCCGAATTATTCAAACCGGGTTTGCAATTAATGAACCCGGAATTTTTTAACCAGCTGATTGGTGTGCATGCGCTGATCATGATCTTTGCGGCACTGATGCCAGCAGCTACCGGGTTTGCTAACTGGATGCTGCCATTGCAGATTGGTGCGCCTGACATGGCGTTGCCACGGTTGAATAACTGGGGTTTCTGGATTTTGCCACCTTCCGCTATTCTGCTGACATTGCCATTCACCCTGGCTTTGTTTGGAGTAGGTGATGGTGCACTGGCAACCGGCTGGACATTCTATCCACCACTGTCGGTGCAAGGCGGCATTGGCGTCGACTTCGCTATTTTTGCGGTGCACTTGCTGGGTATTTCATCTGTACTGGGTTCGATTAACATCATTGTGACCATTTACAACATGCGCGCGCCTGGCATGACTTTGATGAAAATGCCGATGTTTGCCTGGGGTTGGCTGATCACGGCTTTCCTGCTGATTGCCACGATTCCGGTGTTGGCAGGTGCTGTGACCATGTTGCTGACAGACCGTCACTTTGGTACACACTTCTTTGACGCTGCCGGTGGTGGCGACCCTATCATGTTCCAGCATCTGTTCTGGTTCTTCGGTCACCCGGAAGTGTATATCTTGCTGTTGCCGGTCTGGGGCTTTATCCCACAAATTCTGCAAACATTCAGCCGCAAACCCATGTATGGCTACAAGGCACAAGTGTATTCCTTGTGGGCGATTGGCGCGCTGGCTGTCGTAGTCTGGGCGCACCACTTCTTTACTGCCGGTATGCCAGTGCCTGCCTTGCTCTACTTTATGTATAGCACCATGGCTATTTCACTGCCCTTGGCTGTGTTGTTTTACTGCTGGATCCGCACTATGTGGAAAGGCTCCATGAGCTTTGAAACACCCATGCTGTTTACAGTTGGCTGGATTATCCTGTTCGGTGTTGGTGGCCTGACGGGTTTGGTGCTGGCTGATGTGGCTGCGGATGCGCAATACCACAATAGCTACTTTGTGGTAGCGCACTTCCACTATACCCTGTTTGCTGGTGGCATCATGGGTATTATGGCGGGCGTCTATTACTGGCTGCCAAAAATGACAGGTCACATGTACAACGAGAAGCTGGGTAAATTGCACTTCTGGTTAACAGCCATTTCATTCAATGTGACTTTTATCCCACAGTTCTTCGTCGGGTTGGCTGGTATGCCTCGCCGTATTCCTGACTATGCATTGCAGTTCGCGGAATTCAATATGATTTCTACAATAGGTGCATTCGTACTTGGCCTGTCACAACTGCTGTTCGTGTACATTATCATCAGCTGTGTGAAAGGTGGTCAGAAAGCCACAGACAAGGTTTGGGAAGGCGCCGAGGGGTTGGAGTGGACATTGCCTTCTCCACCGCCTTACCATAGCTTTACCGAACAGCCGGTGGTTAAGTAAATATTAAAAAAGCCAGTCAATCCAGTCTCTGTGGTTGATTGGCTTTGTTTTGAGGTGGAAGTATCTTGAGTAATAAGCAGTCCAACAACAGGAAAATTGCATGGCTGTTAGCAGCGGTGGCAATTCTCTGGTACCTGATTTCCATGTTTACCATTTGGAAGTAAAGCGGTTGCTAACAGTGTTATGGCATTAAAACAGGATCAGGTAGCCGCCAATAAAAAATTGGCGTTGAAGTTGGTGTGGATTATCGTCGGCGCGTTGTTATTTGCCTTTGCCCTGGTGCCATTGTATGACGTGATTTGTTCAGTGACCGGGCTGAATGGCAAAACAAAAAACAGTGCCGAGAGTGCTTCGAAAGCTGTGGTGGATTTGAAACGTGAAGTCACGGTGCAGTTTGTGTCTTCAGTGATGCCTGGTCTGGGATGGAATTTCTACCCCAAACAAAACAGTGTGGTAGTGCATCCAGGCCAGGTCACGACAGTGATGTTTGAGGCCAAGAATATTACGAATGTGGAATTGGCGGGGCAGGCGATTCCAAGTGTGACACCCGGCAAGGCGTCAGCGCATTTGAAAAAAATTGAGTGTTTCTGCTTTGTCAGGCAGTCACTTAAACCTGGGGAAGTGAAGGCGTTGCCACTGCGATTCTTTGTCAGTGCCGAATTGCCTGAAGATGTACAAGAAATGACATTGTCGTATTCGTTTTTTCCGGCAAGTCAGCAATAAATAATGAGCAACACAATTAAAGGATAGGGAGTTAATGCATGGCTAGTCATTCAGGAAATCACTATTTTGTCCCACATGGCAGCATTTACCCGGCGCTGATTTCCGTCGGTTTGCTGTCTATGGCCAGTGGTTTTGTTTTCAATGTCACGGGGGCTGATACACGCATGGATGGTTCTATCAAGAACCCGGCGCTGTCTTACCTGGCCACACCAGGCAAATACATGATGTATATAGGCCTGGCGATCATATTGGTCATGATGTTCAAGTGGTTGAGCGCTGTGGTCACTGAGAGTGTCACTGGCCAGTACAAAAAATGGGAAGACAAGTCTTTCCGTATTGGCATGATTGTATTCATCTGTTCAGAAGTGGCTTTTTTTGCAGCTTTCTTTGGCGCCTTATTTTATATGCGTGTGTTGTCAGTCCCTGATCTGGCTTCATACGCGCCGGATATCACACCTTACAAAGACTTCCTGAGTACCTGGCCATCACAAGGCCCTGGAGGGACGGTGCTTGGTGAGTCCTATAAGCCCAACCCGTCATTTCATCCAATGACCTGGAGTGGTTTGCCACTGATCAACACTTTGCTGTTACTGAGTTCGGGTGCGACGATTACCTGGGCGCACTGGGGGCTGATCAAAAACAATCGCAAGCAGTTGATTATTGGGCTTTTCCTGACGATTGCGTTGGGTATCACGTTCCTGTGCTGTCAGGCTGCTGAGTACCATCATGCCTACACAGAAATGGGCTTGACGCTGAAGTCTGGTGCGTATGGCGCCACATTTTTCATGCTGACAGGTTTCCACGGCTTTCACGTCACCATTGGGACTTTGATGCTGATTGTGATTTGGTTGCGTAGTATCAAGGGTCACTTTACACCCGAGCATCATTTTGGCTTTGAAGGGGTGGCCTGGTACTGGCACTTTGTCGATGTGGTTTGGTTAGGCCTGTATATTTTTGTCTACATGCTCTAATTAAAAAGGGCGCAATCAGCGCCCTTTTTAATAAATCTGACAGCTAGAGCGTATGGCCAATGTAGCCAAAATGGGCTGCGATGATCAATGCGATAAACAGGAAAATGGATAAACCGATACGCATGGTCAATGCCTTGACGGTGCGATCTGAACCACGTTTATCTTTTAGCAGAAAAAGCAGGGCGGAGAACAAGCTGCCAATGATGACAATTAGTATCAAAATGGTGGCAATTTTAATGAACATGGTGTGATCTCCTGTAAGTTGATGACATTATGGGCTGTAAGCAGGAAAATGCAAATACCCTTGGGAAATTATGTTGTTCGAGTGCGCTGGATGGTGGTGTGTGTAATGGTACTGGCTATTTGGAGTTGTGTAAGGCTAGGTTTATGGCAATGGCATAAAGCCGAGCAGAAGCAGGAGATCACACACGCGTTGACCCGTCATGCGGGTGCGATTGCGTTACAGGCACAAGATCTGAGAGATGTTGCTAAGCTGGAAGCCTTGCATTTGCAGACAGTCGAGTTCAGGGGACATTATCTGCCTCAATTCAGTTTTTTTCTGGATAACCAGGTGGAGCAAGGGCAGGCAGGTTTTCATGTCATCACACCTTTATTGCTCAATGATAAACAGCATGTCGTGTGGGTAGACCGTGGCTGGATCGCAGGTTATGCCGATCACCAGAAAGTCCCCGCTATTACCACAACTCAAAGCGAACAAACCGTTAAGGGTCTCTTCTGGCAGCAAACTAAAAAAGGCTTCCGCCTCGATAAGCCCGGCAAGACATGGCAGGCGGTCCAGCCGGTGATCGACTTTGCTTATCTGCGCGAACATGTGCCATACCATTTCCCTGATGTGATTCTCAAGTTGGATCCCGCGATGCCTGAGGGCTACCTGCGGCATTGGGATGTCCCTAGCGGTCAGGTCGAGAAGCACCTTGGTTACGCTTACCAGTGGTTTGGTTTTGCTGTGGCGAGTTTGCTGATCGGCGTGTATCAAATGATAGAAAAGCGGGCTTGATGATGACTAACGACGAAGCACAGACACACCAAACCCTTGATCCGGTTCAGCAGCGCAAAGGGCGCATGATATTTCTGTTGTTGGCGATCTTTTTTACTGTGCCGCTGCTGGTAGTAGTGGCTATGATCAAGTTTGAATGGCGGCCAAGCGGCAAGAGTTACGGTCAGCTGATTCAACCTCCGGTTCCCATTGCACATGCCAGGAACTGGGTAAACGACAATCAGCAATCTTTGCCTATGTTCTGGCAGGATAAATGGAATATGGTCCTGATTGCACGCGAGTGTGATGCTGGCTGTATGCAGCGTCTATATGATCTCCGGCAGATTTATGTCTCCATGTACAAGGATATGGTGCGTGTACAACGGGTGCTGATTACACAGCAAGCCGACACATCACCGATCCGGGCTCGCTATCCTGATTTGCTGATCATTAATGGGCAGTCAGAGCAGGTCGCAGAGTTAGGGAGAATGTTGAGCGGTGGCGGGCAAAATACGCTGGATGCCCATCGTGTGTATTTCATTGATCCACTTGGCAACATCATGATGCAGTATGGACCTGACATGGAAGCCAAGTGGATACGCAAGGACTTGGTGAAATTATTAAAGGCTTCTTGGGCAGGCTAGCGCATGTTTAGAACGTTAAGTGCAGTGGCCGCAGTGGTGGCGTTTTGTGTGGTTGTGTTGGGTTCGTATGTGCGGTTGTCAGACGCTGGTCTTGGTTGCCCTGATTGGCCTGGCTGTTATGGTGCGCTGACAGTGCCGCAGAGTGAGGCAGCCATCCAGTCTGCGCAGCAGGCTTACCCGGATAAGCCCGTTGAACATGCCAAAGCCTGGAAGGAAATGGCCCACCGCTATCTGGCAGGCAGTTTGGGGTTGTTGGTGGTGGCATTGGCGGTGCTGGCTTACCGTCAACGGCAGGTGATCAGGACGTCCTGGCAGCTTTCGTCCGCCTTAGTGGTATTGATTCTGTTTCAGGCGTTGCTGGGGATGTGGACGGTCACTTTATTGTTGAAGCCTGTCATTGTCACCCTGCACTTGCTGGGAGGAATGACCACACTGGCCGTGCTCAGCTGGATCGCTTTCCGCAATGTCATCACGCCGGATATTGCCTTGCCTAAGGGCTCACAATATTGGTTACGCTTGGCTTTGCTGGTATGGATACTGCAAGTGTTGCTGGGCGGATGGACGAGCAGTAATTATGCAGCCCTGGCCTGCACCGATTTTCCAACCTGTCACGGGATGTGGTGGCCGCATATGGATATTCGCGATGCCTTCCATCTCACGCGTGCATTGGGCGAAAGCCGTGATGGGGGGCAGTTGCATCTGGATGCGTTAACGTCAATCCAGTGGGTGCACAGGCTGGGTGCACTGGTAGTGCTGATCTGGATGAGTGTGGCAGCCAGGATGCTGATGCAACGTGAGAACGCAAAAATGTTGGGATGGATTTTAATCGCAATTGTCTTGTGCCAAATTGCTGTCGGGATAGGCAATCTGCTATTGCAACTGCCATTGGTATTAGCCGTATTACATAATGCAGGGGCCGCTTTGTTGGGCGTTTGTCTGGTGGCGACCAATGCCAGACTGATGAATACATCATATTAAAAAAGTAAGGGGAAGAAGATGCAGACAACCTGGATGACACAATTGTCGATGGCCAAAATGAGCCTGCGACACTTTTATGCCTTATGCAAACCACGTGTAACGGCGTTGATTGTCTTTACGGCTATTATCGGCATGCTGATGGCCACACCGGGTATGGTGCCAGTCTCGATATTACTGGCTGCAACGGTGGGTATTGCTTTTGCTTCAGGCGCGGCTGCAGCGTTTAACTGCCTGATCGAGCATAAGATTGATGCCATGATGGCGCGCACACGGGCACGTCCATTACCTACCGGGCAATTGTCACAGATGGAAACCTTGCTGTTCGCCAGTGTGCTGGGTGGTGTCGGTTTAAGTATCCTGTATTACTGGGTGAATCCACTGACCATGTGGCTCACTCTGGGTACATTTGTCGGTTATGCAGTGATTTACACCGTGTTCCTCAAACCTGCCACACCGATGAATATTGTGATTGGCGGTGCTTCTGGTGCCATGCCACCTATCCTGGGCTGGGCGGCGGTCAATAATACGGTGTCGCCTGAGTCCCTGGTGATGTTCCTGATTATTTTTGCCTGGACGCCCCCCCATTTCTGGGCGCTGGCCTTATACCGCCGTGAAGAATATGCCAAAGTCGGCATGCCCATGCTGCCAGTAACGCATGGTGAGCGATTCACCCTGCTGCATATCCTGCTGTATACCATTATCCTCGTTGTGGTTTCATTGATGCCTTACGGGCTGGGCATGAGTGGCTGGCTATATCTCGCTTCATCAGCCGTGCTGAACATGATTTTTATGTATTATGTGGTGAGCCTATATCGCAGCTATTCGGATGCGTTGGCCAAAACGACATTCAAGTATTCGATCATTTACTTGAGCCTGATATTCGCAGCTTTGCTGCTGGATCACTACTTCGTCTAACCAGGTGGCGCATCCGTGCTAGCACGGATGCCTAATGCTTGGTTTCGCTGTTGAGCAATTGATGAATACGGTCGTGGGCACCTTGCTGATAAACCTGATCTAGCAACGAGTTGAACATGACCGGTTTGCCATGTAAAAATCCCTGGATAAAATCGCAGTTCATCACCTTGAGGATGTTCTCCTGGCGCGCATTCTCTACCCCTTCCGCAATCAGCTTGATATTGAGTTCGTGTGCCATCTGTATGATGGAGCGGCAAAGAATAAAGTCATAATTATCCACTTCCAGGTTTTTGATAAATGATTTGTCAATTTTGACATAATCAATCTGGTATTTTTTGAGATAACCCAGCGCGGAATAACCGGTACCAAAATCATCAATTGAGAGTTTGATGCCGGCATGCTTCACTGTTTTCAAGGTGTCTTGTGTCGCCTTGGAAGGTTCCAGTAGCAGGCCTTCGGTTATTTCGAAGCAGAAACGTTCACAGGGGATGTTGCTACGTTGCAAGCGTTTGATAAATCCCAGAAGGTGTTGTGGATGTGAAAATTGTACAGGGGAAATGTTCAGGCTGATTTGTGTCCCGCGTAGGCGTAGCAGATCAATCGCAGACAAATCCCGTAATACTTCATCGAAAATCCATTTGCCGATTTCGATAATGAGCCCGGATTCTTCAGCCAGCGGAATGAACACATCCGGCGGAATGTTGCCACGGGTCGGGTGTTGCCAGCGGATCAGCGCCTCTGCCTTGATCAACCCCAAGTCTCGCAAGCGGAAGATGGGCTGGTAGACCAGGTGTAACTCACCATTTGCCACGGCTGAACGCAGGTCATGCGTTAACAAAATACGTTCGCGGATTTCGCGTTGCATCGCCTGCGTAAAAAATTGATACTGGTTTTTGCCTGCGCGTTTTGCTGCATACAAGGCCTGGTCGGCAAACATCATGAGTTCTTCGCCGGAAGTACTGTGGTCTGGAAAGGCGGCAATGCCAATACTGGCGGTGACAAAGTACTGGTTATCTTCGATATGAAATGGCGCACGTATACTGTCTACGATTTTTGACCCTATTTGATGCAGTTCCTTGAGGTTACGTAATTTTGGAACGACCACCACAAACTCGTCTCCCCCCAACTTGGCAGTCGTATCGCCATTGCGTGCGCAAGACTGAATACGCAATGCGGCATTTTGCAATAAACGATCACCAATCGCATGGCCGGCAACATCGTTCACATCTTTGAAGCCATCGAGGTCGATTAGCAACAATCCCAATTGCTGACCGGATTGGGAGCACTCCAGAATGGCTTCTTCCAGGCAACTCTGTAGCAGGTAACGGTTGGGGAGTTGTGTCAGGTAGTCATAATTCGCCTGACGCCAGATCTGCTGACGGATTTCAGCTTCTCGACTTTTTGCTCGTTGATAAAAACGCCAGAATTGGTAGAGCAGCAATATGCAAAGCAGTGAAATGACCGTGATGCCGGTTTCAATTACAACAGGGTTAACGCCGAAACCACTGTGAACTGGCACATGGTTGGGGATAGCAGAAGCGCTCTGGTGCCCCAGCGCTATCAGGGTCAGGAAAAGTTTGCCTGCAACTATTTTAATGTGAGTATTCATACTATTCTGTCTTAAGGTGAGACATATGGTTTTCAGCGATAGCACCCATTATCAATGCGATAAAAAAGGTGGTTGCAAAAATGGCTAACTGGATTAACGGCAGAATAAAAAAGAACTTTAGGTGAAAGTTGAAAAAAATAATAAAAAAGCCTGTTGCAGGGCAACAGGCTTTTAAGGTCTGAGTTTTATCGAAAACTTATTTGCCAGACAGGCAGGTTTTCATAAAGGCTTTGCGTTCATCACCGGCCAAGGCTTTGGTTTTCGCATCTGCATTACAAGTTTTCATTTTTTCCTGCTGCGCGGTCAGGCCAGATTTCACACCGTCGGCAGACAAACATTGTTTCATAAAGGCTTTGCGTTCATCACCGGCCAAAGCTTTGGCTTTCGCGTCTGCGTTACAGGTTTTCATTTTTTCCTGTTGTGTACCGGCATAAGCAGATACACAGGCACAGGACAGCAACAATGCCATCAGCAATTTAGTCATGAAAGTCTCCAAACAAAAAAGTAAATATTATTCGAGTTTAAGGCCGCCTGCAGGCAGGCCTGTGCTGTCATTGTGACATAGAGCCGCCTGCTTTGGGGAATAAAAAAGCCCGGTTAATCCCGGGCTTGTTGAACAGACTATTTAATTGGAAAACGATGCAGTGTGCCGGCTTTCATATCAGGAATCAGCAGTGATTTTCCATCTGCTGAGAGGCTGATATCCGCCGCCGACTGGTAGCCCTGGATGATGCGTTGTGGCGTCGCTTTAGGTTCTACCAGTTGCCAGACATTGCCACCAGCCCAGTCGCTTACATAGAGCAAACCATTTGCGTCGCGGATCAGGCCATCGGCTCCACCAAAGCCCTGATTCAGCAAGGTGACCGTCGTTTTTTTGCTGCCAACCTGAATGCTGAACAGTTTGCCGGTACCAAAATCGGCGACCAGCAAACGGTCAGGGCCATCCATGAGTAAGCCGTTCGGGCGCTGGATGCCTGCTTTGGCTTTCAGTACCTGTGTCACTTTGCCTGTTGAGGAAATTTTGAAGATGCCTGCGCCATTGCCATGGTCATCACCACTGTCAGAGACATAGACGTTGCCGACGCCATCGATTTCAATGTCATTGAGGAACACCGGTTTTTGCGGAAAAGCACTGGCTGCCGCGAACACGGTTTGCGTCCCGCTTTGGGTATCAATGCGGACCACACGATCCATATCCGCCACATACAGTTGGCCATCAAACACATCCAGACCTTTAGGGTCATTCAGGCCATCAGCCAAGGGTGAGCGTGTCCCATCAGCGGCAATGCGTGTAATTTTGCCATCGCCCAGCTTGCCAAACTCACCGATCTCAGAGACATAAGTCACTCCATCAGGCGTAGCAAATACGGATTCCGGCATTACCAAACCGCTTAAGGTATTGGCTTCGGTGGGGCTTGTCTTTGCGTTCTGGGCTCTGCCATCATAGCTGACACGGTAAATGACACCATTGTAATCGTCAGACACCAGCAGAGAGCCATCCGGCAATTGCAGAACATCGTTTGGGCGACCCCAGACTTCACCTTCTGCACTCATCCAGCCATCAATAAATGGCTTGGTTTCCTTGACCTGGTGCTGGGCGTCAAACGTCACGCGCACTAACTGGTAGCCCACTGGGACTTTGCGGTTCCAGGATCCATGTTGCGCAATCACGGCGCTGCCCAGGTATTCGGCTGGAAACTGCTTGCCGGTATAAAACTTGAAACCCAAGTTGGCGCTATGCGCCTGGAATTCAGCTACCGGTTTGGTCACTGCGGGCGGTGTTTTGTCTTTCCATTTCGGGTCACGCGTATCGCCACCGGCAAAATATGGAAAACCAAAATGCAACCCGGCTTTAGGGGCGGCATTCAACTCGTCATGCGGCACATCGGCACCCAACAGGTCCACACCGTTATCGGTAAAAAACAGGGTATTGGTGCCGGGCTGGAAATCCATGCCAACAGAGTTGCGCACGCCTTTGGCAAAGGTTTCCACCTGGCTGCCATCAATGTTCATGCGGATAATCGATGCTTCTATGCCTGCCGGATCACAAATGTTGCAAGGTGCGCCTATGGTGACGTAAAGCTTGTTATCAGGACCGGCTGCCAGGTAACGCCAGCCATGGTGGGCTTTATCTGGCAGCTTGTCATAGACGACTTCGCGCATGGCCTTGAATGGCAGGGTCAAATCAAAATCGGGCGCGGCGTAGCGTGTGATACGGTGCTGTTCTGCCACATAGAGGTGTCCGTCTATCATGGCGACACCATTACCAACATTCAAATCGTCCAGAATCGCGACCACCTGGTCTGCCTTGTGGTCCTTGTTTTTATCCTCGACTGCATAAACCTTATTGCCGCGTGTGCCGACGTAAACATTGCCATTGGTGCCCAAAGCCATCTGGCGAGCACCGGGGACTTCTGCATAGACGTCTACATGAAAGCCGTCCGGTACATTCAGTTTGCCCAGGTTGGCGCGCACATCGTTGATATCTGCCCAGGCCGACGCAGCCAGGGTTGCGAACACGGAGCCGATCAGGCCTGGTATTAATTGATTTTTCATCACGACTATCCTTTTTCTCCAATAATATTGAAACCAATACAAAGTGGGTATCTCTAGTGTACGGAGTCTGGGCAGCGGCTGTAAGTTTAAAAAATATTAAATGATTGCCTAATCCTATTACTTTATCAACAGATAGGGGTGGTTGGATGTATTATTTATGCCTAATTATTTTAGGTGTGTGATGATATGAGCAATCAGGAATGCTGGTATGCACATGATAGGGATAAAACCATTGCCTTGTTATCTGCCATGACGCCAACAGAGGGATTTACCCTGACGGCGCTCGATGGGGTCAAGCTCATGCGCTGGAACAGGGCGATTCCACGGAGCCCGGTTTTTTATGAACCTAGTATCGTATTTGTGTGTCAGGGTAAAAAGATCGGTTATCTGGGTGGCGAGGTTTATCAATATAACCCGCAGCAATTCCTGATCTTGTCGGTGCCTTTGCCATTCGAGAGCGAAACCATTGCCTCAGCCGAAGAGCCGCTGCTGGCCATTTCAATCCGCATCAACCTGTCCATGATATCGGAATTGCTGCTCAGCGTAGAGCAGGCCTCCCCAGTGCAGATCAATGGCAGGAGCGGCATTACTTCGACGGCGCTGGATGCCAGGTTGTCCAATGCCGTGGTCAGGCTGCTGGAATGCCTGCAGTCAAAGACAGATGCGACCGTGCTTGGCCACGCCATTATTCGCGAGATTCATTACCGTATTCTGCAGACGTCACAAGCGGCGGCGATTCTGGCCGCGCACAGTACGCACAATAATATGGGCAAGATCAGCAAGGCATTGCGGCTGATACATGCGGAATATGACAAGGCAATGAATGTGGACAAGCTGGCTGCAGAATCCACCATGAGTGTGCCCTCATTTCACGCAGCATTTAGGGATGTGACCGCAACATCCCCTATCCAGTACCTCAAGATGACACGCTTGCACAAGGCGCGTTTACTGATGGTGCAGGATGGGTTGAATGCGACACTGGCTGCAAACAAGGTGGGCTATGAAAGTGCTTCGCAATTTAGCCGAGAGTTTAAGCGCATGTTTGGCAAAAGCCCGATGGAAGAAGTGAATGCCGTGCGTAGCGCCCTGATCACCCACCCAAGTGACGCTGCCGCCAAATATGTGACAGTGCAACAGTGATGCGTGTTGTTTGGCGGTCATGCAAAAACATAGCTTTAGGCAATCTTTAAAGAAAAGCAGGCTATGCTTTTCATGCCTGTTCTTTTAGACTTTGATGGTTAACGTGGAGAGCCCCCTCTTTTAAGTTTAGTGTTGATGGAGATGACGATGAAAACTGCTGCCTATGGTGTGCAAAATGCCACCACCCCTGTTGCACCGATGACGATAGATCGCCGCGAGCCAGGGCCGCACGACGTATTGATTGATATTGAGTATTGCGGGATTTGTCATTCGGATATCCACCAGGCAAGAAACGAGTGGGGTGGCGGATCCTTGTATCCCATGGTGCCTGGTCACGAGATTGTGGGGCGCGTGAATAAAGTGGGCAGTCATGTCACCAAATTCAAGCTGGGGCAATTGGTTGGGGTCGGCTGTATGGTCGACTCCTGCCGCCACTGCGAGGAGTGCCATGCGGGTGAGGAGCAATACTGCGACAATACAGTATTTACCTATAACGCCAAAGATCCAAAGCATGGCGGCCTGACCTTTGGCGGCTATGCCGAACGCATCACAGTGGATGAAAACTTTGTGGTCAGCGTACCGGAAAACCTGGATACCAAAGCAGTCGCCCCATTGCTGTGTGCCGGTATTACCCTTTACTCCCCGTTGCGTCACTGGAATGTGCAGCCAGGCCAGAAAGTCGGCATTATTGGCCTGGGCGGCCTCGGGCACATGGGCGTCAAGCTGGCCGCTGCCATGGGCGCACATGTGGTCATGATTACCACCTCCGCCAGCAAAGCGGCTGATGCCACCCGGTTGGGGGCACATGAAGTACTGATCTCCAAAAATGCCGACGACATGGCCAAACATGCGGCCAGCTTTGACCTGATTATTGATACGGTGCCGGTTGCGCATGACCTGAATCCATACATCGGTTTACTCAAGCGTGATAAAACCATCGTACTGGTGGGACCGCTGGACCCGGTCGATGTGCATGGCGCCAACCTCATTACTAAACGCCGTCAGGTGGCTGGCTCATTGATTGGTGGCATCGCCGAAACGCAGGAGATGCTTGATTTCTGTGGCAAGCATAATATTGTCAGTGATGTGGAAATGATAGATGCCAACTACATTAATGATGCTTACGAACGCATGCTCAAAAGTGATGTGAAATACCGTTTTGTGATCGATATTGCCAGCATGAAGTCTTAGCACAACATCAATCAATTACTTATGAGCATACATTCACCTTAGGTTGTAGTTGCATCTAGGTTGGGAAAGCACTCAGTTAAATACAAGAGGCATTTTATGAGGACTATTAACGTTAAGCAGGTGGCATATTATTCCAAGGTAACGGTATGCAGTATTGTTTGCTTCACACTACACTCCAGATTTAGAGGAGTGCGCCTTGAAGGTTGATTTGCTGTAAGCGGAAACGTTGGCTGCCTGCGCTTAGCTGGCAGATTTTAATACTGGCAGTAAGTCTCTGAATATCTCTGTACACGCTTTTCCCAACCACTCAAAGACGGCCATTTCGGTTGTGATGACATGTATTTTATTACTGCGGAATCTTTCTAGTGCCGCAATATAATCAGATTCCTTTCTGGAGCAAACGGCGTCAGAAATGACATATACGTCATAATTTAATGCTTTTAATTCCATTGCTGATTGCAGCACGCATACGTGTGACTCCATCCCGCAGATGACTATTTGACGGCGCTTGGAGACCTCTAAGATCTTGAGGATATGAGGTTCACGGGTCATTGAAAAGTGAGTCTTCGTAACTACATATTGTGAATCAACCATATCCAAAATCGAATGCACTGTGCTTCCAAGGCCCGTAGGATATTGTTCAGTCACTACGATGGGAATATTCAGCTTGGTTTGAGCATTAATCAAGGTTTGAATATTCTTAATGGCTGAAGAGGCGCTGGCTATGACGGGCAAAAGAGAGGTTTGCACATCAATCACTAATAACAGGGATTCGTTAGCTTGCAATAACACGCGTTGGATCTTTCAGAGAGGGTTTCTGGCAATGAGCAATATCGAGCGTTCCTGGGTTCAAATGAATCTCAAAAGTGTCAAACATCACGCACCCATTCAGCAAAAATGCCGTGAGAATGTTAAGTTAATTTCTTAAATATTGAAATTATTCAAAGCAAAACACAAAAATGTTGACAATGAAAGTATTTAAGAATAATTTGAATACAGTTTATTAATTCTACACAAATCGCCAATGTTGCCGGTTTAGTGTATGGCTAGGAAAGCCCTGTTCAGTCAATTCATTGACTGAACAGGGCTTTTTTTTGCTCGAAATTTATGTCGATGTACTTATCAAGTTTAAGGGAACAGATGAATGCTAGTACTAAATAAAATCATTGGTAACTCGACTGATCAGAGGGTCGCTGAGCAGCTACACGATGTAAGTCATCATGGTGTTGTTGAACACTTGGTACTCAGTAAGGACGATGTTCTGAGGCGCCGATTGCGAATGAAGACGGATAAAGGCACTGAGTGTGCGATTCAACTTTCCAGAAATGAGCTCTTATCCAATGGGGCAGTCCTCCTGCTTGAAGACAAAAAAGCCATCGTCGTTCAAATGGCTAAAGTTGAATATCTTTGCTTGCGCCCAACTAGCGTAGCGGCAGCCCTGGAGGTTGGGTATTTCTGCGGGAATATGCACTGGAAAGTGGATTTTGAGGGCGATATTTTGAGAATCATGTTGAATGGTCCAAAGGAAAGATACATCGAGCGCATTTTTCATTTTATTTCTGATGTGAAAATTGAGTTGGTGTATGAGTAGTGATTCCCTATTCATCACTCTGCAGCATGCAGACAGCTTCTTTCCTTCAGGAGCAACTTCCTTTTCCTGGGGATTGGAGACGCTCTGCAATGAAAAAACCATTCAATCTTCGTTTGATTTAAATACCTATATCGAGGGTCAGTTAAGAGGTCGTTGGATCACGTGTGAATTGCCAGGCCTCATCGCTGCATACCAGGCTAAAGGGGATTTAGAAGCTGTTGCTCGCGTGGATAAAGAGCTACATGTTTTATCGCTTACTAAGGAGTTTAGAACAGGTGCTGAACGCGCTGGTTCTGGCTTGTTAACCACGCATGCAAAATTAGGCACACCGCATGCAGAAGAATACAAGAAACTCGTCAAAAGCCTAAAAGCGCCTGGGCAACTCTCGGCAGTTCAGGGGCTGCTGTGGTTTGGGGTCGGTTTAACCGAGCATCAGGCAGCCGTGTTGTCTGGATATAGTTTTTGCTCAGCCTTCGTCAGTGCAGCCATCAGGCTGGGTCTTATTGGCTATGTTGATAGCCAGATCATCATCAAGAACATGCATGAGATTTCTGCTCATTTGCTCTCGCAACCCTTGGTGCCGCTTGAAGAACTCAATTCGTATATACCCGAAACAGACATTGCTGTGATGGGGCATGAAACAGCAGATTCAAGATTGTTTTTTAATTGATGGCATAGATTGAGGGAGAAATGCATGTTACTAACACCCGTAGAAATGGAGCGCTTTGCAATATTCAATGCAGCTCAGTTGGCGCGTAGAAGAAGGGAGCGAGGCCTAAAGTTGAACCACCCTGAGGCGATTGCCATTATTGCTGACGAAATTATGGAAGGGGCAAGAGACGGACGTTCTGTGGCTGAGCTCATTAGTTATGGCTCACAGATTCTCACGACTGACGATGTCATGCCTGGCGTGGAAGCAATGGTCACGATGATTCAGGTGGAGCCTGTTTTCCCTGATGGGACAAAACTCGTTACCGTGCACGATCCAATCAGGCCAGGAAAACTCAAACGAGCGCCAGAGGATGAAATTGTTCCTGGTGAAATCATTGCAGCGGATGGGGACATTGAAATTAACGCCGGTAGAAAACAGGTTTCATTGAAAGCTGTGAATACTGGAGATAGGCCTATCCAAATTGGCAGCCATTACCACTTTTTCGAAGCTAATAGAGCCCTGGATTTCGAGCGTAGATTATCTTTCGGAATGCACCTCGACATCCCAGCTGGTACCGCAGTGCGTTTTGAGCCGGGCGAAAGCAAAGTGGTGACTCTTGTCGCTTTTGGCGGCAGAGCAGAGGTATATGGTTTAAACAACTTGACCAATGGTTCTACAAAAAATGAAGAACTGCTAGAGGTCGCTTTAGAGCGGGCACGTCAATCAAACTTTAAAGGTGCGTAAGAGATGGCAAAGATCACGCGTAAAGAATATGCAGCAATGTACGGGCCAACTGTTGGCGATGCTGTTCGACTTGGAGATACCTCACTGCTCGCTGAAATTGAAAAAGATTTTGGATTCCCTGGTGATGAGTGTTTGCATGGTGGCGGCAAAACGCTTCGCGATGGACTTGGAATGGCACCCGGGTTTGATAGCGTATCCGGATCATTAGATATGTTGATCTCAAATGTGGTGATTATTGATCCAGTAGTCGGCATCGTTAAAGGGGACATTGGGATTAAGGCCGGGAAAATAGTCAAGATTGGCAAGGCCGGTAACCCCGCCATTATGGATGGCGTAGATAGTGACTTGGTGATTGGCGCAGCGACTACGGTGCGGGATGGTGAAGGGCTCATTGCCACGCCTGGAGGCATTGATGTTCATGTTCATTTTGACAGCGCACAACTTTGCGAGCATGCCCTTAGCTCAGGCCTGACAACCCTCATAGGCGGGTCACTAGGGCCGATTACCGTCGGTATTGACAGTGCCGGAGAGTGGAATGTTGGCAAAATGCATCAATCCAGTGAGCATTGGCCAATCAACTTTGGATTCTTGGGGAGAAGCTCTTCCAACCCTCAATCAATATACGATCAACTTTCAGGCGGTTGTTTTGGTCTGAAAATTCATGAAGACTGGGGCGCGATGCCCGCTGTCATCGACACTTGCCTCTCTGTTGCAGATGAACTCGACTTCCAAGTTTGCCTTCACTCAGACACTTTAAATGAAAGTGGTTTTCTTGAAGACTCATTGGCCGCGGTCAAGGGTAGAACAATACACATGTACCATACGGAAGGCGCTGGTGGTGGGCATGCACCTGACATCATCAAAGTCGTCGGGGAGCTGAACTGCTTACCTTCTTCTACTAACCCCACCAATCCTTACACCATCAATACCTTCGATGAGCACCTGGATATGATTATGGTTTGCCATCATTTAAACCCATCAATTCCAGAAGATGTGGCCTTTGCTGAGAGTCGCATTCGAGCTCAAACAATTGCGGCTGAGGATGTTTTACATGATATGGGTGCCATCTCTATGCTTGGCTCTGACAGTCAAGGCATGGGGCGTATCAACGAAGTGGTTTGTAGAACCTGGCAGTTGGCAAGCAAGATGAAAGACCAGCGCGGCCGTTTAGCCGAGGAAACCTCCCGAATTGGTGATAACGAGCGGATCAAAAGGTACATCGCTAAATATACGATTAACGCAGCACGCGCGTTTGGGATCGATGAACATGTTGGCTCATTGGAAAGTGGAAAAATTGCAGATATCGTTTTATGGCGCCCTGCATTTTTTGGCATCAAACCTGAGTTAGTCGTGAAAGGCGGTTTCATTGTCTGGTCTCCCATGGGGGACAGTGCTGCATCATTAATGACCTGTGAGCCAGTGATTATGCGTCCACAATGGGGCGCTTTTGGTGGCGCGCCAAGTCAGTTGAGCTTTAACTTTGTGAATCCTTTGGCAATAGAGGCTGGTCTGTCCGACAAGTTAGGACTCAAAAAAGGCCTGCTTCCATCGTATGGCACCAGAAAAATCAATAAGTCCAATATGCTTCACAACAAGACCTTGCCTAATATCAGTGTCAACTCTCAAACCTTTCAGGTCTCCATTGATGGCGTTCCGATCACTTGCGAGCCTTCAACGAAACTCCCATTGGCGCAAAGGTACATGTTCAGATGAATACAGAAACTGTCAAACTACATAAGGGTGCCGCCAGGGTCGGCATTGGCGGTCCCGTTGGGTCGGGTAAAACGGCCTTACTTGAGCAACTTATTCCAAGATTTATTGCAAGAGGCACCCAACTCGCTGTCATCACCAATGATTTAGTGACTAAAGAGGACGCAATCAGGATTCAACGCAGCGGACTGATTTCACCTGACCGGGTGATGGCAGTCGAAACTGGCGCCTGTCCTCATACCGCTATCCGTGAAGATCCAACAATGAACATCCAGGCGGCTGATTTTCTGGATGAGAAATATGGAAATCTGGATCTCATCCTGATTGAAAGTGGCGGTGACAATTTGGCCTCTTCCTTTTCACTTGATCTCGTTGATTATTGGTTATTCGTCATTGATGTCGCAGGTGGCGATGACATTCCACGCAAACGCGGGCTAGGTGTCATGCAGTGCGATTTGCTGGTCATCAATAAAACGGATTTAGCACCCTATGTGGGTGTAGATATCAAACGAATGTTGATGGAAGGGGAAGAGGTTCGAGGCGGCAAGCCAATACTGCTCACCAATTGCGCCAAAGGTCATGGCATTGATGAAGTGGTCGAGAAAATTGCCAGGGAGGTTCTTTTTGAGGGCTAACCACTTACAGGTTGTGGAACCAATCGTCGAGAGTATAGGCGCTGGGGAAGCCCTGCCTTTGTCTTTAATGAAGCTTAGTTCAACAGGCGGCAATCAAGTCAGATTGGTATTTGTGTCTCCTGGGCCTGGTAAGCGCACTTATATTAATGAGCAATTCGTTACTTATCCCTTTCATGTATGCCGAGCATATTACAAACCAAATGATCCGCCCAGTATGGCTACTTTATGCTTGCAATCGACTAGCGGCGGTATTTTTGAAAGTGATAGAACCAGTGTTTCGATCGTCCTTGAAGAGAATAGCCACGCACGCGTTACCACTGCGGCCGCGACAGTTGTGCATAGGATGGAGAAAGACATCGCGCAACAGAAAGTCTTTATTGAGGCAGGGCCAGGCTCATTTTGTGAGTATGCGCCTGGGCCTCTGATTATGTTTCCGATGGCCAATTTGAGATCGAGTCTAGAGTTGAAAGTTGATCCATCAGCCACTGTGATATTTTGCGACTCTTTTATCGCGCACAACCCCAATCACAATGGTGAAACGTTCACGAGTTTAAGGACAGACGTCTGTGTCCGTAATCTCCAAGGGGAAGTTCTGGTAAGGGATCGCGCCTTTGTGACTGGGGAGACCTACGAAAGCAAGACCCTGGGCATTACCGGCAAATATAAGGCGCAGGCAACACTCATGGTGATTGCCCAGCAGGTTTCTGCAGACGCTCTGGTGACCCAGCTTCGGGCAGGACTGGTTGCGATGGAGGGATTATATGTGGGCGTGTCTACCTTGCCATCCAACGCCGGTGTATGGATACGGATGCTGGGGGAGGATGGTGCATCCCTCAAGCAAGGGCTGGATTTAGCATGGACATTGGTTCGAGAGTTTATGGTTGATTCTTTGCAATTAGCCGCCCTTGATTAAGGCAGATGCGTAGGAATGTTCAATTTAAATGGAAATGAGGAAAATATGAGAAGTGATACTAAATATCTAGTGACGATTTTTTTGATGTTGTGGGCAGGAGGTGCGTACGCTCACCCTGGGCATTTTAACGATATGATGGGCTTTTTCGCAGGCTTAAGTCACCCTTTTAGCGGGGTTGATCATTTACTCTCTATGTTTGCAATAGGTCTGCTCGCTGGTCAAAGAGGTGGCAAAGCAATCATGTTGGTGCCGGTGGTATGCCTTTTGGCAATGGCGTTAGCATGTACTGCAGCCATTTCTGGGCTGGTTATTTCTTTCAGTGAAATGGGTATCCTTTTAACCTTGGTCGTTAGTGGCGTGCTGTTAGCATGCAGGGTCAAATTGTCCCTGCCATTGTTATTACCTTTGGTAGGGATGTTCTCTCTTTTTCATGGCTATGCGCATGGTCTTGAAATGCCGTTTAATGCAAAAGGTTTTGAATACGGGGTGGGTTTGGTGGCAGGTTCGTCATTACTTCTGTTGGCGGGTATGCTCACTTCACTCAAAGGGCGTGAGAAGATAGTTGCCTATCTTGGTGCTGCAACTGCAGTGGTTGGGTTGTCGCTTCTGGTTGTATAAATACAATAAAATGCTTGAAGGCCGATTACCTTGGTACGTTGTTGGGGTTTAAATTAATGCAAGATCATTCAATCAAAGTGGGCGTTCTGTATTCCCAAACTGGCGTAGTCTCGGCCATTGGAAACTCGCAACTACAAGGTACTCTGCTTGCGATAGATGAGGTCAATGCCGCTGGCGGTGTCAATGGCAGAATGATCGTTCCGATTTCATATGACACCCAGTCAAATCCTGATCTCGATGCTGCTTTTGCTGAAAAGTTAATCTTGGAAGATAAGGTAAAGGTGATTTTCGGAGGGTACACCTCCATCAGTCGTAGAGCTATTTTACCCGTGGTAGAAAAATGGAACAGGCTACTTTTTTATCCAACCATGTATGAGGGGTTTGAGTTCTCCAATAACGTCATTTATACAGGCGCAACGCCCAACCAGAATATCGTGCAATTAGTCGAGTATATGACATCTAATTATGGTACAAGGGTTTATCTGGTTGGCTCTGACTATATCTTCCCATATGAGTCGAATCGCATCATGAAAGAATTACTGACCCAGTATGAAGATGGTGAAGTCCTTGGTGAGGTTTATTTGAAGTTGAATGCCAGTGAAGACGAGTTTCTTCCCATTATTGAAGATATCAAAGAAAAAAAACCTGACTTTATTTTTTCGACTGTGGTTGGAGAGACAACAGCATATTTGTATAAGCACTATGCTCAGGCTGGACTGAATCCTCAGCAAATGCCTATCGCAAGTTTGTCTACCTCAGAGGCTGAAATTGCACAAATGGGCGCTGAGGCTGCGGCAGGCCACTTTACAGCCTCACCCTATTTTCAATCTGTAGACTCTCAAGTCAATCGGGAGTGTCTAGCGAACTTTAGAAAAAAATTCGGGCATGGCGCAATTCCAAATATGAATTGGGAAGCAGCGTATTTCCAGGTTCACTTGTTTGCCAACGCGATGGCTCAATCTAACGATGATGATATTGAAGCACTCTTACCCTACCTATTGGATTCAGAGTTTAATGCCCCACAAGGCCTGATCAGTATTGATCCACTCAGTCATCATACAAATCTAAATCCTAGAATTGGACGAGCAAACGCTGATGGCCAATTTACGATTGTGCGTGAATCGTCAAATCAAGTGTATGCGGACCCGTATTTAGTGACACATACATTTGAAGATGTCCGTCTAGTTTCAGGACGATTGGGGATGTAACTTGACCAACGGCCAGCCCACTCAGGCTTTGAGACTAACTTCAGAGTTATTAAGAGATCTGCGATCTTTGAATGTGGTGGTATTTCACCCTCAGGATAAAGATGGGGAAATGCTACTTCAGCAATTAGAGCGGATTGGCTGTAGGACGTCGCAATTCTGGCCACCACGACCAGAGTTATCTGAATTAACAGATTTAATTTTTCTATCCATCAATCCTGAGTTTAATGTGGCAGAGTATGCTTGGTTTAATTCAGAGAATTGCCCACCAATCATTGCCGTGGTTGCTTATGAAAACCCAACCATCGTAAACCTGGCATTAAAGATAGGCGCAAAAGGCGTTGTTGCTTGCCCTATTCGCGAATTTGGCTTGCTTACGTCCATGGTCATCACCAGGCAATGCTTCAAAGATATTGCAGAGGGGCGTAAGCGTATTCAGCGACTTGAAAGGAAAGTTGCGGGCGTGGCAACAGTGTATGAGGCGAAGCGAATTCTAATGGCTTCGAAAAAAATCTCAGAAGAAGAGGCTTATGCAATACTCCGTGACCAAGCCAAGAGTAAGCGAGTTGAGATAGAAGTGATTGCGGAAACAATCATTTTTGCTCAATCAATTATGAATATTTGATATTGATTGGAGCCTGAGTTGGTCACTGATACGATGTGGCCAGCCTGCATCAAACAATAAGGTTGTATGATGCTATCATTGCATTTTGTTTGATGCCATACTATACTGATCCGTACTATGTTGCTACTTAAAGAACTACCTACCTCAAAAAGCCTGGAAAAGTTTGTGACCCGTTACCCCGGCACAGACATTTCGGCCATCTCGGACTTTGTCAGCATTTTGCGTGCAGCGTCGGATATTTCGACGGCACTGGATGCATTATTGGCCAGGCATGGCCTGTTGCAAGGGCGCTGGTGGGTGCTGGTATTGCTTATGCGCCAGGATGACCTCACTTCTTCCCCGTCCGAACTGGCAGAAAAAGCAGGCGTGACCAAGGCCACCATGACGGGCTTTATTGACGGTCTGGAACGAGAAGGATTGGTTTCACGGTTTATGGATACGAGTGACCGGCGCAAATTCCTGATACGCCTGTCAGTGGCTGGGCAGCAAAAACTGGATGAAGTGATGCCTGACTACGTGCAGTGCGTCACACAATTTATGAACGTACTGGGCAAGTCCGAAAGAAATAGCCTGATTGCTGATCTTTCCAACCTGGCCAGTCGAGTCGATTTGATTAAATAGAACCGATAAAATTTTTTGAGAATTTTGTTTGATTCCATACTATTAACAACCATACTTTATGCGAACATCATTTACCTTGGCAATGACTTATATATTTCAGCCGCCATTTAAGCTGGGGCGCTGGAGCGGGTGGTTGGTGGCATTATTGCTAAATGGCTGTATCAGCTCTAAGGGCATCATGCCAGCATCGCAGCCAGTGGAGCAAGAAAAACTGGCATTGGGCAAAACCATTGAGGAGGCGCCCGCCATCACCTGGCCGACTGAGCACTGGTGGCAGGTTTATCAGGATGCCCAGCTGGATCACCTGGTCCAAAAGAGCCTGCATGACCATCCTGACCTGAAAAAGGCCACTGCGCGTATTGCCTTGTCGATGGCCATGGCTGAGCAAGCGCATGCGTCCACTTTGCCGAATGTCGGTGGCAAGGTCAGTTCTTCACGCGAGCGTTTTACCGAGTTAAGTTTTATCCCCAAGCCATGGGCCGGCCGGTTTAACTGGAATAATCAGGCCACGGTAGACATGTCGTATAACTTAGATGTGTGGAAGCAACAGAAGTCTGCCTGGTTAGCGTCATTGGATGAGGTGCATGTCAGCGAAGCTGAAATGCAACAGGTGAAAATTGAACTCACATCGGCGATGGTCAAAAGCTACATCAGGCTGGCAGCCGAGTATCAATGGCGCGACCTGGCGCAAGAAGAACTGGATGATTTGCGTCATGAAATAACCATCGCCAAAAAAGCTTTGGCTGCCGGACTCAATACGCAGTTAAACCTGAGCCGCCTCGAAGCCAAATTGCCTGCGGCACAGAACAAACTGGTACAAATTGAACTGCATCTTGTGTTATTGAAAAACCAGATGGCTGCATTGAGTGGTGAAGGTCCTGGTGCGGGCGATAGTATTGTACGGCCCACCTTGCATTTGTCTGAGCCTATAGGATTGCCTGATCGCCTGCCTGTCAACCTGGTTGGCCGTCGTCCGGATATCGTGGCGGCCAGATGGCGCGTGGAAGCGTCGCAAAAACACATTCAAAGTGCCAAGGCCGCGTTTTACCCGAATATCAATTTGTTAGGCTATATCGGCTTTCAGGCGCTGGCGTTTTCCGGCCTGTTCTCCAGCGCTGGTCTGGTAGGCAACCTGGGACCGGCGATGTCGCTGCCTATTTTTGATGGTGGCAAGCGCAGGGCCAACCTGTCGGCAGAAACTGCCCTCTATGATATGGCCGTAGAGGATTACAACGCGACCATCCTCAAGGCACTGGAAAGTATTTCCAACCAGTTATCCGTGCTGGGCACGGTGGCTGCTGAAACCGCTAATACACAGCAGGCACTGGAAAAAACCGAGCAGGCGCATAGGCTGGCAGAAAAAAACTACCGTGCAGGCTTGAGTAACCGTGTTGAAAGCTTGCAAACAAATGAGTTGGTATTACAGCAAAAAGAGATTCTGGTGGAGCAGGAAGCCGTTCGACTGCAAGCTTATGCAGGCCTGATGCTGGCACTGGGAGGCGGCGTAATTGATGCGGAACATACTCAGGCAATCCACTAATTTACTTGTGCATCGTCTAGCTGCTGCCATGACGGTAGTACGGCAAGGTTTACGACTGTTTGCCAACTGCGTGCAACAGGCGGGTGCCGACTGGTACCGGCAGGATTTTCCGCTGATCGGCTACCTGTTTAAATACCTGCTGGCGGCGTTTCTGGCGCTGTGGCTTGCGTTGAAAATGGAAATGGACCAGCCTGCAACCGCCTTGCTGACGGTGGTGATTGTGATGCATTTCCGTTCCGGCATGGTCATCACCAAAAGCTATTACCGCCTCATTGGCACGGTGATTGGTATCCTGTTTTCAATGTTGCTGGTGGCCTGGTTTGCGCAAGACCGCTTCCCGTTTTTTATGGTTGCTGCGCTCTGGATAGGCTTATGCACGGCTGGTTCGCTGGTGACCCGCAATTTTCAGTCTTACGGTTTTGTGCTGGCAGGGTATACCTTGTGCATTGTCGGCCTGCCTGCCACGCTGACGCCCTGGCATACCTTTCAGATCGCGTCTACGCGCTTGTCAGAAATTGGCGTCGGCCTGTTAAGCGCCACACTGGTCAGTGAGCTGATATTGCCACAACGCCTGTGGGAAAACATCCAGGCTGTGGTGCGTGGCAAGTTCCGCGATTTCAGTGTATTGCTAGGGACTGGAGCACCCGCCGGCCTCAATCAGCCCTTTCTCAAGTTTATGCAGGATATCTATCAACTCGAATCTTTCCGTGCATCGGCACAGTTTGAAACGGATGATGCGCGCGTGCATAGCACAACCATCAACCAGCTCAATGTACGTTTTATGGCAGTTTCTACGACCTATATCGTGTTCCAGCGCCTGGTAAAGCGTTTGCAAGCCGGTGGTCGTCAACCCGAGGCGGATGCTTTACTGGCATTGATGCAACCTTTGACTGAAACAATCCTCATTGATGGTCATCCAGTTGAGGATGCAAAAGCACTGGCGAGCTTGCAGCAGACTGTGATCGTTTTTCGGCAAGGCTTTGATGGTCTATTTAACCAGCAATTACTGGCTTTAGCGTCATTACCTGATATCAATCTGCTGGAGGTGGAAACCGGGGCCGAGCTGTTGCAACGTCTTGCCACGGAATTGGCTGCTTACCTGGAAACGTATGTGTTGCTGACCGCAAACCCACGTGCTCGTCAGGTAGATACACGTGAATTTATGGCAGGCCAATTGCATATGCATATTGACTGGTTGCCAGTATTTATTGCCGCGACGCGGGGGGCACTCACCTTGCTGATCCTGGCCGCGATCTGGATGACCATAGACTGGCCATCAGGCATCCTGGCCATGACCTTGGGGGTGATTACCAGCACGCTGTTTGCGGCCAGCCCGTCTCCTACCGCCACTCTCCGTCAATTTGCGCTAGGCGTGATCCTGGGCATTGCGCTGGTGTACGTAAGCAATGTGTTCTGGCTGACGGCAGCGCATGATTATGTGATGCTGTGCATAGTGATTGCCCCGGCGATTTTGCTCACCGCCTGGTTAAGCGCGAGGCCTGCCATGGCAGTGGTGGGTGCAGGATTGGGCATCGCCTATTTCCTGATGGTGGGTTTTAACCAGGCACTGGGTGATAACCCGGTAAAGTACTTCAATGACTCGATTGCCCTCATGATTGCGCTGGCGGTCTCCGGCATCATGTTCAGCCTGACTGACTATGCCGCCAGCCCCTGGGCCAGCACACGTGTGTTTAACCAGTTACGCCAATTGGTGATCGATGCGTGCCGCTACGCCGATATGACCGCGACTGAGTTTGAGATGCGTGCCCGTGACCTGATTCAGTGTTCGGGCAATGTACACCGCCCGGCAAGTGCAGACAGTGTGCGCATGGTCGAGGCTTTATGTGCCACGCTTGAAATGGGCCATGCCGTGATTGCCTTGCGCGGTGTGGCGGGTGGCTTATCTGCACAGCCGCAACGTTTGCTGCAGCATACCCTGATGCTGGTGGCGCACTATTACAAGCAGCCCGGGCAAAAAAATCGGCAGCAGGCATTGCAATGGCTGGATCACTTTCTGGCCTGGTTGCAGGGCGGTGAGTATGCAGAGGTATTGACACCAATGCAGGCTCAAAAGTTAACCACCCAGTTGCACTTTATCCGGCTGGTTATCGCCGCCGAAATGCCTGCCAAGCAGCCCCAGGCATTGAGGATGGAGGTTGCACATGCTGAATGAATGGATCCCGCGCGAACTGGCATTTCTGGATGCCCATGTACCGAGCTTGTTCGTAGCCTTTTTACTGGCAGCAGGCGTCATCTGGCTCATGGATAAATGGCTGGCAGCGTGGGCCATTTACGAGAGGGTCTGGTACCCGGCCTTGTTGCGGGTGGCGCTGTTTTTTGTTTTGTTTTCCGTGTTTGGGTTAATGGTGTATTGAAAGGCAAGTTATGCAAACGCAAAGCCCCTGGTTCAGGGCGACAAAAGGATTACTCAGGGTAGGTATCACGTTGACCATTGCGGCGGCTGCCGGGCTGTTAGCGTACAAGCTGTGGGTTCGATATACCGATTACCCGTGGACACGGGATGGCCGGGTGCGGGCCGATGTGGTGAATATTGCGCCTGATGTGGCTGGCCTGGTGACGGCCGTGCCCGTGCACGATAACCAGTATGTGCATAAAGGCGACGTATTGTTCCGCATAGATACCATGCATTACAAGCATGCGCTGGCTGAAGCCAAGGCATTGACTATGCAACGCAAATCGATCTGGGTGATGAAGCAACAGCAATCTGCCCGTCGCGCCCATTTGGATGATGAAGTCATCTCACGCGAAAACCGGGAAGATACCGATCTGGGCGCACTGGCGGCCAAAGCCGAATATGAGGCCGCCGTGGCGCAGGTTGAAAAAATCAAGCTCGACCTGGAACGCACGGTGGTACGTTCACCTGTCGATGGCTGGGTATCCAACCTGCTGGTGCGCCCTGGCGATTTTGCCCAGGTAGGCGCGCCCAAATTGGCCGTGATCGACCAGCATTCTTTCTGGGTCTATGGCTACTTTGAAGAGCATAAGTTGAATATGATCCAGGTGGGTGATGCCGCCGAGGTGCAGTTGCTGGGCAGCCACGCGGCGCTCAAAGGCCATGTGGAAAGTATCGCCCATGGCATCACTGATCGTGACAACCCGACTGATATCCGCCTGCTGGCGAATGTGAACCCGACCTTCAACTGGGTACGCCTGGCACAGCGCATTCCCGTGCGTATCCACCTAGACCAGATTCCGGTTGGCATGCCATTGGTGGCAGGGATGACCTGTTCAGTGGTGATCAGGCATGGATAAGCCGTTGCATGCAAGGGGTGGCAGTCTCTGTTAAGATGTTTATTCATTGATTACAAAATAAATGCATGCTTGCAGAAAAACCACCTCAGAGCCTGTTGTCCCTGCTGATTTCTATCATTGCTTACCTGACATTGGCGCAAGCCGATAAAATCATGCACATCGGCCAGCCTGAATCGCTGGTGATTTCCATCCTGTTTGTGCTACTGATCATCAACCTGGCATTCCAGTTGTCGTTTCAGGTCGAATATGTAGCAGAGCGGCTCAAGGAGCCTTATGGCACCATGATCCTGACGATCAGTGCGGTTGTCATTGAAGTGGTGATTATTGTCATGATGCTCAGCCATACCTCATCAACCACGCTGGCCAGGGACGCGATTTATTCGGCAGTGATGCTTGATATTAACGGCATTCTTGGACTGTGCGCGATTGTGGGCGGGATCAAATATGGTGAGGTCGAGTATAACGTTAACTCCGGCAATACCTATATTGTCATGATCATGACGGCCCTGGGGATTTCCATGGCCTTGCCTGCCTTCTTGCCGCAAGAAGACTGGCGCTTGTATTCGATGTTCACCATCGTTACCATGAGCGTGTTTTATGCCCTGTTTTTAAAGATGCAAACCGGACGCCATCGTAATTATTTTAGTTACCGTGACCAGCATCAGTCTCACACATCTGCCGGCATGCCCAAGGCCATCAGTGCCAATGTTAAATTTTCCATTCTTTACATACTGGCTGGCATCATAACGATTGGTTTCCTGTCTGAGGAAATGAGCAAACATATGGATGCGGGATTAACCGGCAGCGGGGTGCCACCAATTGTCGCTGCGATTGTGGTTGCCATTATCGCTGCCAGCCCGGAAGTGCTGACAGCCTTGAAGGCTGCAGTCAATGACCGCATGCAAACGGTGGTCAATATTGCTCTGGGCGCCACCTTGTCTACCGTGATTTTGACGGTGCCGGTGATTGAGGCGATTGCACTGATTGAGGACAGGCCACTGATTGTGGGCTTGTCGCCGACACAGATGGTGATGACGTTTCTGACCCTGATCGTTGCCACGATTAATTTGCATGATGGGGAAACCAATGCGATTGAAGGCATGACGCATTTTGTATTGTTTATGGCATTTGCCATGCTGGCCGCGTTGGGCATGTAATGATTTTTTAAAATGAAATAACCTGTTATGCATACTGTTCTTGAATTGATACAGCAATATGGCTTGCTGATTGTCTTTGCCAGCGTGTTTCTGGAACAAATGGGTTTGCCCTTACCGGCTTATCCCACCTTATTGCTGGCGGGCGTGCTTATCGGTAATGGCCAATACTCCTGGGAGACCATGTTGCTGGTAGCCATGATTGCTGCGCTGGCTGCAGATTCCGTTTGGTATAGAGCCGGGCGCAAATATGGCAAACGTGTCATGGGCAAGCTATGCAAAATTTCTTTATCACCTGATACCTGCGTACGGCAAACCGAGGCGTTGTACCTGAAATTTGGCCCACCCGCTTTATTAGTCTGTAAGTTTATTCCAGGCTTCGCATCGATTTCCAGTGCTTTGGCAGGTTCTTCCGGCACACGTTACTGGCTGTTTGCCTTGATGGATGGTTTGGGTGCCTTGCTATGGGCAGGGTCGGCACTATGGCTAGGTAACTTGTTCAGTTCAGCCATTGATGAGCTGATGCTCACGCTGGTTGAAATGGGTAAATGGGGCACGTTGCTGGTGCTGGTGTTGCTAACTGCATTTATTGCGTCCAAATGGTGGGACCGGCAGCGTTTTATCAAAAGCCTGCGCATGGCACGTATCAGTGTCGATGAATTAAACACCATGCTCAATAGCGGTGCGGCGCCTGTGATCCTTGATACACGCGCCAAGCACTTGGTGGACGATGGCTGGATTCCAGGCGCCCAGTTTGTGACGCTGGAAGATGTTGACCAGTTGGTGCTGGAGATTGATGAAGATGCCCCAGTGGTGTTGTATTGTTCCTGCCCGAATGAAGTGACGGCTGCCAAGGTGGCCAAAAAACTCATTGGCCGAGGCTATCGCAATATCCGTCCCTTGACGGGCGGGATTGATGCCTGGCGCGACGCCGGATTTGAAGTGGCGACGCTGGAAAAAGAACGCATGGCGAGAGAAATACATGTTTAACGTCGTTGGCATCGCGCTCAAGCGCCCGTACACCTTTGTGGTCATGGCGCTGCTGATTCTAATTGTCGGCACCTTGTCTGCGTTCCGTAGCCCGGTCGATATTTTTCCCGAAATCCGGATCCCGATTGTGGCAGTGGCCTGGCAATATACCGGCTTGCCGCCAGACGATATGGCAGGGCGTATTACGACCCTGTACCAGCGCAGCCTGACCACGACCGTGAACGATATTGAGCATATCGAAGCCAACTCCTATATCGGTTTTGCCATCGTTAAAATCTTCTTCCATCCAGGCGTCAATATTGCGACAGCCAATGCCCAGGTGTCAGCGATTTCGCAAACGGTGACCAGGCAAATGCCGCCCGGCACCACACCACCGTTGATCCTGAATTACAACGCGTCTACGGTGCCCATTTTGCAGATTGCATTGTCAGGCAAAGGCCTGACCGAGCAAAACCTGGCCGATCTTGGCCTCAATGCCGTGCGTTTGCGGCTGGTCACCGTGCCCGGCGCGGGCGTACCTTTCCCCTATGGCGGCAAAAGCCGGCAAATCCAGATCGACCTGAATCCGGGAGCACTACAGGCGCGTGGTTTGTCTGCGCAGGACATTTCCAATGCGCTGGCGGCACATAATATGATTGTGCCGGTAGGCACGCAGAAAATCGGCAGTATTGAATACACGCTTAACCTCAATAACGCGGCAACTGCGATTGATGATCTGGCCAGTATCCCGATCAAGGTGGTCAACGGGGCCACGGTGTATATGCGGGATATCGCGCAGGTGCACGATGGCAGTGCGCCGCAGACGAATGTGGTCCATGTGGATGGCAACCGTTCTGTCCTCATGACCATCTTGAAGAATGGGGCCATTTCTACCCTGGCGATTGTAGAGGGCATCAAGAACAAGCTCGAAGAAATCAAGCCCAGCCTGCCAGATGAATTGGTGGCGACCCCGATCAATGATCAGTCGCTGTTTGTGCGTGCTGCCATTGAAGGGGTGGTGTTTGAGGGTGTACTGGCGGCTATATTGACCAGCTTGATGATCTTGCTGTTTTTGGGCAGTTGGCGCTCGTCATTGATTATTGCCACCTCTATTCCGCTCTCGGTGCTGGGCGCCATCATGGGGCTTTCAATGATTGGTGAGACACTCAATATCATGACCTTGGGCGGCCTGGCACTCGCCGTAGGTTTGCTGGTGGATGAAGCTACTGTGACCATAGAAAACATCAACTGGCACTTGGAGCAGGGCAAACCGGTAGAGCAGGCCATTCTTGATGGCGCCGCACAGATTGTGACACCGGCGTTTGTCTCCTTGCTGTGTATCTGTATCGTGTTTGTGCCCATGTTCTTCCTGGAAGGCGTGTCACGCTTCCTGTTTGTGCCCATGGCGGAAGCGGTGATGTTCGCCATGATCAGCTCGTTTATTTTGTCGCGTACGCTGGTGCCTACCATGGCTAATTACTTCCTCAAGCCGCATGTTGAGGATGAGCATACCGTGAGCCGCAATCCGCTGGTGCGCTTCCAGCAGGGGTTTGAGGCCCGGTTTGAACGTTTCCGCGCTAGTTACAAAAACATACTGACGATGGCCGTTAATCGCAGCCGCCTATTTATGGCTGGTTTTATGGGAGTAGTGCTGTTGTCGTTCCTGCTGGTACCTTTGCTGGGACAAAACTTCTTCCCAGCGGTGGATAGCGGGCAAATCCTCATGCATGCGCGTGTGCCAGTGGGAACGCGTATCGAAGAGACGGCCAGCCGTTTTGCCAATATCCAGGCAGCCATCAAAAAGGTCATTCCTGCTGACGAAATCCTGACCATTGTTGATAACATCGGCATGCCAATCAGTAGTATTAACTTGACCTATAACAACACCGGGGTCATGGGCTCGCAGGATGGTGATATCCAGATTGCGCTCAAGCCGCATCATGCCCCGACCGCAGAATATGTGCGTACTTTGCGCGAACTCTTGCCCAAACAGTTCCCGGATACCATCTTCTCGTTCCCGCCAGCGGATATCGTCAGCCAGATCCTGAACTTTGGCTCACCGGCGCCGATTGATATCCAGATTCGCGGTGGCAAGCTGGCAGACAACTTTGAATATGCCAACCGTTTGCTGTCAAAAGTGCGCAGCGTGCCTGGTGTGGTCGATGCGCGTATCCAGCAGTCGCGCAGCCGACCAGCGTTTGATATCAATGTGGATAAAACCCGGGCGCAGGAAATCGGCATCAGTACGCGTGATGTGACCAACAGCATGGTGATCAACATGGCAGGCAGTTCACAGGTGTCACCGACTTATTGGCTAAACCCGACGAATGGGGTCACCTATTCTATCGTCCTGCAAACGCCGCAATATCATCTGAATAGCTTGAATGCGCTGGCTAATTTGCCCATTAGTGGCAGTAACGGCCAGGTACAGACCCTGGGTGGCTTGGCAACTTTTCAGCGTAATGTCGGTAATGCGGTAGTCAGCCAGTATGATATCCAGCCCATGGTGCAAATCCATGCCAGTACGCAAGATAGGGACTTGGGTGCCGTCGCTAAAGACATCCGCAAAATTCTCGAAGAAACCAAGGATCAAGTCCCTAAGGCGACCAGTGTCGTCATGCTGGGGCAGGCCTATACGATGGACCGTGCTTTCACTGGCCTGTTCTTTGGCCTGCTGGGAGCCATTGTGCTGGTGTATTTGCTGATTGTGGTCAACCTGCAATCGTGGACCGATCCTTTTGTCATTATTACGGCGTTACCTGCCGCGCTGGCAGGTATTGTCTGGATGCTGTTTGCAACCTATACGCCCTTATCCGTGCCTGCATTGACCGGTGCCATCATGTGTATGGGCGTGGCGACGGCGAACAGTGTGCTGGTGATCAGCTTTGCGCGTGAGCGGTTGGTTGAGTTGCAGGATGCGACGGCTGCGGCTATCGATGCCGGTTTTGTTCGCTTTCGTCCGGTGCTGATGACCGCGCTGGCAATGGTGATCGGCATGACCCCCATGGCCCTGGGATTAGGCGAGGGTGGAGAGCAGAATGCCCCTCTGGGCCGGGCCGTGATCGGTGGGCTGTTGTTTGCCACCGTGGCGACCTTATTGTTTGTACCTGTGGTCTTCAGTGCCATCCACCGTAAAACCTACCCAGGCCCTGAGAGTACTTCTAGCGGAGAATTAAATGCGTAATGACAAAGCGGGCATGTCCCGCGGACTCAAGTTGAGTGGCTTGCTACTTGCGCTGGTCGCGATGGGCATCGTGATTGTGGGCGTTAGCAGCCGCGCCAGTCATCAAGACAAACTCAAGGCCTGGACAGAGAAACAGGCGGTGGCGACAGTCAGAGTCGATCTGCCTGAACATGGTGCAGCAGCAGGTAGTTTGGTTCTCCCCGGCAGGTTTGAGGCTTATGCCCGTGCCCCTATTTATGCCCGCGTCAATGGCTATTTGAAAAGTTGGAAAGTGGATATTGGCAGCAGCGTAAAAAGCGGCCAATTGCTGGCAGAGATTGAAACGCCTGACCTGGACCAGGAGTTGTTGCAGGCCAGGGCTGACCTGGCCAGTGCCCAGGCGAATGTTGCCCTGGCTGAGACCACCGCCAAGCGCTGGCAGGATATGTTGAAAACCCAATCGATTGCTAGGCAGGAAGTCGATGAGAAAGTCGGGGATTACCAAAGCAAACAGGCGATAGTCAAAGCGGCTGAGGCCAATGTGAACCGGCTACTTGCGCTCAAAAGCTTTGCCCATATCCTGGCGCCATTTGATGGCTCAGTGACCGCGCGGAATACCGACACAGGTGCCCTGATCAATGCCGGTAGCAGCAGTGCGACGGTATTGCCGCTGTTTGAAGTCTCCAACACGCGCAAATTGCGCTTATACATCAACGTGCCACAAAATTATGTTGGCCAGATCAAGCCGGGTGGCAAGGCCAAGTTTACCGTGCCGGAAGCACCGGGTACCGAGTTCGAGGCCACGATACAGTCTACTTCAGGTGCGATCAATGCGTCTTCTGGTACAACCCTCGTACAGTTACTGGTGGATAATGCGTCGGGCCGTTTTTTGCCTGGGGGCTTTGCCAATGTCAATCTGCTATTCAATGATGCCGTCGAGCGCCTGAGCATTCCTGCCAGCGCACTTATTTTTGACCAGAATGGCCTCAAGGTGGCTACCGTTGGCAAGGATCATAAGGTGATCTTGAAAACGATCACCATTGCGCGTGATCTGGGAAAAACACTGGAAGTGCAATCCGGTTTGACCGGCACTGACCTGGTGATCGAGAATCCGCCAGATGGCGTCAGCGATGGGGATCAGGTCAATATTGCAAGTAGTGCAGCATCGGCAAAATAAAGCTCGCTCAAGCCTGCAAATGCAGTATCCTTGCTTGGCAAAGCTATCGAGTAAGCACTAACCAGCAGCTTAATGCTGCAGCGGATACGGCCAAGAACAAGTTGACCGCCGGTGGCAGCCAGTAAACGTGGCCGCGTGGTTTTTCCTGTGTGCTGAGTGATTGATAAAACACCAGAAACTGGATGGCAGAAAAGATTGCCGTACAGGCACCAATCAGGATAAACCCTACCCCGATATATAGCGACAAGGTGGTTTGTGATTGCGACACTGCGTGTCCCTGTGCCATGAGCTGTATAAACAAGCCAAAACGCTCAATCACAAACCCCAGCCCCATCAGGGCAATGGCTGAACGTTGCCAGGCCAGTAAAGTGCGTTCGGCTGCAAAGTAAACGCGAGGATCATCAAGGTAAGACATAATGTGCGCACGCTCCTGAAATTGTTCCAGCTGCTTAAGTCTGCCGCTGGGCCGTGATCACCCCGGGCACTTGCTTTAGCCTTCCTAACAAATGCGCTAGCTGGTCCACGTCAACCAGCTCGACCGTAAAGAGCATGAGGGCAACATGGTTGCGGCTAAGGGTGTTCGCTTTTGTGGTATTGATTTTTTCACGCGCAAACAGCTCGCTGATATCACGCAACAATCCCTGGCGGTCATTCGCTTCCAGAACGATATCGACTTCATATACCCCAGATTTTTTGTTACCCCATTGCGCATTGAGCAGGCGGTTGTGGCGCGCACTGTCCAGGCGCGTAATAAACGAGCAGGCCTGGCGGTGGATGGTCACGCTGTGGTGACGCGTTAGGTAGGCGACAATCGGTTCTGGTGACACCGGCTTGCAGCATTTGGCCATCGTGGTTTGCACATTGCCTATGCCTTCAATCATGATGCCCGCATGGTTCACCTGGGAGGCGCTTGGGCGCTTGATCATCGCTGGCGCATTGTCTGGTGTCACTGGAGCCAACTCCCCCTGAATGGTGATGGCAATCTGATGCTCGCTGATATCGCCGCGGCCGATGGCCGCCAGGCAATCCTCAAGTTTGTGGAACTGCAGCTTTTGCGCGACTTTTTCGAGGGGTAGGCTGCTGGCACCGGCACGGTGTAACTCTTTATCCAGCTTGGCCCGGCCTTGGGCGACGTTTTCTTCAAAATGCTGGTATTTAAACCAGTGCCGCACCTTGGCACGTGCGCTGGCACTTTGCAAAAAGCCGAGGGACGGGTTCAGCCAGTCACGGCTGGGCGCGCCATGTTTGGCGGTCAGGATTTCCACCCGCTGGCCGTTCTCCAGCTTGGTATGCAAGGGGACGATATGTCCGTCGATTTTCGCGCCGCGGGTGCGATGCCCCAGGTCTGTATGTAAAGCATAGGCAAAGTCTATGGGCGTGGCGCCTGCGGGCAAATCAATGACTTTGCCTTGAGGTGTCAGCACATACACTTTGTCCTGGAATAACTCATTGTTGAATTGTTCCAGCAAGTCACCCTGATCAGCGACTTCATCCTTCCAGGAAAGGATCTGGCGCAACCAGGCAATTTTTTCGTCGAATTTCGCGTCAGACTTGCCGCCCTCCTTATAACGCCAATGCGCTGCCACGCCCAGCTCAGAATGCTGGTGCATTTCAAAGGTGCGGATCTGTACCTCCAGGGCGAGGCCACGAGGCCCGCTGACAGCCGTGTGCAGTGAACGGTAGTTGTTGCTTTTAGGACGGGCAATATAGTCATCAAACTCACCCGGAATCGGTTGCCACAAGTGATGCACCAGGCCCAGCGCGGTATAGCAATCCTTGACATCTTGTACCATGATGCGTACCGCACGCACATCATACAGCTGGTTAAATTGCAGATGCTTGCTCTTCATCTTTTTGACGATGCTGTAAATATGCTTGGGCCGCCCGCTCACTTCTCCCTGGATGCCAGCCTGAGTCAGTTCGTGTTGTAACTGGCTCACCACCTCTGCAATATACTGTTCCCGGTCGACTCGCCGTTCGTCCAGCATTTTCGCGACTTCTTTATAGAGCTGAGGTTCGAGGTAGCGTAAGGATAAATCTTCGAGCTCCCATTTCAACTGCCACACACCGAGACGGTTGGCCAGCGGGGCAAAAATATTTTGGTTTTCGCGCGCAATCTGCACTTGTTGCGCTGGGCTGGCGCCAGACAAATGCCGTAGCAACTGAGTGCGCTCTGCCAGCTTGATCAACACGACCCGGATATCCTGCACCATGGCTAATAGCATTTTGCGCAGCGCTTCCAACTGTTGCGCCCTGTCACTGTGTTTGTGGTCCGCCTTGGGATCCGCATGATGCAAGCCATCCATTTCACTCAAGGCCTGGATATGTGACATGCGCGAAATGCCATCTATGAGGTTAACAACGGACTGATTGAAACGGGTGGATAAGTGGACAGACCAGTCATCCAGAAGGTCTGGCACAGCATACAAAATACAGGCAGTCAGGCTGTCTGCATCCATGTTCATGTCAGATAGGATAGAAGCTGTCCCGAATGCATGTTGTAACAGAGGCTGCCTGTTAATGGCATGGTGTTGCGCATAGAGGGGTGCGGCCAGCTCTCCCGCCTCACGAATCTGCGCCAGCTCGCTGGTAGTAAACCGTTGAGGCAAAGATTCAACCCACAAACACAATGCTTGCGGATCGGTAGCAGTTGGAGCTTGTGCAGAGCGGTGACCAGAAACCATGCCATATTATCGCCGCGATTCCGAGTCAGCGTAAAGATAAAACGCATCCTGACTCAGGTATCAGGATGCGTGACAAAAATGAATCAAACTAAGATTCGGATACTGCAGCGTCAGTTTAGACAAACAGGCTAATACCCAACACGGCTGCCAAGGCGATGCCTATCGCTAACAGCAGGAAAATAAAGAAAAACACTTTTGAAATCGTGGCGGCGCCAGACTCAATACCTCTAAATCCCAGCAAACCGGCGATAAAAGAAATGACAAGAAACAGCAGCGCGTAATAAAGCATCAGTGAGTCCTTTCGTTGAATACGATGATGTTGGCATCATAAAAGGCCGGTGCGGTTTGCCATATCGGATATTGACTAGATGAGAGGTCAGAATGTACCTACGCGATGTCTATTGTTGCCATGATTCAATCGATACTCAGGAGATCAAAAATGACGCCCCCCCTTACGCCCAACGCGGAAATGCGGGTATATTAATAATGTTTTTTTAATAGCGTGGCTAACATGACTCGGAGTGGGTATCTGAGTGTGCGCTCACTGTTTGGTGGGAGTATGGCTGCGTTTATTCATTTTGACGTTGAAGTATGAAAGGAGGAGGCTTATGTGGTTGGTTCATCGGTTGCATATATTCGGGCGCCCATTATCAATATTAGCGCTCAGTCTATGGATGCCGTTGTCAGTCTTTGCTTCCAGCGATAGCGCTAAAGTGATCAGCACGCCGGTGCAAAAAAACATCAACAAAGCCGAGACCAGGCAAAAAGTGGTCGCGCTACTCAATATGGATGAAGTCCTGCCGGACTGCCAGCAACAAGTGACGATGGCAAAGGTGAAAACAGTGCTTTATAGTGAAAGCGGTTTGACCCCAGAAAAATTCGAAGTCGACTGGCGCGGAAGTAAATTTCATATTGCTACCAATGTCGGTGAAAATCCTGTGTTGTCAATGGAAGAAATCCAGGCCGCCCATCAATTTATTAAAGTCGGCAAGCGTTACCTGATTCATTTTCAACTATGCGGCGATGGCAGCCAGCACAGTTTGATTAATATGTATGCTGAACAGGCGCCCGTGCGTCCCGCCCGTAAAATCAAGACCTAGAGCCTTCAGTCCCATTTCGCAAACGCTGGCCAACTCGTCCTGCAGGGATTGGTCAGTTGGCCGGGTGCGTTTTGTGATGAAAGTGGTTTACATATGCAAATAATGCACACCACGTGGATATGAGCGTATAGTGTTTTTATTCATTTATACAGCCTCATTGAGTTGAATGATGGTATGAGGCTGTTTCACATCTCTTTGTAATCGCTTCAAAACTTTCTCGTGCTTCCTGAGTAGTCCTTTACTTCCGCGGCATGCGTTTGTAGACGTTTGGTTTTAAAACGTAATACGCAACAAGCACGGGCGTCCTGGAGGCTACTATTTCATCCTTTTTCGCCCGCTTCAACCCATTCAAAGGAGCAGGTCATGGATAAAAAAGTGTTTTTCAGTGACAGGGGAGTCATCATCAGCGACAGCCGGTTTATAGCCAGTGGCTACATATACAACATTGCAGACCTTAGCTCGGTCAGGTTAGGCGTGATCAAACCGCCGCGCTGGTTAGCCATGTATAGCATTGGATTAGGTGTGGTACTCTTGCTCACAGAGGGGGCATTCTTTGTGGTCGGTGGTTTCCTGATTGTGCTCGGTATCATGGCCGGGCTGTTTGCGAAGACCCGGTACGCTGTCATTCTCAGGGCTAAAACAGGTGAACATAAGGTATTGCAGGACAAAAATGCGGACTACATCGCACAGGTAGTGTATGCGCTGGATGCTGCGATGATCAATCGGGGTACGCCATCAAGAATAGAGCCAGTCAGGCATATGCAGGATCGTTTTGGTACACTTGCCACAGGTATCACCTCTCATTGAATGAGAACAGTGGATGGTAGGCTCTATATTGCGCTGACTGATTGCCAGTGCGTTTGAGTGTCTATCATTTTACTCATCTTCACTGAAGGCATCATGAAAGTCAATCAGCTCAATCACGCCTTTTCTGCGCATATTGCCGATAAAAGCGATGCCGTCACGCGTCATTGGGTTTTCCCCGGACTGCCTTCCTTCGCGAACGTTCCCGTTAGCCCGCAGTGGTCTATGGAACACCTCTTTGTGATAGCGTAGTGCCGCTTCACCTATGCCAATTCTTTTGCATTTTTCAAGATCCAATACGCTGACCAGGAAGCTTTCCGCGCCTTTTGCCTCCTGAAGGCGCTTTAAATCTATCACCCCAAGCGGTTCCTCTTCTCTAAAAACCAGGATTTCCTCTCCCGTGTCATCTATCCGGATCAAATAGGCTTGACCATCTTTTGCGATAAATGTTTTTTGATGCATGGGCGTCCTTTCTACAAATTGATTCAACTTCCTTAAAGCGCAGTATAACGCGTTAACCAGACGTCTCCTGTGACTCAGTCGTGTGTGCAGATCTTAACATTTGAAAATTCAGTTCCATATCATGTAATTGCGCGTATAGTGGGTTTTATCATTCTTTAATAAAGACCCCTCCTGCAGTCTTCGGGCCTTAAGCTTTTCCGGTAGTTGTTTAATACCCCCCCCGTGCTTCCTGAGTGCGTACACTTCCACTTTCGTCGCATATTTTTGCATCATAGTTTTAAAGCCTAACACGCAATGCGTGGGCGTTATAGTGGTTGTGAGTTATTCATCCATTCTTCGCTTCGCTTTGGTTACCAAGGATTTACCAAGAATGGATAAAAAGGTTTTCTTTAGTCAGTATGGCGTGACGGTGTCTAAAACGCGCTTTATCGTCAGGGGACAACTTTACGAGATCAATAAGATTTCCTTCCTGACTTATCAACGATTGAAACCTAATCGCTGGTTTGCAATGGCATGCATGGCGATTGGTGTGTTGCTGGTGCTGGATGAAGGCGATTTATTCGCCTTTGGCGGTTGTTTGATTTTATTGGGCATTGTGGCATGGGTAGCCGCCAAACCTAAATATGCCGTGATGCTGACCCTGCCTGAAGGTGAAGTCCAGGCGTTAGTCAGCACAGATTTGCCACATGTGGAAAGAGTGATCCAGGCCTTGAATACTTCCAGGGGGATGCATGACACGCAAGGTGCTGAGCCAGTGAGGCCAGCAGATAAAGGCAATCATTTCAATCCTCTGACGCCACCTGCTATGGAATAGTGTATGCATTGAACCTTTGAAGGATCTCCAAAGGTACCTTGCCCCTCTTGCGAAAGCGAGAGGGTTTTTTTACGAGTTTCTCGCGTGGACTTTTCGCTCTTTGAGTGTCTTTACATGCTGGTTTTACTGGATCTTTCATACGACCCGCTTTGACAGAAAATACTGACAAAAATATCAGAATAAAACACCTTTTTTCGCGATTGCGCTTTATATACATTCTTGGCATTTGCACTATTTTCATGATGCCACGCTATCAATCATCTCTCCAGGAGGTAAGCCTTTATGCCCACTGCCAGCGCACAACCACTCCACCATTCCGTGACCGACCCTCTGCCTGGCATGGGGGCTATCCCGCATGCCGATGGGGTCGCTTTCCGCGTGTGGGCACCCAATGCACAAAAAGTATCTGTGATTGGCTCATTTAATGATTGGCAAGCCGGGGTCGATGAGTGTATCAGCGAAGCAAACGGCTATTGGTATATCAATATCAATAATGCCGAACCGGGCGATGAATACAAGTTTCACCTGGTCAATGGCGAGCAGCAATTACAACGCATAGACCCTTACGCCAGAATCGTCACCAATTCGGTGGGGAACGGCGTGATCCCTGCGCTGGATTTTTTTGATTCACCCCTTACCCCATTTGAAATGCCCGCCTGGAATGAGTTGGTAATTTACGAGTTGCATATTGGGACCTTTAACGCCAAAGACGGCCATGTTGGGACATTTGACACAGCGATTGAGCGGTTGCCACATTTGAAAGCGTTAGGCGTTAATGCCGTTGAGGTCATGCCAATCGCTGAATTTGCCGGTGATTACTCCTGGGGTTATAACCCGGCACATCCTTATGCGGTGGAGAGCGCTTACGGTGGGCCGGAGGCATTTAAGCGCTTTGTCGCCGCGGCGCATGACATGGGCATCGCGGTGATTGTCGATGTGGTTTACAACCACTTTGGCCCTTCTGACATCAGTTTGTGGCAGTTTGATGGCTGGCACGAAAATAATAAAGGTGGCATTTATTTTTATAACGACTGGCGTTCGGCCACGCCGTGGGGAGATACACGCCCGGATTATGGCCGCGGTGAGGTGCGCAAATATATTTTTGATAATGCCATGATGTGGCTGGACGATTACCACGCCGATGGGCTGCGTTATGACATGACGCTCTATATCCGCAGTGTAGAAGCCAGCGCACAAAACCTGATTGCCGAAGGTTGGAGCTTGCTGCAATGGATTAACAGTGAAGTCGAGGCGCGCCACCCAGGCAAAATCACCATTGCAGAAGACCTGCAAAATAGCGCAGAACTCACCTTGAAACGTGAAGATGGTGGCGCACACTTCGGCACGCAGTGGGATGCTGGTTTTGTGCATCCTGTCCGTGCAGCCCTGATCGAAATGGATGACGCCAACCGCTCCATGGCGGCTGTGCGCGATGCCATACTTAACCAATATAACCACGATGCTTTTCAGCGCGTGATCTATACCGAGTCGCATGACGAAGTCGCCAACGGTAAGCAACGACTAGTCTCGGAAATTGACCCCAGCGAACAGCCCGGACGCTACGCCATCAAGCGCTCTTGCCTGGGCGCTGCCCTGGTCATGACGGCTCCAGGCATTCCCATGCTATTCCAGGGCCAGGAGTTTTTGCGTGACCAGTGGTTCCGCGATGACAGACCCATAGATTGGCATAGGGCTGAAGAATATGCCAGCATCACCACCATGTACCGTGACCTGATTAACTTGCGCCTGAATAAAGCAGGATATTCTGCGGGCCTCACCGGGCAACATACCGCTGTTTACCATGTGAATGACAATGATAAATTAATCGCCATGCACCGCTGGAGAGAAGGTGGTGTCGGTGACGATGTCATCGTCATATTCAATTTTGCGGAAGGCCGTAAAGAGAATTATGTGATTGGCTTGCCTCATGGCGGCGAATGGAAGCTGCGTTTTAATAATGATGCCGGGTTATATAGCGAGCAGCTGGACGAAACCCCTTCCGGCGATATCACAGCCAATGAAGAAGGGCGCGACGGTTATGACTTCTCTGCGACTATCACCATCGGTGCCTATGCTTGCCTGATTTATTCGCAGGATGAATGATAGCGCTTCAACTCTGTAATTAGCCGGCATTCATGTGGCTAATTCAAATAATAAAATCATGGCATTCGCTTTATATTGATGGCAAATATCAAGCCCAATTGAGATAGGAGGCGTCATGGCGGTAAACGGTGTGAGTGCATACAGTGCCAATCAGGTTCAAACTGCAACCAACTGGCAGCAAGCCAAACAGAATATCGTTTCTCTCGATAGCGCATTGAAATCAGGCGACCTGAAGGCGGCTAAAGATGCGTTCTCAAAGCTAAGCCAGTTAAAAACTATCGATAGCAATAGTCCTCTTTTCAAGATTGGCCAGGCGTTGCAAAAAGACGATATTCAGTCTGCCTGGCAGGTGGTGAATCCAGCGCAAACCGGGTCAAGTGATCTGACCACGCCTCTAGCCTGGCAACAGCTGACCAAGCTGGCCTCTGGGGCTGATACCAATAGCGCCGTGTCAGTAAACAACAAGCTATCCAGCCTGCTTAATTATTTGTCTGCGGGCGATACTGGTGCCACTAACAATAGCACCAGCTATACATCGGGGATTATTAACCAGGTGTTATCACAAATTAATAACAGCAGTGCCAGTTCTAAAGTTTCACTAGGGAATTCTGCTTCGGCAGAAAATGTAGAGTTATATACGCAGTTAGCGCAACAGGTTAAAAATAATCCGCAATTGGCCTCGTTGCTGGTCGAGCGCCTCAAAGCGCAATCGTCTAATGGCGTATTCAGCTATCTGTAAAGCTGCCTTTCATGCATAGCTGCGCATGAATATGTCCAGACCGTCACGATCATCAAAATGGCTGCCACGTAGGGCAGCCATTTAATCTTCAGGGGTTTAGCGCCCAACCCTTAACTCATCAGTTTTTCTTCCAGCTCTTTCAACCGGCTTTCCAGCGCTGCAATCTTCTGATCACGCTCCCTGATCGCGGGGATAACATCCTCTGCCTTAAGCAGTTGAGGAATATGCTTGTGGCAATTTGCATCCCAGGCTTTGAGGATAAACACAATCACGCGCTCGACTTTTGCTGCATAGTCTGGCGAGGATACGCGTGCGGTTAACGCAGGGTCGTCCGTCACCACTTTTGCTTCTCCCCAGATTTTGACGCGTTGTGCATTGGCGTAATCCATTAAAAATAACTGGGCTTTGGGATTGTCATCCAGGTTGCCAGCGGTGATGTATTGCTTGTTGCCGGCATAGTCGGCAAAGGCAAGTGTATGCTCATCCAGCACGTGCAAAAAACCAGGCGGGCCGCCGCGATGCTGCATATAAGGCTGCCCTTGGGCATTGGCGGTGGCCATGTAAAAGCTGGTTTGCGCGGCAATAAATTCTGCCAGTATCGGTGTCACACGCGACTCCCAGCCGCGTGAGGCTTCAAAGTTTGCATAACCTGCCCTGGAGCCATTTTCCTCTTGCCTGGCTTTGACTGACGGTGTGAATACCACATCACTCGGTGACACTAAAGTTGAAACCAGTCTGGCAGTCATGATTTTCTCCTTGGTTTGTTTACGCATGACCAAATTTTAGTCAATAATGGTGGCGAGAAAATCGTGGCTAGCCGCAATACATTATTTCATCAGGAGAAATACTATCGATCAGTTTCACTTAATGCGGGTGTTTGCCAGCGTCGCTGAAGAAGGCGGGTTTGCGGCGGCTTCACGCAAGCTGGATCTTTCACCAGCCGCAGTGACGCGGGCCGTGGTGGCGCTCGAAGAGCAATTGGGCGCCAGGCTGTTGCAGAGAACCACGCGCAATGTGCGTTTTACGGATGCAGGCCGTCAATACTACGAAAATGTGCGGGCCATCCTGACAAGCATTGCAGAAGCCAATGAGGCCGTGGCAGAAAGCAATGCGACGCCGCGCGGTACGCTCTCGATCACGGCGCCTGTGATGTTTGGGCGCATGTTTGTCATGCCCAGTGTGATTGACTACATGCAACGTTATCCGCAGGTGAAGTTGATTGCGCATTTAGTCGATCGCGTCACTAACCTGGTGGATGAAGGTATGGATGTGGCGATCCGTATTGGTCACCTGCCTGATTCCGGCTTGCGCGCCATTAAAGTGGGTCACGTGCGGCGGGTTTTGTGCGCATCGCCAGGCTATCTAGATAAGTTTGGGTCACCTGAACACCCAGCTGAGCTGGCTGAGCATTCGATTATCTCCTCCAGCCATGTGTCGCCACAAACCGAGTGGCGATTCAACGCTGAAAAAGAAGCTTTATTGGTCAGGCTGGATCCACGATTGACGGTCACCAGCAATGATGCGGCACTCTCGGCCGCCGTGAGTGGATTAGGTATCGCGCGCTTACTTTCCTATCAAGTATGGAGCGAGGTTGAGAAGGGTTCTTTGCGATTAATACTGGAAGCGTACGAAGAAGAGCCATGGCCAGTGCATGTTGTACACCGGGAAGACAAGTTAGGTTCTTCCAAGGTCCGGAGCTTCATAGACAATATTGTCGATAGCCTGCGTAGTCATACAAAATTAAATCCCAAGTAACATTCGCTTAGCAAAACAACCCAACCCAACCGTACATGGTGTCTGCTGGTAAAAGCCTGCTGAAAGCAGGCTTTATGCCTGCCGACTAACTCTATTCACCTACACAAGAATCAGTCCTTTCACACTTACCCCTTACTGGTATTGACCTTAAAGTTGAGTCTCATATCACTCAATTGAAAGTACATTTGGAGACTCACTATGGAACTGAAATCTGATTTAGAAAATACCAGTCACTCTTTGAAAAGCAGCTTAGACCCGTCCTCCACCCATGCGTTGGAAACACCTGAACCACAACCTGAACCCTATTCGGATGATTTTGAGGCTGATCCTACGGTGCCTGACCCTATTGATCCGGAGCTTATTAACACCCCAGGGTTAAACCCCGAAGATGAAGATGAAACGCCAGGAGGCACAGATCCTGGATTAGACCCGGAGGAGCTTCCTGACTCAATCAAACCGGACGCTGCTCATCCTGCTCCCGATGATCTGATTAAGGAGGAAATAGATTCGGGTGTGCGTGACCGCAATAGTATCAGTAATCCGGATGCCGGGATTTAGAATGATCATTTAGGCTGATAGTAATAAAGCCTTACATCTCGCTCAGTGGCCTCCGACAGGAAAATGAGATTGTCACGGATAGTGAAAAAAACTGATGTGATATCTAATGCAGGGGCAGTTCAACAAATGATATCCAGTCGTTTTTTTAAACTTTTAGGGACACTGACATGAACAAACTATTGATTACCTTATTATTCTCTGCCTTTGCAATGACCACTTACGCTGCGGATACAGACAAACAAACTGACGGTGCTGAATTAGGCACCAATGAAACGCCGCAAGCGCAGGATCAAAGCAAGAGTAGTCCTAAAAAATCGTCAGATAGACAGATGAAAAAACATCATTCAAACAAGCGAGTGAAAAATAATCAGCAAAATACAGGTGCTTCAGAGAATAATCCATTGCAACCCACTGAAGCGGAGCCAGCGCCAGGCGCATCTCATTAATCAATAAAAAAACGCTTAAAGTACTCTTTTTTGATTGAGTCTTTAAGCGTTTGCTTTGTGATATCAATCCTGCTGTTGTCTGTGGTGATAGATCATATTGATTTAAGCGTGATACAAGCTGGATTGATGAAAGTTTAAATCACATCAACCACTTTTAATTGCCTGGACTCACCATTAGGGAAAGGCCAGTCGATTTCTTGCCCTACTTTCAATCCAATTAAAGCTGAGCCGACTGGGGAGATGACTGAAATCTTGCCCGATTTGAGGTCAGCCTCTTCAGGGAAACATAACTCTATTTCCCTCTGCAAGCCGGTACTTTTATCCAAATAGATTACCCGGGAGTGCATTCTGACTACGTCAATAGGCACTTTGTCTGCTGAAACGACAATCGCCCTGTCCAATTCATCTCTCAACAATTCATCATGTATAAGAGAAGATAAGCGGGCATAGTCCTTATCCGACAATATTAGGTTTTCAGCTTCCATATGCATTGCAACGAGTTCAGTACGTAAAGCTGAAAGAGTAATCTGTTTAAAGTGGAAAGATTAGCCTGTTGAAGTGAATATGACTGTTTCCAAAATGGCTACAATTCTTGCATGATCATCGATCCAACCTGTTATTCTTTATCCCAGTACGGTTCTGCGCCAAAGCGCTCAGACAAGTAGTCAATAAATACCCTGGTTTTCAGTGGCAGGTTCCGTTTGGGCAGATACAAGGCGTAGACGTGTTGTTCGATCGGAATATATTCAGATAAGACAGATTTCAGCCGTTTGGCCTGTAAATCCTTACCAATAATAAAGGTAGGTAAAAGCGCTAAGCCAAAACCACCCAGAACCACTTGTGACAAGGCTTCATCGTCATTAATGCGCAGCCTGCCAGCCACATTCACCGTGACCTCACCCTGAGGTCCATTGAAGCGCCACAGTCCTTTGTCTCCTGAGTGAATATAGTCCAGGCAGTTATGATGAATTAAGTCCTGTGGAATATTTGGTATGCCATGGCGTTCGAAATATTTCGGGGTTGCGCAAAGATTTCGCCTAATAGGCGCTAACTTTTTAGCGATTAAGCTGGGTGGTAAGTCCCTGGTAACCCTAATCACCACGTCGTAGCCTTCCTCGGTCAAATCCACTAACCGGTCGGTGATAGTCATGTCGATTTCCAATTGCGGATACCTATCCATAAATTCACCGATGGCAGGGGCGATGTGCAAAGTACCAAATGCGACAGACGTTGCTACTTTAAGCACTCCCTTGGGTTGCGCATTCAGACTTTCAATCATTTGATGCGCTTCTTCAGCTTCGTAACTGATGCGGGTGCAATAGTCATAAAAGCTTGCGCCGATCTCGGTCAGGCTGAGGTGTCTGGTGCTGCGATTAAGTAGGCTGGCCCCTAAGGATTGTTCCAGTTTGGCCACGGCTTTGCTCACGGAGGATTTGGTCATCCCCAATTTCCGAGAGGCAGCTGAAAAGCTTTGCTCATTCACAACATGCGCAAAAATGATCATCAGGTTTAAATCATACATCGCCTGATTGTATCTTAAATGGAAACAGTTAAATGCGATTTAAAGGGCTAATTTTATATATTGGAATCTATAACATAGGGCTTGGGTTAAATTGAGAAATGCAGAACTTAAGGAGGAGCCATGTATCACGCAATTTCTAATACAAAAATATTCGTGTTTGTTTATCTCATCCTTTTAGTACCAACGTATTTGGGCTTGGCTGATTCAGGTGTCATCGGCACCGGTGCCATTATCTATATTCTGTCCATGACCGGAATATTCGCAATCTGTCTCATACGAGGGGAGATGATAGCCAAAAAATGGCTATTGCTTATCCCTCTTGTTGGGTTCGTATTAGATTTGATGCCCGCCTTCTCTACCATTTCTTTTACAACTTATTTATATCATCTGCTCGCCCTGATCTTAGGGGTGGCTTGTCCAATCACGGCAACTTTAAATAGTCGTTATGAGGTGACGTAAATTTGTCACGAAGTTTACAGCTGGCTTTTCACGCGCTGGCAAGACTCCCTTACGTTTCCACAATATCTGTGGATAAGACGGTGGATTGCATCTTAGTAAAGCAGCTAACTATATGACGCGCATGCACTTTGATCGATTGAGTAATATTTGTGCCCAGATGATTGTTTGAATACAACTCCTGTCTATGAGTGTCGTCGCTGGTGAGTGTGTTAGTTGCCTATTTTGCGTGTTCCTGCTGTTAAAGCGGAAGTGAAGATTGCAGCGGGTGATCAGGCGTAGTCCCTGTCACCACCTGTACAGTGTCTCCAGCATGCAACATACCACCTCTCACAATGCGTGCCGTGACGCCGCCATGTCCCCGCATGGCGTTGTAGCCACCTGCACCTAGCACCTGCTCCATACGTGAGCAGGGCTCACATGGCCCGGTCACTTCCATGACCACATCGCCTATCACCAGGTGCATGGGCTGGTCTTTAAATAATGCTTTGGCCGCCAGCAGGTTGAGGCCGGAGACAATCAGGTTGCGCCTGAGTAATGCCGGATCAATCGCTGCGTGACCAGTCAGCGCTGCAATCACGGGTAAATGCTCTGCTTGCAATAAGGTCACTTGCCGTTTGCTGCCATTCGGCTGCGATGACGCGCGCAAACTGGCGCGATCCCCTTGCAGGCCAAGGTTGGCAAGGGCCAGGACTTGATTTGCTGACAAACAAGGCTGACCACGCTCTGGACGCAGGTAAATGGCATCCAGTTGTCCGGCTTGACTAAAGTGTTGCATCAATTGACGCAGGTTGGCGGTTTGCATGGGCTGAACGGTATCGTAAAAATGAGCGTCGATTTAAGTTATAAAGCTGAGGCTAATAACGTAGCGGCGATGGCGCCAATCATGACAACCAGCCAGGACGGAAGCTTCCAGAACATCAGCATTAAAAAGGCTAGCAATGCCAAACCGAAATCTTGTGAGCTGAGAATCGCGCTTGTCCAGACCGGGTTGTAGAAAGCAGCGATCAACAACCCGACCACCGCTGCATTGATTCCCAGCATCGCATGCTGGATCGCGGGATATTGACGAATGGATTCCCAAAGTGGCAGCGCACCCAAGACAAGCAAAAATGCAGGTAAGAATATAGCGGCCAACGCAACCGCACCCCCTAGCAAGCCATTGGGTTCTGCATTTGACACCGCTCCTAGGTATCCAGCGAAAGTGAATAAAGGGCCCGGCACCGCCTGTGCGGCACCATAGCCTGCCAGAAATAAGTCGTTGGATACCCAGCCTTGTGACACCGTTTCTGCCTGTAAAAGTGGCAAGACGACATGGCCGCCACCAAATACCAGTGAACCTGCCCTGAAATAGCTATCAAACATAGCGAGCAGATGGCTGTCATAGCCATCATTCATGACCGGAATCAATAACAGTAATGATATAAAAACAGAAAGTATGGTGATTCCGCTTGCCTTGCTGATGGGCACTTGCATGGGTTGATGAGGTAAGCCATGGTGATGTTTTAGCCACAAGCAGCCGACGATCCCTGACAGGATGATTACACCTAATTGCGAGTACAAGCCTGGGGCACAAGCCACAATCATTGCTGAAATAACAGCCAGCGTTGCTCTCCTGGCGTCTGGGCAAAGCGTCTTGCTCATTCCCCAGATGGCTTGCGCAACCACGGCCACTGCCACCACTTTTAAGCCATGCAGCCATGGTCCTTCGGAGAGACCGCTGACATGGGTGAGCAATCCGGCAAACATCACCAACGCGATAAACGATGGCAACGTAAAGCCCAGCCACGATGCAAAAGCACCAGCGATCCCGCCACGTGATAATCCGATGGCAATGCCCACTTGGCTGGAAGCTGGCCCGGGCAAAAACTGGCAAAGGGCAACCAGGTCGGCATAAGCATGCTCAGTGAGCCATCGACGCTTAGTCACAAACTCCTCCCGAAAGTAAGCCAGGTGCGCGATGGGGCCACCAAAACTTGTCAGGCCAAGCTTGAGGAAGATGATAAAAATATGAACAAGAGAGCTTTGGGCATTCTCGCTATTTGATGACTGGTCTGACGTACTCATGTCAATTATTTTTTAGACAAAGATGCATTATAACGCATCAATATTTCATGCATTTTAATGGGTTGGAGCGGTCTGTATTGTCTCTAGATGACGCGTTTAACCTTGGCCACCGTGTTCACTTTTTCGATGTCCATCACGGCAAAAGGGATGCTTTGTGGCAGAGGATTATTCGCCAGTGGAACCAAACTCAACCGGTGTCTTGATATAAGAAATATCGACTTTTTCTGCTTTCAACAGGCTAAATAGTTTTGCGGTCTGTTCTTCACTGGCCGTGACTACAATTTCTTGTGGCTGATCACCCAGTTCAAAAAAATGTCCGGCATGGATTTTCTTATCTCGTCCGAATCCTTCACTCGCCGCAAAAATGGTTGCACCACGGATGCCTAACTCTCTTGCCGACAGCATCAGCCATTCACTCAATATTTGATTGCCATGCTTTTGGTCCAGGCGAGTAAAAAAGGTGATTTGAAAACCTTGCATAACGGCTCCATTCGATACGAGACAACTGAGTTAGTGGCGTGACAACTGAAAAGAAACAAACCCCAAAAAGGTCAGTAATACAGAGCCGACGATGTGCACCAGCGTGGTTCTGAGTGCCCAGAGTATCTGGCTGTTTTGCAGTTGGGTAAATACTTCAGCAGAAAAGGTGGAAAAAGTAGTTAATCCGCCACAAAATCCAGTGATAATCAATAAACGTGCTTCTGGGGAAAGTTGAGGCACTTGGGAGAAGTAAGCAATGGCAACCCCGATAATATAGGCGCCGATTAAGTTGGCGGACAGGGTTCCGAGCGGTAGTGCAGGCAGCAGGCTGTTCAGCTTGAGGCCTAATTGCCAACGGAGCAAAGCCCCGAGCGAGGCCCCCACGCTAATTGCAATCACAGATTTCAACATAGTTTGTTACCGTAGATGAAACAATGAATATAACAAAAATAAAGCCTATCCAGTAGCATTGTATTTCCGGGGGAAGGGGTATAGTATTCGAAATAGACAGACCTGTCTTGCATTGATTCTTTTTAAAACATGACGGCATTTAACAGTGCGCTTGGAGTGTCATATGAATGATGTTGCAGATGTAGTTCAAACCTTTCATGGTGGTTGTCCGCATGATTGTCCCGATACTTGCGCGATGCAGTTTCATGTCAAAAACGGCGAGTTGGTCTCGGTATCAGGGAACCCTGATCATCCGATGACGCGAGGCGGGTTATGCGTCAAATTAAAAGATTACGAAAAGCGCCATTATCATCCCAACCGCCTGCTCTATCCCATGAAGCGGGTAGGGCCCAAAGGCACGAATCAGTTTGAGCGCATCACTTGGGATGAGGCCCTGGATACCATTGTGGATCGATGGCAGGCATTGATCAAAGATACCGGCCCCCGCGCCATATTACCCGTTAGTTATTTGGGTAATCAGGGGCTGGTGCATGGACTCAATGGTGGGGATGCCTTTTTCAACAGGCTGGGTGCCACCGTTTGTGAAAGAACCTTTTGCGGTGAAGGCTCCTGTACTGCCTGGTTGCTGACCGTTGGGCCGACCGCCGGCGTGGATCCCGAAAGCTTTATCCATGCCAATTTTATTGTGATCTGGGCCTGTAACTCTGTCTCCACCAATCTGCATCACTGGCATATTATTAAAGATGCGCAAAAACGAGGCGCGAAGATCGTCGTGGTGGATTCGTTCGCCTCCAAAACCGCAAAAGAAGCCGATTGGCATATTGCCCCCAGGCCAGGGACCGATGGTGCGCTGGCAATGGCGATGATGAACGTGATCATTGCAGAAAATTTGGTTGACCATGATTATGTTGAAAAGTATACCGTGGGCTATGCCGAGCTGGCGGAAAGAGCTAAACCCTGTACACCTGAATGGGCAGCTGACATCACGGGCATCCCCGCGGACCAGATTCGGTTATTTGCACGTGAATATGCGACCACGCCTCCAGCTGCCATCCGCATTGGCGTCGCGCTGGAACGCAGTTATGGCGGCAGTCAGGCGATACGCGCCGTTACTTCATTACCAGCCTTGATTGGTGCGTGGCGCCACGTAGGCGGCGGTGCGCTGCAATTCCCTGTCTGGGAGCATCCTTACAAGTTTGACGTGATTTGCAGGCCGGACCTCATTCCCGAAGGCACGCCCGTCGTCAACATCCTGCAATTAGGCAGGGCGCTGCTTGGCGAAACGCCGTTAGAGGTGCCGATTAAATCTGTCATGGTGTGGAATACCAACCCTGTGACCCAATCGCCCGAAACTGACAAAGTCATCGAAGGGCTCAAGCGGGAAGACCTGTTTACCATTGTGGCAGACCATTTCATTTCAGATACGGCGTCGTATGCGGATATTGTCTTGCCTGCCGCCATGGGGGCAGAACAGGAAGACATGATCTTATCCTGGGGACATCTATACCTCACCTACAACACCAAATGTATAGAGCCTCCCGGCGAAGCCTTACCCAATAATGAAATATTCCGCCGCTTGGCCCAGCGTTTGGGCTTCGAAGAAGACAATTTCAAATGGAGTGACAGCGAATGTCTTGAAAACTATGTAGATTGGAATTCGCCCGCCTGCCAAGGCATAGACCTCAACTACATGCGTGAGCATGGGTTTGCAAGACTGAATGTAGGCACAAAAGACGACCGCGCCCCGCATCGCGAGGGGAACTTCCCCACCCCGACTGGGAAATGCATGTTCATGGTCGAAGGCGCCAAGAATTTTGTCGCAGGCCCCTTCAGGCAGATGTATGACGGTTTTCAACCGGGGGAAGATTTAGATCCATTACCGGCCTATGTGCCCAGTCGGGAAGCTCCTGATACCAACGCAGCGCTGGCGGCCAGATTTCCTTTAAACATCATCTCCCCAAAAAGTCATGGCTTTATCAATTCCTCATACGCGAATATGGAATCCAAACTCCGTGTGCAAGGCGAGCAATACCTCATGATCAATCCGGTAGATGCACTCGCGCGGGATGTTCAGGATGGCATGATGGTCAAGACCTATAACGATAGAGGCGCTTTTGAAGCGGTCGCCCGTGTCACCACAGACGTGAATCCCGGCATCGTGGTTGCCACGTTGGGCTATTGGCGTCAACTCAACAAGGGGACGGTCAACTGTATCAGTTCTGCCGAGTATGGGGACATGGGCCACTCAAATACGTTTAGCGATAATCTGGTTGAAGTCGAACTTGTTTAACACTTTATTGATAAAAGCAGACACAGAAGCCGATGGCTTGATTCTTATTGATGACAGAAGAGTAGTTGTTGAGCCATCGTTTTGAGCACTATGCTTCATATCTCGTTTCGGCAAGCGTTAAAAAAGTCCATTTATTTCTAAATGGACTTTTTCTTTGGGCGGATTAAGTATTTCGTTGGATACTTTTACTTAATTAATCCATTTTAAAAATCTACAGTGGCTGAGAGAATTGCCGTTCTTGGCGTGCCGAAAGTTAAGCCAAATTGCGAGGCGGTGCTCCAGTAACGCTTATCTGACACATTCTCAACACTTGCACGCAAGGTCACGGTTTTGCCTTGTGTCTTGAATACGTAGCGGCTGCCGAGATCAAAACGCGTCCAATCGGGTATTTCGCGGGTATTGGCTTCATTGATATATTGTTCGCCAGTGTGGATGGCGCGCGCGGTAAACGTTAACCCTGGAACCCCACCAACATCCCATTCGGCCCCGAGATTCGCATTTAATTTAGCCACACCGATGGCAGTGTTACCTTCATTAACACCGCCATTCGTTTTTGTGAGTTCTGCATCCAAAAGCATCAGTCCGCCTAATAGGCGGACACCTGTTATTGGCTCACCAAACACATTGATCTCTAGTCCTGTATTGCGCTGCTCGCCGTTTAAGCCAAAAGTATTGGTGACTGGGTCGGTGAAGGTGCTTGGCCGCTCTATCCTGAAAACACTCATAGTCGTTGTAAATGTACCCAGGTCTACTTTTACCCCGGCTTCTATTTGTTTGGTCTTGGCGGGTGGGAACATCGCGCCCGGGTTAGCAACGCCATTGGAAGGGGCTATCTGTGTTTGCGTCAGCGCCTCTATATAATTGCCGAAAATGGAGATATGCTGATAAGGTTTAATCACAATCGCTGCGGTTGGAGTGTAAGCGTCTTTATCGTATTCGGTTCTGGGACGATTAGCCGGGGTGCTGATACCAATCGCACGCTGTTTTCTGACGCCCAGTGTCAGCTGAATCCGTTCATCCAGCATGGATAAGGTATCGGTGATCGCAAAACTTTCAAGCTGTGTTTTTCCGGTTGGGCGTTCAGGCGTACCTGGCGTATTGGGTTGCGCTCGGTTCACCGGGTCATAAATATTGGAACTGATGCTGCCTACAGTGGTTTCAGCGTTGGCGAAGTCAATGCGGAACAAGCTGGCATTCAAATTCACTGCATGATCTACAGCCCCTGTTGAAAACGCGGTCCTGATGCCTGTTTCACTGGAAATGGTGTCTTCATCGCGCAGAAATTTATTGGTATCCGCGGTGAAGTTACCCGCTGAATTCACATTGATTGGCGAGACACGAAGGAAATCATAACGGCCTCTTCTGGCGCCCCAAGCGGCATAAGCCGTTGTCAGCGCGGTGATGTCGTACTCACCCCTGAACAGGACGGCGCTGTCTGTGGTGTCCGCATACGACCATTTTTGAGCAAAATTGCGGCTGATTCGGTCGGCATCCGGAGTCACGGCAGTCCCGAGTAAAGCCACGCGTTCTAAAGGGGCTGTGCCACGGTTTTCATAATGGTACATGTCACTGGACAGTCGTAATTTCTCACCGCGGAAATCCAGCCCTAAAGAGACCAAGCTCCGCTTTATGGATTGATCATTTGAGAATGCGGTGTCTCCATCCTGATGTACGGCATTGACTCTGGCACCGAATTGACCGTCGCTACCAAAGCGCCTACCCACATCCAGATGTCCGCCTAACACTGATTCAGTGGCATAACTTGCGGTGAATTGGGTGATGTCTTTATCTGTTGCCCGCTTAGGAGCAATGTTGATGCTTCCTCCCACGGCGCCGCTAGGCGACATGCCGTTCAACAAAGTATTTGGTCCTTTGAAAATTTCTACACGTTCAGCAGATTCAACGGGAACGGTATAGGTCGGGACCAGGCCATATAAACCGTTAAACGCAATTTCGCTATTCGATAAGCTAAATCCACGAATAGTGAATTGATCGAAACGGCCAAATCGTGGATTGATATTGCGCACAGACGGATCATTAGCCACCACATCAGCGACAGTGGTCGCCTGCTGATTTTGAATCAGCTCCTGGGTGTAGCTGGTCATGCTATATGGCGTATCCATCACAGACTTGTTCCCCAATAAACCTACCCGGCCGCCAGATGCTACTTGGCCACCCGCATACGCTGGCATAGGCTTCCCACGGGTTTCTTTAGTGGCTTTTACAGTAACCGCCTCTAAAGTTTGAGTTTCTGAAGCACTCTTGGATTCACTCTGTCCGACTGTTTGGGTGATCTCACCGGCATGTAATGTTGATGCAGCAAACATCGCAGCAATCAAAGAACTGAGTGTCGTTCGTTTGAATTGAATAGAAACAATTTTATGGTTCGGCATATCCTCTTCCTCGTTATTGGTATTCTGGGGGCGGGATTATAATGCATATTGTTAATGAGAACCATTATCAATAAAATGATTGCCGTGAAACAAACCTCTTATTGAGATTATCTTTGTCAGGGGAAAGTCATGTCGGATGACGCATGGGCGTGCAAGCCGTTGAGGAATATGAGCTTTGGTTCATACCCCAGGCGGGCTGGCCCCGTTGACTGTCGTCATCGGCGCACGCAGCTTATCCGCGAAAGGATGATTGTCATCTGGTCTGCTTTTCCTCTAGTCATTCCTCTCCGCTCTGTCTTCTCCCCCTAGTGACTACGCTGGCAGCCACCTGGCAACATGACCAAGCCCTCATTTTCATTGTTCATTTCTTGCGGTGATCTTGCGTAATGCGAGAATGATTGACGCCTTCGTCGTTTGTGCGGATTTCATCTACAATGAATTTATAGAGAACTCTAAGAAGAAATTTCTGTATTTATTATATGGACACACTCACACAATCGACGCATGCTGCAGAGAGCGAGACAACCCCGCCATTATTCATTGTCCTGAACGCGGGTTCCGGCGATAAAAATGCAGAGACAGTTGCAAATAAACTAGCTGAAATATTTTATGCAGCCAAACAGCCTTATGAGCTGTTCCTATGCCGTCGGCCGGGAGATATCTCCGACATGACAAAGCAGGCTGTCGAGCTGGCAAGCCATCGCCATGGCGTGGTGGTTGCTGCAGGAGGAGATGGCACGATTCGGTATATCGCACAGGCAGTACTGGCTGCCGGCCTGCCATTCGGCATCGTGCCCTTGGGGACCTTCAATTACTTTGCGCGTGACCAGGGAGTGCCCCAAGAGGTTGAGCAAGCGGCAGAGGCCTTAATGACAGGTATGCGTGAGGGCAATGAACGTCAGGTGCAGGTAGGGCAATTGAATGATGAGGTCTTTCTGGTGAATGCCAGCCTGGGTCTTTATCCGCAATTGCTGGCAGACCGCGAGGTATTTAAAAAGCAGCACGGACGTAGCCGCATGGTGGCGAAATGGGCGGCACTGGTCACCATATTAAAACGCGATATCAAAATGCGGTTACGCATTGAGCATACTGGCGGAGAGCAGAAGAGTGGAGAAAGTGTCATTCCTGCTTCCACCATATTTGTCGGTAACAACTCACTCCAGCTGCATGATGTCGGCCTGGCATCCGAATCGCAACATGTGAAAAATGGTCAGCTTGCCATTATTGCGCTACCGCCGATGACAATATTCAAACGCATCGCTTTTGCCTTTAGAGGCATGCTGGGGCTGTTGCGCAAAGCGCCTGAGTTGACACATTTTGCCTGTCGTCAGCTGGTGGTGGAACCGCTACGGCTGCGTAAGCCTTACGTAAAAGTAGCGATGGATGGCGAGGTTTCCCAGATGCGTCCACCTTTAACATTCCGCGTGGGTCCACAGTGTTTGCGCCTGGTCGTGCCCAAGTCGGCCAGTGAACAGTCAGGGACCGAACAGTGAGCGTGATCCTGCATCTTTCCGACCCGCATTTTGGCACCGAACAGCCGCACGTGACGGCTGCGCTACTGCAGCTTGCCCAGGAGTTGCGCCCTGATATCGCTATCCTGTCTGGCGATATCACCCAGCGGGCAAAACGCGGACAATTCGCTGCCGCGCGCAGTTTTATGGATGCATTGGCTGCCCCCGTGAAGCTGGTGATTCCCGGTAACCACGATATTCCGCTGTTTAATCTATTCGCGCGTATTTTTAATCCCTATGGTAACTACCGTCGCGTCTTCGGAAAACAGCTTGAGCCGCTATTTTTCAGTCAGGATGCGCTGGTGATTGGCGTCAATGCCACCCGGCCATGGCGCCACGCCGATGGCGAAGTCTCCGCGAAACAGATTGAACGGGTGGCGCAACAGTTACGAGGTGCTTTGCCAGAGCAGTTACGTATCGTGGCTGTCCACCAGCCTGTGTACGTTGAACGCGAAAGCGATCTCGAGAATCTGCTACATGGTCACCAACAAGCCATCAAAGCCTGGGCAGCGGCGGGGGCGGACCTGATTTTAAGTGGGCATATCCATCTGGCTTATATCCGAAATCTTGCAGAAGAAACGGATGGCCTGACACGTTCGGTCTGGACTCTCTCCGCCGGTACGGCCATCTCCAGCCGTATACGCGAAGGCAAACCGAATTCAGTAAACTTGATCCGCTATGAGCCAGAGGCCTCGTCGCGTCACTGCCAGGTTGAGCGGCTGGATTTTGATGCTGCGACTTCTCGTTTCATTACAGCACACACCCAAGTGCTGGCGCTTTCATAAAGATGGGATATCTCCTTAAATGGTAACAGCCCCCTGGCTCATTGCTGGCAGTATTTTCCTGGCAGTTGCGGGCATAAGCAGCCTAATGCTGGTCTGGATGTGGCGAATGATCACTCTCTATCAACCAGTCATCTCCAATACACCGCTATTCACTCACAGTAAGGAGAGATATTCATCGCGTGATTACCAGCGGCTGCGAAGGTTCGGCCTTATCGTACTGGCCAGTGCAGGTCTGCTGTTCGCGTTGATTGCTGAAAATGTCGTTAACGGCGGCGCGTTGACGATCGTTGATCAGGAGATTGCACAATGGCTGCATGCGCATAGCACGACTATGCTCACACAATGCCTGCTGGTCATCACCCATCTGCATGATCCCTGGGTCCTGAGTCCGGTGGCCGGGTTGATCACGGTATATTACATCTGGAAAAAACGCTGGTATGCAGCATTGTCCGTCTTACTCGTAGTGCAAGGTGCAATGTTGCTTAATCTGCTGGCAAAGCACGCATTTCAGCGAGACCGACCTAACTTTGATGATCCGCTTGTCACAATTGCCACCTACAGTTTTCCAAGCGGGCATGTTGTTGCCAGTACGGTTTTTTATGGCACATTGGTAGCATTGCTGATTTCACAAAAGCCTGCCCTTCACCGGGCTATTTATATTTTGCCGCTAGCGGTTGCGATGGTCATTCTGGTTGCGTTTAGCCGGATGTATCTGGGCGCTCATTATTTGAGCGATGTGCTGGCAGCATTTTTGGAAGCGATGATTTGGGTAGTTTTATGTTTAATCCCATTATGGTTTAAACGTCTCAAGTAAGGGAGTGCCGAGTCAAAAGCCACTGTACTCAATCGGCTGAACAGTCTCTGCAAAATTTGTGTCGATTCAGTTTTCACATCACAAACTGGTCTTTTATAAGTTTGCCTAAGCGATTTAGTGAGGTTTTATTGAAGACGCTCGAATATAACGTACTGTAAATTATTTCAGCATCTTCGTAGTCTCTTAATTCAACTTCGATCCAAGGCTTATCTTTAGAAACTCTTCCTGGATGAATCAAATTGCGCATATTTTTTATATGGTCGGCTAATTTATCAGGAAGAATTATGATGGCACCAGCTTGAATTTTTGGTAACCATCCGCACTGTTGGCAGACGTGAATTAACTGATCAAAGCTCCAGCGCATCATTTCTCTTTTTGGTCGATACTTTGCATCCAATTGCTGAGATATTTCCATTGCCTTATCTCGTGATCGCAAGCAACGTAAAAGCAATAATCCTTCAGTAGCCGCTCCAAGCAAAGTTACGCTGGCAGTATATGCCTTTTGTTGAGCAGCTAAACGGGCTTCATGCTCATACCGATTTATGGTATCCACTAAAATATCTATAATCGCATCAGCATGAAAAAGTGCTCTTCGGCCGCGTTCTCTTAACAAGTCAAATTGTTTCCTGTCTCTGACGTAAAGATCGGCTGCAATATTTCCTTCGAGTTCTTGTAAGCACTCTAAAAATCGTTTGTCAGCTGCGTCATTCCAAAGTCGATTCAAGTCTTGGTATTCTTGCGGGCCTTTACCCACCGGCCAATACTCATCGGGTTTTAAACCATGATGCTTTTGTACTTGGCGGATTTGTTTGGTTAATCGTTTAATTTCAGGGTAGGTTGTATCTATTAACCTGCTATCGTGAATCCTTTCTACTAATAGAGACGCTCTGAGAATGTATTCTGGTAGAGCAAGCTGTCTTGCCAAATATAGAGAGTAAAAGACTAGTATTTGAGATTTGACTTCTTTAGGATCCAACCATAAAGTTTTAAGCCTGCCGCGATCAGGTCGGTTTTCTAATAATTGAATTGAGGCATAGCTTGCGGTTGACCACTCATCAAAGTCTGCCAAAGCCTTTTCCATGCGCTTTATCTGGCTTGGCGAGGTCTTGCGGCGGATTAAGGGCTTCAGGAGAGCACGTCGCTTAAAAGCATCTTTAGTTTTCATCTGCCAAGCAGCATCATATTATTGAACCAAATTATTATAGCTGTTAGGTGTTAGGGTGTCAGTTTGTGGTGATAGCCATTGATCGTTAGGTAAACGGTTTAGCTGTATTCTTGAATATTGCAAATGCAATAATAGGTAGATTGGAGCCACTTGATTGGGAAGGCTGGTGTGGAAAGCAAGATGATTTGCCACTTATTAAGGCATTCGGTGGCCATTACTTTAGTGCTTTCAAGTCCGTTTGGTTGGATGCTCTAAGAGCGACCTTGCCAGAAGATAATTTATACATAACAGTAGCGCTCTGGGCGCAGACACTATTGGTCCAATTGAAATGAAAAAAGAAATATTTAAAAACTAAGGCATGGGTACAAAAAAAGCCAAGTTAGTAATCACTATGTCACAAGAACTATTTAAGCGTCATAAATCGAACCATAATATGGCAGTATAACGCGGAGTTATTCGTTTAGTATGGTGAATTCTTCTGCCCGGAAATAAGCATAACTTGTCGGTTAGACGAAATAGTAAGCATAATTCGTCCATATGACAGAAGCAAAATTTGACTAAGGGACGGAAGTGTAACTTGGCCTGTTTTCAATTCGTGCTTAACTCTTTAAACACATCGGTTTTCGCAGACTCTATTTAGACAACGTGACATATCGCCCTTGTCAGGCTTGGTACATGTTGATGGCGGTCATTTTGGCGGCAAGCCACGAAAGTCCAACCAACGTCGCAAACCGGATGCTGAAGCAATAGCAGATAAAGTCGCCCATCAGTTTGGAGACAAAAATAAGAAGAAGCCTAAACCTAACAAATATGCATATGCCTCTTCGCCTCAGAATATTGAACGACGAAAAAATAGACGTATCGTGATGGTGATGCGCGAGGTTTCTTTAGATAGAGGTGTGGGTGGAAAACGAACCATCGTATCGATTGCAATGGCGGAAAATAGTATTAATGCAGAAACACTAATAAGGCGGTATGTCAGCAATGGGACATCAATCATGTCTGACGAAAGCTCGGCATACACTAGACTTTCACAGTGGTATGACCACGAGTCAGTTGAGCATGCTAAAGAGTTTGTTAGAGAAGACGGGGTTAACGAGAATCAGGCTGAGTCCTATTTTAGCCGCTTAAGAAGGTATGAGTATGGAATTGGTCATCGTATAACTCCAAAATATTTGATGGATCTTGCAAATGAAATTGCTTGGCGGGAAGACACGAGAAAACTCAGTGAAAAAGAGCGTTTTGATGATATTTTTAGGAAAATATTCAAAAATGGCCTTTCCCGATGGTGGCGAGGATACCATCAAGGACATCATAGGCATACTGAGATATTGATGGCTTAGCATAGATAGCTACTACCACTCGAAATCATGAGGATGGGCTAGATCTAATGAGCTCATCCTCTACCATTAATAGAAGATTTATTGAATGCTTTCGGGGAGTAAATCCTGGCCAGTTAAGCTAAACAGCAAAGTGGTTTGGTGATTGTCGGAAATATAACTTTTACCCAAAGCATTGTTTGTTGCGATGTCGTTGTCGAGCTTGGCGTACGTGTGGACATCTAAAAATGAAAAAACCAGCTTTCGCTGGCCTTTCCCCCCAAGGTCAGAGTGGTCACGCCACAATATACTATGGGTCAGTTGTTATAAAATATGTTATTCGCTTTGCATCATTTGGTCAATCATTGATTTTATTTAAGTTTCAGCAAGTAATATGCTTAATACAACATTCTTAAGTTATTGTGCCATAACTAATAGTGCTTAGGTTCCGGGTGTATGGTCATAAACTAATATTTCGACTCAGAATAATGCCATAGTGACCGTTATTTATCTTGCCCGTTAATAGCCGCCATCACCTCTTTGATTTTATCAGTCATCATCGTGAGACTTGCTTCGTAGCGAATTCCATTATCTACATAAGCGTTTCGCTCTACGTCCATATCAACGGTATTGCCATCTACGGATCCTTGTCTCAATGATCGGAATAATACGTCACCTGATCCGGGGTAACCATTGCCAGCATTACCATTTATATGAGCATTATTGGTTTGCTGCATTTCACTTGCAGGTTGTGTTACAGGACCAACTCCAACACTTTGTTGAAGTGCTGACTGCATTGCAGATTGAAAATCAATGTCACGCGCTTTGTATTGGGGCGTGTCAGCGTTGGCGATATTTGATGCAAGTAATTCTTGGCGTTGGTTGCGTACGCGCAGTGCTGCTTGGTGAAAGTTAAGTTCAGCATCTAATTTCTTAAGTATCAATTTAGACCTCCTAAAATAAAAGCTGTTGATTTGTATTAGGTTCTTAATTGTCGATTGAAGTAAATCAATCTCAAACCATTAAATACCACTAGCAAACTGGCACCCATATCAGCAAAGACAGCCATCCACATAGATGCATTGTCAAATAAGGCAAGATATAAAAATACAAACTTGATGCCCAAGGCTAGAGCAATGTTCTGCCAAAGAATGGCATGCGTTTGTTTTGATAGGCGAATTGTTTCAGGCAACCTACGTAGATCATCATTCATTACCAAAACATCTGCTGCTTCCATCGCAGTGTGTGTCCCAGCTGCTCCCATCGCAAAACCAATATCAGCTCGTGCTAGTGATGGCGCATCATTGATTCCATCGCCGGTCATGGCAGTCACACCGAATTGTTTCTGAAGAGATTCAATTTCCTTTAATTTATCTTCTGGTAATAGATTACCTTTGACTTCATTGATGCCAGCTTGGATACCTACCGTTTTAGCGGTGGCCAGATTATCCCCTGTTAGCATGACAGGTGTGACTCCAAGTCGTATGAGTTCTGAGACCGCTTCTTTTGAAGAGGATTTGATCGTATCCGCTACAGAGCAGACTGCCAGCACCTTTTCGGAAGTGGCCAGTAAGCTAACAGTGCGACCGGCATTTTCTAGCTTGGCTAATTGCATTTCCAATTCGGAGGAGCAAAGGTTCATCTCCTCAATCCAGCGATGGTTTCCCAAGAAAAAAGTACTGTTTCCAATTTTTGCCTGTACTCCACGTCCAGCAACAGCTTTGAAATTCTTCACATCCTTAGTTTCCCCAGATAAGCCCTCAGCAATTGCTTTTGACACGGGATGATCTGACCTAGATGCCAGACTATAAGCAATACTTCTCAGTTCACCGGGATTAGATTGCACATCAAATACAGCAAAACCAGATAGCTTTGGCTTACCTTCAGTAATCGTTCCTGTCTTGTCTAGCGCAACCGCTTTTATCTTACGGGCCTCTTCAAGATAAACTCCACCTTTGATGAGTATGCCTCTTCTCGCTGCTGCTGCAAGGCCACTTACTACGGTAACAGGCGTCGATATCACCAACGCACACGGGCAAGCAATCACCAGTAATACAAGTGCTTTATAAATAGACTTCATCCAGGTCCACTCTAGTAAGAATGGCATCCAGAGAGCCACGATCAGTGCAAGAACAAAAACCGCTGGTGTATAGATCGCCGCAAAGGAATCTACAAATCTCTGTGTCGGTGCACGAGAGCCTTGGGCTTGTTCAACCGCATTAATGATTCTGGATATTGTGCTGTTCGAAGAAAGGGCAGTGATTCGAATCTCTAATTCAGCCGCTTGGTTGATCGTCCCTGCAAACACTGCATCGTTTGGAGATTTATCAACAGGTAGGCTTTCGCCGGTAACAGGAGATTGGTCTATAGCACTCTGCCCGGAGATCACAATGCCATCTAGCGGGATACGTTCACCGGGTCGAATACGCACTTTTGCACCAATTGGAATATCTTTGACCAATTCACGCTTCCAGGCACCATCCGATTGCAACACCTCAGCATCTTCTGGGGTTAATTCCATCAAGCTCTTAATTGCGTTCCGTGCTCTATCTACAGCCTTAGCTTCGATAGCTTCTGCGATTGCATAGAGCGCCATCACCATTGCAGCCTCAGGCCATTGACCAATGAGAAATGCACCGGTGACAGCAATAGTCATTAATGCATTGATGTTTAAACGCCCATCATTAAATGCTTTGAGTCCTTTTATATAAACATCTAACCCTGTCAAAGCGATTGAGAGACCAGCCAAAGCCATTCCAAGATATCGAATTTCTTGAGTACCTGTAAATGCAAACTCCAGGACTTCGGCTGCTACCGCCAAAACCAAGCCGGCGATTGGTTTACCCCAACTACTCCAAAATTCTTTTGGAGACGCTGTAATGACTTCAGAGTTTTTCTCGTCAAGGACTAATTCAGGTTCAAAACCTGATTTCTTGATTGCCTCCATAGCTAATGGGATGCTATTCGCATCTGCATCGATGATCAGTTCACGTGCGCCCAAATTAAATCTTAAGCTTTTGATTGCATCAATCTTTGCAAGCGCACGTCTAATCTCAGCCTCCTCAGAAGCACAATCCATGGATGGAATACGAAATCTTGCTTGATCTAGAGTAGATAAAGATGCTGTCAATGTACCCTCTGAAAGTGCAGTAGTAATGACTGGTTCTTTATCAATGCAATCACTGCATTGTTTAGCTTCGTTTTTATGATTCTTAGATCTATTCACGATATTCTCCTTAATGGAATCATGAAACATTTATGCTGATGATCAGGCTGCTACAAATGCAACCTGATCCGATCACTTAATTAACCAAAACTCCAAATCAATTTGGGCCTTTAGCTTCGCCGAGCTCCCTCCTTGTTTCCATCCAGTCGTACGCAACCGGCAGGAAAACCAAGGTAAGTGCCGTAGCCGTGAGAAGGCCTCCAATAACCACGACAGCAAGTGGTCTAAGGATTTCTGAACCGACACCGGTTGCAAGTAAGAACGGGATCAAACCAAAGATCTCTACCATGGCCGTCATCATCACAGGCCTTAATCTGAGTGTGGTACCTTCCAGTACAGCCTCATCTACGGACTTGCCTTCTTCGCGTAAGCCATTGATAAACTCCACCAAGACAATACCGTTCAGCATGGCCACCCCGAACACTGCGATAAAGCCAATCGCCGCAGGCACCGAGAGGTACTGGCCGGCTATTGCCAGAGAGAAAATGCCGCCGATTGCTGCGAAAGGCACATTGGCAATAATCAGTCCGGCATAACGTAGTGAATGGAAGGCTGTGTAGAGAAGAACGAATATCAGACCAATGGTAAGCGGTACGATGATTGCCAGCTTAGTCATGGCTCGTTGCTGGTTCTCAAATGCGCCACCCCATTGAATCCAATATCCACTTGGAAGTTTTACTTGCTGCTCAATCGCGGCTTGAGCCTCTTTAACAAAGCCATCAATGTCTCGACCTTGCACGTCCATTTGAATCACTGCATAACGTTGCAATTGCTCACGTCTGACAAATGAATAACCCTCTTCAATATCAACGCTAGCAACTTGAGACAACGGAATCAACGCACCCTGAGATGTTGAAATGGGGATATCGTTAATTGCTCGAATATCACTGCGGTACTCCGGTTGTAACCAAACTTGGATGGCAAATCGCTTCACACCGTCAATCAGCGTAGAGACGGGCTTGCCACCAATACCTGATTGCACAACTTGCAAAACATCATCAGCATTAATGCCATAACGGGCAATCGCTTCACGATCCACATTGATAATGAGTTGCGGTTTTCCTATGTTGGCTTCCAACGCCAGATCTGTAACTCCATTAACTTTGGAGACCACAGCTCTTACCTGATTAGCGATACGATCAATGGTTGCAAGATCTTCACCATAGACTTTTGCAGACAAAGTTGCCCTGACGCCCGAGATCAACTCTTCAACCCGAGACTGGATAGGTTGAGAAGCCGAAATAACAGCCTCAGGGACATCTTTTTCAACTTGCTCCTGGAGCTGCTGCGCGAGGTCGGCATAGGTAATTTCTTTAGGCCATGAATCTGCTGGTTTTAAATGCACTAGTACTTCCATGTAGTTCACGTCAGCGGTTTCACCCTTTTCTGCACGACCAATCATTGCCAGGCTGCTTTGCACTTGGGGCATTTTTTTGAGGCTCTTCGCCACACGATCAGAGACTGAAATGGATTGCTCAAGTGAGGTAGAAGGGATGCCTGTCACCCTAAAGAGGATGTCCTGTTCCTGCAGGTTGGGCATAAACTCTTTGCCCAGGAATGGAAACATCGCTAAGGCGGCAATGAAGGCAATACCCGTAGAGCCTACAACTAGCTTCTTATGTGACAAACACCACTTCAGCAGAGATACATACTTAGGCTTGATTAAACGAATCAGCCATGGGTCTCTCTCTTCCTTTGGCTTCAATGCCAAAGAACACAACACTGGAATGAGTGTCAGCGTCAGGATCATTGAGCCAATCATGGCAAAAGTCATGTTGATGGCCAAGGGCTTAAATAGCTTCCCTTCCAGCCCCGTCAGGGAGAATATAGGCAGGAAAACCACGGTGATGATCAACACACCAAAAGTGATTGGATTGATCACCTCTCGTGAAGCATCGAGTACGATTTTGGATCTATCTACCTTTTGACCAGCGAAGTGAGCCAAACGACGGAAGCAGTTCTCAACAAGAACCAGTGGGCCATCAATGGTCATACCTAGGCCAATAATCAAACCACCCAATGACATCAGATTAGCTGAGATGCCATATTTCTCCATGAAGATAAAAGCGATCAGACGGCCCATTGGGATTGCTACAACGACGACTAAAGCCGAACGCACTTCGCCAAGCAACATGAACAGCACCGCAATGACTAGCAATGCGCCCTCAATCATGGCGCGGTCTGCCATACGTATAGCCTTGTCAATGATCGCGGTTCGATCATAAACAGTTTCCAGTGTCACACCCTTAGGTAAGGTGGCTTTCACCAGCTCCAACTTCTCTTTGGCAGCATCAACCACTTGCTGGGCATTTTCACCAATCCTGGCAAGTACCATACCCATCACAACTTCCTTGCCATCTTGCGTAACAGCACCAAAACGGGGGCCTGCCCCTTCAACTACTTTGGCAATGTTTTCTACATAAACTGGCGTACCCTGATTCTCAGAGACGACGATACGTTGAATATCGCGGCTATTTTTAACCAGGCCTAAGCCGCGAACCAAGAACTGCTCTTGGCCAATATTGACGTATTGCCCACCAACCTGATGGTTATTTGCCACTAACCTGTCGATGACTTCAGAGAAGGTCAGACCATATTTGAATAGCTTTTGAGGGTCGATTTGAACCTGAAATTGTTTCTCGTTGCCTCCCCAGGATGTGATGTCATCGACTCCGGGTACGGTACGCATTACCATGCGCACATTCCAGTCATGCAATGTGCGAAGATCCATAGTGCTTTGCTTATCGGACTTCAAGGTATACCAAAGTACCTGACCTAAACCTGATGTGTTGGGGCCAAGTGTTGGTTCGCCATAACCTGCCGGCATTCTGGAGCGAGCATCAGCTAGCTTTTCACCCACCAAAAAGCGAGCCTGTTGTATGTCAGTAGTATCAGAAAAATAAACACTGACATAAGACAAACCAAACAATGAAACTGACCGAATCTCCTCAATACCTTTCAGGCCAGCCAAAGAACTCTCGACTGGAAAGGTAATTAGCTTTTCAACATCCTCAGAAGCAAGTCCAGGAGACTCCGTATACACGTTTACCTGCACAGGAGTCACGTCTGGGAAGGCATCTAAAGGGACTTCCTGCCATGCTTTGACACCGAAAAAAACCACGACAACAAATGCAAGAATGACAAGAAGCTTGTATTTGAGGGCAGCATCTAATATCCAATTCAACATGCTGCTCTCCTAGTGCTCATCACTGATTTGTGATTTGAGTTGTCGAGCTTTTAGAGCGTATACCCCTGTCTGAACGATACTTTCATCTTCAGTTAATCCAGTTTTAATTTCGACATACTCGTTATATCGGGCACCTAGCTCTACTGCTCTTGACTTAAATCCGCCACCTTCGCTCACGTAGACGTTGGGGATGCCTTGTACCATCACGACAGATGCATTAGGTACAACCAGAACATCCTTCGTACCAGAGTGATTCAGAACGACCTTGGCAAACATGTCGATGCGAAGCTTTTGCTCGGTATTAGGCAGTTCGATACGCGCCTTGACCGTACGGGTGGTTTTATCCACTACGCTAGATAGGTAGCTCACTTTCCCGGTAAATACTTCATCGGGATAGGCGGTGACAGTGACGCTGGCTGTTTTACCGACTTCCAGATATTGCAAATCCCTTTCTGGAACATCGGCATCAATCCACACCGTGGACATGTCCGCGATCGTGAAAATAGTATCTGCTGGATTGGCTAATTCACCAATCACTGCATTTTTCTCTATCACGATGCCGTTGAATGGTGCTTTCAATAGGTAGGTAGAACCACTCTGCTGATCCAGACCGCCATACATTCTTAATCTTTCAGAATCTGCATAGAGCGCTGATTTAGCACGCTCCAATGCAGACTGAGATTCAATGAATTGCTTTTGTGGCACAACCTTGTCTTCATACAGCTTGGATATGCGATCAAAGTTCGCCTGAGCTAGCGCAAGATCGGTCTTAGAGCTTCTAAATTGCGCACGAGCCTCTCCCATCGGAACACTGTCAATCTCAGCTAGGATTTGACCTGTTTTTACATGATCTCCAAGATTGGCGATCACTTTGGACAGCTTCCCTTCAATACGAGGCGTGACATGAGCCAGTTTATTTTGATTGGCCAAAATGTTCGCTGTAAAACTGAGCTGATCCTGTATTGGTTGCTTGGTTACCTTAGCGACGGTGACACCACTTTGCTGTATCTCGGCAGGACTTAATTTAATTAAATCCTCATCAGCTTTTGTCTCCGCTGGGGTACTTGAGGTTTCTGTTTTCGGCTCTTGAGACTGGTTGTTCTCAGAACTGCACCCGCTTAAAAGCATGAGGAAAATGATGACTGAAAATGCCAGTGCAATCACGTATAAATTTCTGAAGAACTTTAGCATTTTAGTTTCCTAGTTTTGATCAGTTGCAGCTATAGGGGATAGCCAGCCAGAGATATATTCCAATTCGATCTGCACGAGGCGCAGTTCTTTTTGAGCATCAATAATGTCGCGCTGCGCATCCACAACCTGCCTTTGCACAATCAACAACTGAGGTAAGCCAATTTCTCCGTTTTCAAAGGCTTTCCTGGAAAGCGTCAGGTTTTCTTCCAACCTCGGATATACCTCGCTATCTAACCGTCTTACACGGTCTTTGATATTTTCACGACGTAACCATGCTGCCTCTATAGTCGCTTTTGCATTGCGAGTACCAGAGGTGCGGTTGATTTCTGATTGAGTAAGCTCAGCGGCCGCACGACCTACACCCGCAGCATTTCGGCGGAAGATAGGCAACGGCAAAGAAACACCGATGGAGGAGATATTGTCGCTACCAGCCAAGCTGGCTTCGGTGGTATTGATCAGACTCACCGTTAAATCTGGATAACGCATGCTTTTTTGCAGCTCCAAACGTGAGCGTGCAGAAGCTTCTTTACTGGTTAGTGCCTGAATGCCTGGGCGGGAATCTAATTTGTTGAAAAGATCTTGCAGTGTATATTGCGTCTGATTTGGAGTTAACTGACCCGTGACCTCGGGAAAGTCATTGGCATTAAGTTGTAGTGTGGCAGCCAGTTGGGTTCTGGCACGCAGCAATTGCTCATTCAAAGAGATCAGCTGATTTCTTGCGCGTTCAGCATCAACGATGGCTAGATTGCCATCAAGCAAACTATCTTCACCGGCACTTACCCGCTTGCGAGACAGTGAGGTATTTTGCTCTATGAGTTTGAGAATGCGCTTCTCAACTTCTATACGCTTTTGTACTGCGAGCACAGTAATAAACTGCTCTTCCAATTGTGCATGCAGGACACGGTATTCTTCAGCAATGTCCTGGCTAATTGCCGTTTTGCTTTCCTCAGCTGCTTGCCTACGGAAGCCTTGCTGTCCGGCAATCTCAAAGGTTTGAGAAACGCCTATGCCATATTCGCTTCGATATGGGTCCGATGCGCCAGTTTGAGCAATACGACGCGTTCTCGCCTCAAGGTTGACTGTTGGGTTGTAATAAAGTGGCCCTGATGCATCCTGGAATTCGCCAGCCGGAATACTTTGGTTAGCGATCAAGCGTTTCAGATCAGGGTTATTCTGGGCAGCAATATTCCAAGCTACATCCAATGTTAATGGTTCAGCTTGTATAGCTGGGGCTATGAAGAAAGCTATTGAAAGTAATAGCCATCTTCTAATAGATGATTCAAACACGGTAAGACCTCTCTCGTTAGATCAATGATCAAGATGCCGAATCGAGTCAGCATCTTAGAAAAATTGACTAAACGAGTGCAGGAGGTCTATAGAGACTTTTCAAGACAGGATTGGTGAACTGATTTTTAGGTTCGATTTGGAAAGTCATCGAATCTAATTGAGGAAGTGTACTAACAACTTCACTGGTCTCAATAGCCGTGATATGCGCAGAAATGTGGCAAGCATGATCACAAAACTGCTCAGGCATCGGGACAGTTTGATTAGTTTGATTATCTGAGACCGAAGTGATTTGTGACTTATTAATCAAATGGACATCTTGCATGACTGCTTGAGACGTTACCGCATCATCAAATAAAACTTCAGGCGAAAAGGCCCACGCCGATGAACTCATCACTGAGATCAGCGCAAGAAATACCATGAATTTTTTGAAAATTTGATACATGCCTTTTTTAAATCTAACAATAACTCATTGATGAGTCAATGATTTCAGTGTAACTAAATGTACGAGAGCCTAAATCCCAAAATAAAACTTTCGAATCTGCTTTTTTATTTCTGTGAACTATCAATAGGATCGATCATTTATAACTGCATTTTTTGCAGATCATTTAACCTCTCACTCTGCAAAAAATGCATGAATATCAGTATTAACTTGGATTAAACATATAAAATTCAATTGGTTATGAATTGGCATCTGAATTGCTTATCAGGAATGATAATCATTAGAAGATGTGACGATGCTTTCAAGTACTTTCAAAACAGGGATTGCAAAATACTTTTCTGTACCGGAAACACAAACCAAGTGGATATTGGCAATTTCGTTATTCATTATGGTGACTGGCAACTTCTCCCTTTGCCAAAACTTGCTGAAAACATATCCAGTAAGTTTCCATAACCTACCTTTCCTGGCCTCTCTGATAATTTTCTTTTTTGCTACGATTGCTATCGTCTTTCAGATTCTTTGTATTGGCAGAACAACATCAAAGTGGGTATTAGCTATATTGCTGATCGTTGCCTCTATCAATGCGTACTTTATGGATAGCTTTGGTGTGGTCATCGATCACACCATGATGGATAACATAGCGCAAACTGACCTTAAGGAAATGCAAGGATTAATAAGCATTGAGCTTTTAAGCAGATTGGTTCTGTTAGGCTGCATACCAGCCTACTTGGTCATCAAATTCTTTCCCAAAGGGTTGGCCTTCAAACAAGAAATCAAAGGTCGAATCAAAGCGATTTCTGCTCTTGTGTTAACTGCTATCGTAGTCGTTGCACCATTCACTGCAGGTTACGCTTCATTCATTAGAGAGCATAAAATCGTCAGGTTTTACGCGAACCCCACTTACTCCATTTACTCTGCCTACAATTACCTGAATCAAGAGGCCAAGGTTTACGAAGCACGCAATACAGCGCTCAAAACCATTGCTGGAGATGCAGTAAAAACCTCCGCGATGGGCAACAAACGTAAACTGATGATTATGGTGGTTGGCGAAACGGCTCGCTTTGACAGATTCTCCCTCAATGGTTATCAACGAATTACCAATCCAAATCTGGCGAACGCCAATGTGATTAGTTTCGATAATGTATCCTCTTGCGGCACGTCTACAAGCGTTTCTGTGCCATGTATGTTTTCTTCCTTAGGTAAGAGAAATTACGATAAACAGGCAGCATTAAAGCAGGAGAATGTCATTGATGTGCTTGCCAGAAATGGCGTTGATGTATTGTGGAGGGATAATAACTCCGACTCCAAAGGCGTTGCCTTAAGGGTTAAATATCAAAACTTCCAATCCACAACATTGAATCCAGTCTGCGATCCAGAGTGCAGGGACATCGGCATGCTGGATGGCCTTGATAAACATATTCAATCTAAGAGTGATAAAGACATTTTGATCGTGCTGCATCAAATGGGAAACCATGGTCCTGAGTACTTCAGAAGATACCCCGCTGCCTTTGAGAAATTTAGTCCGGTTTGTAAATCCAAAGAGCTAAAAGATTGCACTAAACAGGAAATAGACAATTCTTACGACAATGCAATTCTCTATACAGACTATTTTCTGTCAGAGGTCATCAAGTTTTTAAAACCCTATGAAGAAAATTATGATGTTGGGATGATGTATATCGCAGACCACGGTGAGTCGCTCGGAGAATACGGGATGTATCTGCATGCAGCACCGGTGATGATTGCACCCAAAGAGCAAACTAAAATTCCACTGATAGTTTGGACTGGCAACTCATCTGCCTTTCCAGAAAATCACTTAAGGCAACATAAAAGTGCTGTGCTTAGCCATGATGATGTCTTCTGCTCATTGTTAGTAGCGTATGATTTCCGCTCCAGTATGTGCACGCCGTATGTGGACGCTGCCAGACATCTACATAACTCATTAGACCATGATGCAGTTGCGGCGGATAATAAGGGAGTCTCTAGCTAAATATTGTGTAATCTATGACTCTTAAGTCAAGCAAACTGCAAGCTAGATCTACCACTCAACTCGCAATTGTCTTTTCATTATTCTTGTATATAACCTGCTGAACGTCCTCGGCCGTGAGCCGGAAGGATAAATTACCCACCCCAAGGGAAGAACAAAGTGGCCGCTTCGACCAACGTATGCGCCTGGAGACACTTACTCATCATTAAGTTTATTCTTTCTTGGACGCCCCCTCGTGCTGAGTGTCGTCCAATTTGCCAACTCCCACCTTCCTTCAAAATTCGACTTTGCTTGATTGGTTATCCTGATAAACCCTTTGGCATGAAGTGCTACTAGTCTTTTGCCAAGAGTAAAGCGTAAATGCTTGCGTTCATCTGCTGTAAGCTTTCGGCGGCAATTAGTAGTGATAAAAGTAAATATCTCAGAAGTAGCTCGACATTCACCACCGGCGAATTTTAAGCAGCTAAATATAAGGCGAGTCATCTCCCCAAATTGGAGTAACCTCGGGGAGGTTTGAGTTTTCAATGGCCCAATTATTTCTGGGTTGATGGGAATGTCGTGCAACAACAAAGTTGTGGATTCCATTGATTTTGAGCAATCGTTCCAGTGTTAATGAGCAGTTAGAACCCTTCTAAATCACTCTCCTTTTAGTTCAAGGTTGATACTTCTAGCTGCTCCTTCGTGGTAATGGTTAATGATGTATAACTATCGTGTATAATCTACGGAAACACGCAGTAAACACCCATGTAATTTTCTTTTCCAAATTCTCTTCATTAGGCAATAAGCATTTCGTGCTACTTGCCAAACTCGGCTAAATTTAGCCAGCCATTCCTGTTTTTAAAATTCGCTGAATCATTAGATTCAGGCGCATTTATATTTCTTGTTTTATGGAGGTTCAATGTTGACTTCAAGATTACAACACTCAAAATTCGATGAAATTAAAATCAATTTGCTGAGCGGATTGACCGTTGCATTGGCGATGGTGCCTGAAGCCATCGCATTTGCGCTTATCGCCCATGTTTCACCTTTAACTGGCCTATACGCCGCTGTAATAGTTTCTTTTATAACTTCTGCCTTTGGTGGACGTCCAGGCATGATTTCTGGCGCGACCGGCGCGCTTGCCGTAGTTATGGTGGCATTAGTCGCCCAGCATGGTGTGCAATATTTGTTTGCCACCATTGTGCTGATGGGTTTATTGCAAATATTGTTCGCCGTTGCAAAGCTTGGTAAGTTCATTCGCATGGTGCCACATCCAGTGATGTTAGGTTTTGTGAATGGGCTAGCGATTGTGATTTTCTTAGCCCAATTTGGTCATTTCAAAACTACAAACTCAGATGGTTCAGTCACCTGGATGACTGGCACTCCGCTGTATATCATGATTGGTCTGATTGCAGTGACCATGGCGATTATTTATCTATTGCCAAAATTTACTAAGGCTATCCCTTCAACATTAGCAGCTATTATTGCCGTTACTGTGAGTGTGATTTATTTTGGACTGGATACTAAAACAGTGGGAGATCTCGGTTCTATCGCAGGTGGATTACCAAGCTTTCAGATTCCAGATGTGCCGTGGAGTCTAGAAACGCTGTATATCATCTTGCCTTATGCACTGATTCTTGCTGCCGTGGGTTTAATTGAAACCCTCCTCACTTTGAACCTGATTGATGAAATGACGGATACGCGTGGTCGTCCCAACAAAGAATCTATGGCACAGGGCATTGCAAATGTAGTGACTGCTTTCTTTGGTGGAATGGGGGGGTGCGCAATGATTGGGCAGAGTATGATTAACATTAACAATGGGGCCTTGAAGCGACTGTCTGGGATTGCCACCTCAGCATTTCTACTTTCTTTCATTTTGTTTGCATCCAAATGGATTGAAATGATTCCATTAGCTGCTTTAATCGGTGTGATGTTTGTGGTGGCTGAAAAAACTTTTGAATGGGGAACGCTTAATCTTTTCGGCAAGGTACCTAAGCAAGATGTCTTTGTTGGTTTATTGGTGGGTGGTGTAACAATTGTTGCCGATTTAGCTATTGCAGTGATTGCTGGTGTGATTGTGTCAGCGCTAGTATTTGCCTGGGAACACGCCAAACAAATTGCGGTACATGTTGAAATAGATCAGCAGGGTCAGAAAATCTATTCACTCAATGGGACGTTGTTCTTTGCTTCTATCGCCAATTTTCAATCTTTATTCAGTATCGCGGATGATCCAGAACAAGTGGTAATTGATTTCAAAAATGCTAGAGTTGTAGACCATTCAGCATTGGTTGCCATTGACGGTTTGGCCTCAAAATATAGAGCCGCAGGTAAGAAACTGCAGTTAAGACATTTGAGTAAGGATTGTTATGATTTACTAGTCAATGCTAAAGACATGATTGAAATCAATTTGCTTGAAGATCCCAAATATAGAGTATCAGATGACAAACTAGCTTAATCGAATGGCTTAATAATAACTACAATGGCTCCTGTTAGGAGCCATTTTTAATGCTGTAGCGTACGGTAGCATAACTTCAGAATTACACAGAGCTGGTCCCTAATTATTAACAGCCACCCGAAATATCCGAACTGCGCCAATGTACTGGAATTACCGCTCAATCTGTTCTGAAATGGGTGCTCAGCAAATGTTGAAACCGATGCTCAAATTAGATTGGCGAACACAAAAGTTCCATCAATCGTCTGAAGATCAAATTTCAACTGCTGAAGATAAGCTTTTCTTGCCTGTAAATTGGAAGAGCTAACTGCCTCAGATTCCTTATGGTCAATTAGTAATTGACGATACGCATTTTGATCTTCACGCAGCGCATTTTCTACTCTGGATATTTCGGATACCAACCTTGCATGTCTGTTGATAAGCCACTTTAATGATGAGGGAATTCTTACTGTCATGGAATGTAAGGTTAGCTTCCATGACAGGTAAAGTTAAGTGCAACAGATGGCTAAAAGCGAAAGCGAGAAAGATTTGCTCTCATGGATGGATTATTAGTAATTAGCTTCATATAATTTCTCGATCAACGGGCGTCAACATTTCCCACATTGACATGTCAGTGGGAGGCTTGGCATTTTTATCACATTGATTTAGAAGATCATCCAGTTTGTATTTGGGATTTACAACTCTAAAAGACTTTAGATCAACCACTACAGTATCACCAATAGTTGCCCCGATTTTGGAAAGCATAGTAGTTGGCAATTTTACTGCTGCGCTATTGCCCCACTTTTGAATCTTTAATTTCATGCTCGTTTCCTAAAAGATTACTGATGACCATCTGGATAATTTTGTGTCTAGAGCGCTAACAAATCGTATGTTTAGCACAACATTTTTAAACTACGCCGCCGTAAGCAATAGCACTTAGTATTTTTTCGACTTCTTTTCGCCCTTGTGGTGATTTGGCAAAAGCAATTGGGGTATCACCTAATATCATGTGAAACTCATTAAGCCAATCATCTGCCGTAGACTCTGATCCAAAAGTACTAACAGCTAAAGAGCGTAATTCAATTAGGCTCGACGTTGAAATAGCTCCAGTAGTCATAGGCGTTCTCCAAAGCATGGGCAAAATTTGATATTAGCTAAATACTTAGTCAAGACAACAGTAGCACTTAAGCATCTACAAATCCATCATCTTGGTTGGTAAAAGCTACAGACTTTCCTGCTCAACAACGAACTCAGCTTCACTAATTGCATCTCCTAGTTCCGACCATCCAGCTACTGCAGAAAAGTATCTGATTTGTGCCAATGTATGCGGAGTAGCTTTTCGCCTAACATTTTTAGGAACGTCATCAGGGTGCATCTTCCATGGTAGCAGCTTGTACCCAACTGAGTTAGCATCGCTGGCCAAGGTGGCAGCAATTCTGAATCCACCTTCATCCACATCTCCCCAATGATAAACGGGTACATCATTTGAAAGGCTTCCAAGCAATCTACGGTACATTGCTCGCCAAGCAGGGGATGGCATCCCGGCAGTGTAGATCAACAGCACATTTTCATCGCATCGTTGGCGCGCCTCGCTATGAAAGGTAGTAAGGTTCTCGATGGTCATCACCATACTTGGAGTACTGGCTAATCGAAGGACCGTTTGCGCCGGTAATCCACTATATGGTTGATCCAGGCAGGCTGTGACGCGTTCACGCTCTACAATCACATTCCCAGCAAGTCTGGCTGGATGCTCCTCCCGGAAAAGTCCAAGTTCCTGCAAGACGCCGGCCTCTGGTCGAATATCACTATCTAATCCTCCAACGAGCAGAACATCCAATGGCCCAATCAGCTTCTCTATACGCTTGCTGTCTTTAAACAATTGGCTGCTGAATTTTCGCACAGGCAAGGACATTGTTTGGGTGGATGCGGCGTTTTGGCATGCCACTATCGTGCGAATGGCATCCATCCAATCCTGATATTTTTCCGGCCCAAGGCTTCTCACCTTACGTAGCTTTCTCCAACGATCAATAACTTCCTCTAACACTGGGTAGTCGGTAACGAATGGCTGCAAATGCTCCCTTGCCTCATCGACCTTGTCCTCGGAAAGACGGATTCCCAGAAAGGCTGCTAATTTTCGTCTGTTGACAAGGTTAATGCGCTTGATAAAACCTTCACCGGACTTCTTCCCATCCCAGACAAGTTCAACGGCTCCCTCGGCCCGCGCAGCCCGCATTGTTTCCTCGAAAGATTCCTTTTTCGGTAGTGAGGAAAAACCGCGATATTCAGCCAGTGGTGATTCAGTCAATGCCGCCTGGCGTGATCTTCGACCCGCATTACACATCTCACCGGCAGAGAGTAGTTTGCTTAACAGGGAGTGAGCTAGCGTATCCATTACTCAGCCAACTCCCTCTGCCTCGCCATTGCAATAGCCTCTGCTCGCATAACTTCTATTTCCTGCTCGACGAGATTAGGGTTGAATTCCGGTAAGTCTTCCTTGAATTGGATGCGGATTTCTTCAGAAACATTATGCCCTTCGAACCGGACCGTGTTATTTTCAGGGTCGCGCAATATGTCATAATAGCGCCGCAGGAACGCAGTAAGAATTCCAAGATTTTCTCCAGGGCTGGCCATAAATACCTGCAGGCCTAATTGCTCCAAGTAGCGCATGGTAGCAACAATGTTAGTAATATCCATCTTATTAAAGGCTTCGTCTAGCAGCATCAGGCGCAGCCCGTCATGATTTCCACGATCTAACCTGTAAGCTGCGGCAAGTGCGGCACCGGCGATCACATACAAGGGAGAGCGATGTTCGCCGCCAGATCCAGGGCCCAGCCGTTTGCTGAGGTGACCAACGACCTTGTTTTCTTTTGTGACAGTATCTTCGCGCAGAATCTCAATATCGAACTCATAGAACTCTCGATAGTCATCCAACGGACTCTTAATTCCAGCCGCACCTGGGGCAGTCTTTTCATTTAGTAATTCCTTGAATTCTTGCGGTAAATCTCCTGCACCGCCCAGCAAGTCCTGCGTCGGCCCATAGGTCGCCACATCCTTGATAAACTTGAGCAAAGACGCTAGGTGTGGTTTTACCACGCGACGGAAGCGATAACGCTCGCCATTCGAGAATGTTGGACATTTGCTCAGGACTTCATTCAGGCGACTCATAGTGTCCCCGAGCCATTCAAGGTTGTCATTCAGAGCAATCGCAACGTCATTTCGGAAAGTCTCCTGCGAGGTGCGGTAGGCTGCATCCATTTCTTGGCTGTAACCGGCAAGCTCTGTCCTCTCAAGACGCTGAAGCAGTTCGGCAAGCCATCTGTGTGCATCCCGCCATTCACTGGTGTCCGTCAGGGTCTGTTCCTTGTAGTTCGTAAGGAATGCGCCGAACTCCTTCATGCCACGAACGATAGCCTCATTCATACGGTCTTTGGCACGTTCCCGCTGCTTATCGCAATGTGTCACCCTTTCCGGCAGCTTATCGTCGAACATTTCAATTACTCGATCCCATTGAGACAGCCAATATTCGTGGTCATACTCTGGGTTCTTCCGAGCTTCCTCGGCCGCATTTACTGCAGCTTGAACTCTCTCTTTAGCCTGCTCCTCATCCTTAACCAACTGAATGAGTTTTTCTTCGATCTTACCGACTTCTCGGTTAAGGCTATCCTTTACAAGGCTAAGTTCGGAGGCTTTATTTATCCATTCCTGTTCTTGCTGTCCCATACGGACATATTCTTCATCAGCCATGCCCTCCAACAGCGAGGCATTCGACGACGCTTCGCGCTGCGCTCGATCCATTTCGACCAACGTTTCGGTCATGGACCTGACGATCAAATCCTCATTTGCAATAAGGCGTAGACTATCCATCAACGGCTGCAGACCTCGAATAGCGTTCTTGATAGCAGATATTATGGAAGCCGCCGCGACAACTTCTTGTTGTACAACTGCGATATGAGCTGGGCTACCTGTTCCGATCATAAAACTACTCTTGGGTGTTGGTCGCATCTTTTCGAAATCAGCGGCGGAAACCAGCATGCCGTCAGTCGTCATAGTTCTCTTTCCGGAGAGCGCCTCTGTATCCGTTGTCACTCGCATGATGTCGCCAAGCTGACGGCGCAGGAAGGCTACGGCAGCTGGGTGGTCTCCCTCAATTAGTTCTGCAACAGTGCCGGGTTCTGTATTTCGTCCTGTCTGCTGTCGGCTCGCCATGGCGATCTTCGCGCCGTAGACCGCTCGCTGGCCATTCATGCCGCGATAGATACGAAAAGCCTCCTTTTCCTCGTTGGGTTCGACCAATAAAGCCTGCAAATTGATGTTCAGGTAGGACTCGATCACCGGTTGCCACTCTAAATCTATGATTCTCACTAAGTCGCATACTGGCGTTGGATGCAGACCGTGATCCTGTAGCTCGGTGAGTAATCTTTGCACATGACTGGCCAGTTGTGGTCGTCCATCCTTGACCCTTTCTAGTGATGCCTGTAAGTCCTTGTGATTTTTGTCGGACTCTTCCAGTTGCTGGTTAAGCAAAGTCATTTGCCTCTGAACTTCGGAAAGCGCCTGCTCGGCACTCTTGATGGCTGGGCGTATCGTAGTGTCAACGTCGTCGCTGGTCAGGATTTGCTCCCGCTCGGCCAAGGTGCGAATATCTTCTGCAGCAGCCAACAAGGTTTCTACCTGTCTTTTCAGGACTTCGGACTTGGCAGCTTCCGCCAGAGTCTTCTGAACGAGCTTTAGTTCGGTGCGAAGACTCTTCTCTTTCTGCTGTACCAGTTGCGTGTCAGCCTGAATTCTCGACTGCAAGACGCCATAATCTTTATGTGCGCCATGAGCTTCCTTCAAGGTCCGGTATCGCAGCGCCTCCTGGCTAGCAGAAGAGATATCGTCTTCCACTCTCTTCAGCTCATCACGCTTGGCCTTTTGCTCATCCTCGACCTGCATCTTAGAGTCGATGGCTTGATTGTGGGCCTCTGTTGCAATCTCTAAGGATGTCATCTTACTCATGACATCCCATGTCGCCACTCGGCCGCAATCCTCAGCCGCCTTAATGAACTCGGCTTCTACTTTTTTTCCATCGATGATTTTTCGCTCAATGTCGGCAACAAGTTGGGAGAGCTGCCGAAAAGTATCGGTGACCTCGCGGAACTTCCTAATATTGGTCGGGCGCGACTCCAGCACATCGTTTCGGACGATATGATCGACGGTGCGGTCGAAACGCATGCGTAAGGCGAAACGAAAAGCTCTGACAAACGATTCCATTTCTGGGACATTTCCCGAACCACGCAGTGCCAGCAGTACAGCTTTAATGTAGCGTTGGGTATCTGGGTATAGCGAATCTTCTCCAGTAATCTTTTCCTTATCGCGCAGTTGATGACGGAAACTTGACCACTCGCGGGGCCGCTCCCGCCCGTCGACTACTTCCAGGTGATCACCCATCTGAAGCTCGACTCCTGGCAACAAATATCGGCCAAGGACGTCATGACCATCACGATCCGAAGATGCGCCGATACACACTCCCATTGTCAACGGAGTACCTGTTACCGTGTCTCGCCAGATCAATGAGATATACGTTGTGGCATGGTCTCGCGCTCTATCCTCGGCATTTTCTCCATACTGCCCCAGGCAGTAGGCGCGAAGCGTGCGTGACGTGCGTTGCTCCTCATCTGCTTGAGCATTCAGGGCGAAATTGCGAGTATTTGCTCCAAGCATGGCTATCTGAACCGCGTCTAGCATCGAGCTTTTGCCACTGGCGTTTGGTCCGAAAATACCGGTGATTTCATCCACCAAAATCTCTTCCCTCTCAAACAGGAAAAATTGGACTAAACGGATTTTTTCCAGTTTTTTCATTCAGTCACCTCATGATCGTCTTCCGACTCAATATCCTCAATTCGGGGCATATGATCTAACTCTTTCCATTGGGCGAGGCGAAGTAATGCCGTTTCTCCGAGGATGTCAGCGATTGCTGGTCGGATGGTGACGGCGTAAGGCAGTGTCTGATCGGAATCCCCCCTCTGTACCAAGCTTTCGTCGGACTTTTTGGCAATTCCCCATCGCTTCATAGTTCGCATCAGCTCGGAAAATTCGCCTTTGCTTGGCAGTTCGCGCCCAGTCATTAAGCGATATTTCTCTTCAAGCTCTACAAGGTCACAGACGACCTCGCCATCATCGGTAAATTGGCCAAGCCGTGCGCCTTCATCATAGAGTGCTCGCAGCACGAGGGCGAGTAAAGTCTGAGCCACGGATGCCGTACCAGCCTTTGCGTACTGGGGCTTGGCATAGACATAGCGCAACTGTCGGTTGACATCTAGTGTGATGCCCAGTGGGGCGAGGGCTTCCTTAAAGTCACGTTCGAAGCCCTCGATCAGCCAATAAGTGGTGCGGCTATGACGGTCCGCATAATAAATGACCTGTTCTACGACAAGTCGGTAAGCTGCAGACTCGAACTCCTCCGACGTATGTTGCCCATCGGTGCGGGCGGAAAGATTATCCCAGTAGTGACTCATTTTTTTGACTCCGAAGATCCGGCAGGGGCTTTTCTTGATTCAACGATGAAGGGACGGCCGGAAATTCCATTCCCCTGGGTTTCTAATGTGTCTGTAAAGCGTACGCGGAAACCCTTAGCTAGTGTCATCGCCGAAAGCATTAGCCGCCTGCTGTCGGCGCTCATAGCCATGCTGATGGACGACAGAACCTGAAAGTTGCGCACATTGCTGACGGACTCCATATTCAGTTTTTCGCTGGACAAATATTCTTTTGAGTCCAGTTGCGCGCGTACATATTCAGCAAGTTTAGGAGTAGTGACAGACCGTGCTTGCTGCGCACGCAACATCACCCTAGACTTTGCCAACTCTCTTTCGGATGGCACATGCCGACGTAAATTTGAAGGCGCTGGGCGCTCGATATGTTTGCGTGGCTCTGCTAAAGCTTCTCCGCTAACTAACACCCGTACAGGGAAGGGGTCACCTAGCCCTTGGGCATTGGATGACAACACGGCTTCAATTGCTTGCTTTACCATTTGATCGACTGGTCTCAGGGAGCGTAGCCGATATTCGAGGTAAGCGAGAGCTCGACGGTTAGCCATCCGGATCTCGTCATCAAGGCGCTCAAGATACTCGTCGATGCGACGTAGATCCTGCAACCTCTGGATATCCCGCTCAAATAGCATCTCTGCTCGGCGTCGATCGCCCGCACAGCGCCTGGACTCATACCAGCCAATCAGACGCGCTCGATGTTGTTCGGATTCCTGAATTTCACCCACTGCTCGGAGGATTTGTGGTCGGCGAGAGAGTGGATGTTCCTTTGTCCTAAGCTCTCGATAGTCACCAATGAAGACGTTCTCAATATACTGATTGAAAAAGAGCCGCACATATTGTGCCGTAGCGGTTTCTTTCGACAGTGAGTCCATGATGTCGCGCACGGTGGTGCCAGTGTTGCGCACATGTTCCATCAAACTCCGCGCCTGATCTGCCGTTTCAGAGAGTGTGTCGCCATCTGCCTGTCCATCAAGCACTTGCTGGATGTTGAGCTCGATGGATCGAATTTTGCCAGAGACGAATACAGGGCCGGTCTCAGCAAAAGACACCATAAAGGTGAGAAACTTGCTCACAGCAGGTCGCATCGTGACGCGTTTCTCAAGACCAAATGATTCCATGCGAAACCAACCACTGTCGGACAGACGGTTGAATATCATGTGCGCTCGCACCGCAAAATCTGTCTCTGGCGGCTGACCATCCTCACTTTCCCAAGAGTCCTGACTCAGCAACTCATCTTGGATGTCCTGTAGTATTTCCCTAACTGCGAATCCCTTGCTCGGTGGTAGGGGAGCATCCGGGCCAAAACGGTTGGCATGCAAAGTGCATAAAAGCGCCCAGTATCGCTGACGGTTTGGCGATGCCAGTGGTGCGAAGATTCTCTCAGGCAAGCGCTCGAATAACAGGTTAGCAGCCGAGCCTACTCCATTTCGAGACGTCATGTTCCAGGGAATAGCCATGGGCGCACCTCCTCGATATTCGAAATTGCCAACTGATACTCAGGAGGCTTCTGTTTCTTTATATCCGTGGCCGCGCGTATATCCTGGATGAAGTAGTTAACCAGTGCCCCTCGGCAAGTATCAGTGCGTGCCGCAGTGTTGTTGAAGTATTCGAATCGGATCACGGACTCTTGCGCAGTTGTCAGCTCTGGATGTGCAACGAGTCGCACCTGCACATGAGTCGCCCAGGCTACGTCATCAATCTCATCTCTTTCTGAATCCTCGTCGAGCAATACAGCCGAGACGATACGGCCAAGCGCATAGTCTCTGAACTGTTGATGTTCTGAACTGAACGCTCGAGTGTGCCAGCGCCGGCCTGCCTGTACTAGGCTATGTGGTGAGATTATTCGCTTGTGTGGCTCTGGATCGCTCATGGACATATAGCTGATCTCAATTCTCCGGTGTAGCCGAATCGCTTCCGTTATCGACGAAAAAATGCGAGGTGTTGGAGCTGAGATACTTGGATAAGCCGACCATGCTCCTCTGTGGAGGGAAGGCTCTGTTGAAGCGTATGGCAATCCGACCAAGGCCAGATATTGGTTCAAAGATGCTGAAACGTTATGATGCCCTTTAGCGGTCCTTGGCGCAGCTGTGAAGGCTGTCTCTGTGGCGTGATAGCTTTTAGTGACACTATCCCACTCTAACCAATCTGGATGAAGATCGCGAAATTCCCGAATCCACTCGCTAGCCCGCACCCCTTTTAGCTCGAATATCTCACGTAGACGGGCGTTATTAAGCCTGCCTTCCCATAAAAGGATGGCTTCCAAAAGAAAAAGTCGGCGTACGAAAGAGGATGGTGTTTTCATCTTACGGAAAATTGTAACATACAATTTTCCGTAAGATATGCCTGGTTATAGATTATTTGTTAGATTGATCGGCTAACACGAGATGTAGCTTAATGCCGTGCTTCTTCAGAAGCATGTGGCCATGCCCCATAGTTTTTAATGTGCCTTACTTAGATATAATAAATCCCACTTTTTATTATTTCATCTTACTAGTAAAGCACCAGAATTGGCGTTAGGATGATTTTTGTAAAAGTACCGGAAAGAATGGGGCCGTGCCTGATATCTTCATCCTCAATTTTTATTAGCATTTCTTTGATGACATTGAAGCATGTTTCATTTTGACAAATTAATGCCTCTCTTAATAGAGCCAATAGTGCTATGAATGCTAGTGGAGAGGGATTGTTAACCAGGCTTTCGTAAAACGCCGGTTCTGTAATAAATTTCTTCCGCCAGAACAATGTTGACGCGTTGGCATTTTCGCGAACGATATATTTACGTATCTCGGGTGGGAGTGACTCAAAAACCTCTCTGATAAATTTCATCGTGATTTCTTTATCCACGTTGGCTAAGTCAAAACGTTCATCTGTCAGCCAATGGATGGTGCCAGGATATTTTTCTTCCACTAATTGAGCAATCCCTTTTCTACCACCCTTCTTTTCTTTAATTGTCGGCATTGTTTTGCCAAGACGGTATTTCTCCCAAAGTCTCGCACGTTGTTTATTGAAGTTTTCCCTGTCCACAGTGGGCGGTGCAAATTCTTTTTCTAATTCATATGCCGTTTTTCCACTTGCTTCCGCAACTGCATTAAACCAGGTCTGTACTCTGAATTTTTTCAGCAATTTATCTGTTTTGGGTCTGCCCACGGGCTTTTTTTCTGCTGATTTTACTTTGATCATCGGAAATTCCGAGTATATACAGATGAGTTTAAAGGGATCTTATGCTATTAGTGTCATATTTTATATTAATAACTTGCTACTAATTAGAAATGTTGACTATTTAAAGTCCTACGATACTTTGGAATGGAGACACCCATTAAATGCAAGCAAATGCTGGGCGTCTCAAAGATTCAGCAACCATCCGGTTGTTGTAAACGTGAGAGGAACTAGTCAAGAGAGTTGATTTACGAAGAATGTCTTTTGCGGACATTAAATGCAAACGACCCAAGTACGTCAATACTTGAGTCGCTTTAAGAACATCTGATTGCCTACCAGATGATTCTATTCTACGTCACGTTAGCAGCTAGTCAATAGCTTTTAACGCGGATGGACTCGCATTTTTTCTGCAAAGGTGAGTTTGGCAATGTTTGTTGCCATTTCATCTTCAATTAGCGCCCTAACTAGTCTCTGAATTCCAGGAGACAATATGTTAAGTACTGATGAATTAATCGCTTATTTCGAAAGAAACAAGCTATCTGCTGCATCAATCAATGTTATTCAGCGTATCAGAAACTCTGATCCTGAAAGGCGTGTATCTAGCGGCGCAAATAATGTCGCTTGCCATTATGCCAGCAAAAAAATGGGCTTCACCATTCAGGCGGAGAGTCACAAAAATGAGCTTGCCGCTGTAGTCGGCTGGGAGTTTGATGACCGCACATATGAGATTTATGACCAGCCGCAAAAGTTAAAATTTTCCTATATTGGCAAAAATGGCAGAACAGTTTCATATCAATCAACGCCAGATTTTTTCTTGTTACAGGAGGGTTTTGCAGGTTGGGTCGAATGCAAGCCAGAAGATGAGTTGCAGAAAATTGCCGAGACGGGTTCAAAGCTTTTCATTAAAGATGAACAAGGCAAATGGCGTTGTCCTGCTGGCGAAGCCGCGGCAGCGGAGTTTGGACTAAAGTTTATTGTTAGGTCTAGTGCTGAAAACAACGTAACTTTTCTGAGAAATCTTGATTTTCTTGCAGACTACTTCGATGAAAGTTGCCCACCCATATCTGAGAGTGATGTAGACGCGGTCTATCAGGCCTTTTCAGAGAGCGCTTGGAGTAATTTGAAGTCGCTTATTGATACGGGGCTGGATGTAAATGTCATATACAAAATGCTGGCAGACCAGCGATTGTACTTTGATATCAATACGACTCTCCTTGCAGAGCCCGACAGAGCGATTCTGTATCGCAATAAACTAGCTGCCGATGCTTTCAAGTTGCATGCTGCATCCAAAATTTCTCCTGTAACTAGTAAACCCATGACCTTTGAAATCAAAGTTGGATCTATGTTCATGTGGGATGGTGTCGCATGGATCATCTTAAATCACGGTGACAGTAAGGTTTTCATCGAGAACTCTGAAAAAATCACTTCATCATTATCGAAAGATCTTCTGCTGCAGTTGGCAATAGATGGGGTGGTTACTGGAATACCAGAGGCCATCTCAGCTAATCATAGTTCAGCTGAGGAGGTCTTGCGTAAGGCCTCTCCTGATGAGTTTCAGGAAGCATTGGTGCGTTATCAAAATATCTTTCCAGAAAATGAAAGTCAGATAACAGCATCAGCTCGATCAATCAGCCGTTGGCGTACTCTATATCGAGAGTCCATTTTATTGTATGGATCTGGTTTTGTGGGTTTGCTTCCAAGATCGCATAAGCGGGGCAATCGCCTGCGGAAGCTCGACGTGCGTGTAATCGAGATTATGAATGATGTCATTCAGGAGCTTTATCTGAAGCCTAATGGCAGATCTAAAACGAGCTGTTGGGGTGAGATCAAAATTCGCTGTGCTGAAGAGGGGCTTGTACCGCCAAGTGAAAAGTCTTTAGCTGCGGAGTTGAGTCGTAGATCTGGTAATGAAGTCAAAGCTTTACGTAACGGTGCCAAGGCGGCTTATAGTTCATCTGAATTCATCTGGTATTTGGATCAATCTACACCGAGACACGGAGACCGTCCTTTTGAAATTGGTCACATTGATCATACCCAATTGGATTTACAGTTTGTTGGCTCTAAATATGGTGAGAATCGTGGGAAGGCGTGGCTGACAGTCTTATTGGATGCACATACTAGAACTGTCCTGGCATGGACAATTACTTTTGATGAGCCAAGCTATCGATCATGCATGGATGTTATTCGTGATTGTGTCAGACGCCATGGCCGCATCCCCAAATACATTGTTGTTGATCAAGGTTCCGAGTTTTTGAGTGTTTATTTTGACTGTTTACTTGCCAGGCTTGAGTCACACAAAAAAATACGCCCAGGCGGTAAACCACGGTTTGGTTCTGTGATTGAAAGATTTTTTGGCATCAATAACCAGACGTTTATTCATAATCTGCAGGGTAACAATAAGCCACTTCAATCCCCAAGGTCACTTTCTCGATCTCATGATCCGCGTGCATTAGCTATTTGGACGCTTCCTCAATTTAGAGAGGCATTCAATGGATATATTGAAAACGTTTACTCAAAACTGGAGCATGCTGCCTTAGGTGTAAGTCCGGAAGTGGCTATGGCTGTAGGCCTCAAACACTCAGGAAATCGGCCGCATACCGTGATTCCATACACGCCAGAGTTCGTCATTATGTGCTTGCCATCTACTCAAAAAGGGACAGCTAAGGTCGATCCTTCGCGAGGCGTGAAAATTGACTACATCTATTACTGGACACCGGAGTTCAGAAATCCAAAGTACGCCAATGAGCAGGTGCCGGTCCGCTATGATCCTTACGACAAATCTAGAGCATTGGTTTGGCTTAAAGACCATTGGGCAGAATGCTATTCCGAATATAGAGCAGAGTTCGAGGGACGTACCGAGAAGGAAATCAATGATGCTACCCAAGAGTTGAGGGCGCGACTTAAGAATGAATCTAATAGACGCTCAATCAACGCGCAACTGATTGCTGCTTATTTGCGGGATATCACTAAAACTGAGCAAGGTTTACTAACCGAGCAACGCAAATTAGAGTCTCTAACAGTCTCTCAGATCCAGATAGTTGATACCGCGGAGCCGGAGGGAATAGCTGAGAGCAGTCCTAGAAATGGTGATATGTGGGTAAACCTCACAACCAGAGTGATTGGGGAGTTCGAGCTATGAGCTATTCAAGCGAGTTTTTTCCAAAAGAGCTGTTGCAAAAACCTATCTCTGAACGACTGCAGTATTTCAAAGATAGGCAGATTGATCATGCCATCCAAAGAAACACATTCAATCGTGCGATTACGTCATTATGTTGTGCAGCGGGTGCGCAAGTCATGGTCATTACCGGCCCGACTGGTGTGGGCAAAACCACCCTGGCTAGAAGGCTCTATCGTGAGCTTCAGTTGCGCCATTTGAGTGATGCCACCGCTGACAGGAGTATGGTGCCGGTGATTGGGGTCAATGCCGCACCACCAACTGGTACCAGCTTTAACTGGAAAGATTTTTTTGCGCGTGTTTTAGATCGAAATGGTGACATATTACTCAACAAAAAAATCACCCTGCGAGGGCAAGGAGATATGTTTTCAGATGTCATTCTTCAACCCGAGGAGGGCTCCTCTGCTGATGTTTTACGTCGTAGTTTGGAAAAGTGCATCAAACTCCGTAAGACGCGTTACCTGATCATTGATGAGGCTCATCATATTCTAATGGTAAAAGAGCCTGACCGACTCGAATATCAATTTGAAATGCTTAAATCACTCACCATTGAAGCGGATATCACTATCGTACTGATCGGGACTTATGATCTTCTGGATATTCGTGATTACAGTGGACAGTTGGTGCGCCGCAGTGAAATCTTGCCTATGGGGAGATATGACCCAAATCTGGTAGAGGGCCGCATGGAGTTTGCTTCGACGATGGAGGCTTTGCTTTTGAGAATGCCTTTAAAAACCAAGCCGGAGTTAGCGAATCACATGGAGTACTTTTTTACCAAGTCAGCTGGATGCATCGGGATTCTTAAGGATTGGTTAATTAGAGTGTATGCCCATGCTTTGGAAATGGGGCTGGATACTTTTGATCAGGCATTTGCAGACCGTTTTGCTTTAGATAATAAGGGACTCAGAACAATCATCGAGGAGGCGATTAATGGCGAAATCAAGATGACTGATGAGCCTTATGAAAACATTTCAAAGTTGCTACTCGAGGGGCATGGTTCTAGCAATCGTTCCCCAGCAGCGATAACTCCACAACAAAAGATGAGCAGTCAAAAGTCAACTCGTGTTGGAACACGCCGCCCGAAGCGTGATCCTGTAGGAGATCAGCATGCATAAGACTACCACGCATGAAGAGTTTTCAGTGGACCATATTGAGCTCAGTCCAAGAAGTCGGTTATTTCAACCCCAGGTTATGGGGGCTGGAACCAAGCGTGTTGAAGGGCTAGTCTCGTATATTGTAAGAATTGCTGGTGAGCACTCGGTCAGTCCGATGCGTATGCTCAAGAAAATCTATGCTGTACAGAATCCTGATATCGCTCGAGTTATGTATCCAAGTTTTTTCAATCAGTATTCGAGCACTGTTAATGGGCTGGGTAAATATGCAAAATTATTTGTAAAAGATACAGAGTCACTAACTTGTGCGTCTGATCTCCGGCATACAACGTTGTTGCCGTTGTCGGAGGTTCTTCCTACTACAGGATGCGGGATGCTTGAAAGCCATCCAAAATGGTGTCCGGAGTGCATTAGTGAAATGCTTTTTGTGCATGGTCAATCATATCGGCCGTTGATATGGTCTCTGAAGCTTTATAAGGCTTGCACGACGCATAAAATGCCTCTGGTTGATATTTGCCCGCATTGCAACAGGGTTCAGCCATTTATTATGCGATTTCCTAATCTTTCTAAGTGTGCTTACTGCTATCATGGCTTGAATCTGCGAGCTGAAGAAGATTTGATTGAGTACACTGAATTTGATTATTGGGTGTTTTCTGCGATTGAAGATCTAATAACGAGTCTACCTGATCTTGATAAGCGAGCCTCCAAAGATATCGTGATGAAGTATATCAAAGCGTCAATGAATCACTACGAGGTAAACAGTACAAGCTTTTGTAAGCAGATTGGCCTTAATAGTTGGGCAATTAAAGGTTGGTTTAACAAAGGTGAGAAACCTTCGTTGCCGCAGCTACTTTCAGTTTGTTACGGTTTGAATATTTTGCCAAGCTCTCTATTCTTGGAAGGAGTTGCACCATTTGCAGTTGGCAAGCTAAGCCTCCGTAAGTTACCTGATAAAATTTTGGATAGAGCTGAAAGGCCGTTGCTCAAGTCAAGCCAGAGGGAGGTATTGAAAAATGCTTTAAAGCAATATGCGGATGAGCCAAGGGAGACTCGGCCATTATCTCAAATTGCCAGCTCAATAAATCAAAGTGTATCTTGTTTAAGATACTGGTTCCCTAAAGAGTGCGACAGGATTTCTGAAAAGCATGCCGAACAAAAACGCATTTTAGGCTCTGCTAATCAAAGGTCGAGTGTCGAAATGGTTGAGGTTATTGTGAATGAGCTTAAGGCGAACGGGGAATATGTTAGCAATCGAAAAGTAAACAAGCGGCTTCTGCTAGAGGGGAAAACTCTGGCAAAGCCGGTGTTATATAAAGCATTCAAAAAGCTACGCAGGAATAAGGATTAAGGCACAGCCGGAGGCTGATATGCATCGACCCCGATGATCAAGTAGTTGAAATCAATCTGGTGGTTAGGCCCAAGGAAATGTTCCAAATGGGTTGTATTTTGATTCCAGCGATAATTGTTCAGATCAATCTGGTCATCTTACTGGATCACCAGATACGACCCTAATCTCAATTTGTTTGAGGTGGCATTTTGAGAGAAGTCCAATCCCAAGTCGAAACTATGCACCTGAGTATTTTTTTTCCTATTCATGATCGCTGTAATTACTGCGATGGTCAAAGCGGTATAAGGCTTCAACACTGGCTTGGCTGCATGGACGATAGCAAGCCCCGCCTTAAACACCTGTGAGTCAAATGCTGATAAAACTAAGTTATCGTCAGCTGTGTGGGTAAATAATTTTTCTTGGCACAGCTTCCCAGAATTCTGCCACCGTGTTGATGAGTCGCCTAAGTTGCTCTAACGAAATTGAAACCATTGGAAGATGCCTGTTATCGTCAGGCACATAGAAATAGTTAGGATGCGCAGCCAACGTACTATTAAAGTTTTTACCCGGACCATGCTTAAAGGCATTGACGATTTTTCGAGCAATATCGAGTTCCTGCCAATACGCTTCTGCAATTGATGCTTCAAAAGTATCTAAAAGTACTCTCTTCCCATATTGAACAATATTCTCTCGCGGATTCATCAACGGGATTTCAACGTGAGATCTTTCTTTTTGTTCAAGAAATAACTCTTGCAACTGACGCTCCCACATGTGATACGTGGATACAAAACCAAGCACGCCCAGTTCCTGTTTTGCCCAGTTTTCTGCGATATTCCCAAATAAATCATTTTCTAATGACTCATCTTCAGTTTGCTGCTCTATCAGCGGAAACAGTATTTCAAAGAATAGCGTTTCTTGATGATAAGCATGCACAGTTTTAATTGATAGGCCATCATGTGGATATGTATAAGTTATTTTTGACATCAATCGTTTTAAAATAGCTATAAAATATATAACGCTTAAAGCGATGCAATTTTCTTTTAGCAAAAAATTAACTATTGGCGATAGTCTCGTTTAATCACAACAAATCACCTTAGCAAAAATGCCCATAGCCAATGGCCTATGAAGATAAAAGTGTTCTAACTTTAATACAAGTCACTTCAAAAAATGAACGCTCCGCGCTCTCCAATCTTAACTCTTGAAAATGCGATTGCTGGATGTGCCTTTCGTATTGCGCCTGAACGTAATCATGAGCTGGCCGAATTTCGCGACTCCAGACATATTAAATTATCTCTTGTCGATGAGCGTGATTTTAATATCAGAGTTCTACTCGATAAGAATGAAATCATCATTGGCATAGCAGCGCTCGAGTTTCTCTGGGCAAGTTGCCATGCTCACTTGGTCATTTATCATGAATACGGTCTGGCACAACAAAGCGACGCTACTACATTTGACACTGGTGGATCAGATCGTCGACTCAATGCAATGAAGCTTCTGAATTGGGCTGGCCATAATATCCAGAACAGCGGTAAAGAGCTTTGGCCTGCCGATCTTCCTCAACCAGTCCGATATCCTGTACCGCGTAGTGATATTCATGCTGCGAATGAATTATTTCTTTGTGCCATCGCCTGGATCATTCATCACGAACTTGCGCATCTAAGGTTAAATCACCAGGCGCTATCTTCACCTTGCACGATCGTGGAAGAAAAAGATGCCGATCTGGAAGCTACGAAATGGATTCTTGATAAATGCACGGACTCAAAAGAGACTCGCAAACGAACTTATGGCATCGCCGCTGCCATATTGGCATTGCAAGGTTTTCAAAACGAAGATCAATTTGTTTCGCTTAAAACACATCCCTCAACTTTTGAGCGCATTGATTACTGCTTAACGGCCGCTCATATTGATGACGATGATGAAATCTATGCGTTCTCTGCGGTCACGATGCAAATACAACTCGCACATCGTGGTATTCATAAGAGTCATGCAGGAAGCAGTTTTCGAGAACTATACTCAGAGTATTTAATTGAATTTTCCAAAGCATCAAGTTAAAGATACCCATTAAATAATACTCGGTGCACATCAATTCAAGCTTACCGCTATTCATCTCGATTGGGAATTAAATGGATATTAACAAGATAGACGCTTCACTGGCCCATCTCTCTGACATGGTAGGCATGGGAGAGTTTGATGAAGCATTCAACGATGTTGAAGGAAAGTTTTCAGGCGAATGTTGCTATATTACTTGGCGACCAGACTGAATTAGAACGATTCTTCAAACTTTGAATAGGATGCCCTCAATTTGATGAAAGCCTCTGATCTGGAAATAGGGCGGCGTTATTATCGATAAAATTGTATTAGCGTTTACAAACTAAACACGGAAGCATAACTTGGCCATGGGGCAGAAGTATAAATTGGCGACGTGCCGTAAGTATAAAATGACTGTGCTTAAATGAAAGCATAGAGTGGCCGTTTCGGCCAACTTATGTTTCTAGTGACACACTATCTTGGCTTTGCATTTATTACTGGTGCGCCCGGCGGGAGTCGAACCCACGACCCTTGGCTTCGGAAACCAATACTCTATCCAGCTGAGCTACGGGCGCAATCCTGCCATTATAGCAAATAAGTCCGTGCTGGCTTGACGCGAGCGCTGTCAATTTTCTCTTAAGCTTATTCAGCACTGCTCTGGTGAAATAATCTTGTCATCATGGCTAGTTATGCTTTTCCGGTAAACGTTAAGTTATTTAAGGGTATGCATAATGAAAGCCATGATTCTTGCTGCCGGCAAGGGGACCCGTGTCAGGCCACTGACGTATGAATTGCCTAAGCCTATGATCCCTGTGTTAGGTAAACCTGTGATGGCTTACCTGATTGAGCATCTGGCGCTGCATGGCGTGGCCGATATCATGATCAATGTGAGTTATCTGCACAAAAAAATCCAGGATTACTTTGAGGATGGGCACCGCTTTGGCGTGAATATTGGTTATTCGTTTGAGGGCGATATTGTGGACGGGCAAGTGGTACCTCACGCTGTAGGTTCTGCAGGTGGCATGCGCAAGATCCAGGATTTTAGTGGCTTTTTTGATGAGACGACCATTGTGCTGTGCGGGGATGCGATTATTGACCTGGACATCACGCGTGCGGTGAAAGAGCACAAGGAGAAAGGTGCGTTGGCGAGCCTGGTGACGATGCAGGTGCCTATGGATAAGGTCTCTGGTTACGGGATTGTAGTGACCAATAAAGAGGGGCGAATTATTTCTTTTCAGGAGAAACCCAGCCAGCAGGAGGCACGCTCCAATTGGGCGAGTACGGGGATTTATATTTTTGAGCCTGAAGTGCTGGACTTGATTCCTTCAGGCAGTGAGTTTGATATCGGCTCAGACTTGTTTCCTTTATTGGTACAAAAAGGCTTGCCGTTTTATGCGATTCAGCATCCTTTTAACTGGATTGATATTGGCGTGGTGACTGATTATTGGCTGGTCATGCAGCAAATGATGCAAGGATTTTTCCCTTCCATGCCTATTCCCGGCAAGCAAATCAAACCGGGTGTTTGGGTGGGATTGAATGTGCATATTGACTGGGAAAACACGCAGATTGAGGGGCCGGTGTATATCGGCTCGGGGTCGCGTATTGATAAAAATGCCCGGATTATTGGCCCAACCTGGATCAGCTCTGGCTGCCATATTCAACGTGACAGTACGGTGATCCGCTCTATCCTGTTTGATTACACCCGGATTGCGCAAGGCTATGAAATTGAAGAGCGCATTGTGTGTGGTGATTATTGCGTGGACCGCAAGGGGCGCATGGTGCATATTGATGATGACAATTGCGACATTATCTGGACCGATGCACGCGAAAAAGTGATTTATCCACAGAATTATGCCTATGCAAGGTTATAGCAGAAGTGTGTACTTACATTATTGATTAATTGAAGTCACTTTATTCGCAAGCTCTCATAGTCCGTTGAAACATAGTCGACACGCCAGTTTCAAGGATGTGTCATATTCGTTAAGTATCCTCTAAGCACTTTTGAGAGAGGATACTAAAATGAAAAAACTGACTATTATGTTGGCATTGGCGCTGGGCACAATAAGCTCAGCCCAGGCCGCAACCACTTATAACATCAGCAAAGAGTGGACATTTGCCCACAGCGGTAGCGGCTATTTGGCTGAAATTCCGGCGTTTGACGCCGTGACCAATACGTTATGGGTGGCGGGCGTGAAAGGCGTGGATGTGCTGGACGCCACGACAGGCAGTTTTCTGCAGCATATTGATACCAGTGCTTACGGCAGTATCAACAGCGTGAGCATCAGCAATGGTATGGCGGCGTTTGCTATTGAAAACACGACGCGTACCAATGCGGGCATTGTCCAGTTATATAGCACCTCCAGCCGCAGCCTGGCCTCTGGGACCAATACTTTTACCGTTGGTGCATTGCCAGATATGCTGACCTTTACCCCAGACGGCACTAAAATTCTGGTGGCTAACGAAGGCACGCCTAGCGTATATGGCGCACAAATTGGCAACACTACACCACGTAATTTTGGTGCTTCACCTAATGACCCTGTTGGTAGCGTGACCGTGATTGATGTGGTTGGCCGCACAGTGGCAGCCACTGCCACATTAAGTGGTGTCGCAACATCAGGCTCACATATCCGTACCAATACCGGTATGGATTTTGAACCGGAGTATATTGCGGTCAGCGCTGATGGCAGCAAAGCCTATGTGACCTTGCAGGAAGCCAATGCGATTGGCATTCTGGACCTGAACACAAACTCTTTCACGCAAGTGGTTGGCCTGGGGGTAAAAGATTTCAGTGCCCCTGGCAACAGTATTGATCCGCGCGATCGTAACCCAGTTGGGCAATTTGGCAGTTATGACGTGAAGGGCTTATACATGCCGGATGGCATTGCCACATACTCAGCAGGTGGTCAAACCTACCTGGTCATGGCGAACGAAGGCGATTACCGTGAAGATGACCTGGATAAAGACCGTGCCAGCACACTGGGTGTGACTGGTGACTTGTCCAGATTGCAAGTTTCCCTGACTGATTCCACTGCTAGCGATTTATATGTTGCGGGTGCACGTTCATTCAGCATTCGTGATGCGAATGGTGCGCTGGTGTATGACAGTGGCGATATTCTTGACAAAGAAGCAGCCTTGCGTGGTATTTACGACGATGGCCGCAGTGATGATAAAGGCGTAGAACCGGAAGGTGTTGACCTGTTTACCCTGGGTGGTCGCACCATTGCTGCGGTGGGTCTGGAAAGAACCTTGAAGGGTGCTATTGCCCTGTTTGATATCACAGACCCAACCAAGGTGAGTTTTATCGACATGATTGTGTCTGACGGTGACTTGGCGCCAGAAGGCTTGGTCGCGTTTGAAATAGGTGGTAAATCTTACCTGGCATTTGCCAACGAAGGCTCTAATACCACGTCGCTGTTCAGCATCAGCGCAGTGCCTGAGCCAGGTTCTGCCGCAATGCTGGGCTTAGGCCTGGTTGCTATCGTTGCGATGCGCCGTCGTCAACAGTAATACTTATTTTTGCAAGCGCAGCCGGGCATGCCATATGCCTGGCTGTTTGTTTTTTTACCGCGGCACAAAAGCCGTGCGCGCGTTTCCTGTCCTGGCGTTCTGCGCTATAATCGCGTGGATATTTTTTCTAACGCAACGGGATACGGATATGTCGGGTTACAATCAGAGTTCAAGCATTAAAGAATTAATTATTGCGATTCCAGGGGCCATTATTGGTTTCACTTTGCTGGTTTCCATACTGGCTTATCTTTTCGGCGTGGTGGGTGGCGAAAAGGCGGAGCCTTCTAAAGAAGCCACTGAGGCAGCAGAACAAAAAGTGGTCGCTAATATCCAGCCAGTAGCAACGGTTGAAGTGGCTGAGGCCAGCGGTGCGCACGTTGAGAAAAGCGGAGAAGAAATCGTTAAGGGTGTGTGTATTGCATGCCATGGCGTTGGTGCTCTGGGTGCGCCTAAAGTTGGCGATGCTGGCGATTGGGGTCCCCGTATCGCCCAAGGTTATGAAACCCTGGTCAAGCATGCGATTGAAGGCATTCGTAGCATGCCTGCCCGTGGTGGTAATGCCGAGTTGACCGACCACGAAGTGGCAGATGCCGTGGCTTATATGGCTAACCAGGCGGGGGCAAAATTTGACGCTGCCAGCTTGAAAAAATAATGAAGTAACACGCGAAAAGCCGCTTGAATCAAGCGGCTTTTTTATTGGTAAATCTGTTTACGGAACACATTGAACCCATGGCGAGATACGCAATTGGTGATATCCAGGGTTGTTATCATTCCCTGATGCATTTACTTGAGCAGCTGGATTTCCAGCCAGGCCGTGACACCTTGTGGCTGGTGGGTGACCTGATCAATCGCGGTACGAGTTCGCTAGCAGTGCTTCGCTGGGTGTTTGAGCATCAATCCCACGTCAGGGTCGTGCTGGGTAATCACGATTTGCACGCCATCGCGGTTGCACATCATATCAAGCCGCCGCATCGTTTTGATACCTTGTCTGAACTATTAACTGCCACTGATGGCCCTGCGCTGCTGCAGTGGTTGCGACAGCAACCGCTGATGGTGTTGGAAGAGGATTTTGCCATGCTGCATGCCGGCCTGTATCCACAATGGACATTAGCTGAGGCCAGGGCATTGGCGGCTGAGGTTGAAGCTGTTTTACAGTCTCCGGAATACCTTGGCTTTTTACAGCAGATGTATGGCAATCAGCCAGCTGCCTGGCATGATGATTTGACAGGGATTGATCGCTTGCGCGCGATTACTAATGCCTTTACACGCATGCGCCTGCTGGATGCTGAAGGTGTCATGGAGTTTTCTTTCAAAGGCGAGTTGCCAGACATCCCTGCTGGTTATATGCCGTGGTTTCTCGCCCCTGACAGGCAATCTGCCAACGCAACGCAGAAAATTCTGTTTGGTCATTGGTCTGCCTTAGGTTTGTACCAAGGGCATGGTGTGATTGGCCTGGATACCGGTTGCCTGTGGGGGCGTCAGTTGACGGCGTATGCGCTGGATACCGGGCATATCAGCCAGGTGCCGTTAGATTTGCGTGACCGCCCCGCAGATTTAGCAGGCGATTAATAGAAGGTAAACGATATGGAGTTATGGCTGGTCATCTCGGCGGCTTTCTTGGCCGGCATCGTGGATGCCATGGTCGGTGGCGGTGGCCTGGTCACCGTCCCCGCGTTGCTGACAACCTATCCGAATGTTGCGCCAGCGTTGTTGCTTGGGACCAACAAGTGTTCCAGCGTGTTTGGCACTGCCGTGGCGGCATGGCGTTATGGCCGCCATGTCCGGTTAGACTGGGCGTGGCTGGCGCCCGCTGCATTGGCGGCTCTCATTGGATCCGGCCTGGGGGCATGGACGCTGACCTGGACGGATCCTGAATTCCTGCGCAAATTATTGCCCTGGATATTGCTGCTGGTGCTGTTCTATACCCTCAGGTATCCGCAATTCGGTTTATCAAGCATTACGACTTCGCATAGCGTGCGACAACGTTTCCTGATCGCTGTTGCGATTGGTGCCTCGATTGGATGGTATGACGGCTTTTTTGGGCCGGGCACCGGTAGTTTTTTTATTTTCTTGCTGGTGCGCTGGCTGGGGCAGGATTTTCTCCATGCTTCGGCGTCAGCAAAAGTATTGAATGCGACGACTAACCTGGCCGCCTTGGTGATGCTGGCAGCAACAGGGCATGTGTGGTGGCAGGTGGGCCTGATGATGGCGGCGGCCAATGTGGCTGGCAGTTTGTTGGGTACGGCGCTGGCGCTCAAGCATGGTGCCCAGCTAGTGAGGCGTGTATTTATGCTAGTGGTTGTTGTACTGATTATCAGGACGGCTTGGCAGGCCTATTTTTAGAGGCGCCCTTAACAAGTAATCTCGTCAATGGCTCACGCTTGTTGTCGTTGTAGTGATGGCTGGCTGATGACCTCAGAGGCTGTCGACCATGGCAAGTGTGCAATGATTTCATTTCTTGCCTGGCTGGATAGTGTTTGCCGGTCCAACAGGCGCGCTTCTATCGGCGTACAAAAATGTAAATGCACACGTGGGGACTGCATGTTTAAAAAAGACAGCATGGACTCTATCATGGTCGTTTCCCCTGCATAAGCAGCCGCCAGATTGGGGCTGCCGTCAGGTAAAGGGTAGTGGATTGCAATCGGGATCACAGTCGCCTCAGCATCAATAGACGCCTGGATCAGGCTACTTTTAAAGGGTAGCACCTGCTGTCCATCGGTCGTCGTGCCTTCGGGAAACACGCACAGATTGTCCCCCAGTTTCATCGCTTGTGTGACGACCTTAAGCACGCGTGCCGCATCGCGTTGACGTGTCCGGTTGATAAAGATCGTCCCTGATTTTTTCACCAAGTATCCAAACACTGGCCAATCCTTGATCTCAAGTTTTGCGACAAAGCGTACCGGAATCAGGCTATTCAGGGCATGGATATCTGACCAGGAAATGTGGTTGGCAACAAACAGGGTATGCTGTGTCTGAGGTGCAGGGCGTTGACCGCTCACCGATAACTGTAAGTTAAAGCAGCGCAGGAGTTTTGCACACCACCAGCGGATGATTTGCTCGCGGCCACGGCGGCCACACACAGGCAACACGAGTGTTGCCAATGTGAGTCCGGTCAGGGTGTGGAGAAAAATGCGGGCGATGCGCCAATAGCGAGTAAGAAAGTTTGTTTTTGGCAAGTTATTTCAAGAAATGCGCAGCATATCTGGGATTGATTCTGGATAAGGGTAACAATACCAGCATATCTGCGGTATTAAAAGCCGGGTCCCAGGCGGGTTCACCGCAAATGTAGGCACCCAGGCGCAGATAGCCTTTGACCAGCGGCGGGCAGGTCACCGGCAATGATTGGTCCAGCGCTTCGATGGGTAAAGGATGGTGTGGGAACACACGGTATTCTGCCGGGGATAAATAATCCTCACGCAAATTGTTGAACAGCGAAGCAGCAGTATGGCCGCCATCATGCATGGAGATGCTGGCGCAACCGATCATGTATTCGTACTGGCGCGCCATCATGTATTTGGCCAGGCCTGCCCATAGCATGGTGATGGTGCCGCCGGTCCGGTAGTCGGCATGCACACAAGCGCGGCCAACTTCTACTGTACGGTCAGCCAATGGCGCCAGGCGACTGAGGTCAAACTCCCCGGCGGAGTAGTACCCACCGGCCAGCATTGCCTGCATCGGGTTTAAAATGCGGTAGGTGCCAACGACTTGCTGTGTGGCATCGTCACGTACCAGCAAATGATCACAAAAGGCATCAAAGCCATCCACATCCAGGCCATTCTGGCTCTTGATTTGCGCGCCCATTTCTTCAGCAAACACCTGGTAGCGCAATCGCTGCGCTTCCATGATTTCTTCTGCGCTGGTGGCCAGTGCGACACTTAGGGTGGAAGACTGGCGGGCAGTATTGATGGGTGATTGAATCTCTGGCTGGTATAAGCCATGTTCTTGCAGATTGCGTTCTAACATCACGCGGCTCCTTGATTGAGGTTTAGCGTGATATTAGGAGTGTCACATGAACGATTGGTGACGCTGACGTGACAGTTGTGTGACGGTGTCGGTAGAGATAAATGAAAAGAGCGACCATTGGTCGCTCTTTTATATATAGTCTGCGGCTTAGTGTGAAACGCGGGAAGTGCCGCCATTCTCAACAATGCGCACACGGTCACCGGCGTTGAATTGCTCGTCAGCCTCTTGCACGATGGCTACCAGGCCGCCGCCATCCAGTTTGACGGTGATTTCCAGCGCGTTCTTGCGGGTGACAGCCTCTTCGGCTGCGGAGCCTGCCAGACCACCTGCGACCGCGCCGATCACAGCAGCGATGGCGCTGCCTCTACCCCCGCCAATAGAGCTGCCTGCAATACCGCCGACCGCACCGCCAGCAATGGTACCGACTGGAGATTTCGTCCCTTCCAGTTTGACTGCGCGTACGCTTTCGACAACGCCAGTTTTGACAGTCTGGGCTTTGCGCGCTTCATCGCGTGAGTAAACGCTGCCGGAATTTGAGCTGGCGCATGCGCCTAGTATCCCGGTGATCAATGCCACTGCAATCCATTGCAATACACGTGTTTTCATTGTTCTCTCCTGTTAATCAGCTGGCAGTCTGGCGCAGGGTAGGATCTTCTTTCAGTGCATCCTGGACCAGCGCATGACTGTAAATGTTTTCAATCTCTGTTCTGCTTGGTTTGTGGTTCTGCCCACCCCGGCTGGCAATCTTGATCGCCCCCATGGTGGATGCCAGTCGGCCACAGGCTTTCCAGTCCCAGCCACGCACAATGCCGTACAGCAAGCCGGCACGATATGCGTCGCCACATCCTGTCGGATCAACCACTTGCTCTGCTTTAACGCATGGAATGTCATGGCGTTGACCATCCGTGTAAATATGTGAACCCTCACTGCCCAGGGTCACAATCAAGGCTTTTACTTTAGCGGCTAATTGTTCAAGTGTCAGGCCTGTCTTGTCTTGGATGACTTGTGACTCGTAATCGTTCACTGCCAGGTAATCGGCCATTTCAATAAAATACATGAGTTCTTCGCCGTTGAACATGGGTAAGCCCTGGCCAGGGTCAAACATAAACGGGATGCCAGCATCATGGCATTCCTTGGCGTGCTGGAACATGGCATCCCGGCCATCCGGTGCAATAATCGCCAGTGCAATGTCACGCGCATCATTCACGCTATTTGCGTGCGCATATTGCATGGCGCCAGGGTGAAAGGCGGTAATCTGGTTATCGTCCATATCGGTGGTGATAAATGCCTGTGCCGTGTAAGTCCCGGCAATTGCCTTGATATGCTGGGGGTCAATGTTGTTTTGCTCCAGCCATGATTGGTAAGGAGAAAAGTCATCACCTACCGTTGCCATGATCTGTGGCTGGCCTTCCAGCAATTGCAGGTTGTAGGCAATATTGCCGGCGGTCCCGCCAAATTCGCGGCGCATTTCCGGCACCAGAAATGCCACGCTTAGCTTATGAATTTTGTCTGCCAGAATATGGTTTTTAAATTGGTCAGGAAACACCATGATGGTGTCGTAGGCCAGTGAGCCACAGATAAGAATTTTCATGAATGAAGTCAGGTTTTTAAGTAAAGTAGGGCTATTATTGCTGTCAGCCAGCATGCTGGCAAGAGGCGCAGGTCCCGAAGATGGTCAGGATTGCTTAATGGCAAGGTCAATCAGCGCCTTGGCCGCTTTTTTGGCCGATTTGATCGCCCCTGAACCGCGCTTGATTTGTTCGGCCTGAACGGCACCTTCAAACAGGATGGAAAGTTGCAGGGCCAGACCCTCTGCATCCTTGATATTGGCGTCTTGTGCCAGTTTGGAAATGAATTGGCGGAATTCACGCGATTGCTGGAAAGAAAGCTGGTGGATGCGGTTTTCTTCATTGGGGAATTCTGCCGAAGCCTTGATAAAGGCGATGCCGGTAAAAGAAGGGGAGGTCACCCATTCCTCAATAAAATCAAATAGTTTCTGGATTTTCTCATTTGGGTTACCGCCAAGGCCGCCCAGTTTCTCGTTCATCCAGTTCTGGAAATCCTGATGACTTTGCTGCAATACGGCCAGTATCAGCTCTTCCTTGGTTTCAAAATATTTGTAAAGCGTCATTTTGGTGGTGCCAGCGACAGCCACGATGGTATCCACGCCGGTGGAGTTGATGCCGCGCGTCTGAAACAGGTCTGTGGATACCTGCAGAATCTTCTGCTTTAGCGTATTCATGCCTCAATTATAGCACTCTATACCATCTTGTATACCAAAAAGTCTTTTCAAAAGGATTAACTCCTATTGATCGACGTTTGATGTTGTGGTAAATATACTATACTGTATAGTATATAGATGGTAGTGCATCAAAAATTACATAAGGAGAAAACTATGCGTCAAGTATCATCATTAGTGTTGGCAACATTATTGGCAGTGGCAGGCGGTGCTTTTGCTGCGGAACCACTGTTTGTGGTGAAGTCTGTAGAGCTCAATCAGTCAGCGGATGTGGTATGGAAAAAGGTTTCTGATTTTGGCGATTTGGGCGCTTGGCATCCTGCCGTGGCAAAAACAGAGATTGTGTCCGGGAAAAACAACAGCGCAGGAGCGAAGCGAGTGTTAACCCTCAAAGACGGCGGCAAAATCAATGAAACATTGACAGCTTACAACCCGAAGTCTAAAAGCTATTCGTATAAAATCACAGAGGGAGTGTTGCCAGTCAATGAGTATGCCTCAACCGTGAGTGTGCACAGCAATGGTGAGGGTAAGTCAGTGGTGGTTTGGGAAAGCCACTTTTTGCCTAAAGCACCCGCGGATGAAAAGGCCGCTTTAGACACGATCAAAGGTGTTTATGATGGTGGCTTGAACCAATTGAAAACATTGTTCCAGTAGATTTGTGAAGCAATCAAAAGCCGTCGTTACCGCGACGGCTTTTTTATTTTGAGTTCGCCATCAGTTTGGGCGTGTAATTGCATTGCACCTGGTCTAAAAGCTGATTCACAAGTATTTGTTCGTCGCGGTTGGTGGTGACGTGGCCGTTAATGATATTTTCGATGTAGACACTCTTGACGCGGTCGGGCAATTGAAGTGCTTCTAGCAGTCGGCAATCACCATGCTTCATGGTTTCCAGGCGGCTGTAAATGGCGGCAGTTTCCGAGGGGCTGGCTTCAAGCGAGAGCGGTTGTGGCGGTGGCTGTGGTGTTTCTGCTGTTTGTATGGGCGGTTGAGTGGCCAGTTGCATGTGCCAATAATAACCGCCCATGACACCGCTGAATAATGCCATGATGACAATGCTGTAGTTGCGGATCGCCAGCCAATTGATTTCGCGTTTTGTTTGTTCATCAATCAGCGCCTGAGCTGCGTGTCTGGCATGTTGCAGTGCACTGGATTGCTTGTTGCGCAATTTTTCCTGGCAGGCGCTCAATGCCATAAAGTACAACTGGTTGGCCAGCATGTCAGGTAGCCTGGCGCCAGCCAGTTGCGCTTGGGTAGCAAGATAGTTTTGCAGCCTTTCCGGGGTGTCGGATTCAGGGATTGACTCAAATGTTTGCGGTGCATTTGCGCTATATAGCGGGCTGGACAACAGGTCGTCCAGAATATTAAACAGGCCCAGGAGCTTTTGGGAGGCTTGCTTGCCGGATTTGTCCAGCATGCGTATCAGCCATTCGGATTGCAGCAGGGCGGTTGGCATGTGATCAGAATGGTTTGATCACAACCAGGATCACAACGGCAAACAAAATCAGCACCGGTATCTCGTTAAACCAGCGGAACCAGACATGGCTATGGCGGTTTTGCTGGGCTTTGAATTGTTTAAGCAGCCTGCCGCAGTAATGGTGGTAACCGAGCAATAGCACAACCAGTGTCAGCTTGGCGTGTAGCCAGCCGCCTGTGAAACCGTAGCCAAGCCATAACCAAATGCCAAATGCCAGTGCCAGCAACATCAGTGGCTGCATAAAGCGGTACAATTTGTTGGCCATCAGGATCAGCCGGGCATGGGCTTGTGGGTCTTGTTCCATTGCCAGGTTGACGTAAATGCGTGGCAGGTAAAACAAGCCTGCAAACCAGCTTGTCACAAAGATAATGTGAAACGCCTTAACCCAAAGCATCAGCTGGCTTTCTGGTTAAGTAGTTTGCGCAATTCAGCGAAGTTAAGTTCGCCTATGACTTTTTGCAGGCGGTTGCCTTGCGCGTCAAAAATAAAGCTGGTGGGGGTGAGGTTCACGTCACCAAACGCCTTGACCATTTCGCCATAGCCATCGTGCATGACGGCAAATGGCAGGTTTTTTTCCCTGGTGTAATTGGCGACCTGTGCCGGAGGGTCGTAGGGCATGGCTACCGCAATCACGACGAAATTTTTGTCTTTGTATTGCTGGTAGGTGTCTATCAGCTCAGGCATTTCTTTGATGCAGCCCGGGCAGTCAGTGGCCCAGAAATTCACCAGTACCGTTTTTCCGCGCAGGGCCTGCATACTGATTTTTTGACCATCCAAAGTGGTAAAAGTCACTTCGGGCGCCTGCGGTTTTTGCATCACGGCCACTGCGAGGCCGACAAACAATAACAGCGCAATCAGTGGTACCAGCCATTTTTTGAACTTAGTATTTAATATCGACATCCGAAAACCTGCTTACTCAAAAACCCTAGACCGTTTAACGTGTTTGTGCCGTAGGCGGCGTGTTATAATTGGCTTTTGTTTTTGATAAATTATCAATGAACGCACCTGTCAACGCAGATTTGTTAAAGCACGATTCTACTCCTCTCACGCGTTTACGTGAAATCCCGTACAACTATACCTCTTTCTCAGACCGTGAAATCGTCATTCGGTTTCTGGGCGAGGAAATCTGGGAAATTCTGAATGTCCTGCGCGCAGAACGCAAAACAGGCCGTAGTGCACGCATGCTGTTTGAGGTGTTGGGCGATCTGTGGGTGGTGTCACGCAATCCTTATCTGCAAGATGACTTGCTGGAAAATCCCAAACGTCGCAAAGCATTGATCGAGGCGTTGTATCACCGTATTTCTGCTATTAACGAACGCAGCGGTGGTAACGACAAAGTCCAGAAGCTGGTGTCAGCCGCAACCAAAGCCATAGAAAAGTTTGCTGATGACTTCAAGCAAACGGCTGAGCTGCGTAAAAAAGCCCTGGCCAAGCTGACCAAATATACCCGCAAGGACAATGTGCAGTTTGATGGCCTGGCACGTGTTTCACATGTCACAGACGCGACCGACTGGCGCGTTGAGTATCCGTTTGTGGTGATCAACCCGGATACTGAAGCTGAGATTTCCTACCTGGTACGCGCCTGTATCGAGCTAGGTTTAACCATTATCCCGCGTGGCGGTGGTACCGGCTATACCGGTGGCGCCGTACCCTTGACGCCTTTGTCTGCCGTCATTAACACCGAAAAACTGGACCAACATACCGGCGTGCAAATGCGTACCTTGCCAGGCGTCTCACGCCAGGTGGCCACCATTGAGTGCGGCGCCGGTGTGGTGACACGCCGTGCCATGGATGCTGCCACTGCGGCCGGGCTGGAGTTTGCCTGTGATCCAACTTCTGCCGATGCGTGTTGCATTGGTGGTAATGTCGCCATGAACGCCGGTGGTAAAAAAGCAGTCTTGTGGGGCACGGCGCTGGATAACCTGGCCTCCTGGCGTATGGTGACGCCAGACGCGACCTGGCTGGAAGTGGAGCGTCTGGACCATAACCTGGGCAAGATTCATGATATCGACGTGGCGCGCTTTAAAATCAGCCGTTACGACATTGATTACAAAAATCTGTTGTCCGAGCCAGAAATCCTGGAAATTCCTGGCCCTAGCTTCCGTAAGGTGGGTCTGGGCAAGGACGTGACCGATAAGTTCTTATCTGGCTTGCCTGGCGTGCAAAAAGAAGGTTGCGATGGCCTGATTACCTCAGCGACGTTTATTCTGCACCGCATGCCCAAGCATGTGCGCACCATTGCGCTGGAGTTCTTTGGCAATGTGTCGCACGCGGTGCCTGCCATTGTCGAGATTAAAGACTACCTCGATGCGACGGCTAAAAACGACCCAGCCGTGATTATGGCGGGCCTGGAACACATGGACGAGCGCTATGTAAAAGCGGTTGGCTATGCCACCAAGGCTGCCCGTCAGCAACGCCCGAAAATGGTGTTGTTATGTGATATCGCTTCTGACGATGAGAACGCCGTCGGCGAAGTCGCCTCTGCCGTGGTGCGGATGTGTAACGCCCGCAATGGTGAAGGCTTTATTGCCGTCTCGGCTGAGGCGCGTAAAAAATTCTGGCTGGACCGTTCACGCACGGCGGCGATTGCCCGCCATACCAACGCCTTCAAGATTAACGAAGACGTGGTGATTCCATTGCCGCGCCTGGGTGAGTACTCAGATGGTATTGAGCGCATCAACATCGAGCTCTCCATCAATAACAAACTGCGGCTGGTCGACGAGCTGGAGGCCTTTGTCTCTGGTGATTTGCCTTTGCAGCCAGATGAGGATGGCAATGCCGATCCTGAAGGCGTGAAGTCCAAACAGAATATTGCACTGCAATTATTGCGCGATGTGAGAGCCAGATGGCGTCTGATCCTCAACACATTGGATGAACCTGTCTCTGTACTGGGCGAAATGGGTAAATCATTTGCACAGTATGACAATGTGTTCCGTGCCGTGCAGTCTTATGATCTGCGTATCTCCTGGAAGCGTGAGCTCAAGCGCCCGATGGCGGATATTTTTGCTGGCCGCGAATACCAGAAGATTCTAGACAAGCTCGACGAGATTCAGAAAACCGTCTTGAAGAGCCGCGTATTTATCGCGTTACACATGCACGCCGGTGACGGTAATGTGCATACCAATATCCCGGTTAACTCCGATGATTACGGCATGATGCAGGATGCGCACGCGGCTGTTGCGCGCGTGATGGACCTGGCGCGTGGCCTCAACGGCGTGATCTCCGGTGAGCACGGCATCGGCATTACCAAAATGGAGTTTCTGGATCAGGCAACCATTGATACCTTTGCTAAATACAAAGCCAAGGTAGACCCTGAAGGCCGATTCAATAAAGGTAAGCTGATGATGGGTTCTGGGCTGGAAAATGCCTATACGCCTAGCTTTGGCCTGCTGGAGCAAGAGTCCATCATTATGGAGCAGTCAGCCATTGGCGAGATCGCCGATGATATTTCTGACTGCTTGCGTTGCGGCAAATGTAAGCCCGTGTGTACCACCCATGTGCCACGTGCCAACCTGCTGTATTCTCCACGGAACAAAATTCTGGGGACTTCGCTGCTGATTGAAGCCTTCCTCTATGAAGAGCAGACACGCCGCGGTATTTCGCTCAAGCATTTTGACGAGTTTAACGACGTCGCTGATCATTGTACGGTCTGCCACCGTTGCGAGAAGCCTTGCCCGGTGAATATCGACTTCGGTGATGTGTCTGTGAAGATGCGCAATTTCCTGCGCGAACAGGGTAAAAAGAAATTCAACCCTGGCACCGCAGCCGGCATGATGTTCCTGAACGTCAAAGACCCGGCAACGATCAAATTGCTGCGCGGCACCATGATACAAATGGGCTATCAAGCCATTAATATCGCCAACAGCCTGGCCAAGAAATTTGGTTTGCTAAAAGACAAGAAAGCACCACCAGCGACCGTGGGCAGGGCAGAAATCAAGGCGCAGGTGATTCATTTCATTAACAGGCCAATGCCTAAGAAAATGCAGTCCAAGACGTCACGTGCGATGATGGGGCTGGAAGATGACACCATGATTCCGGTCATCCGCAATCCGCAAAAAGTGACTGAGGATTCGGAAGCCGTGTTCTACTTCCCTGGCTGCGGTTCTGAGCGCCTGTTCTCGAACGTGGGCCTGGCGACGCAAGCCATGCTGTATGAAGTGGGGGCGATCACCGTATTGCCACCAGGCTACCTTTGCTGCGGCTACCCGCAAACGGCTGCGGGTAATCATGACAAAGGTCAGGAAATCACGGCAGATAACCGCGTGTTGTTCCACCGTGTGGCCAATACATTGAATTACCTGGATATCAAGACCGTGATCGTGTCTTGCGGGACGTGTATGGATCAGTTGCAGAAATACGAGTTTGAGAAGATTTTCCCAGGCTGCCGTCTGCTTGATATCCACGAATACCTCATGGAAAAAGACATGCGCCTGCAAGGTGTCACCGGTACGCGCTACATGTACCATGACCCATGCCACACGCCGATGAAGACTTACAAACCACTGGAAGTCACCAACAAGCTGATGGGCACCGAAGTCGCATTGAATGACCGTTGCTGCGGCGAGTCCGGTACGTTTGCGGCAGCACGTCCCGACATTGCCACCCAGGTGAAATTCCGCAAACAGGAAGAACTGGAAAAAGGCATGGCCAAAATGGGCCTGACCGTGGGTGCGCCCGAGCAACCCGTCAAAATCTTGACTTCTTGCCCAAGCTGCCTGCAAGGCCTGTCACGTTACGGTGATGATACCGGTATTGAGGCCGACTACATTGTGGTGGAAATGGCCAAGCACGTGCTCGGTGAAAACTGGATGGAAAACTACATCCAGAAAGCCAATAACGGCGGTATCGAGAAAGTATTGCTTTAAATAAACAACCCCGCGTAAGCGGGGTTTGTTCTACTGACTGGTGGATGAGTTATTGCTTGCGAGCACGAATGTAGACGTAAATACCCGCCCAAGTCATCGCGATAAGAATCGCCGCGATCACAATAAAGCTCATCAAACCATAGTCAGTCGATAATAAATCAATCAAAATTTTCATGTTGGGTTCCTCCTGTCAGATAATCTTGCAAGCCATCTGACGATTATTTTGAACCCTATTAACAATATGGTTTTTGATGTAACGCAAAAGTGATGTAAGCAGCAAACGTTGGCATAGGCTGCAATGTTGCAAACCCTGTTCAGGAAATTGAAGTATGAATGTCTACCCCCTGCTTAAACCTCTGCTGTTTCAACTCGATGCAGAGCAAGCACACGATATCACCTTGCAATCGCTCAACCGTGCAGAAAAAATGGGCCTGCTGAAATTGGTTGCTCCGCGTTTGCCAGATCAACCTACCCAGGTAATGGGACTGACATTCCCTAACCCTGTGGGCCTTGCTGCAGGGCTGGATAAAAATGCGGCGGTGATTGATGGCATGGCAGCACTCGGCTTTGGCTTTATTGAGGTAGGCACGGTCACGCCACGCGCACAACCGGGCAATCCCAAACCGCGTTTATTCCGTTTGCCACAAGCCGAAGCCATTATTAACCGTTTTGGCTTTAATAACCTCGGTGTCGATCAATTGATCCAGAATGTCAAAGCTGCCAAATTCAAAGGCATTCTTGGCATCAATATTGGCAAGAATTTTGACACCCCTAACGACCGCGCCGCTGAAGACTACCTGACTTGCATGCGCAAAGTATATAACTATGCCAGTTATATCACGGTGAATATCTCATCACCAAACACCAAAAACCTGCGTGCACTACAAGAAAAAGAAGCGCTGGGACAGCTCCTGGCGACACTCAAAGCCGAGCAAAAAATTCTCTCGCAATTGCATGGCAAATATGTGCCCGTTGTGCTCAAAATTGCCCCAGATTTAACCACCGAACAAGTGCAAGAAATCGCTGAACTGCTGATGCAGCACCGCATGGATGGCGTGATCGCCACTAACACCACTTTGTCACGTGATGCTGTGGCCGGATTGCCGAATGCAGAAGAAGCAGGTGGATTGTCTGGTGCACCGGTAAAAGCGGGCTCCACACGCGTCATCCAGACCTTGGCAGCATCGTTGCAGGGCAGCCTGCCGATTATCGGTGTGGGCGGTATTTTGAGTGGCGACGATGCCAAAGAAAAAATCGCCGCAGGTGCCAGTTTGGTTCAGTTATACAGCGGACTCATCTACAAAGGTCCGCAGTTAATTAAAGATTGCCGCAAAGCCTTGCTCTAATGGCATTGCCCATCCTCTACTCCTACCGTCGCTGCCCCTACGCAATGCGTGCCCGCATGGCGATCTGGGCGGCGAATATTCAGGTGGAAGTACGTGAGATTTCGTTGCGCGAAAAGCCAGCACATTTATTGCAGATATCCCCCAAAGGTACTGTGCCTGTATTGCAACTGCCTGATGGCGCCGTGCTGGAGCAAAGCCTCGATATCATGCAGTGGGCACTTGCCCAGAATGATCCGCAAGGCTGGCTTAATGCAGACCCTGAGGCAATGAGTCAACTGATTGCACTCAATGACGGTGATTTTAAAAAAGCGTTAGACCGCTACAAGTATCCCGATCGTTACCCCGAACATACACAAGCCTTTTACCGTGAACAGGGAGAGCTGTTTTTGCAGAGGCTGGAAACTGCACTAGTTCAGCACGACTATTTACTTGGTGAAAAACCCAGCAAGGCGGATGTCGCCATTTTCCCGTTTATCAGGCAGTTTGCGGCAGTGGATGCAGCGTGGTTTGCAACCAGCACCTATCCCCAACTCAGAGTGTGGTTGGCAGGCTGGTTAGAAGGCCCATTGTTTGCAGAAATCATGCAAAAGATGCCTGCTTTCTCTATGACCGCCAGCGAGGGATAGTCCTGATCTATTTTCGCGGATTATTTAATGCATGATTAGATAAACAGATGGTGGACTCAAAGCTTCGGTGTCAGAGTCAAACCTTATGTTAGACTGCGCGATAATTAATAGCCTAATAAATTTTTCCTAAATACACTTTGCAGTTACCTAAACCAGGGAATGGGATGGAGTCTTTAGCTAATAAAGCAAAAGCGCTTTTTAAGCATGGCAACTTTGAGCAAGGGGTGCTTAAAGTGGTTTTTGTCTATGCAATCGTATCGGCTTTATATATCTGGCTTTCAGACTCCTTTGTCAGCTTGTTGTTCAAAGAGCCGGAAAAAATTACTCAGGTCAGTATCTTAAAAGGCTGGCTGTTTGTAGGCCTGACCACCCTTTTGTTGTACGTGCTGGTCAAGAGGCTGTTGCACAGAGTGCTGGTTTCACAAGCGGCAGAGCACAAAGCTCTGGAAGAACTGTCTACAAGTGAAGCGATCTATCGCTCCCTGACTGAGCAGGTTCCGGCGATTATCTATCGTGCGAATGTCAATGATGTGAGTTCAAATGTCTACGTCAGCCCTAAAGTACGCGAGCTTGGATATACCTTGGAAGAATGGCTTAGCTCCCCAGAATCATGGATGGAGAGGATACATCCGGAAGACAGGCCGCTCGCCATCAAGGCGTTAGAGGATGCCCATCGGAATAAAACGGGTTTTTCCTGTGAGTACAGGCTCAGAGCGAAAAATGGCGAGTGGCGAATCTTTCATGACGAAGCTGTTTATATAGAAGATGAACACAATCATATTAATTACTTGCAAGGGATTATGTGGGATATCACAGAGCGAAAAGCAATTGAGTCCCGCATGCGTCAATTGTCACAGGCCATAGAACAGTCACCTGTTAATACAATTATCACCAATCTCGACGGCAACATTGAGTATGTTAATAAAGCCTTCGAAATTAATAGCGGTTATACCGCTGCTGAGGTGTTAGGAAAAAATCCGGGCTTCAGGGCGTCTCATAAGACCCCAAAATCATCTATAGAAGCTTTGTGGAATAGTCTCCGGCAAGGCAAGGTCTGGCACGGCAGCTTTATCAATCTTCGTAAAGATGGTACTGAATATGTAGAGCAGGCTGTGGTTGCACCGGTGCGGGACGATAAAGGCAACATCACGCATTATCTGTCTGTGCAGCAAGACATTACCCTGCAAAAAAAAGCGGAAGAGGAGGCTTACCGGTTAGCAAATTACGACACACTCACTGGGTTGGCTAACCGCAACTTGCTGATTAGCCATTTAAGCCAGCATTTATCATCCGCTCAACGTCAAATGCAGAATGATATTCTGATGCTGATCAATATTGATCATTTCAAGCATCTTAATGATGCTCGCGGCCATCGATTTGGCGACGATGTGCTGAAAAGTGTAGCGCAGAGTTTAATGGATTTAAACTTTGATCAAGCCATGATTGCCCGTTATGGTGGCGATGAGTTTGCCATTCATATCCATCATCCTTTGTCGTACGAAGGGACCATGACGCATCATGCAGCCACCATTGTTGGCAACGTTTCCAAAGTAATTATGCAGCCATTTAATATTCAGGGCACAGCGCTGCATATTACAGCCAGTATCGGCGTGATCCTTTTTCCTGAGGCCAATAATGATACGGCCCTGACGGTATTAAAGAATGCAGATACAGCACTGCATATTGCCAAACAGCGAGGCGGTAATCAAACCGTATTTTTTGAGTCTCCGATGGCGCAGGCGGTTGAAAAGTATTACCAGATAGAGCGTGACTTGCACGATGCCTTGCATAGTCAACAGTTGCAGTTGTATTTTCAGTCTCAGGTCAATGCCTCGGCCGAGATCGTTGGAGCAGAAGCGTTACTGAGGTGGAAACATCCGGAGCAAGGATTTATCCCGCCCAATATTTTCATCCCTGTGGCTGAAGACTCTAATCTGATTACGCAAATTGATCATTTTGTCCTGCACGAGGTATGCAAGCTACTGGTCTCTCCCCGCTTGCAAACATTCCAATACAGGATCTCGGTCAATATCAGTCCACGAACATTCAGGCAGCACACGTTTACCGATTCAATAAAGCAGATGCTCTCAATCTATGGCTTGAGTGGAGACAGGATTACACTGGAAGTAACTGAAGGCATGGTGTTAAATAACGTTGAAGAGGTTATCCAGAAGATGAAGATGCTCAGTAGTCTGGGTATCCATTTTTCGATAGATGATTTTGGGACCGGATTTTCATCTTTAGCTTACCTTAAAAAACTACCCGTGCATGAGCTTAAAATAGATAAGACCTTTGTCCAGGACGCGCCGACCAATCAGAGCGATGAAGTGTTAATTGACGCCATCCTTGCCGTCGCCCAAAAGTTAGATTTGAGGGTTGTCGCCGAAGGCGTGGAGACAGAGGCACAATCTGTCCTGTTAAACGCAAAGGCTGAAGTCGTGCAACAGGGATATTTGTTTTCCAGACCACAACCGATCGATAGCTGGTTGTTGGAAATTAACTGCGTAAAGACCAATCTACCTCTATAAATGGTGATTATGGTCACCATCCTGAATTGCTGGTAAGTTAGCTCTTTTCTGCGTGCTGCTCAAACTTCTCATACGCATTAATAATTTTCTGCACCAGCGGGTGTCGCACTACGTCTTGTGACATAAACTGGGTAAAGGCGATGCCTTTCACTTCTTTGAGAATCTTTTGCGCTTCGACCAAGCCACTCTTCTGGTGACGTTGCAGGTCAATCTGTGTCACGTCGCCGGTAATCACGGCTTTGGTGCCAAAGCCGATGCGGGTTAAGAACATTTTCATTTGCTCGGGCGTGGTGTTTTGCGCTTCATCCAGAATAATAAAACTCTGGTTGAGCGTGCGGCCGCGCATATAAGCGAGCGGGGCGACTTCAATCGCGCCACGTTCAAACATTTTGTTCACGGTGTCATAACCAGCCAAGTCATACAAGGCGTCATACAGCGGACGTAGGTAGGGGTCGACTTTCTGATTTAAATCGCCGGGCAAGAAGCCCAGGCGTTCGCCTGCTTCTACGGCCGGGCGCACTAATACGATTCTTTTCACGCGGTCACGGGTCATGGCATCCACTGCACTGGCGACAGCCAGATAGGTTTTACCAGTCCCCGCTGGGCCGATGCCAAAGGTGATGTCATGGTCTTGTATCTGTTGCAAGTAGCTGACCTGGCGCGGGGTGCGACCATGCAGGTCGCCGCGTCGCGTCATCAGTACAGGCATGGCACTGCTGGCGACTTCTTCAGGTTTCAGTTTGTCGATCTCTACCAGACCGAGTTGAATATCTTCAAGCTCAATCGGCTTTTTTGAGCGTGCATAAAAATTCTCTAGCATTTGCGCGCCCAGGCGCATATTGGTTTGCGTGCCGCTTAGGTAGAACGTGCTGCCACGGCGGTTGATGTCGATATCCAGGCCATTGGCGAGTTGGCGGATATTTTCATCGAGCGGACCACACAGGTTGGCCAGCATCAGGTTGTCTTCAGGGCTGAGGGTAATTTCCATGCTTAATTCACTATTTCGCCGACCAGGCGTTTGGGGTTATAGACGTCGGTAATTTTTACTTGGACCATTTGATGGATAAAACGTGCATCGGCAGCAATATCTACCACGCGGCCGTTGTCGGTTTTACCCGCCAGCAGGTTAGGGTCTTTCCATGATGGTCCATCAATTAGCACACGTTGCACCGTGCCCAGCATGGCGCGGCTGATCGCATCGCCATTCGCTTCGTTTTCGGTTTGCAGCTGCTTAAGCCAGGCCGCTTTGTCTGCTTGCGGTGTTTCGTCTGGCAGGTAGCTGGCTGGGGTGCCGGGGCGGGGGCTGTATAAAAAGCTAAAGCTGTAATCAAAACCGACATCGCGCATGAGTTTGAGGGTGGCCTGAAAGTCTTTTTCGGTTTCACCAGGAAAGCCGACAATGATGTCGCTGGTGATGGTCAGGGCCGGATTGGCTGCCTTGAGTTTGCGGATCAGGCCTTTGTATTGCAAGGCCGTGTAGTTGCGTTTCATGGCCATTAAAATGCGGTCGCTGCCTGCCTGTACTGGCAGGTGCAACTGGTTGGCCAGCTTGGGCACCGTCGCATGGCACGCAATCAGACGCTCACTCATTTCATTCGGGTGACTGGTGGTGTAGCGGATACGCTCGATTTGCGGGATTTCTGCGATGGTTTCAATCAATAGTGGCAAATCGGCTTCAATGCCTTGATAAGGCACGCGGTAGGCGTTCACGTTCTGGCCGAGCAGCGTGATCTCTTTGACGCCTTGCTCAGCCAACTGGATGGCCTCGGTGAGGATGTCTTCAAACGGTCGCGAGAACTCTTCGCCACGGGTGTAAGGCACTACGCAAAAGCTACAATATTTGCTGCAGCCTTCCATAATGCTTAAGAAGGCGGTGGCCCCTTCGACGCGAGGGGGCGGCAAATGGTCAAACTTTTCAATCTCAGGGAAGGCAATGTCTATCTGTGGCTTGTCTGCAGCCTGTTTGGCTTTGATCAGCTCGGGCAGACGGTGCAGGGTTTGCGGGCCGAACACCACATCAACATACGGTGCACGTGCGATAATGGCTTCGCCTTCCTGGCTAGCCACGCAGCCGCCAACCCCAATCACCAGGTTGGGATTTTTTTCTTTGAGCGGGATCATGCGGCCGAGATGGCTAAATACCTTGTCTTCTGCTTTTTCACGCACGGAACAGGTATTCAGCAGGATCACATCTGCTTCTTCCATGTTCTCGGTTTGCGTCATGCCTTCATGCTCGCGCATCAGGTCTATCATGCGTGACGCATCGTATTCGTTCATCTGGCAACCAAACGATTTAATGAATATCTTTTTTCCGCTCTCGTGCTTCATTGAACGCTAAATTTCTCACAAAAACAGTATTTTAGCGTATTTGCAGGGGAAACCCCAGCCAAGACAACGGACTGCGGTAAAATACACTTTTCTTGTCGAAGCCTTCTCTGCATGCAAGCTTTACCGATTTTTTTCAATATTGCACAACGCCCTTGTATCGTCATCGGCGGTGGCGATGTCGCGACGCGCAAGGTGATCATGTTACGCAAGGCGCAAGGACAGGTCATCGTGATTTCGCCCGAGTTGTGCGAAGAATTGCGGGAGATGCATGCGCAGGGAGAAATTGACTACGTGCCTGCTGAGTTTCATGCCGAACAGCTGACCAGTGCGTGTCTGGTGATTGCTGCCACCGATGATGAGGCGGTCAATGAGGCGGTGTCAGTAGCGGCCAAACGCCTGAATATCCCGGTGAATGTGGTCGATGCGCCTGCGTTATGCACGTTTACCATGGGTTCAGTGATCGACCGTAGCCCGGTGGTGATTGCGATTTCGAGTGAAGGCAATGCGCCGGTGTTGGCGCGGCATATCCGCAGCAAAATCGAAACCATGCTGCCCGCGGCTTATGGCCGCATTGCAGCGATTGCGGGTGAGTTTCGTGACCAGGTGAAAGCCAAATTTTCCAATCTGCCCGCGCGGCGCCGATTCTGGGAGGATGTGTTGAATGGTCCGCTGGTGGAGCGCGTGTTGTCTGGGCAGGAGCAGGCGGCGCGTGAATTGTTGGGGGAGTTGTTAAGTCAGCAACAGGATGCTCCCACGCGCGGCGAGGTGTATCTGGTGGGCGGTGGTCCGGGGGATCCCGATTTACTCACCTTTAGAGCCTTGCGGCTGATGCAGCAATGCGATGTGTGCGTGTATGACAAGCTGGTGAGCAAAGAGGTAATGGAGTTGGTGCGGCGGGATGCGGAGCTGGTGTATGTCGGCAAGTCACGTGACCAGCACACTTTGCCGCAAGAAGAGATTAATGCCTTGCTGGCCAAGCTGGCGTTGGAGGGCAAGCGGGTGTTGCGCTTAAAAGGCGGGGACCCGTTTATTTTTGGCCGGGGCGGCGAAGAGATTGAGACGCTGATGCAGCATGGTGTGCCGTTCCAGGTGGTGCCAGGTATCACGGCGGCCAATGGGGTTTCGAGTTATGCCGGGATTCCACTCACGCACAGGGATTATGCCCAGGCTTGTTTGTTTATTACCGGCCATCTTAAAGATGGCACCATAGACCTCGATTGGCAAGCCATGGCACGCCCCAAGCAAACTGTGGTGATTTATATGGGGCTGGTGGGTCTGGAGCAGATTTGCAGCAAGCTGATTGCACAAGGCGTGTCGCCAGAGATGCCGGCGGCAGTGATCCAGCAGGGCACTACGCAGAAGCAGCGGGTAGTGGAGTCTACGTTACAGCATCTGGCTGCAGATGTTGCGGCAGCCGGGTTGAAACCGCCTAGCCTGACGATCATTGGTGAAGTGGTGAAGTTGAGGTCACGCCTCAACTGGTTTACGCCGACTGAATAAAGATCAGGTATTCGGCAGAATAGGTAGCGAAAGTCTGGCTTCCAGTCCGCCTTCAGGCCGGTTAAGCAGTGCCAGCTGGCCGCCATGCAAGGCGGCAATGCGGTTGCAGATGGCTAATCCTAAGCCACTGCCTCCTTCATATTTGTTTCGTGCGCTATCCATACGCTCAAATGGGCGAAGTAAGCGCTCTGCGTGTTCGGGAGGAATGCCGGGTCCATTGTCGAGCACGCTGATCACAATCTTGTCGGCCATGACCTGGCTGCGCACCTCGACCTTACCTTTGCCATAGTTATAGGCGTTGCCAACCAGATTGTCGAGCAGTCGTTGCATGGCCAACGGACGAATGGGGATAAAGTATTTGGGTCCTAATGAGATTTTAAGCTCACGGCCGGCACGACGTTGCCGTTCTGCCAGGGCGTTAAGCAAGTCGTTAATGTCCATCATTCGTGTGGGCTCGCCTTCCACACCGCGCACAAAATCCAGAAACTGGTGGATGATATTGTCCATATCGGAAATGTCTTCAATCATGCCCTGTTTCATATAGTCGGCTTCTTGCGGTAGCATTTCTACTGCCAGCCGCAAGCGTGCTAGCGGCGTGCGGATATCGTGCGATACACCTGCCAGCAGCAAAGTACGTTCTGCATCCAGGCGTGCTAGGGATTCCGCCATTTCGTTAAAGGTGTGTGTCACTTCGCGTAGTTCTTCCACGCTATCTACTGGCAGTTTGGGCGCAGGCTCGCCATTACGTAGCCGTTCTGCGGCATGTACCAGCATGGTCAGCGGCCGGTTAATGCGGGCTGTCAGCAAATAGCCCCCCACTAATGACAGCAAGCCGACCACGGCCGCCCATCCCAGCCAATGCCAGGGAAAGGGACGATCCACCTGGATTTTTGGGATAACGACCCAGAAGTCATCCTGGCCGAGATTAAAGCTGATCCACAAGCCAGGGATATCGTAATGGTTGACAGTGATAATGGTTTCTTCACCCAGCCGTTCACGGATTTTGAGCGCCACCAGGTTAATGAAAGGATCTGCCGGTAGGGGCTCGATATCTTCCAAAAAGTCTGCAGCATAAACACGTACGCCTTCACGCCCGGACAGCTCTGATAGAAGCGCCAGGCGGCGGTTTTCATGTGAGGCAATCAGCGATGCGCGGGTATAGTTCACAATGGTGACGGCCTGCAGGGCTGCCGCCGTAGCACGCGGTTCGCGATCAAAGTAATCAAATATTTTAAGCGATGCGTAAATACTGACGGCCAGCAAAATGGCAATCAGTAACATGATTCTGGACAGCAGTCTGCGGGGCAGTAAGCGCACTTGGGCTAGGGCGGAGACAGAGGGTTATTGTGGCGCTTCGCCATCCGGGATAAATACATAACCAAAGCCCCACATGGTTTGCAGATAACGAGGGTGTGCTGGATCGGGCTCAATAATGCGGCGCAGGCGCGACACTTGTACATCTATGCTTCGATCAAATACATCCAGTTCGCGACCGCGTGCGAGTTGCATCAGGCGGTCACGTGACAGTGGCTGGCGCGGGTGTTCGGTAAACACTTTTAATAGGGTGAATTCACCACTGGTAATTGTAATGGGTGCGCCATTTTTGGTGAGACTGCGGGTATTGGTATCAAACACAAAGTCGCCGAACTGGAAGGCTGACGTCTTTTCTTCTGTCGCGGTCTTGGGCGTGATTTCGTGGCGACGTAACACAGCGTTGATACGGGCAAGCAGTTCACGTGGGTTAAACGGTTTTGGCAGGTAATCATCTGCCCCCATTTCCAGACCAACGATACGGTCAACTTCGTCGCCGCGAGCGGTGAGCATGATGATGGGTGTGAGATGGTTAGAGCCACGCAGGCGGCGGCAAATCGCAAGGCCATCTTCACCCGGTAGCATGAGGTCGAGAATCAATAAATCGAAACTCTCGGCAGACATGGCCTTGTCCATTTCCTTGCCATCGGAAACCGATTTGATATTGAATCCTTGTTCTGTGAGGTAGCGCTGTAATAGCTCTCGCATACGCAAATCATCATCGACCATCAAGATTTTTTTTAACTGTTCTGCCATTACGTACCTTTTTACACAGAAGCGGGCGTGCTTGTTAACGCACTAGATTGCTATCAGGCTGACCTAATATTGGACAGGGAAAACGGCGGTGCCGTAAACTTATCGTTAATAATTATACTCTAAGCTCTGACGGGCATGAAGTGGGAGCAGTTACAACTTGGTTACAAATAGCGTCAGCGATGAAATATTGCAGTTACAATCATGATGCATGATGCTTTGCTCAAAATCGCGAAACCGCTTTGAACAAAGTGCTATTTTGTGTTAAATAAGTGGATTGAGCGGCCATATTTGCGCTATGGTAAGCCGCCTGAGACAAACTCAGGCAATATCAGCCATGTTAATCATGCTAGTTTCACTTTTAAAAACGGTTGTTTAAAAAGAAGTCCTGGTGAAACGGCAGTAAGGTATTACGTTTGGATGTGGATATTTAGAGCGATCAGACATTTGAAGCATGTGTTTTTGCTGACAACACCCATGTTGCTGGCATTCCCTGTATTTGCAGATCTCAAATTACCTATCCGGCTCACGGATAATCGCGTTATAGAGAATGATGATGTCGGCCTCTCCAAAACCCTGGAGCATAATTTTAGTCCGGAGGACCGCGCACGCTTGCGCAAGGCATTGTCTGATTACGCTCGCAATACAGACCCTGACCACCAACTCATGTTGCAAAAACGCAAGGCCATGCATGACAGCATTTCGCAGCGTTTTAATGAATGTAACCGCGATAATGATGACTCACTGGACCGTGAAGAGGCTACGCTGTGTTTGCCGCAGGTCGCCCGCCATTTTTCCTATGTAGATCTCGATAACAATGGGGTGATTACGCTGGATGAGCTTGAGACTGCCTATGCCAAGATGGTGGAGAGGCAACGGGAAGCGGAAGCCAAAAGCGAAGCCCCGCAAAGTATCGTCAGTGACTCAGACATTGACACGCGGTCCAGAATAAAATCCAAGTCCACTTCATCAGTCATTCCGGCCAATAGTTCTGCAAGCTCCAGCAGCAAGGACGTTTCGGCCGTACGCAAACATCCTAGCTAGCGTGAATGCTTCTTTACCACATGCCAACGGTTATTGAGGCGTGTCCGCCATCTGGCGCCTCTTTTCTCTTCTGCTAAGCAGCATGGATATCAGCCAGTTATCGTTTGTCTGGTATCGCGGATTGCAGGAAATCTCACCTGTCGCCTGGCAGGCAGTGGCCGGAAATCATCCCATGCTGGATTACCGGTTTTTGTTTGCCTTTGAATCATCAGCTGCTGTGGGCGAGCAAACCGGTTGGATTCCCTATCATTTGGCAGTGTTTGATGGCGAGCAATTGCTAGCTGCTGCGCCTTGTTACCTCAAAACACATTCTTATGGGGAGTATGTATTCGACTGGTCCTGGGCGGATGCCTATGAACAAGCGGGAGGGCAATATTATCCCAAGCTGATTTCCGCCATCCCATTTTCTCCAGTGACAGGCCCGAGATTACTGATACATCCTGGCTATGCCAACCCACAAGCGCTGGGATCAGCCATGTTGTCGCACATGCGGGCCTTATGCCAAGAACATGGGTTGTCTGGTGCGCATGTATTGTTCCCTGACCCGACATCCGCCAGTGAATGTGCAGACGCCAACTGGTTGCGGCGTAACGGGGTGCAATTCCGTTGGGAGAATGCGGGTTACCCGGATTGGGAAACATTTCTCGCCGCACTCAGCCGCGACAAACGCAAGAAAATCCGCCAGGAGCGCAATAAAGTCTCCCAGCAAGGCGTGTCTTGCCGTGAGGTCAATGGTCATGACGTGAGCAAGGCAGAGCTGGCCTTATTTTATCAATGCTACTGCAATACCTATTATCGGCATGGCAGCAGTCCTTATTTGCCGCTGGCTTTTTTTGAGCAGATCAGCCGCGACATGCCAGAGCAGTTCAGGCTGTTTATTGCGGCGCAAAATGGCGAGGATGTTGCCGCAAGCTTATGTATTTTAGGCAGCGACACACTGTATGGTCGATACTGGGGTAGCCTGCGCGAGATATCCTGCCTGCATTTTGAACTGTGTTACTACCAGCCACAGTTGTTTTGTATCCGCCATGGCATCCGCTATTTTGAAGGCGGTGCGCAGGGGGTGCATAAACTGGCGCGTGGTTTTGCGCCTTACCCCACCTGTTCTTACCATTATTTAAACCATGCTGATTTTCACCAAAGCGTGGCCCGTTTCCTGGCACGCGAGGCGGGAACGATGCAACATTACGTGGACGAACTCGAAGAGCGTAGTCCCTATAAAGTCACGTCCTCGCCCGCTTAAGATTTACGGCCAAGCATTACCACGGAATCAGTTTGCTATCATAGGCAATAAACTGGCCCGATTGCTCGCAAGTTAGATGTTCGATCACTTGCCGCAACCCGCGCACACTGGTTGCCGTGTCAATCAGTCCATTCGGGCCGCCCATATCTGTGCGTACCCAGCCTGGATGAAGTGCTGCGACCGCAATATTGAATTCCTTCAAGTCCAGGGCCAGGCTTTTGACAACCATGTTCAAGGCCGTTTTGCTGCTGCGGTAAATGTATTCACCACCACTGCTGTTGTCTTCTATGCTACCCATCTTGCTGGTCATGGCAATTAATTTGGCCTGACTGGCGCGCCTAAGTTGCGGCAAGAAGGCTTCTGCCAGGTAATAGGTCGTGAGGGTGTTGACCTGGAACGCATGCAACCAGGCCTGTGGATCTGTTTTGCCAAACCTGCTTTCAGGATAAGTGCCTGCGTTACTGATTAAAATATCCACGGTAATGGCGGACAATTGGCCGGCCAGGTCGCGGATGGTGGTGATGTCGGCCACATCCAGTGTTAATACCACTACGTTGGAGTACTCGGCAGCCAGTTGCTGCAATGATGTTGCCTGTGCGGGGTCTCTCACAGTGGCGTATACCTGGCTGCCACTTTCGGCATATTGCCTAACATACTCCAGTCCGATACCACGATTGGCACCCGTGATTAAAATCGTTTGTGTTGCTGTCGTTTGAATTGCCATCGTTCACCTCATTTCATGCAATCAGTTGAATCTGGGATATGATGGAATTTTACGCTGGTTTGTATGCCAGAGTGATATCTTTGCAATCGCTATGGAGTGTTGAGTGAATGGATGTGGCTAAGTACGGAGCAAAAGTGTACGGAGCAAAAGTGGGTCTCTGGATTGGGCTGGGTTTGATCTGTTTTGCCACCCAGGTGATGGCGGGCGCAGTGGATGTTAGTAAAAAAATCTTGTCCAGGCCTTCCTTGTTAAAGCCTGAAGATGTGGCGGTGATTTACAACATTAACGATGCCCAGAGTGAAGAAGTTGCCCGCTATTATTTGCAGGCCAGGCAAGTGCCGATAGAAAACCTGATTGGGGTGGAGTTACCCAGGCATGCCAAGGATGCACTGAGCGTCGCGGAATTTGAATCCCTGAAAACGCAACTGGATGCCAAACTGACCCACCAGCAAGTGTTGCTACTGGTTTGGCGTACACCTTTTGCTGTGCAATGCAACAGCCTGACCAGCGCCCTGACATTGGGTCTGGACCTCAATCAGTGCCGTAAAACCTGTGATCCAGGCCGCGACAGCCCTTACTTTAACAGCGCGTCATTGCGGCCATGGGCAGACCATCATCTGCGGTTGTCCATGCTGTTGCCGATTACCAGTGTAGAGGCTGCCAAGGCTCTCATTGATCGCGGGGTGCTCAGTGAGTTTAGCCTTAATGAGGCGGATGGTTATTTTCTTAAAACACGTGATGCGGCCCGCTCCAAGCCACGCGAACCTTTTTTTCCGCAAGATGGCATGACCATTAAATCCAAAAAACTGACTTTGCATACCTTGAGCCAGGAAGCGATTGAAAAGCAGTCTGCGGTCATGTTTTATTTCACTGGTCAAAAACAGGTGGATTACATGCTGACCAATAGCTATTTGCCGGGTGCGATTGCCGATCATCTGACTTCAGCAGGAGGGGTATTGGGCAGTTACAATACGCAGATGCCAGCTAGCCGCTGGCTGGATGCGGGCGTGACAGGTAGCTATGGCACCGTTTCCGAGCCATGTAATTATTGGCAGAAGTTTCCCAATCCGCAAATCGTATTAGGGCATTATCTGGCAGGTGAAACCCTGGTGGAAGCATACTGGAAAAGCGTCAAGTGGCCCATGCAAGGTTTGTTTATAGGGGAGCCTCTTGCCAAACCTTATGCCAAAAGTGCTCCCTTCACAGAGGAGTAAGCTACAGGATGATTAAAGGTGTCATCATCCTGTCATCGCGTGCAAACGGGATTGTCGTATAATCGCGCCATTGATGTGTTGAGAATGGCTCGTGCAAGATATTCGTTGGAAAGCATTCTGGAATCTGCTGTTTTGGGCGTTTTGTTGCCTGATGATTGGCTGGTTTACCCGTGCAGAAACGGCCTGGTTACTGTTTATGGTGGGCACCTTGGCTTACCTGGCCGCACATGTTTATTGGATTCACCGCTTATATCAGTGGGCGCTCAAGCCCAGCCTTAACTTTATTCCTAATGGCAAGGGTATCTGGGAAGATATTTTTGCCAATCTTTACCATGAAATGCGCCGCCACTCTCGTAGCCAGAGCCAGCTCAGTAGTACCCTTGAGCGCTTGCGGCATGCGACCAGTGCCTTGCCCGATGGCGTTGTCGTACTCAATAATCGTAATGAAATCGAATGGTTTAACGAGCCTGCCATGCAGCGACTGGGATTGAAGCGGCATCATGATGAAAACCAGCCAATCTATTATTTATTGCGGCAGGCAGAGTTTGTGGAGTATTTGCAGGCGGAAGATTACAGCGAGCCTCTCAAGCTTAAATCCTGGCGTAGCCCTGATGTGACACTGGAATTACAGATTATTCCATTCGCTAGCAAACAGCGTCTGCTAATCTGTCGTGATGTATCGGCCATTGAAAAAACCGAGGTCATGCGGCGTGATTTTATCGCCAACGTCTCGCATGAATTGCGTACGCCATTAACAGTCATAGGCGGTTTCCTGGAAACGATAGGCGATATGCAAGGTGAAATCTCACCCGATATCCAGCCTTATTTTGACATGATGCAATCGCAGACGACGCGTATGCGCCGCATTATTGAAGATTTGCTGACGTTGTCTCGTTTGGAAAACAACGTCACGCTCAAGGATGAAACCGATATTGCCATGCCAGCCTTGCTGAGGCAGTTGCAAAAAGATGCGCAAGCCCTGAGTCAAGGGCAGCACACCGTGACATTGCACATGGAGACTGAAGTGAATATCCGCGGCAGCTACAATGAGCTGTTAAGCGCATTAAGCAACCTGACCAGCAATGCCGTGCGCTATACCCCTGAACATGGAAAGATCGATATCTACTGGCAATTGCGTGGTGAAGAAGCCGTGTTTACGGTGCAGGATACCGGTATAGGCATAGAGGCGCAGCATTTGCCACGCTTGACAGAGCGTTTTTATCGCGTAGATAGTGGACGCAGCCGAGATACTGGTGGTACGGGCCTGGGTTTGTCCATCGTCAAGCATATCCTGCATCACCATCAGGCCAGCCTGCACATTGAGAGTAAGCCAGGTGAGGGTAGTCGCTTCCAGATCATGTTTCCTGCACAGCGGGTATTGCCTGCATGAGACCGTTCGGCCTCAGTATATTTATCTTACTGCTGGCCGGATGCAGCACAACACCCAGCGTTGGCTATGTGGATTCGCCGAATGGACGTCCGATACCGGCACGGCAAGACCGCAATACCTTCCACCAACTGGTCAAAACTGACCTCGATCGTCTGGCAGATATCGAATACGCCGAGAATGCCAGTACCTTGCGTTTGCTCATGCTCAAGATGTACAAGCGCAATCCGGCGGAAGCGCGCAAGTCTGGCTTGGGTACGGCGGAACAGATCGCTGACTATGTGTTCGAGCAGGCTGCTGTCCATCACTGGCAGTTTGACGCATTGGGTGGCGCCCAGGATACTGCCGCTATTAAGCTGGCATTAAACCCGCAATATAGCGGTGACCGCGTGCTGGCATTGGTTGTGGGCATGCAGTCCATGTTATTCCGGGCGCATGGTAATAGGTCAGCTTTTTTTCTGACGGATAGCATAGAACCGCAAAATTTGTATAATGCGGCCAGGAATATCGAAATTGCAGTATGGAAACTGGCCAATGCCAGAAATGCGCAGGGTGAGTTATTGCTACTGACGAACAGTCAACCGGGCGAAGTGCAGAACCTCAGCTTTGAGCGTGAATTCAGCAAACTGATTGCGCGTACCGATTTGCTCGCACTGACACTGGCAGAAAAATCACAACGCTTTATTTCGCGGCTGACCCAAAGTATCAGTACTGCTCCTTTCCTCCCTTTCAGATGACTAAATCATGCAACAAGCACTGACCCTACTCAATGGTTTGACGCCTGCCCAATTCATGGCGGAATACTGGCAAAAGAAACCCCTGCTGATCCGTGGCGCCATGCCGGATTTCAAGGGGCTGCTTGATCCTAGTGAGTTGGCCGGCCTGGCGTGTGACGCCGAGGTGCCTTCCAGGCTGATCCAGTTTGATCCTGCACGTCAACAGGAGGGGCGTGGCTGGCAAGTGACACAGGGACCATTTGATGACGAAGACTTTGCCGCACTTCCGGCACAGCATTGGACATTGCTGGTGCAGGGTGTGAACCACGTCTTGCCCGAAGCACAGGCCTTGTTGTCGCAATTCAGTTTTATCCCGAATGCCAGACTGGATGATGTCATGGTCAGTTATGCGCCTACCGGGGGTGGCGTTGGTGCGCATATTGATAGTTACGATGTTTTTTTATTGCAGGGCGCAGGAAAACGCCGCTGGCGCATCAGTCAGCAAACTGATCTGCGGCTCATTCCTGATGCCCCTTTGCGTATCCTGTCGCACTTCGAGTGTGAGCAGGAGTGGGTATTGGAACCTGGTGACATGCTTTACCTGCCGCCTAATGTCGCGCATTGGGGCATTTCAGAAGACGATGATTGCATGACCTATTCAATTGGTTTCCGTGCCCCTGCGGCACGCGAGTTGGCTATTGAGTTCCTCGAGGCTTGTCGACAGGAAAACCTGCCGGATGAGCTTTATCGTGATCCTGATTTACAACCCGTCACAGATGCGTCGTCGGTCAGTGAGGAGATGGTCAATCATGTGGCCGACATGATGCGTCGGTTGCCCTGGCAGGTAGAGCAATTAGGACTATTTCTCGCCAAATATTTTTCTGAACCCAAGGCGTATGTGGTGTTTTCGCCGAATCGCAAACTGAGTCTGGAAAAGTTCAAACAACGTGCTGCGCAAAGTGGAATAGTATTGGACCTGCAAACCCAGATGTTGCATTGGCTAGGACACTATTTTATCAATGGTGAGAGTGTCCCGCAGATGGATGCTAATCTATTGAATATATTGGCGAATCGTCGGCAATTGGCTGTGTCCCTGTGCCAGGGAGATGCGCTAGATTCGCTATTGCCCTGGTTGCATGAGGTGTACCAGGCCGGTTATGTGCATATGGCTGAAAAAAGCGGTTAATTACATTGGTAACAAACGATTTATTCTGGTTTTTTGTGAGAAAACCACAAGGATTAGGCGCTGACATAAAAAAATCCTTTGTTTTTCACTGGATTTGCGTTCTTTTTTTAATCAATTGCTGATACAATTTTTTTCACTCGGCTGGTTCTCCTCCAGAGAATTGTCCGTAAATAATTTTTTGCTCATACATACTAAGGAAATAAAGATGACACGTTCTGCATTGTTGGCTGCATTGTTGGCTTTGGCTTTGACTGCTTGTGGTGAAAAACCAGCTGAAGAAGCGCCTGCTGCTGAGGCACCTGCTGCTGAAGCTCCTGCTGCTGAAGCTGCGCCAGCTGAAGAAGCTCCTGCTGCTGAAGCTGCTCCTGCTGAAGAAGCTGCTCCTGCTGCTGAAGCTGCTCCTGCTGAAGAAGCTAAGTAATCCAGACTACAGTAATCTGGTTTTACTTAAATTGTTAGTAAAAATCTAGTTTACTTAGATGTAGAAAAGCCGACGTGAGTCGGCTTTTTTATTGGCCTTTTCCGGACAGTGCGGCTGAAGAGTGCATCAGGCTGCGGTTTTGAGCGGGGTCAATTCGTTGGCAATCTGGCAGATGCGGATAAAATCGTCTGCTACCAGGGAGGCGCCGCCGATCAGGCCGCCATCTACATCGGGCATGCTCAATAGTTGTGCGGCATTGCCAGGATTCATACTACCACCATACAGCAAGGTAATGTCCTCGGCCGCCTTTGTGTCCAGTAATTCAATATGGCCACGGATAAAAGACAAAATGGCTTGTGCATGCTGTGGAGTGGCTGCTCTGCCTGTACCTATGGCCCACACTGGCTCATAGGCAATCACGCCTTTTGATAGCGCCTCGATGCCGACATGCGCAATCACCGGGTTGAGTTGCCGTACCACGACAAGGTCAGTTTCGCCTTGCTCGTATTCTTCCAAGGTTTCACCGATGCACAAAATGGGCGTGAGTCCAGCTTTGAGTGCTGCTTCAAAACGTTCTCCGCAGGTTTCATCACTATCGTGACCGCGTTGACGGCGTTCTGAGTGACCGATAATCACATAGCTGCAGCCAAACTCCTTGAGCATGAGCGGTGAGACCGAGCCCGTATAGGCACCTTTTTCATAGCGGCTCATGTTTTGCCCACCCCAGGCAATATGGCTGTCTTGCAGCACTTGCTGTGCCTGGAATAGGTACGGATGCGGCGGGCATACCGCATAACGTGCCTTATGATGGCGGGTTTGTTGCAATAGCGTTTGCATAAACTGCTGATTGTCTGGCAAGTTGCCGTGCATTTTGCGGTTGGCAACCACCAGCTTGGAGCGATTTGTCATCACACCGTTTCCTTTAAGGGTTTTCTTTCTATAATAACGAATATTTTACAGAAAACTTAACGGTATGCCCCAACTGGATTTTTCCCTGCAACTGGCCTCGCAAGCGGCTGGTATTCCTTCAGCAAGCCAATTCAGGCGTTGGGTACGCGCTGCCTTGCGGGTGGAAACCAGTCTAGCGATCCGGATTGTGGATGAGGAAGAGGGCCGTCAACTAAATGCAAGTTATCGCGGCAAGGATTACGCGACCAATGTATTGACCTTTCCGTTGACGGAACAGCCATTGCTGATGGGGGATATTGTCATTTGTGCGCCTGTGGTTGCACGTGAGGCGATGGAGCAGGGGAAACCCTTGTTGGCACATTATGCGCATATGACGGTGCACGGTGTCTTGCACCTGCATGGCTATGATCACGAAATTGATGCGCAAGCCGATTTGATGGAAGCGATGGAAGTGGCTGCACTGCACAAGCTCGGTTTTGCCAATCCTTATGCAGAATAGTCTTTGATCCCATGCGGCAAATCGTTACAATCCCTGCATGGACAACATTGCACATCTGCAGGTCAAAATCAAAGGCGAGACACTCTCCGAGTTGCCGCAAGACCTGTATATTCCGCCAGATGCGCTCGAGGTTTACCTAGAGACGTTTGAAGGCCCCCTGGATTTGTTGCTCTACCTGATCCGCAAACATAACCTGGATATCCTGGATATTCCCATGGCTGACCTCACGGTGCAGTATATGGCATATGTGGAAAAGATGAAGGCCATCAAGCTCGAATTAGCGGCGGAATATCTATTAATGTCCGCCATGCTCATTGAGATCAAGTCGCGTATGTTATTACCCAAGCCGACCGAGGTCGAGGAAGAGGATGATCCCCGCGCCGAACTCGTCAAGCGCCTGATGGAATATGAAGCGATCAAGCTGGCTGCGCAGCGACTGGATGCAATGCCCAAAGTCGGGGAAGAGATTAATGTCGCAGCGGCGTATTACCAGCATATCAGCCAGGTGAAACCGCCAGAAGTCAGCCTGGATGACCTGGTGGAAGCCTGGCGCAATGTGCTCAAGCGCGCCAAATTGAACCAGCATCATAAATTAGGTCGAGCCGAGCTTTCTGTGCGTGAGCATATGAGTTTGTTATTGCGTAGGTTAAGTACGATGCAAGTGCTGCGATTTGATGAGCTGTTTGACCTGCAAACCGAAGGCATCCCCAAACTGGTAGTGAACTTCCTCGCCATGCTTGAGCTTGCGAAAGAAGGCTTGATACGCATCACCCAGCAGGAAGCATTTGGAACGATTTATGTGCAAGCCAATAGCTCGAGTTAGGATCAGCCATGCGTGAGCCGGACAGTATCGAGGAAATGAAGCGCATTCTGGAAGCGGCTTTGCTGACTTCACCGCAGCCATTAGCGCTGGATGATTTGCTCAAGCTGTTTGCCGGGCGCATGGAGCGTGCGACCTTGCGCATGTTGCTCGATGAATTGAAAGCGGACTGGGTGGACAAGACTCTGGACTTGGTGCAAGTGGCTAGCGGTTATCGCTTCCAGGCCAAGGCTGAATATAGCGAGTATCTCTCACGCCTGAATCCTGAACGTCAACCAAAGTATTCGCGGGCGGTCATGGAAACGCTGGCAATTATTGCTTACCGGCAACCTGTGACACGGGGCGATATTGAGCAGATTCGTGGGGTTGCGGTGAATCCTAACGTGATTCGCCAATTGCAGGAGCGGGACTGGATAGATGTGGTCGGCCAGCGCGAAGTTCCCGGCAGGCCCTCACTCTATGCCACCACCAAACATTTTCTGGATGACTTGAATTTACGATCCCTGGCGGAATTGCCACCATTTGAAGCCTTTGCCCAAACCGAAATTCCGCTGGAGTAGCAGAAACCAGCCTAGTCTTAGAGCAGGAGATTGCGTCATCTGCGTTGCCGACGTTGTCACTCAGCCTTGTGTGGAGTGAAGTGGCAGAGATTGCCGAAATGGGGGATATTGGCGCAAGGAGAGTTGCGCCAACCCGTTTAAACAGCTTGTCGCTGATTAGTGGTGATGACCACCGGCGCCATGTACGTGCTGATGCGCAATTTCTTCCTGGTTTGCTGAGCGTACGCTGGCAATGGTCGCCGTAAACAGCAAGCGTTGGCCAGCCCAGGGATGGTTGCCGTCGACGACGACTTTGCCGTCAGCAACGTCAGTAATGGTGTATAAAATGACATCGCCTGTTTCGTCTTCACCCTCAAACTGCATACCAACTTTGAGGTCATTACTTGGAAAGGCGCTTGCTGGTTCGATTTGCACCAGGCCCTCATCATACTCACCGAATGCATCTTCCGGGTCCAGGCTGACTTCTACCACGTCGCCCACGTTTTTGCCATGCATGGCTTCTTCCACTTTAGGGAAAATGTTGTCATAACCACCATGCAGATAAGCCACCGGATCCTTGCTTTCTTCCAGGATGTCGCCATCGCTATTTTGCAGTTTGTAGGTCATGGTGACCACGGTATTCATTGCTACTTGCATGTATAAAATCCTAAAGTTCTTTAATAAAACAATATTCTAAAGGATATTGTAGCGGTGGTGTCATTCTTGGTGATGATAATGTCGTCCATACAGTTTGCGCCATTGCCACGGTGGCAATGGATTCGACTGTTGCCATAAGCCTAATGCTTGTTGTTGGGCCTGTTTTTGCAAGACTTGCAATTCGTAGCGCCTGGAATAACGCTGGTTAAACCAGGCCATCCCCAATGCGATTTGAGATTGACTGGCATCCTGCTTGCCGCAGGATAAATGCCCCAATGTCCGGCCGAAGATGTCCTGCCCTTGTAATTGGACTGAGATGGGGGCATTCATGCAAAGTTGTGCCAGGCTGCGTCTGGATTGTTTGCCAAAGGTTTGATGCAGCTCGGGCGCATCAATATCCAACAAGCGCAAGTGATAGGATTGCGCCTCTTCGCGAATGATGACAGTGTCGCCATCAAGCACTTTTTCCAATACAGGCTGTGCATGGGAGTTGGCATAGTATGCGAGCAGGCAGCATAGAAGCCATGCTTGGTTCATCCCTGGCTGATCTTAATCCAGCAGGCTGGTGTAGTTGTCCGGCGTAAGCACGGTAGGAATCGCTTCCGGTAGCAAGTCAGGATAGTCTTTGCTGTAGTGCAGGCCGCGGCTTTCGTGGCGTTCGATCGCGCTACGTACGATGAGCTCTGCGACCTGAAGCAGGTTGCGCAGTTCAATCAAGTCGTGGCTGACTTTAAAGTTGCTGTAAAACTCACCCACTTCATCTCTCAGCATATGGATACGGTGCAGGGCGCGGCTCAGGCGCTTAGTCGTGCGCACAATGCCCACGTAGTTCCACATAAACCGCCGTAACTCGTCCCAGGTATGGGTAATCAACACTTCTTCGTCAGCATCGGTGACACGGCTTTCATCCCAGTCTGGTAGGGAGATGGTTGGTTGCGCCCCCAGAGTTTCAATGTCTTGCGCACAGCTTTGGCTAAACGCCAGGCATTCCAGTAAGGAATTACTGGCCAGGCGATTTGCGCCATGCAAGCCGGTACAGGCTGTTTCACCGATGGCATACAGGCAATCAATGTCGGTCCGGCCGTGCATGTCAGTCATGACGCCACCACAGGTGTAATGTGCAGCCGGGACGACCGGGATAGGCTGTTTGGTGATATCAATACCCAATTGCAGGCAGCGCTGGTAAATGTTTGGAAAATGAGACTGGATAAATTCTGCTGGTTTGTGGCTGATATCAAGGTAGACACAATCCAGGCCACGTTTTTTCATTTCGAAGTCGATGGCGCGAGCCACCACATCACGAGGGGCCAGTTCAGCGCGCTCATCATGCCAAGGCATAAAACGGGTGCCATCTGGCAGTAATAGCAATCCACCTTCGCCACGCAACACCTCTGAGATCAAAAACGATTTGGCATGCGGATGGTACAGGCAGGTGGGGTGGAATTGCACAAATTCCAGGTTGGCTACTCGGCAACCGGCCCGCCATCCCATCGCAATTCCGTCACCGGTACTGATGTCTGGGTTGGTGGTATATAAGTAGACCTTGCCCGCGCCGCCTGTTGCCATTACGGTGTATTGTGCGGAGAGAGTAATCACCTTGCCGGACTGGTTGTTGAGTACATAGGCGCCCAGGCAGCGATTGGGACCATCCGTTGCGGTCTGCTTGAAGAGCTTATGCGTGGTGATCAGGTCGACTGCAATGTGATGTTCAAGGATGGTGATATTCGGGTGCTCGCGCACACGGTCGGTCAAGGTTGTCTGCACCGCTTGTCCGGTGGCATCAGCAACATGCACCACGCGGCGATGACTATGGCCGCCTTCGCGCGTCAGATGCAGGCGGTCATCTTCAGCCTCGCGGGTAAAATTAACCCCTTGCTGTAATAACCATTCAATACTGGCACGGCCATTGGTGACCACCATGCGCGTGACCTCGCTGTCACATAATCCTGCGCCGGCATCCAATGTATCTTTAATATGGGCTTCTACTGAATCCTCGCTGTTAAGAACTGCAGCAATCCCCCCTTGCGCCCAGTTGCTGGCACTCATGGTTAATTCACGTTTGCTTAGTATGCATACCCTATGATTATCTGCCAGGCGTAAGGCCAATGACTGGCCTGCCAGACCACTGCCAATAATCAGCACATCGAACATTTTATTCATAGGATGGTGGGGTCAATGGAACTTTGAAGAGAGGTTCAGGTCATATCAATTGCCAACATTGCTATTTGACATTGTAGGCAAAAAATAAGGGATGAGACGATGTTACACACAGCAAATTTAGAAGCGTTAACACGCACCGGGTTCGTCGAAAATAACACAAAAGCGTATACTACTCCCAATCATAAAATTACCCAAGGGAGTCATCGCGATATGACTGTTCAGGCGGCAAGCGCCAAACAGCAAGAGAACAAAGAGTTTGACCAGATGCTGGTCGAGCGTGCTCAGCAGGGCGACAAGCGTGCCTTTGGATTGTTGGTGGAAAAATATCACCGTAAGCTTGGACGCCTTTTATCGCGCATGATTCGCGATCAGGCGGAAGTGGAAGATGTGGTGCAGGAGTCTTTTATCAAGGCTTATCGCGCGTTGCACAGTTTCCGTGGTGACAGTGCATTTTATACATGGTTGTATCGTATTGGCATTAATACTGCCAAAAACTACCTGGTCTCCATGGGCCGCAAGCCACAAGTTTTGCAAGACGTGGAAATCGAAGATGTAGAAAACTTCGATGAAGGCGATGATATGCGCACACTGGAGACCCCAGAAACGTCCCTGATGACCAAAGAGATTGCGCAAACGGTCAATGATGCGATTGCGGCATTGCCTGAAGAGTTACGTACTGCAATTACATTGCGCGAGCTTGAAGGATTGAGTTATGAAGACATTGCTAACGTGATGCAATGTCCGATCGGGACTGTGCGTTCACGTATTTTCCGGGCGCGTGAAACGATTGCGACCAAATTGAGACCGTTGTTGGATACGCCACAGCACAAGCGCTGGTAGGCAATTCGACAACAAAAACGATATGGGTGTTATGACAAATTTTTTGTTAAATGCTAACATAAAAACATTGATTGATTTGGGGTTATTATGAAGCAGCAATTATCTGCCTTGGTCGACGGTGAGGTCGATATTGAGCGCTGTGAACATATTTTTCTCGCAGCGAAATCTAGTGGTGAAGTTGCACAGGCGTGGCGGGATTACCATGTGATCCGGGATGTGTTGCGTGAAGAGTGCTGGGTACAATCAGACATGACTAGCCGCATTATGGCCCAGTTGGCAGATGAGCCGACGATGCTGGCGCCGCAGGCTGTCGCTGCCTCCCAAAAAATTTCCCACATCCGTCCGCATTTCAATAAGTACACATGGTCAATTGCTGCCTCGGTCGCAGCAGCTTTCTTTGTCGGCCTGTTTGTGATTAATCAACCAGAAGTGGCAGCGCCTGACCAAATTGCTGATAACGATACTGATCAGTATGTATTGGCACACCATAATTATGCCCCTACCAGCGCAACATACTACATGCAAAATGTAGCTTATAACGCTGGCGAATAAGTCTATTGTTATCTACGGGTATATGTCACTCAAGTTTGTTTTTCCTGGACATTTTCTGCGTGTCTTGCTGCTCGCAATTATTAGCCAATCTGCCGTTGCCGAAGAGGATCTCTGGGCCACCATGCAGAAAACGGCTTCTGCGGCAAGGGAGCTGAATTACCAGGGCTTGTTTGTTTATCAGAATGGGGCGGTGATCCGCTCAGTACAAATTACCCACATTTATGAAGGTGGGCGCGAGTTTACGCGCAATGTGGTGCTCGATGGCCGTCCGCGTGAAGTGTTTAGCGAAGGTGATGACATTGTTATCTTCAATGCCAAAAATGACAAGGTCGTCATTGAAAAGCGGCGCGGACAGAACCTGTTTCCTGCCATGCTGCCCACCCAATTGTATCCCCTCAAGCAGAACTACAAGCTCAAATTTGTTGGCCAGGAGCGAGTTGCTGGTCGTCTGGCGCAAGTCCTCGATATGATCCCTAACGATAACCTGCGTTACCAGTACCGTATTTGGTCTGATACCGAGTATGGACTCCTGCTTAAAATGAGCATGCTCGACATGCAGGGCCGGACGCTGGAGCAAATTGGTTTTAATCAGGTTGCCATGTTGCATACCAAAGACCTGGACTGGTTCCAGCCTAAAATCGATGCGACCAAGCCCTATGTCATGGATGACACGACCGACCTGACTCACACAGAAGATAACCTGGTCGTTCCCAATCTCCCTGCCGGGTATAAAAAAGTAGATCAGATACAATTAAAAGTGCCCGGCAGGACTACCCCGGTAAGGCAATTGATTTTTTCTGATGGGCTGGCCTCGGTATCGTTGTTTGTCGAACCGATGATCAAAGGCATGCAGCCTCGAGTTGGCAAGAAAAGCATGGGCTCAACGAATGTGTATGCGCATGTGCTGAATGGTTACCAGTTGGTTGTTGTCGGTGAGGTGCCTGCGCAAACGGTTGAGCAAATTGCGCAACAAGTCACTTTCAAGAAATAGTAGATTGCGTCATTGCAAGTATACGGATAGGTAGGTTTTTATTCAAAAGGTGATCCGTTTTAAGGGCTTGCATTTTCAGACTGCGCCACCACTTAATGAGCGGATAGCATCATTGATGGGTGTTGCTCAATTTTCCCGAATAGATAGAAGTACAATTTTAATAGTCATTAAATGATAGGAATAATCATGATGAGACAATGGATTTCTGGTGTGATGTTGGCGTGGGCAATCACCGCGACCATGCCAGTGATGACCGTGCAGGCAAAAGACTTGCCAGACTTTACTGAACTGGCTGAGAAACAAGGCCCTGCTGTGGTCAATATTAGTATTACTTCAGTTGTGCACGGCACCGGTATCGGTTTTCCTGGGATGCCGAATGATGAGAACCTGCAAGAGTTCCTGCGCCGCTTTGGCATCCCCGGGATGCCGGGCATGCCGGGGCAGGACGGTGGGCAGGATTACAAATCTCAATCCTTGGGCTCTGGCTTTATTATCAGTGCCGATGGTTATATATTGACTAACGCGCATGTGGTCAATGAAGCAGATGAAGTGCTGGTGAAGCTTTATGACAAACGTGAGTTCAAGGCGAAAATCATCGGGGCCGATAAACGGACTGATGTCGCGTTGATTAAAATTGAAGCCACCGGTTTACCTAAGGTCACCATTGGTGACCCCAATGCGCTTAAGGTCGGTGAGTGGGTAGCGGCGATTGGCTCGCCCTTTGGTCTCGAAAACACAATGACGGCTGGTATCGTCAGTGCCAAAGGCCGTGCCTTGCCACAAGAAAATTATGTGCCTTTTATTCAAACCGATGTGGCGATTAACCCGGGTAACTCGGGCGGTCCCTTGTTCAACCTGCGTGGTGAAGTGGTCGGCGTGAACTCACAAATTTACAGTAAAAGCGGTGGTTCCATGGGGCTTTCATTCAGTATTCCCATTGATGTCGCCATCGATATTTCCAATCAACTCAAAGCCAATGGGCGGATTGCTCGTGGCTGGTTGGGGATTGGCATCCAGGAAGTCACCAAGGAACTGGCGGAGTCTTTCGGCTTGAAGCAGACCAACGGAGCGCTGATTGCTGGCGTAGAGAAAAACAGTCCGGCAGACAAGGGCGGTTTGGAAGCGGGCGATATTATCCTCAAGTTTGATGGCAAGCCGATCACCACTTCGAGCGATCTGCCACGCGTGGTTGCAGCTACTAAGCCCGGTAAAGTCGTGCCGGTAGAAGTTGTACGCAAAGGCGCTAATAAAACGCTGCAATTGGGTGTGGGCGAAATGCCTAACGAGCAAGGTGAGGCGCCAGCGGTGAGTAAAGAACCGGTGAAACCTGAAGCCAATAAAGTGGGCCTGACATTGCGTGAATTAACTCCGCAGCAGAAGAAAAAACTCAATGGCAAAAATGGCCTGCTGGTGATTGAAAGCAGCGGGGCGGCCGCACAGGCGGGTATTCGTCGCGGTGATGTGATCTTGGGCTTAAACAATAACGAAAGTCAAAGCGTTGACTTGTTTAATAAACAAATCAATGCCGTGCCTTCTGGCAAGACCATCGCCGTCTTGGTGCAGCGTGGTGAAAATACCCTGTATGTGCCGATTAAAATCAAGTAACTGATATTTGCTGAAAGTGATCACAAAAAGACGGGGTAATCCGTCTTTTTGTGTTTTATCAAGCGGCTGCCAAAATGCACTGCCATGGAAAATAAATCACTGATATTCATGCATTTGTTGTAAAATGCAACGGATTTGAAAGGCGCTTCAAGCGCCTTTCTTGCTTGTAATTAACGCATAACAGAACATGAAAAATATTCGTAATTTTTCGATTATTGCCCACATTGACCATGGCAAATCGACACTGGCAGACCGTATCATCCAATTGTGCGGTGGCCTTGAGGCGCGCGAAATGGAAGCGCAGGTGCTCGATAGCATGGATATTGAGCGTGAGCGTGGGATTACCATCAAAGCACAAACTGCCGCCTTGCAATACAAAGCCAATAACGGCGAAACCTATTTTCTCAACCTGATCGATACCCCGGGCCATGTAGACTTCAGTTATGAAGTAAGTCGATCTTTGTCTGCCTGCGAAGGCGCATTGTTGGTGGTAGATGCTTCCCAGGGCGTGGAAGCTCAAAGTGTAGCCAACTGCTACACGGCGATTGACCTAGGTGTGGAAGTGACGCCAGTACTCAACAAAATTGACTTGCCTTCAGCCGACCCTGTGCGCGTTTCGCAGGAAATTGAAGATGTCATTGGTGTAGATGCCACCGATGCCGTACGTTGTTCAGCCAAAACTGGTGAAGGCGTGCGTGATGTCCTGGAGGAAGTGGTTGCCAAAGTGCCGCCCCCTAAAGGCGATGTCAATGCGCCGTTGAAAGCACTGGTGATCGACGCCTGGTTTGATAACTATGTGGGCGTGGTCATGCTGGTGCGTGTGGTCGATGGCGTGCTGCGCGCCAAGGAAAAAATCCGCCTGATGGCGACCGGTGCCGAGTACCTGTGTGAGCAGGTAGGGGTATTTACGCCCAAGTCCGTGCAGCGCCAGCAGTTGAATGCTGGTGAGGTAGGCTTTATTATTGCCGGCATTAAAGAACTGGCGGCGGCCAAGGTCGGCGATACAGTGACACTCGCTGGAGCAGGTAAGTCTGCCGCTGAACCATTGCCAGGTTTTAAAGAAGTCAAACCGCAAGTGTTTGCCGGCTTGTACCCGGTCGAGTCCAACCAGTTTGAGTCATTGCGTACCGCGCTGGAAAAGTTAAGCCTGAACGACTCCAGCTTGCAGTTCGAGCCGGAAAACTCTACTGCGCTTGGCTTTGGCTTCCGTTGTGGATTCCTCGGCTTGCTGCATATGGAGATCGTACAAGAGCGCCTGGAGCGCGAGTACGATATGGACCTGATTACGACTGCGCCAACCGTAATTTATGAGCTATTGCTCAAAAGTGGCGAAGTCATACAAATCGAAAACCCCTCACGATTGCCAGAGCCTTCACGCATTGAAGAAATCCGTGAGCCTATGATTGTGGTCAACCTGCTTATGCCGCAAGATTATGTAGGCCCTGTGATGACCTTGTGTAATAACAAGCGTGGTGTGCAGCGCAATATGCAATATATGGGCCGCCAGGTGATGTTGAGCTATGAAATGCCGCTGAATGAGGTGGTGCTCGATTTCTTTGATAAACTCAAATCGGTTTCACGTGGTTATGCCTCTATGGATTATGAGTTTCTCGAGTTCCGAGCGGCTGATCTGGTCAAGCTGGATATCATGGTAAACGGTGAACGTGTGGATGCATTGAGTCTGATTGTGCATCGGGCCAACAGCATTTATCGTGGTCGCGAACTGGTGGCCAAAATGCGTGAGCTAATTCCACGGCAGATGTTTGATATTGCCATCCAGGCATCCATCGGCGCCAATATTATCGCCCGTGAAACGGTGAAAGCCATGCGTAAAAACGTGTTGGCAAAATGCTACGGTGGTGACATCACACGTAAGCGCAAGTTGCTGGAAAAACAAAAAGAAGGTAAAAAGCGTATGAAACAGGTGGGTAATGTGGAAATTCCACAAGAGGCCTTCCTGGCTATTTTGCGCGTTGAGGATAAATAAAAACGGGAACACCCGCTCTTTAGGAAGCAAGCATGTATTTTGCAATGTTTATGTTGGTGATTTTATTGGTGTCTGGTGCCATTTGGCTGCTGGATATCCTGGTGTTGCGTAAACAGCGCCAGGCGGGAGCACTGGGTGAGGTGGCAGACCCTTGGTATGTAGAGTACAGCAAAAGTTTCTTCCCGGTGATTTTGCTGGTGTTTTTGGTGCGTTCCTTTATTGTTGAGCCGTTCAAAATCCCATCTGGCTCTATGATGCCAACATTGCTTGCAGGGGATTACATCCTGGTAAACAAATACACCTACGGTTTGCGCGTCCCTATCGTTAACAATGTGTTTTACCCGGTGGGTCAGCCTCAGCGCGGTGATGTGTTCGTGTTTCATTACCCACCAGATACTACCATTGACTATATCAAGCGCGTGATTGGTTTGCCTGGCGACCAGATTCAGTACCGTGACAAGCAGTTGACCATTAATGGCAAGGTCATCAACCTGGATTTTGTGCAGCCATATCAGTATGCGCTCAATGTTAATGACGAGTCTGGCAGTGCGCGCGCAGTCGATGTGACCGCTTCCCGCTTAAATGAGCAGTTAGGCACGGTAAAGCACGATGTACTCATCCATGACATTATGAACCAGTACAGCCCGGGTAGTCTGGGTGACCGTTTGATGCAGGGTGAAACCATCATCGTGCCAGAGGGGCATTATTTTGCCATGGGCGATAACCGAGACAATAGTTCAGACAGCCGTGTCTGGGGCTTTGTTGCTGACAAACATTTGGTGGGAAAAGCCTTTTTCATCTGGTTTAATTTTGACCAGTGGCGCCGTATCGGGCAAAGTATCGGTTAATGGCATGGGTCACGCCGTGTCACAGGGCATCATCTTGAGGGAGTACCTATGAAATTCTCAAAGACTTCTACCCAGCACGGTATTGGCCTGATCGGCTTTTTACTGGTATTAACGGCCTTTGGTATCTTGGGCATGGTCGCCTTAAAAGCGCTCCCAGCCTACATGGAGTATTTCTCTATCCAGTCTACCGTTAACCGTATCGCACATGATCCCATGTTGCAAAACGACAGCGATATCCGCAAAGCATTTGACCGCCAGATGGACGTAGACGGCATACACGAAGTGACGGGGCGCGATTTGGAGATCAGTGGTGGTGTGGTCGCCATGCGTTACCAGAAAAAGATTCCACTGACAGACACGATGACGCTGCTCATTGATTTTGACGCGACCAGCAAACCATAGTGACGCAGCCTTGATCATAACGTAATGAATGCACTCCCGGTATTACAAACCAGAATCAGCTACAGCTTCGCGCAGCCCGAGCTGCTGCAGCAGGCACTGACCCACCGCAGTTTTTCTGCCAGCAATAATGAGCGGCTGGAATTTCTGGGGGATAGCGTCTTGAATTTTATTATTGCCCACCAGCTGTTCAATCTGTTTCCACATTTGCCCGAAGGTGACCTGAGCCGGCTGCGCGCCAAGTTGGTCAAAGAGGCAAGCCTCGCTGAGATTGCCACTGACCTGCATTTGGGTGGTGCACTTAAGTTAGGTGAGGGGGAATTAAAGAGTGCTGGTTGGCGTCGGCCTTCCATTTTGGCGGATGCGCTGGAGGCCATCGTGGGTGCGGTTTATCTCGATGGTGGGTTTGATGCGGCACAAAAAGTGGTGGCCTTGCTCTATCGAGAAAAACTCAGCACCATCGATCCCAAGTCGATAGACAAGGACGCCAAATCTCAACTGCAGGAATATCTGCAAAGCAAAAAAATGGAGTTGCCTGAGTATCAGGTCGTGTCCATTGAAGGCGAAGCGCATGCACAGACCTTTACAGTGCAATGTTTTATTAAGAAACTCAAATTGACCACTACAGGCGTGGGTACCAGCCGCCGTGTGGCTGAGCAACAAGCGGCCAAATTGGCCATGGATAATATTCAATCATGACAGAACTCACTTCTGCTGCTGACGATTTTCGTTGTGGCACCGTTGCCATCGTTGGTCGTCCCAATGTCGGCAAGTCGACTTTGCTCAATCATATCTTAGGTCTTAAGCTGGCGATCACCTCGCGCAAGGCGCAGACCACGCGCCATCGATTGCTGGGCATACACACCACTGAAGATACGCAGTTTTTGTTTGTGGATACGCCTGGTTTTCAGCAAAAGCATCTCAATACCTTAAACAAGTCACTCAATAAAACCGTCACCCAGGTCCTGACCGAGGTCGACGTGGTGTTGTTTGTGATTGAGCCGATGAAGCTGGGCGAAGCCGATGAGCTGGTGCTCAAGTTGTTGCCCAAAAATAAACCGGTATTGCTAGTCGTCAACAAGGCCGACCTGATGGGTGACAAAGGCAACTTGTTGCCCTTGATTCAGGACTTTGACCTGTTGTTTGATTTTGCCGGCATTATCCCTGTCAGTGCCAAAAAGAATTTATACCTGGATGAGTTGCTGTCTGCCATACGCGAGCACCTACCGCAACAGCCCGCCATGTATGCCGAAGATGAGTTGACCGATAAAAACGAGCGCTTCCTGGCAGCTGAGCTGGTGCGGGAGAAAGTCTTCCGTTTGCTAGGTGATGAAGTGCCTTATTCGGTGACAGTAGAAATTGAAAAGTTTGAAACCGTCAAAAACCTGCGTCGTATTTTTGCTGCCATCATTGTCGATAAGGATAGCCAGAAACCCATGATCATTGGAAAGGGTGGCGAAAGGCTCAAGCAGATCTCAACCGAAGCGCGCCAGGATATGGAAAAGCTGTTTGGCTCCAAAGTTTATCTTGAAACCTGGGTCAAGGTGAAAGGCGGCTGGGCAGATGATGCCCGTGCGTTAAAAAGCCTGGGTTTTTAGCAACGTTTACCCTACTGGCATCAGCACATGGCAGTAAACTCCCCCGATTCAGGTAGCCATAAACAGACCCTGCAACCGGTTTTTATCCTTCATACCTATCCTTTTAAAGAAACCAGCCTGGTGGTTGAAATGTTTAGCCGCGACCTGGGACGTATTGCGGCAGTTGCCAAGGGTGCACGACGGCCCCTGTCGGCCATGCGTGGCATGTTGCAGTCTTTTCAGCAGCTGGCCGGTACCTGGTCAGGCAAAAACGAGCTCAAAACCCTGCATGACCTGGAGTGGATGACTGGCCTTACTTTACTCAGGGGTGATGCGCTCATGTGCGGCTTTTACATGAATGAGCTGTTACTGAGGTTGCTGCCGCGCGACGATGCCCATGTGCAGTTATTTGAATATTACGCGCAAACCATCCAGATTCTCTCCACGTTAGCGATGCCAGTAGATGCCACACAGCTCGCCATGGTAATGCGCAAGTTTGAACTAAAAATGTTACAAGAACTCGGCTACGCAGTTCCGCTCACCCATGATGAACATGGTGAAATCATCCATGCTGATAGCACCTACCGTTTTGAGGCAGATTATGGCGCCTGTGACCCTTCTGTCACTAAAAACGGTCTGCTCATTCTGGGTAATACGCTGCTACAAATGGCGCGCGGTGACTACAGCGATGGCACCACTCAAGCGCAAAGCAAGCAGTTGATGCGTTATTTATTGCAGCATTATCTGGGTGAAAAGCCCTTACATACCCGGCAATTGCTGGTGGACTTACAAGGCTTCTGAAGGCGGCCGTTGGTGCGGTCTCATGTCCTGATGGGGAGGATAACGGGGATTGCAAGGTGAGTGGCAGATCAGCACTCACCTTTGAGCGACCAGTCACGAGTTGACTGGTCGCGCTTGATTCGGATGTGGCCTTGAAGCATCTCACAAGGCCAAGCTGAATCTAGCCGGCTTTTTGTTGGCGACGGGCCACTAAAACAAACACGGCTAGGCCAGCTAACAGTAGGGCGTTGGTCGATGGCTCTGGAACCGCAGCCGTTTGCTGAATAAAGCTAACATAGCCGGAGTTGTTGACCGTGGATTGGCCGAGTGCGGTGAACTCAGAGAAATAACTAGTATCAGAGAAATAGCTATTTTCAGGATACAGCGTCAGGATAAACGTCGACGTGCCGTTATTGGCTGCAAACGTAAAACCCTGTTTGTCTATGCTAATGCTGGAATCGCTAGAGCGGTAGCTGACGTTGTCCAAGGGATTATTGAAGACAAAATCCAGCACGTTGAAATTATAGTTTAATGAAAACGGTGCGCTGGTGGTCATGCTGCCGGAAAAGGTTGGGTCGCCATTCACATCATCGACCGCCACGATGTTGTAACGATAATCGGCCAGTGCTACACCGTTGCCAGCAAAGGTGAGCGCCAGAAACATTACTAAATATTTAATCAATTGCATTACAAATCCTAAAAAAGTTAAATTAATTAAACGCCCGTCATGTGTCGATGAAGAGGCGCGTCTTGCGCCTCCTATTTCATCTTAACGAACGGAAACGAACACTGGGTTGGAGTAAAACCAGAGGCTACTGTAGTTGCGGTCGTTAATCGCGTTGACACGACCATTGTTATCCACGCCGCCCTGATTGTTCAGTACCCAGGTTTTCTGGTCTGCCAGCGGTTCACCGTTGTAGCTGAATCCAGGCGCATCCACAGCCAGATTGGTGCCGCGCAATCTGAAGTACTGGTTTTTGTTGGCTACCAGCTGTACAGTCACCGAGGCAAACCCATCTTTGCCTACTTTCCAGTCAGCTGCGGTGAATCGCTTCAGCACACGTGCAGATGGGTTGGTGGCGACGTTATAAGCCGCGGAATCTGGACTGGCTTTTGGCGTGACATCACCAACAATTAAGTCCACATGGTTGACCACAGGTTTCATGTTGGCGAGGGTGTTACCATCAACCGGCTTCAGGTAGTTGTTGAGATCCGGGCTCTTGAAGCGGATGGTCAATTTGATTTTTTCACCAGCACCAACTTTGATTTCCTGGCCCATAAATGCCGTACCTGAGGAGCCAACGATGCGGAAGTCCAGGGCATTGATCAAGTCACCAAACACGCCAAACATACGGCCTTCACGCAGACTGGCGATCAAGCCGGTGGCTGTGCCTTTGCCGCTATCCGGCATCCATACATAATTCTTGGCATATTCACCTGGATAGTAGCCACTGCTGTTGCTGGCCGCATCAATCTTAAAGTGTGAGTCGGAGTTGGCAATATTCCACACATGGCGTCCTTCGCCTAGTAACGCATCCCATACGCCGCCCACTTTGGCGACAACGGCGTCCACGCCCCCATAGGTACGGTTGGGGAGGTTAGCGTCAATATAGGCAGAGGTATAGCCGCCACGGTCAGGTTCCATCTGGTTACCGACCATGCCTTCAATCATAAACACGATATCCGGAGCCAAGTCATTCATTTGGCGAAAATCCTTAATCGTATATTTATTCGGATTGCGGGAGGGGTGGTTGATGGTGGCAAAGCTGGTAGTCGGGTAGTGAGTTTTCAACCAGACAATTGCGGACAAGGCGTCTGCGCCAGTTTGGTTAGGGCGAACCGAACCATTCCTGTTTTTCCAAGCAGCCACATCCTGCGGGTTAAACAATGATTCAGACAGCGTTGTAAACAAGTACTGGAATTCTTTGGCTCCATCGGTGGAAGTCTCCAGCGTGGATTCGTTCTCGAACATGACCACATTGGCATGGTCGTGGGTAGGCATATCCCATTCTGCAGCCGAGAGTATCATCTTGTCTGCGTAAGTCCCGCCTGCTTGCATGTCTTTTACGTGCGGTATCTCAATCGACTCCATCGCATAGGCAAATGGCACGGGTTTGGGTAGCAAGTTGCCATTTTGATCATATTTGGAAGAGCGTAAGTGATTGCTCAGGATCATCCAGTCCAGTTTGTAAGTGCCTAGTGCTTTATCCAGCAGGAGGTCCAGTGTCTGTGTCGTGCGAGAGTCATCAGACTCCACTGTGTGGGTATGCAAGTCACCGACCATCCAGGAACCTTTGCCTTCTGTGGGCGCTGGCATGGGCTTGACTTCCAGGCCCGAAACTAAAGACACGGCACCGATGGAAAGGCCTGCCACAGCGGCCACCATGGCCGTTGATTTAAATACTTTTGATTTATTCACGATAATCCCGCTTAATTAACATCCCCGGCTGGGGTATGGTAGTGTTGAAAGTGTTTACTACGCGGGCATGATGACGGACGCGGATTAATCTTTGATGACGGCCGAGATATATTCGCGTGACAGCGGCCTAGGCATGCACTGTGGTTCCATTTGCTGGTGATCTACACAGACTGCTCCCCAGATTGATGGTTGATGGCAACGCTTAATGGTATGGTTTTACACTGTCAGCAGGTAAAATAGGGCTTTATCCGTTTTCTTATCAGTCAACTATGTTAAAACTAGGCGTCAACATTGATCACGTGGCTACCATCCGTCAGGCGCGTGGCACCAAATACCCCAGTGTGGTTCAGGCCGCATTACGAGCCGAGCAGGCTGGCGCAGATAGCATCACCCTGCATTTGCGTGAAGACCGCCGACATATGCAGGATGCGGATATTTTTGCCTTGCGGCCCTTGCTGCAAACCAAAATGAACCTGGAATGTGCGGTCACTAGTGAGATGATTGATATTGCCATTCAGGTTAATCCGCAGGATGTGTGCCTGGTACCGGAGCGCCGTGAAGAACGCACCACAGAGGGCGGGCTGGATGTCTTGACGCACTATAGCAAGGTTGAGCACGCCGTAAAAAAGCTATCAGAGCAGGGTATCCGTGTCTCATTGTTTATTGCGCCAGACCTGGCGCAAATTGATGCTGCTGCTAAGATGGGCGCGCCGGTGATTGAAATTCATACCGGGACCTTTGCTGACGCAGAAACAGAAAAAGACCAGCAAGACGAGCTGGAAAAAATTCAAACGGCGTTGCAACATGCGAAATCTGCTGGCTTAGTGGTGAATGCAGGACATGGTTTGCATTACCACAATGTGCATCATATCGCGCGCCTGCCTGGCTTTGAGGAACTCAATATCGGCCATGCCATTGTGGCGCATGCCTTGTTCGTGGGCTGGGATAGTGCAGTGCGTGAGATGAAAGCACTTATGAAGGAGTTTTCACCAAGATGATGCAATTGCTGACTCATTCGGAGTATCAATGATATACGGGATTGGCGCGGATATCGTCGAAGTTGAGCGGATTCAGGCTTCGCTTGATCAGTTCGGTGATGCCTTTGCCAAACGCATTCTGGCCGATTCAGAATGGGCCGATTACCAGGCTAGCCAGCTGAAGGCACGATTCCTGGCCAAACGGTTTGCTGCCAAGGAAGCTTTTGCCAAGGCCATCGGCACCGGTATCCGTGGCGATGTGAGTTTCCACAATATCGCCGTGACACACGATGCGTTGGGGCGACCCCTATTGCAGCTATCCTCCACCTTACAAGGCTTTCTCAAGCAACATCATATTCATCAGTCCCATATCAGCATCAGTGATGAAAAAAACCTGGCGCTGGCTTATGTCGTACTCGAAATGCAACAAGATTGAGTGCGGGTAGAGATAAAGCTGCTCTGCAGTGAGTCTTTAATCGTCTCGCTACTGTTTTCTCAAGGTTGATGGTGGCATGTAAACATTGACGCTAAATTTAACCCATATGATAATGGTTCTTATTTATTATCTGCTTGGATTTGGTTTCAATGCCTTAGTATGTCGACAAATATTGTTCATCACCTTTATCTTGATCATCACCGCTGGCTTTTCAATTGGTTGAATCGGAAATTGGGCGATTCAGCAGATGCTGCTGATATCGCGCAGGATACTTTTATCCGCATTATCCATACATCCGCAAATGAAAATGTGGCGGCTGATGCTATCAACGAACCCCGTGCTTACCTCACGGTGGTGGCTAAGCGCTTAGTTGCAAATTTGTATCGTCGGCGTGTATTGGAAAAAGCCTATCTGGATTCACTGGCTCAGTTTCCAATGACGGCCACGCCTTCTCCAGAACATCAAGCGTTGATCTTGGAAACGTTGCAGAAAATTGATGGCTTGTTAGATGAACTGCCACCTAAAGTCAGAGATGCTTTTCTACTGTCACAGCTTGATGGGTTGACCTATGCGCAGATCGCGATGCAGTTAAACGTCAGTGAGCGCTCAGTCAAACGCTATATGGTGCAAGCAATGGCAAAATGTATTTTGTTGATGCCATGAATATTTCTGAGAAAACGGCTTTGCAGGCTGCAGAATGGTATTTCAGGCTGCAGGCTCCCTCTGCCACACAAGCAGACCAATTTGCCTGCCAGGCGTGGCGAGAAGCGGATCCGTCGCATGAATATGCCTGGCAACGCGCAGTTGCGGTGAGTCAAAAATTACAGGCCTTACCAAAAGGCCTGGCCTATACAACCTTACGATCAAGCCAGCAAGCCAGTCGACGTCGGGCCATTAAAACACTGGCTGTTTTGATGGCTGTGAGTGGCGTGAGTTGGGAGGCCTCGCAAAGTGAGTCTGCAAGACGCTATTTTGCTGAGTATTCCACCGGGATAGGGGAGCAACGAAAAATAACGTTGAGCGAAGGTACCGAGATCCACCTGAATACTGCATCGGCGATCAATACCAAGTTGAGCGATCGACTGCGCCTCATTGAAGTCGAGGCAGGCGAAGTGTTAATCCAAACTGGAAAATTAGATGCGCTTAACCGTCCTATGCTTGTTAATACCCGCTTTGGCAGTCTTCAACCGCTGGGTACCCGATTTCTTGTGAAACAAACTGCCGAGCATGCCACGTTGGCTGTGATAGAAGGGTCAGTAAAAGTCACTACTAAAAATAATCACCAGCGCGTCATACTGGCCAATCAAGAAGCAATATTCGATCAACATGATATTGGCAAAATCTTGCCAATGGCCGCCAACTCGGATAGTTGGATACGCGGCCTGCTGGTGGTGCGTGATATGCGCCTGGCAGATTTTGCCAGCGAATTGGCGCGTTATCGAACGGGGATTATCCGTTGTTCGCCAGAGGTAGCCAATCTCAAAATATCTGGCGCATTCCAGCTTCATGATACGCAGGCATTAATTTCAAGTTTGCCCACACTCTTACCTGTGAAGGTTGGCTACCTGACCAGATACTGGGTGATGCTAAGTGCGATAGAGCCTTAAATCTATCAGCGTTACAAAATTATTCATTCTGCTTGTCCCCTTTTTTAATCCTGAGGTGTCATGTCACTGAAGAGGATTCATTCTCACGTCAGTGATATTTGAAAAAAGGGAAATTCATGCAGAAAAAGCAAGGCCGCCATTTGCGTCAAGTGGTACATACAACGCTCTTGTTGATGGCAACAAGTCAAACAATCATCACACCGTTTTCAGTCGTGCAAGCCGCTGAACAAACGGTGGCAAGTACTTATCGAATCAAGGCAGGCCCACTCGCACAATCGCTTAACGAATTTGCGGCTCTGGCTGGGGTGAGTATCAGCCAGCCACCTGCATTGGTCGATGGCATAACCAGCCGGGCCGTTAACGGAACTTACACCACACGCCAGGCACTGGATGCGCTTCTGGATGGCACCGACCTGGAAGCGGTAGAAACCGCCAAAGGCGTATTTAAGTTGCAAAAGAAAGCTATCACGGGTGAAAAACAGCGTGTTTTGCCAGAAATAGTTGCTGCTGACTCAGCAGATGCGCAAAACCTGCCTGAGGTGAGTGTGAGTGCAAAAGCAGACACTGAAACTGCCTGGAGTCCGGTGAAAGGATACCTTGCCAGACAAAGTGCCACCGGAACTAAAACAGACAGCAGCATTCTGGAAACGCCAGTGTCCGTTCAAGTGGTCACGCGTGAGGTGATGGATGATCAAGTCTCTGTGAACTTGAAAGATGTTTACGAAAATGTCAGCGGTGTGCAGCAGGCCGGGAATACCCTGAATGCGCAAACAGAAGTCCTGCCAATTATTCGTGGTTTCGAATCGCCTAACCTGATGCGTAATGGGTTGCGCGCCACCAATGCGGGTGCGGTGGATCTCGCCAATGTTGAACGCGTGGAGGTGCTGAAGGGCCCGGCTTCCATTATCTATGGCGCCTTAGAACCAGGCGGGATCGTGAACTACGTCACCAAACGTCCTCAAGCGGACGCTAGCCATAAGGTTGAGCAACAATTCGGTAGCTATGACTTCCGTCGCACCACAGCAGATTCTACCGGTGCCTTAAACAATGATGGGACGCTGCTTTACCGCGTGAATGTGGCACATACCGATAGCAACTCTTTCCGTGATGCCATGAACCTTGAGCGCATCGTCGTGGCCCCCAGCTTGCTTTGGAAGCCGAGTGAGCAGACCGAGTTGCTGGTTGATTTCTCTTACCTGAAAGAAAAACAGCCTTACGACACAGGCATCCCGCTATTCACGAACGGCAAACCCAGGGTGTCCAGAAGTACGACGTTCCTAGAAAGTGATCTGGATGGTCGGAGCAATGAGGATTATTACGCCGGATATCAGTTTTCACATATTTTTAACTCAACGTGGAGTATCCGTAACCAGTTGCAATACCATAGAGCCAATAACAAGAATGAGTCACTGCGCTCACGTGGCATCCAGGGTAACAACTTACAGATGCGCTACCAGAATGAAGACAGGGTCGATGACGAAGTCCAGTTTGTGTTGGATGGGACAGCCAAGTTTAAGACCGGCGCCATTGACCATGTGTTTGTCTTGGGTGCTGAGTTGATTGAGCAGGAAACCGACTGGCACCGCTTCCGCGCCAATGCGCCAAATGTGGCTATTTCTAATGACCCGGTAATGAATTATGTACCACCAGCAAACCAGACACTCAGTGATGAATATGCCAAAACCAAATGGGCCAGCCTGTACTTTCAGGATCAGTTGTCGCTACTTGAGGATGGCAGATTGAAGCTTTTGCTTGGGGGCCGATTTGACGATGTCGCCACTTCTGGTAAAGATGGGGGGGGGCCTACGCAAAAAGTGAAAGACCAGGCCTTTACCAGCAGGGCCGGAGCGTTATTCATGCTGACCGAAGATCATTCGGTTTACCTCAGTGCCAGTCAATCTTTCCGTCCTCAGACGCCGACTACCATTGATGCCGCAGGCAATCCGCTGGAACCAACCACGGGCAGGCAATATGAAGTCGGCCTGAAGAGTGCTTTTCTAAACCAAAAGCTCCTGACTACCTTTGCTGTTTACGATATTGAAAAGAAGAATGTGGCGGTATTTAATCAAGCACTTTTCAATGCGACCGGACAAAACACCTATTTTCCCGGGATCAAACAGCGTAGTCGCGGGGTGGAGCTGGATGCCAGTGGTCAACTGACAGATCAGATCAAGCTGATTGCAAGTTATGCCTATACCGATACCGAAGTGCTGGAAAATAAAGGTGATCCCACCCAGGTGGGCAACCGCTTAGGCGGCGTTTCTCCCAATGTGGCCAGGGTTTGGCTGACTTACGATTTTTTAAAGGGAGGCGATTTAAGCGGCTTGGGTATGGGCATAGGTGCCCGTTATGTCGGCGAGAGTACCGCCCAGTTTGATACCAACATTAAACTGGATGCCTATACCGTGGCTGATTTCAGTCTGTGGTATCGCTGGAAGAATCTGAGAGCCAGCCTCAATATCAAAAATCTCTTCAATGAAGATTATATTGCACGGGCCAGTGATGCCAATATCGCCCATCCCGGCATCCCTCGATCAGTGTTTGCCTCTGCCTCCATGCAATTTTAGCGCATGAGTTTCTATAAACTGGATGGACACGAACGTTAGCTGCCCATCCACGCTTAATCTTTTTGCCTTGCATGAAGGCAACGCGCTGGTCAGTTTGGGTGTATTGTATGTTCAAGAATATTCGTCACTATGGTGTCTGCCTGCATCGGTATGCAGGTCTAATGATGACATTTTTTTTGGTTGTGGCTGGCCTCACTGGCTCTATCATTGCCTTTTATGACCCGCTGGACCAGGCGGTCAATCCGCAGCTATATCGAGTCCCAGAGAGTGACCAACATCGTCAAGCCATAGACCCCCTCGTTCTTCGAGAACGATTATTGGCGAAACATCCCGAGATTCAAATCCAATGGATACCCTTGACACCCACTGATCACCAGGCGATACGCTTTTCCATCACACCAGCCATCAATCCCAGCACTGGTGAATCTTACCAACTGACGTATGATGAATTGTTCGTCAATCCTTACACAGGCGACATTCAAGGAAAACGAATGTGGGGAAAAATCAGCGATGGCATTGAAAATCTGATTCCATTCCTGTTTAAGCTGCATTACCAGTTGGCTTTAGGTCAAGTGGGTGCATATGTAATGGGTGTGATCGGACTCTTATGGACGATTGATTGTTTTATAGGTGCTTGCCTGACTTTTCCTCCAAAAACACAGCAGCAGGCAGCGCAAAAAGAAAAACGTGCCTCACGTTTTATCTGGCTGAAACGCTGGCTACCGGCCTGGAAAATCCGTATGCACTCAACCAACCGATACAAACTAAATTTCGATTTACACCGCGCTGTGGGACTCTGGACGTGGGGAATGCTGTTTGTCTTGGCCTGGAGCAGTGTGGCGTTTAACTTGAATAAGGAAGTCTATCAACCTGTGATGCATTTTCTGTTTGAGACACAGGAGATGCGTCCGGAAGCCCTCCGTCAATTGCAACCCAACCAGCATCCTCACTTGAGCTATGCAGGGGCTAAGTCTGTTGCTGAGCGTTACTTGAATGTATACAACCCGCAACATTTGCGACAGGTCCAACCTTTGGGGATGAGTTATCTGCCAAAACTGGGCGTCTATCAATATCGTTTTGCGAGTAATCAAGATATAAGCTCAAGTCGTGGCAATACCCGGCTATTTATTCATGCAGATACAGGAAAAATCGTGGATGTATACGTTCCGCTTGGCAAAGCCAGCGGCGACACGTTTACGACGTGGATAAGAACATTGCATATGGCAGATTGCTGGGGAGTACCCTTCAAGATTTTCATCAGTGTGATGGGCATGGTTGTCAGTATGCTCTCTGTGACTGGATTCATTATTTGGTTTCGCAAACGTCAAGCCCAGCGATAACTTACTGTACCAGCTCGCTGTTGTCTCGCCTGCCTGAATAGCCCAAAGAGACATAGTTTCAACATTAAATTTTTGATATATTCAAGGCATGACAATAGAGTTTGATGTGGCACGTCGCTTTTCCGGCGTGCGCCGCCTGTATGGCGAGCAGGGCTTGGCCCGTTTGCAGCAAGTCCACATATTGGTGATCGGCATTGGTGGCGTCGGCTCGTGGGCAGTAGAAGCTTTGGCACGCAACGCCGTCGGCAAGTTAACGCTGGTGGATCTGGATAATATTGCCGAGTCGAACATGAACCGCCAGATTCATGCACTTGAAGAAAACCTGGGCAAGGCCAAAGTAACAGCCATGCGTGAGCGCATTTCGGCGATTAATCCGCAGTGTGAGGTGATTGAAGTCGAAGACTTCGTCACGCCGGATAATTTGCCACAAGTGCTGACAGGCTTGCCGGATATTGTGGTGGACTGCATGGATGATACCAAGGCGAAGATTGCGCTGGCGGCTTATTGCAAGCAACACAAATTACCATTGGTGATGGTAGGCAGTGCTGGTGGCAAGTTGGATGCAACGCGTTTACGCCTGGCAGATTTGTCCCAGGTGCAGGGCGACCGTATGCTGGCGAAGGTGCGCAACCAGTTACGCCGTGACCACGGGTTTCCCAAGGCGTCCGATCACAAAAAGTCAGCCAGGTTCGGCATCATGGCTGTGTATTCGGATGAGCCAGTAGAGCGGCCTGAGGAAGCCTGTGATGCCTCGCAGATAGGTCTCACAGGTTTGAATTGCGCGGGATATGGTTCGAGTATTTGTGTCACTGCCAGCGCAGGATTCATCGCGGCACAGCAGGCTATACAGCACTTGTTGGCGGCTTGATAACGTCAACTTTTTTCAAAAAACATTTTTATTTCACCAATTTCTGCCATCATAGGGTTGAACAATGTATTCAGGATGGCGTCTACCTTAAAAAGGTCAGACATCACGTGACTATCTCTCTGCAGGTAAATACAGCCGTTTTCAGCCTGTGATCATGAGTTCAAGTCATTACACGAACGGCTACAGTGACATGTGGCCACATTTGCTTAATCCATAAAGGTATTGCCATGCAATTGGACGTGTTTTTAAAAAAGGTTTCTATCAATCATGCCCTCAATACGCTGATCTGGCATATTGCCGAGGCGGGCATTGAGATTGCTGCGCTGGTCAGGCAGGGCGCATTGGCGGGGGTCACCGAAAAAATGACCAGTACCAATGTGCAGGGTGAAACACAGATGCATCTGGATATCCGTAGTCACGAAGTGGCGCTGGCCCAGTTACGGACCTCTGCAGTGGTAGCCGCTGTGTTATCTGAAGAAGAGGATCAGCCTGTGTTGTTTGAAACATTGGAGGCGCCTTTTCTGGTCAGCATGGATCCTTTGGACGGTTCTTCCAACCTGGCGATTAACGGCGTGGTGGGCAGTATTTTCTCGGTATTGCCCAATACTGGCCTGGCAACCCTTGGCGAGCAGGCTTTTTTACAGCCGGGCAAGGATCAGCGTGCGGCGGCTTATATCATGTATGGGCCAGCGACTTTACTGGTGCTGACGATAGGCCAGGGCACGCATGTGTTTACATTGGACCACAGCAGCCAGGCGTTTGTATTGACACAACAAACAGTTAAAGTCCCCGAAGAAACCACAGAGTTTGCCATCAATGCCAGTAATCAGCGTTATTGGCAACCCGCCATGCAGCGCTATATTATGGAATGCCTGCAAGGTTTAGAAGGGGCGCGTGGACGCGACTTTAATATGCGCTGGTGTGCAAGTATGGTGATGGATGTACATCGGATTCTGACGCGTGGAGGGGTCTTCCTTTATCCGCGTGATAGCAAGCAACCGGTGAAAGCCGGGAGGTTAAGATTGTTGTATGAAGCCAACCCCATGAGCTTGCTGGTGACGCAGGCGGGCGGAGAGAGTATAGACGGGCTGCAAGAGGTTCTGACCATCGCACCGGATAGCTGCCATCAGCGCGTGCCAGTGTTGCTAGGCTCAAAACAGGAAATTCAGCGCTTGCGCGACTATCATCAGCAAGCCGATTAGCATTAGCAAACCCATTAGCATCATAAGCCTCACCTTAGAAGGAGTGTTACATGGCATTGATCTCACTCAGGCAGTTGTTGGACCACGCTGCGGAACATAGTTATGGTTACCCGGCATTCAATATCAATAATATGGAGCAGATACTCTCCATCATGAAAGCCGCTGATGAAGTAGATAGTGCGGTGATTTTGCAGGCGTCGGCTGGTGCAAGAGGCTATGCTGGTGAGTCATTCCTGCGCAAGATGGTGGAAGCAGCCATTGAGCAATACCCGCATATTCCAGTCTGTATGCACCAGGATCATGGAACTTCGCCCAAGATTTGCCAGATGGCGATACGCAGCGGGTTTTCCAGCGTAATGATGGATGGCTCTTTGAAAGAAGATCATAAAACACCAGCCAGTTATGATTACAATGTGGATGTCACGCGTCGTGTCGTCGAGTTTGCCCATGCGGTGGGGGTTTCGGTAGAAGGTGAGCTTGGTGTACTCGGCTCGCTTGAAACTGGCATGGCAGGCGAGGAGGATGGGGTAGGGGCAGAAGGTAAGCTGGATGAATCCCAATTGCTCACCGACCCCGACGAAGCCGCCGCTTTTGTCGAAGCGACCAAGGTCGACGCACTGGCCATTGCCATTGGCACCAGTCATGGCGCTTATAAATTCACGCGCCCACCTTCAGCTGATACGCTGTCGATTGAACGTATCCGGGAAATTCATGCCAAAATCCCTAACACGCACTTGGTGATGCATGGTTCTTCGAGTGTGCCGCAATCCTTGCTGGAACAAATCAGGCACTATGGCGGCAATATCAAGGAAACTTACGGTGTTCCGGTTTCGCAAATTGTCGAAGGGATTAAAAACGGGGTGCGTAAGGTCAATATTGATACCGATATCCGCCTGGCCATGACCGCTGCTATCCGTGCGCATTTGGCGGAGCATCCGGAGCAATTTGATCCGCGACAATATTTTAAAGAAGCGACTATTGCAGCCCAGCATTTGTGTAAAGAACGCTTCGAGGCCTTTGGTAGTGCCGGACAAGCGAGTAAGATAAAGGTTGTTCCACTTGAAAAAATGGCAGCCATCTACTAACCCGTAGAGGACTGCTGGGTGATATAGCCTGAAAAACAACGATCATTTGAGGGGGCATGAGTAAAGGAATTCCATCATGCGACAAAAATTAGTCATTGGTAACTGGAAGCTGCATGGCGGCCTGCTTGAAAATCAAGGCCTGTTGAATCGTCTCAAGCAAGAGTTGCACGATCTACCTGGCGTAGATGCCGCAGTGTGTTTACCCTATGTATACCTGTTCCAAGCGCAAACCCTGCTGCAAGATTCCCACATTGCCTGGGGCGCCCAAAACGTCAGTCAATTCACCGAAGGTGCGTTTACCTCCTGCATTTCAGCCAAAATGGTGGCCGAATTTGGCTGCACCTATACCATCATTGGCCATTCTGAGCGTCGCGCTCTCAAGCTTGAGAGTAACCAGGTGGCCACCAAACGCCTGCTTAATGCCCTGCATGCCGGGCTCACGCCTATTTTCTGTGTCGGTGAAACGCAGGATGAACGCGATGGCAATATGGCTGAGCTGATTGTGCGCAACCAGATGCTGAATGTCGTCTACGGTCTGGATGATGAAGCGTTTGCCCTGGCCAAAAAATTTAATATGGTGATTGCCTATGAACCGGTATGGGCCATTGGTACGGGCGAGCATGCCCGCCCGGAACAGGCGCAACGCATGCATGCCTTTATTCGCATGATGATTGCCGAGCGCGACCGCGAGTTTGCAGATCGTATCCGTATTGTCTATGGTGGCAGTATGACCCCAAAAAACGCGCACAGCCTGCTCAGCATGCCGGATATCGATGGTGGTTTGCTGGGCCGCGCAGCTTTGGTGGCAGAAGATTTTGTCGAAATCTGCAGAATTGCCAGCCGTTGCTACATGCAAAAAACAGCGTTCAGGGAACCCTCGCCTGTCATGCCAGTCATTTGAGGCATGACATCCATATTCAAAGGCAATAAGAGTAGTTTACCGTCAAAAAACTGCCAGCAATGCGGCAGGCCCATGACCTGGCGAAAAGCATGGGCCAATAATTGGGAGCAAGTGAAGTATTGTTCTGAACGTTGCCGCCGTGCCTCTAAAATGATCGCAGCATGAGGCACCTCATTATCATCCTCGGCGACCAGCTCACGCTGGATAATCTTGCCTTGGAGGACTTTGATCCTGCCCAGGACCATATTGTGATGGCCGAAGTGAAGGAGGAGTCGACGCATGTCTGGGCACATAGGCAGCGCATTACTCTATTTCTATCAGCCATGCGGCATTTCGCGGCACAATTGCAAGCGCAGCATCTGCCACTCACCTATTTCAAACTCAATGAACATACTTACCCAGACCTGTCTTCGGTCTGGCAGGCCATGCTGGAACAGCATCGTCCATCCGCGATGAGGGTATGCGAGCCTGGGGACTGGCGGGTTTGGCAGGCGTTGCAGGCGGTGGCAGACCAGTATTCAACGCCTTTGGTGGTATTGGAAGATACGCATTTTATGTGCAGCCGGGCTCAGTTTCAGCGTTGGGCGGCCAAATATGGGGAGAAAAATTCTTCTTTGCGTATGGAGTTCTTTTACCGTGGCATGCGTAAAAAACACCATATTTTGATGCAAGATGATGCGCCAGCAGGTGGAGACTGGAACTACGATCACGATAACCGCCAGCCTTTGGGCAAGCAGGGACCACAGGATTTGTTGCCGCCGCCTGCCTTTAGCCCGGATGCAGTGACACAAGAAGTGATGGCATTGGTGCAGGAGCGGTTTGCACAGCATCCGGGCACGCTGGATGTGTTTGCCTGGCCAGTCACGCGTGATCAGGCGTTGGATTTGCTGCAACATTTTATTGCGGAAAAGTTACCACTGTTTGGCCCATATCAAGACGCCATGTGGCAAGATCAGCCATATTTATGGCATTCATTGCTGGCCTCTGCCATGAACCTCAAATTGCTTAACCCACGAGAAGTGATTGTAGCAGCCGAACAGGCTTATCTTGACGGGCACGTGCCGCTGGGGTGTGCTGAAGGGTTTATCCGCCAGATATTGGGGTGGCGTGAATTTGTGCGCGGCATGTATTGGCTGGAAATGCCAGCACTTAAGTCGGCAAATTATTTCCAGCATCAGCGGGATTTACCAGTCTGGTTCTGGACGGGAGACACGCATATGCAGTGTTTATCGCAGTGTATCGGCCAGACCTTGCGTACCGGCTATGCCCATCATATCCAGCGCCTGATGGTCATTGGCCTGTTCTCGACCTTGGCACAGCTGTCACCGCAGCAAGTTTCTGACTGGTTCCTGGCGGTGTATGTCGATGCCGTAGAGTGGGTGGAACTGCCAAATGTCATGGGCATGGCCTTGTATGCCAACGGTGGCCGCTTTACCAGCAAACCTTACGTGGCAAGCGGGGCTTACATTCAGCGCATGAGCAATTATTGCAAAAGCTGCCATTATGACCCCAAGCAAAAGACGGGTGAGAGTGCGTGCCCATTTACCACGCTCTATTGGGCATTCCTCATCAAGCACGAGGCCAGTTTGGCGAGTAACCAGCGTACGCGGCTCATGGTCAAGCATGTGGCTAATCTTTCAGCAGACGAGCGTTCTGCCATCAATGACATGGCCACATTAAGATTGCAGCACCTCGATCAATTGTAATATGCAATCTGCTAAATTCACAAAACTGTCACAATAGTCGCCAGTTCAGCCGATACAATAATCGCCATGAAAAATAATACGCCTGCCTTGCTCGATAGAGACCTTAGTATTCTCAGTTTTAACGCACGTGTATTGTCCCTGGCGCAACGTGAAGACTATCCGCTACTGGAACGCCTGCGTTTTTTATGTATTGTGTCGAATAATCTGGATGAGTTCTTTGAAGTGCGCATGCCATTGCAGATGGAAGCGTATCAGCAGGGCGTTACCAGTGGCCCGGTAACGGCTGCCACTTGTGAACAGGTGGCGCAAATGGCACATGGCTTGGTCTCACAACAATATCAGTTATTCAATGACGCCCTGATGCCGGCACTCGCCAAAGAGCGCGTGCATCTAGTATCCGGCACCGTCCGTACGCCAGAGCAAACCACCTGGGTCGCCAACTATTTCAAACGTGAAGTGCTGCCTTTCTTGATGCCGGTGTCGCTGGACCCATCGCATCCGTTCCCGCAAGTGGCCAACAAATCGCTTAACTTTATTGTGCGCATTGCGGTGGACGGTGAGGAAAAGATTGCCATTGTACGGGCGCCGCGCGTGGTGCCGCGCTTGATCCAGTTGCCACCCTCTATCAGCAAGGGCGATCAGTGCTTTGTCTCGCTGACCAGTATTATCCGCGCTAACCTGGAAGTCTTGTTCCAGGGTGCCAAGATCCTGCATTTTTCACAATTCCGCGTCACGCGTAACAGTGACCTGGAAGTCGATGAAGACGATGTGATCAACCTGCGTACGGCATTGCGCGAAGAATTGGCGCACCGCCAATATGGGGAAGCCGTCCGGCTGGAGGTTACGCAAGAGTGCGATGACATGCTGGCCGAGTTCCTGCTGAAACAGTTTAATTTGCCGCCACTAGCGCTGTACCGCGTCAATGGCCCGGTAAATCTTGGGCGCTTGATCCAGCTGCCCGACATGGCTAAGGGTGACCATCTCAAGTTTGTGCCTTTCCAGCCGCATTGGCCACAGCATATCAAAAAGAATCTTTCCCTACTGGCGCAGATGCGCGAAAAGGATTTGTTGATTCACCAGCCTTATGAGAGCTTTGAGGTGGTCATCCAGTTACTGGAAGAAGCCGTCAAGGATGAGCAGGTGTTAGCCATCCGTATGACTATTTACCGAACAGGTGCTGATCCGCGTATGTTGCGCTTGCTACAAGAAGCGGTCCGTCGAGGTAAGGAAGTCCTGGTGGTCGTGGAGCTCAAGGCGCGATTTGATGAAGAGGCCAATATCAACTGGGCCGAGGCACTAGAGTCTGTGGGAGCCCAGGTGGTGTATGGTGTGGTGGGTCTGAAAACACATGCCAAAATGCTGCTGATCATGCGGCGTGAAGGTAAAGCCATCCACCGCTATGGCCATCTTTCTACCGGTAACTACAATCCTAAAACCACCCGCTTGTATACCGACTGGAGCATGTTGACCGCAGACGCAAATCTGACACGCGAAATGGAGGCGGTTTTCCGCCACCTGACCAGTGAGTTGCCTATCCCGGCCATGAAACATTTACTGGTTGCCCCATTTACCTTGCAAGCTAGCATGATCAGGCAATTGGTCAAGGCGCAGCGCATCGCCAAGCTGGGTAAGCCTGCCCGGGTGATTGCCAAAATGAATGCACTGACAGATGTGCCATTGGTCAATGCCTTGATGAAAGCCGCCGCGGCCGGCGTCGAGATCGATTTGATTGTACGGGGTGCGTGCATTCTGCCAGTCGACTCGCCGGTGGTGAATGGGCGTATCCGGGTACGTTCTATTGTTGGCCGCTTGCTCGAGCATTCGCGCGTATTTTATTTTGAGCTGGATGGTCAAGTGCAGATGTGGCTGTCGAGTGCAGACTGGATGAGCCGCAATATGGTGCGCCGCGTGGAGCTGGCATGGCCAATTAAAGATCCTGCGATGCAGCAGCGGATTTATCAGGAAAGTCTGCAGCTATACCTGCAGGACAACAAAGATGCCTGGCAACTCACAGAAAACGGCCAATATGTCCCAGTAGCAGAGCAATCAGGCGATGCTGAGGCGCTGTCTTGCCAACGCTTGTTACTGCAACAATACCATTCCATGTAATACACATTATGTCTGTCAGAAACCTGATTTTATGGCGACATGCTGAAGCAGAAGTGCTTATGCATGGTGCATCAGACCTGGAACGTGCGCTCACAAAAAAAGGCCACAAACAAGCGAAACAAATGGCAGGCTGGCTGAAGAAATATTTGCCCAGGCAAACCTATGTGCTGGTGAGCCCCTCGGTACGTACTCGCGAGACGATTGCTTACTGGGGCGATGACTGGCAGGAAGATAACCGCTTGGCGCCGGAAAGGCCTCTGGCACCCTTGCTACAGTTGCTCGCGCAAAGTCCGTTTGAATCGGTCATGCTGGTAGGACACCAGCCTTGGATAGGTGAATTGGCCGCGCATGGACTGGGCATGCCCGATGGACAGATCAGTATCAAAAAAGGTGCCGTCTGGTGGTTGCGCTTGCCGAAATCAGGGCTGCCCTACAAATTATATAGTGTGCAAAGCCCTGATTTGATTGAGTAATGGGGATGGTGCGTCAATCAGCATTCTTCATGCGGGTAACGCACATCGCTCATCACTTTTTCGGCCTGCCGGTTTTAATGGTAGGTACCGTTGCCATGGTTGTTTTCAAACTAGCATCATCCATGGCAGAAAGCAGCTTCAAACCTGCTCTTAACAGCTCGCTTTTTTTAACTGGTTTGCCCAGGCCTTCCAGGCGTTTTTTCAATGTGGCAATCTGTGCATACTCTTCTTTGGGCATGGTGAAACTGTCACGTTCCATTTTGACTTTGCTGGTTTTAGCTTTGTCTTTTTCTGTTACCGTGGCCGTTTTATTGACTACTTTGATCGCAGGTGCGGTAGGCACTTTTTTTGCAACGACTGGGGGTTTGGGTACTATTTTTGCGGCAGGCGGCTTTGTGGCTGCCGGTTTTGCGACAGCTGTTTTTTGCGCGGCAGGTTTGGCTACCACTGGTTTTGTCGGTGTAGTTGTTTTTACCGTAGTTGAGGTTGTCTTGTTTGCCGATAAAGGTTTGGCTCCCGGTTTGCTGGCCATGAATCTCTCCTGTTGATGTTGTGAAAACAGTTTATACCGTTTTTTTGAGACGTCAATTGTCATAAAAATTTCATATTCTTGTGGTGTGATAGAGGCTGCTTTTCATGACAAAATTCAACACCTTCAATCGGGGAGTATGAGATGCGCAGGGTATTGGTGGCAAATACCAAAGGAGGCTGCGGCAAAACCACTCTGGCCACAAATCTTGCTGGCTACCTGGCGCAACTGGGTCACAAAATAGTGTTGGAAGACATTGATAGACAACAATCCTCTGCGGATTGGTTGGCACGTCGCCCACAACATGTGGCAACCGTATTCAACGCCGAAGATCTGGGTAAATCTGCGTTGCAAAAAGCAGACTGGGTCATTGTTGATTCACCCGGTGGTTTGCGTGACAAGAAAATCTCTGATGCTGTGACCGAGGCTGATTTGGTGCTGGTACCGGTGGCACCTTCCGCGTTTGATATTGGTGCTACGCAAGACTTTTTAGAGTTGCTGGCTGAAGAAAAAGCGGTGCGAAAACATAAAACGTTTGTTGGCTTGGTCGGCATGCGAGTCATGCCCCGCACACGGTCTGCGGAACGCTTGCTGGCATTTATGGATGAATCCGGCTTTTCCGTGCTTTCCATGCTGCGCGCTTCACAGATTTATGTGACTGCTGCCGAGGAAGGCCTCAGTATTTTTGAATTGTCGAGTACGTTAAAAGAAGTCGACATTGCCCAGTGGAATCCGGTCACGGACTGGATTTTACAAAACAGTTAAATCAAGCCTGTGGTAACAGGCCGTCAACAGACAATCAAAGGGAGTCCTAATGAAAGACAAGGTCAATCCAGAATACCTGGAAAAAGTAAAACAACTAAGTTCTGATGAAGCTGAGCGTATTTTGTCCCGCATGGGCGGAAAACTGCCTAAGCGCTTTATTAAGGAAAAACTCACCCAGGAAGAGGCATTGGCCTTGCAACTGGAAATTGAGGATGATCAATTGCACGAGTGGCGTGAGAAAGTAGCCAAACTGCGTGAAGAGGACGAGAAACGCGAAAAGAAGAAAAAAGATTAAAGCGGGTTAAAAACAAACACGGGCCAATCGGCCCGTGTTTGTTTTAGGTCAGTTGTAATTCAAGTTGCCAGCCCAGTTTTTGCCAAAGCAAGCACTCCTCTTCGAGCAGATAATGTGTTTGCGGATGCTGGTTCGCCCATTGCGATGAGAGTATCAGGACGAACTGTTGTTTATGGCGTTCTAACTGCAAGTGTTTCAAAGCTGGCATTCGGCGCGAATGGCAGAAAATCACTGCCAGCCGCAATGCCATCAATTGGCAAACGAGGTCCTGGTTATCAAAGTCTGCCGGTAACTTGCGCAATTTGCCTTGGTGACCGAGGACCAGCAGGCTGATGGTGTGCAGCTCACTTTGGGCAAACCCCATCAGTTCCGTGTTATCCAGAATATAGGCGCCGTGTTTATTGCAGTCGGTATGTGAGATGGCCCAGCCGATTTCATGGCACAACGCCGCCCAGTGCAATAACGGTTTGTGTGTATCACTGGCCTGCATGGCATCATAAAAATACAAAGCCGCCTTGCTGACGTTATTGGCATGATCCATTTCTACACCAAACTGCTTGCATAGCCTGGCAATCGACAAGGTACGCAAGTCTTCAGTCGCATGATCGCTACTGAGCATGTCATACAATACACCGTGGCGCAGGGCACCGTTTGCCACCATCAATGTGTCAATTTGCAAGGTGTCGAACACCGCCGTGAGAATGGCAAGCCCACCACCAATCACCGCACGCCTGTCGTCTTTCAGGCCTTCCATATTGAGGCGGTCAGGTGTTTTGGCTTTGATCAGCGTCTGCTTCAGCCATTCCAGCTGTGCGCGTTCAATCCGGTCAGGCGCAAACCCAGCACCAGCCAGCACATCAGCCACAGCCCCAACCGTGCCCGAGGCGCCATAAGCGACTTCTGACTGGCCAATGTAACGGCTGGCAATCATGTCTATGATAGACTCGGCTGCAATTTCTGCACGCTCGAAGTTGCGCTCGCTAAACTGGCCGTCAGCAAAATATTTTTGTGACCAGCCGACAGAGCCCAGGCGCAACGATTCCGTGACATTCGCTTTGAAGTGTTGGCCAAGGATAAACTCAGTCGAGCGACCACCAATATCAATGACCAACCGTTTTTCATCTGATTGCGGCAACATGCGGCTCACGCCCTGGTAAATCAGGCGCGCTTCTTCCACACCAGAAATAATCTCTATCGGGTAGCCCAGGACTTTTTGCGCTTGCTTGATGAAGTCTTCGCTATTGGTAGCCTCTCGCAAGGTTTGCGTCGCAACCGCACGGACATGCTCAGCTGGAAAGCCTTTTAGGCGCTCACCAAAACGTGCCAGACATTTCAGGCCGCGTTCAAATGCCTGCGGTTTCAAATTGCGGTCTTCATCAAGATCGCCGCCTTGACGGACGGCTTCTTTCAGGTAATCCACCCGCAGGATCTGGCCATCGACAACACGCCCGATTTCAAGGCGAAAACTATTGGAACCCAAATCTACAGCAGCGAGTTGGGTGTCTTGGGTAATTTTTAGCATGCGATAATACGGGATGGGTTACTTAAGATAGCGGTTAATGGCCTTGGGGTATTCAGGAAAATAGCGTTCAATCACGCTTAAATCAAAACTTCTCAAGATACTGGTGTTTGATTCGCGGTCGAGCAGGAACTTAAAGGACGCGCTGACGAGTTCTGCAATATTTTGGGTCGCCCCGATCAACTCACTGGCATAATCAGGCTTGACGCTGACCTGGTGCGTGGTGACATGCGAGCCATGCACGGTGACAGAAAACGAGTAAGGACTGGTTTCAGTCACTTCAATAGTTGCCATGATTGCCTCCCCAGACATTCCTGCAAACAGTATAAATTGTTATGTTGGCAGAGGCCAGTGAAACTAATATGAAATTGCAGCCGCCGGTTGTGTATGGTTTCATCAAACCGTCATCTGCTGAAAATAAGATCAAGAAAACAAAGATACAACCAAATGCACCGTTTACTTTCCCTGATTTTTTTGCTCTGGATTCCCCAGATTTCGTATGCCGCCCGCCCATTGGTGACGGATGATGCACGCCTGACCAATGCGCACAGCTGCCAACTTGAAAGCTGGATGCGTAGCTACCAGGGTGGTCAGGAGTTATGGGCACTGCCAGCGTGTAACCTGGGTGAGAATTTTGAAATCACGCTCGGTGGTGGCAGTTACCGTAATACGGACGATCATTATCATACCGAAGACTGGATAGGCCAATTTAAAACCCTGTTCAAGCCACTGGAAACTAATGGCTGGGGTGTAGGGCTTGCCGTAGGGCGGGTGATGCATCCTGATATCCAGCCAGGGCCTAATCAATTTGGCAATACGTACTTTTATATCCCAGTGTCATTCTCGCTGCGAGATGATGATCTCATTGTGCATGTGAACGTAGGTATGTTGCGGGACCGGCAAGAGGATCGCAATAAGGTGAATATGGGCTTAGGTTCTGAGTTTAAGCTGGCTGGGCGTTTTAGGGGCGTGGCCGAAGTGTTTGGGGATCATACGCAAAATCCTTTTTACCAAGTTGGTTTGCGCTACTCACTGGTGCCAGACGTGTTTCAGATTGATGGTACGGTGGGGCAGCAGGTGAACGGCAATAGCCAGACGCAGTGGTTGTCGATTGGGGTGAGGTGGACACCATAGGGATTAGCAGGATTTCCCAAAGAATGCTCTGCGCCTGCGGAACGGCTGGCTTATGCAGAAGCCAGTGCGCCATGAAAGGGGTAGTCTAGTGGTAGGGTGGGCATGTATGCCCACGCGGATGATTGGTGGTTTTTTGGGGTGTTTAATTTCGCCTCTAGGCGAGTTACTTTTCTTTGCTTGCCCAAAGATAAAGTAACCAAAAGAAAGTGCACCCTAGCTTCCGCTTGTTTCCTGCGTTGCTCACCAAAATAAGCGCTCGCGAAACTCGTCCTAGCGGCCTGCACAGATCGCAGGCCACCGCGGGATTCGGACAGCCGCTCGCTTCATCTTAATTTTGCCTGCGCTACTCGGCGCGGCAGATAGGGGCCCGAAAATCTATGAGCGCCAACATTTGTGATTTAAAAAAGAATAGTGTTTTTTTCAATGGTCCAATCTTTTACGGTGTAATTTTGGCGAGATAAGTCCCATCCCATCACGCTGAGTAGCGGAGACAAAGTAAGGGAGAAGGGAACGACTGTCTGAGCTCCGCGGCAGCTTGCGTAGTGTGCAAGCTGCTAGGGCGAGTTTCGTGACCGCTTACTTTGTTGAGCAACGCAAGGCAGCCGAAGGCCGTGATGGCTGGGTGTCGTCCTCTTTGGTTACTTTCTGGGGGACAAGCACCAGAAAGTGACTCGCCTACAGGCGAAAGAAATATTTAGATGTCACTGAGGGTAGCGATAAATTATTTCAACAAAATAATCCGGTTAATCTGCCCCAACCTAAACGCCGTTTTACTCAACTTGCCCCCTTTTAGTGCCAGTGGCCGAATTGGGCAAGGTGGAATCCTTCTTCCATCTTCCAGCAAAGTGTCATCCTCTGCCGTCGATTGCCACACGCCGCCATTCACTGGCCTGAATTGCCAGCGGATATACCCAACCTTGGCACCTAGTTGCAACATTTCGTCACGGTCAGGGGCTTCACTCACGAGTAATTCATCTTCCAATTCTTCGTCATATTTACCAAATGCCTGCTTGCAAGCCCATGCTTCCTGTTCGCTGGCACCCACATAAGTGCAAGCGCGGTGTTCCTCGCGTTGCACATCCCAGGCGCCCAGCTGCCAAGCGGCATCGAGCACAGCTTCTTCCACCATTTCCGGCTGTCGCCAGCGATCGTTGATCTGCAGCGCAGAGCCAGGGACAGGTTGCAGCACGGGTTTAAGCATGGGTAAGGCTGAGGTGGGCTGTTTGCGGAAGCCGTGCCAATGCAGCATCAATAATAAGGGGGTGTCTGCGCGGGGCACAGCGGTCAGCGTGACTGCCGTCAGTGGCAGTTTCATGACCTGCATTTGCTCAATCAATGTGTGAAAAAGATTCATGTTTCACTCCTGTTTGCTCACGAAGCTGTGTCACAAAATAACTAGCAAAAAGCGTGCTGGACTGGCGTGAAATAAAGTGCTGAACAACGTGCCAATTATGCTGTTTGAAAGCCGATGCCAGCGATGAGTGAACTGTTCTAATCATCGTTTGTGCCAGTCTGATATCAAAACTCAATTCCCCTCTTGAAAAACGGTTTTTGTTTCCCCATCTACACGTAAATTTTTGTGTTTAATCCCGTTTTTTTGGAGGAACCATCATGACAGCAGCGACCGCAGAATCGCAATCTAAACAAACCATGGGCTTTCAGGCCGAGGTCAAACAATTATTGCAGTTGATGATTCATTCACTGTATAGCAACAAAGAAATTGTATTACGCGAACTGATCTCCAACGCTTCTGATGCCGCCGATAAACTGCGCTTTGAAGCGATCTCCAATGGCAGTTTGTATGAAAATGACAGCGAACTGAAGATTCGAGTTTCCTTTGATAAAGACGCACGCACATTGACGATTGCAGATAATGGCATCGGCATGCGCCGTGAAGAAGTGATCAACAACATTGGTACCATTGCCAAGTCTGGCACCAAAGAATTTTTCCAGAACCTGACCGGCGACCAAGCCAAAGATGCCAACCTGATTGGTCAGTTTGGGGTAGGTTTTTATTCCAGCTTTATCATTGCCGACAAAGTCACCCTGATTACACGCCGTGCCGGAGAAACCGAAGCCATCAAGTGGGAATCCAGCGGTGAGGGTGATTTCACCATTGAAGCCACTGAAAAAGCAGGCCGCGGTACTGAGGTCATTCTGCATCTGCGTGAAGGTGAAGATGAGTTTCTCAATGACTGGAAGCTCAAAACCATCGTCCGCAAATACTCCGACCACATCACCTTGCCTATCGTGATGAAAAAGTCCGAATGGAAAGATGGCGAGAACGGTGAAGGCGGCCAGATGGTGACCACTGATGAAGACGAGACCATCAACAAAGCGTCTGCCTTGTGGGCACGCAGCAAAAGTGATATTTCCGAAGAAGAGTACAACGAATTTTACAAGCACGTCTCCCACGATTATGAAAATCCGCTGGCCTATACTCATAGCCGTGTAGAGGGCAAGCAGGAATATATTTCTTTGCTATATGTGCCAGGCAAGGCACCGTTTGACCTGTATGACCGTGAGCGCCGCCAGGGCATCAAGCTGTATGTGAAACGTGTATTCATCATGGAGGATGCCGAGAAGCTGATGCCGCAATATCTGCGCTTTGTGCGCGGTGTGATTGACTCTGCTGATCTGCCATTGAATGTGTCCCGTGAAATCCTGCAAGACAGCCGTGATGTGGAAGCGATCAAGAATGGCTCTGTGAAAAAAGTGCTGGGTTTGCTCGAAGACCTGGCAGAAAACAAACCTGAAGATTACGCCAAGTTCTGGAATGAGTTTGGCCGCGTGCTCAAGGAAGGCCCTGGCGAAGACTGGGCTAACAAGGACAAGATTGCCGGTTTGCTGCGTTTCGCCTCTACGCATGCCGATACCGAAGAGCAAAACGTATCTCTCAAGGCGTATATCGAGCGTATGAAACCTGAGCAGGAAGCGATTTACTACATCACTGCGGATACTTTTGCCGCAGCGAAGAACTCGCCACATCTGGAAATCTTCCGCAAAAAAGGCATTGAAGTATTGTTGATGTCAGACAAGGTCGACGAGTGGTTGCTGGGTAGCCTGACTGAGTTCGAAGGCAAAAAACTGCAATCTATTGCTAAAGGCGATTTGGATTTGGGCAAGCTGGAAGATGAGGCTGACAAAGAAGCCAAGAAACAGGTGGAAGAGTCTGCCAAAGAGCTGGTTGAGCGTATCAAGACCGCTTTGGGCGATACCGTCAAAGAAGTGAAAGTCACGCACCGTTTAACCGACTCCCCAGCGTGTTTAGTGGCAGGTGAGCATGATTTATCCGGTAACCTGGCGCGGATTCTCAAAGCTGCCGGACAGAAAGCACCGGACAGCAAACCTATCCTGGAAATTAATCCTACGCATAGACTGGTAGAAAAACTCAAGGCCGAAAGCGATGATGCCAAGTTTGCCGACTATGCGCATGTACTATTTGACCAGGCATTGCTGGCAGAAGGTGGGCAACTGGAAGATCCAGCCAGTTTTGTGAAACGCATGAATAGCCTGATACTCTAAAGCTTGATTCGTTCTTTTTATCAACTGTACTAACAGTCTGAGGGGGCGAGGTATATGCCAGGCAATATTCTCCCGCCCTCAATGAATTGATGTTGGATGCCCCCTAAACGAAAAAACCCGCACATGCGGGTTTTTTCAATATGAACAATCAATCGCTCACACTGGTATCAAGGGGTAGGTTGTACTGGGGGCTCAGCAGTACAGCAAGATTTATTGTCCTTAACTTTTGCCATGACTTTGCGGGCAATGGCTGAAAGTGCTAATAAAAATAAGAATTTTTTCATGGTAGGTCCTTTCATAAGTGAGTTCTTCAATCTCAAGTCCTGACTTTGCAGGCGGTATAGATATTTAATGACACCCTCAGTTTTATGCCTATCCGGTTTAATCTTATTTCAAAGTAGGACAAGATTGATCTCCCCATCTTTCTGCATGAGCATCAATCATCATGCTGGCAGGACGCAAACCATTTTAGTTAGAAAGGAATTCCTACATGGTTTGAAGAAATTTTCTGATAAATCAATCTTTACAAATTCGTTAGCCTGCCAAGGTTGATGCCAAGAATGCCTCCCTCCTAGTAAGCAATTTAATGGTCATTAACCTCATGCGTGGTGATTGCCACGGCTCTTTCAATAAATTTTAAGAATCAAGGAGAAGAAAGTGATGCATGCATCCATTTGGAAAATTGTCGCCCTGACCTTTGTGTTAACGGCATGTAAAAGCACCCCTACTAACTTATCACATACTGGCGATCCCACCTCAAAACAAGAGGCGGCAGCAGAGCATGCCGTGGGTGAGAAGGATGAAGGTCGGCCGTATAAAGTATATGGGGCTTATCTTTCAAACCGTCAAATTTATTTTGATTACGACAAAGATATCTTGGATCCACAATATAAAAACCTGATAGCCGTTCATGCTAAATATTTGCTCAGCCACCCACAAAGCAAAATTTTATTGCAAGGTCACTCAGATGAGCGGGGTACGCCAGCGTACAACAAAGATCTTGGGATGCGTCGAGCAGTGGCTGTAAGAAATGCATTTAATGCCCAAGGCGTGAAAAATGCGCAGCTTGAGACCTTGAGTTATGGTAATGAGTTCGCCAGTCGCGATTGCCCTGACGAGCGTTGTCATAAAATGGATCGTCGGGTGGATATCAATTACGGTGTGAAATAAGACTGATTTAAATGAAGGATTGGTTTATTTAGGTAACGAAAAATTAGCCACCTCATTTATTGTAAACCTCAGACCTATGCAGCTAAGAAATTTTCCCCTCGTAGTCGAGGGGATGACTTTGATACAAATAGAAGGTCTCAGGATTGTAAAACTTTTCAGTAGTGTCAAGACAGGGCGTTATAATCAAAAGCCTCAACGTGAATCTTGTGGTTTTTATTCTGTCTGACATATTCTTGTTGTAGGCTTGCTTTTTGCTTTTCGCTTAGTTAGAGCAAGTTTCTGATTAACGCCAGGGGAAGATGAATGACTGCCAATGTGAATAAAAAACGTAAAGAAGCTGATAAACCTGAAACCGCCCAAGCCGTTGAAGAATTTTTGCTTGAACAGCTGCCGATTGCGCAGGCATTGCGTAACCACCTGACTTTTTCTATTGGTAAATCAAACTCTTGGGCTACAGCACGGGACTGGTACCAAACGGCTGCGTTTACTGTGCGTGACCATTTAATGAGCCGTTGGGTAAATACACGCGACGCTTATCGCGATGCCAATACCAAGCGCGTTTATTATTTATCCCTGGAGTTCTTGATTGGCCGTATGTTGTCAAATGCCGCACTGAATTTGGGCATTGCACCCGATCTAAGCGACGGCCTGCAGGAGATTGGTCAGAAGCTGGAAGGCGTGGCCGAGATGGAGTCAGATGCTGCCCTAGGGAATGGTGGCCTGGGTCGCCTGGCGGCCTGCTTTGTCGATTCCATGGCGACCATGGATATTCCGGCGACCGGGTATGGTATCCGTTATGACTATGGCATGTTCAGGCAGACGATAGAGAACGGCCAGCAGAAGGAAAACCCTGATAACTGGTTGCGGTACCAGAATATCTGGGAAATACAGCGGCCTGAGCACGCCTGTGAAATAAAGTTTTATGGACGGGTATTGCATGTGCATACCGAACACGGGGTAGAGCATCATTGGGTGGATCATGAAAGTGTTGTCGCCATGCCATATGATGTCCCTGTGCCCGGCTACGATACGCAGACAGTGAACAATCTGCGTTTGTGGTCAGCCAAGGCGACTAACGAGTTTGACCTGGCCTCTTTTAATCAGGGCAATTATGAAAAATCGGTAGAAGGACGGCATGGTGCAGAGACGATCTCGCAAGTCCTTTATCCAAACGATACTTCGGAGTCTGGCAAGGTATTGCGCCTGAAACAACAATATTTCTTTGTGTCGGCTTCCATACAGGACATCCTGCATCGCTTCACCAACTACAATTCTGACTGGAATACCTTGCCCGATAAGGTGGCCATTCAGCTGAATGACACACATCCGGCAATTGCTGTCGCTGAGATGATGCATCAATTGCTAGATCACTATCACTTGCAATGGGATCGCGCCTGGAAACTGGTGACCAGCATGTTTGCGTATACCAACCACACCTTGATGCCGGAAGCACTGGAAACCTGGCCAGTGGATATGTTTGCGCAATTGCTGCCGCGCCATCTCGAAATCATTTACGAAATCAATCACCGATTCTTGCAAATGGTGAATCAACACTTTCCCGGAGATACCGGACTGTTGAGCCGTGTTTCTATTATCGATGAAACGCATGGCCGTCGAATCCGTATGGCGCACTTGGCGGTTGTTGGCAGCCATACCGTGAATGGCGTGGCCGAGTTGCATAGCGAACTATTGAAAACGACTTTATTCGCCGATTTCAATAAAATTTACCCAGGCAAGTTTACCAATGTCACCAACGGCATCACGCCACGTCGCTGGTTAAACCAGGCCAATCCTTTATTGACTGACCTGTTGACCAGGCATATTGGTTCCGGCTTTCAGAAAGACCTGAGTCTGATTCAAAAGGTTGAACCCTTGGCAGATAACGCGGCTTTTAGAAAAGCCTTCCGCGAGGTCAAAAAAGCCAACAAGCAAAGGCTGGCGGACAAGATATTGCAAAAAACAGGCATTGCTATCAACGCCAATGCTTTGTTTGATGTGCAGATCAAGCGTATACACGAATACAAGCGGCAGCTGCTGAATGTGTTGCATGTGATCACTTTATATAACCGTATCCGTAGCGGCCAAGTCAGTCAGCACACGCCACGCGTCGTCATTTTTGCCGGCAAGGCAGCGCCTGGCTATTGGCTTGCCAAGCAGATTATCCGCCTCATTAATGATGTCGCCGTGATGATCAACAATGATCCCGCCATCAACGACCAGTTAAAAGTGGTGTTTTATCCTAATTATGAAGTCAGTGCAGCGGAGATATTGTTCCCAGGCGCTGATCTCTCTGAACAGATTTCGACGGCAGGCACCGAGGCCAGTGGCACCGGTAATATGAAGATGGCGCTCAATGGTGCCCTAACCATAGGCACGCTGGATGGTGCCAACGTCGAAATCATGGAAGAAGTCGGCGAAGAAAATATCTTTATTTTTGGCCTGACCACCCCTGAAGTCGCGCAATTAAAAATCAGCGGTTATAACCCATGGGACTATTACCACGGCAATACTGAGCTCAAACAGGTGATAGACATGATAGGGAATGGTTACTTCTCTGTAGAAGAGCCCAATCGCTATCAGGCTATTGTCGATACCTTGCTGCATAAAGGTGATCAATACCTGTTGCTGGCAGATTATGCTGCATATGTCGCGGCACAGGAAAAAGTGGCCGCGTTGTACCAGGATGAAGAGGCCTGGTCACGCATGGCCATTTTGAACGTGGCGCGGATGGCGAAGTTTTCGAGCGACCGTACCATAAACGATTACGCCCAGCGCATTTGGAAAGTCTCTCCGTTCAAGTCCTAAGTGTAGTCGTGTACTATACAAAGCAAGTCTCAAAGACTTGCTTTGTGCTTTATGGGTACAGTGAATGTAGGTGGCTAAGGAAGAACATATGAATAAAACAGCATGGGTGTTATTGGCAGGGATGTTGATCACGGATGTGCAGGCCCTTGATCTCAAGGGGTTGAGTGAGATGGTAGACAAGGTAGGCGGCAGTGCGAATGGCGGTGTCAAGCATGACGCAGTTAGCAGCCTTACTGATCAGGAAGCCAGCGATGGCTTAAAACTCGCATTGAATCAGGGCGTGTCGAAAGCGGTGGGCCTGCTGGGCACCGCGGACGGCTTTATGGGCAATAAGGAAGTCAAGATTCCCTTGCCGGATTCATTGAAAAAGGTTGAAAAAGGCATGCGCATGGTAGGTATGGGCAAGCAGGCCGATGAACTCGTGCTTAAAATGAACCGCGCTGCGGAACAGGCAGTGCCGGAAGCCAAGACATTGCTGGTGAATTCAGTCAAACAAATGAGTTTGACCGATGCCAAGAATATCCTGACCGGCCCTCAAGATGCTGCCACGCAATATTTCAAGAAGACTACTTCGACAGACATGGCTGCCAAATTTCTGCCGATTGTGCAAAAAGCCACGGCCAATGTGCAACTGGCCGATACTTATAACAAATATGCCGAAATGGGCAGCAAGTTTGGGGTGATTAAGAAAGAGGATGCCAATATCAATCAATATGTCACCCAAAAAGCACTGGATGGTGTCTACCTGATGATTGCCAAGGAAGAGGCCGCCATCCGCCAGGATCCCATGGGCCAGGCCAGCAATCTGCTCAAGAAAGTGTTTGGTGCTGCCAAATGATGCATGTGCTCCACCTTTTAATTAACAGCGCCGCGATCAACGCGGCGTTTTGTATTTAAGAGGCTTGATCAGTCCTGTAATAATTTCGCGATTGGTGTTGACATCGCTTTTGATTGTTTGCTATAGTCTCACCTTTCGACGCAACACATGTTTTATAAGTCGATTCGGACGCGGGATGGAGCAGTCTGGCAGCTCGTCGGGCTCATAACCCGAAGGTCACAGGTTCAAATCCTGTTCCCGCAACCAAGCAAAAATACGTTTTTAAATTAAATGAATTTGATGCTTGACCGAGTTAAAAACCTCTGTATAATGCGCGCTTCGCTTTAGACGAAACGTTAAGCGAAAGGCCTTAGAGGCCCTGTTCTTTAAAAATTAGGATGACTGATAAGTGTGGGTGTTTGTAGGTTGTGTGAA
>OFDC01000036.1_pt1 | contig 189451 bp, 199 predicted proteins | sample 1520941 | NCBI WGS metagenome assembly OFDC01 (sample SAMEA94258168, study PRJEB24077) | hot springs metagenome | biome: Aquatic biome; feature: Water | place: India | collected 2012-12-06 | depth 5 m
GATTGTGGCTTCGGCCTCTGCGCTTAACTTGCTTCGCAAGTTAGCCTACGCCGCAATCTTGTGTTGCTTCTTGTGCCGATTGTGGCTTCGGCCTCTGCGCTTAACTTGCTTCGCAAGTTAGCCTACGCCGCAATCTTGTGTTGCTTCTTGTGCCGATTGTGGCTTCGGCCTCTGCGCTTAACTTGCTTTGCAAGTCAGCCTACGCCGCAATCTTGTGTTGCTAAAGCAACACAAGATTGTCCCTGTGAATCAATTCTTTTTCTTCTACGTAACCCAGCGTCTGCTCAATCTCACTACTTGGTTTACGCTTGATCCGGCGTACCTCGTTGGCATTGTAATTGATAATGCCACGCGCCCACTCTTTACCCTGCGCATCGATGCACGCCACCACGTCACCACGCTCAAACTGACCCAGTACGTCAACCACGCCGATTGGCAGCAAACTCTTGCCATCCTTGGTGAGTACATTGACCGCACCATCATCAAGCACCAATTTGCCACCCACACGCAAATGATCTGCCAGCCATTGTTTTTTGGCCAGCGTTTTCATTTTGCCCGCTTTTAAGTGCGTCCCAATGGCTTCGCCCTGACTCAGCCGAGCAAGTACATTGGGTTCACGACCAGAAGCTATCACCGTATGCGCACCACTATTCGCAGCACGCTTGGCAGCCAGAATCTTGGTCAGCATACCGCCAGTACCAACAGCACTACCAGCACCACCAGCCATCGCTTCTAGCTCAGGATTACCGGCAGTTTCAAAATTAACAAATACGGCATCAGGATTTTTACGAGGATCCGCGGAATACAAGCCTTGTTGATCGGTCAAAATAATCAGCGCGTCCGCCTCAATCAGGTTTGCAACCAGCGCCCCCAGGGTGTCGTTGTCACCAAAGCGAATTTCTTCAGTGACTACAGTATCGTTTTCATTAATGATTGGGATGACCTTCAGGTCAAGCAAAGTACGTAATGTTGTGCGTGCATTGAGGTAGCGCTTGCGATCAGCCAAATCCTCGTGTGTCAGCAGTAATTGGGCCGTGTGCAAGCCATGCTGGGCAAAACATTGCTCATACATTTGCACCAGCCCCATTTGACCAACAGCCGCCGCCGCTTGTAGCTCATTGATCTCGACAGGGCGTTTTTTCCAGCCCAAGCGCTGCATGCCTTCAGCCACCGCGCCACTGGAGACAAGCACGATTTGCCGCCCCTGTTTAACCAGGGCACTGATTTGCTCAGCCCAGGCAGCAATGGCAGTTTTATCCAGTCCCTGACCATCATTGGTCACCAGACTGGAGCCGACTTTGACAATCAGGGTTTTGCTGCCTTGAATTAAAGAAACACTCATACCTACCAAGAAATTCTTAAAATGAATGCGTTTTTATAATGATTATTCAGTGACACCAGATGACTGCTCTGCCTCGGCCTCACGCTGGACACGCGCCTGATCAATATGATCCATAATGGCATAAGTCAGTGCCTGGCAACCTACACCACTAATAGCCGAAATAGGAAACACAGGACCGTCCCAGCCATAAGCCTTCACAAAGTCGGCGACTTTTTTCGCACTGTCTTCCAGCATATCAATTTTGTTGAGGACCAGCCAGCGTGGCTTGTCGTAAAGCTCCTGGTCGTATTTTTTCAGCTCATTGACAATTGCTTTGGCTTCCTGCACTGGATCAACACTCTCATCAAATGGGGCAAGATCAACTAAATGCAGCAACAAAGAGGTACGTTGCAAGTGGCGTAAAAACTGATGGCCCAAGCCGGCGCCTTCTGCGGCACCTTCAATCAGGCCAGGCACATCGGCAATGACAAAGCTACGGTTGCTATCGACACGCACCACACCCAGGTTAGGGTGCAAGGTCGTAAATGGATAATCGGCGACCTTAGGTTTCGCCGCAGACACTGAGCGGATAAAGGTCGATTTACCAGCATTCGGCATGCCCAGCAAACCAACATCGGCCAGCACTTTCAATTCAAGGTAGAGCTCGAAGGATTCACCAGGGTCACCCTTGGTGCACTGCCGTGGGGAGCGGTTAGTACTGGTTTTAAAATGGATATTACCCAGGCCGCCATTGCCGCCTTTGGCAATCAGTACTTTTTGGCCATCAGCGTTTAAATCCACCATCATTTGACCTGTCGCTTTATCGCTGATCGTGGTGCCAACGGGGACTCGAAGAATCATGTCATCGCCGCCTTTGCCGTAGCAGTCAGACCCGCTGCCGTTTTCGCCGCGCTGGGCTTTAAAGGTGCGCGTATAACGGTAATCCACCAGCGTATTAATATTACGGTCAGCCACCACAAAGATAGACCCGCCACGACCACCATCTCCACCATTAGGGCCGCCCATGGGCTCGTACTTTTCACGGCGGAACGTCGCCACACCGTTACCACCGTCACCGGCGTAGACTTTGATGGTCGCTTCGTCAATAAACTTCATGATTCAATTTGCCTTTTAAGCGCATTACTGCGTAACCTGGCGCGCAAAAACCTGTCTTGTTGATTGCAAGTTTTTGGCTACCGTGCGCCTTGCACTGCATCTTAAAGTTCCAATTGTGCACGGACAAATCCAAGGCACAACCATACAAGGCTACAATCTGATAACTATAAAGTAAAAAGCCCCGTCAAGCGACAGGGCTTTTTTCATAAAAGTGCGATTAGACCGCTTCGATGCTCACGGTATGACGCTTTAATGCGCCTTTAACAGCAAATTTCACTTTGCCATCTACCAATGCATACAGGGTGTGATCTTTACCCATGCCAACGTTTTCGCCAGCGTGCATTTTAGTCCCGCGTTGGCGAACAATGATGCTGCCAGCGTTAACTACTGTTTCACCGAAAGCTTTAACGCCTAGGCGTTTGGCTTGTGAGTCGCGACCGTTACGTGAACTACCGCCTGCTTTTTTGTGTGCCATGATTGATTCCTTATTCTAGCAATCTGCTCTACTCAAGCAGAACGTGCTTATTTTGCTGAAATAGTGTCGATTTGAATTTCTGTGTAGCTCTGACGATGACCTTGAGTCTTGCGGTAGTGCTTACGACGACGCATTTTGAAAATCATCACTTTGTCGCCACGGCCATGTGATACCACTGTGGCATTCACTTTTGCACCAGCTACCAAAGGTGCACCGATCGTAGTTGTTTCGCCGTCAGCAATCAACAATACTTTGTCGATCACGACTGTGGAGCCCACGTCGCCAGTCAATTTCTCAACTTTTACTTTGTCACCAGCGGCTACTTTGTACTGTTTGCCACCTGTTTTAATCACTGCGTACATAATAATGCCTTAAACATCGCCTTTTAAAGAACCCGCAATTATACGCAATTTATTCGAGAATGCAAATATATTTGCGCATGTTTTTACCTGGCCCAGAGGCGCTCATTAGTCACACAAGTGCTTATATTACCTTTTGTCGCCACGAACGGATATTGCCATTAGTGTAATAGGCATAGATAGCAACCACGGTCTCCAGCAATGGCTGGCAACCGTGCAAATTTTCACCCTCACCATCTTGAAATGCGGCTAATTTATACACGGGCTGCATTTCAAGATTATTCAATGAACTCAACGGCTGGAAGGTCGCTTTTGCGATAGGCCTGCCAGCATGTGTGACTTGCACATTAAACATATCCACCACCAGTTCCAGGTGCTGCCCATCAGTCAGTGATACCTGGTAATGTTTTTTATTCCACTGCATCACGCTCAGCACCGCGTTTTCAGTGACTGCTTTTGAAGCCATCTGCAACTCCCTAATTTAGTTAAGGGCAGCTTAATGGATGAGCGATTTGCATAACAGCTGCAGTTTGCATTAAATTAACCATATCAGATACTCACGCCAGAATGGACGATCACTTGAAGAAATACGAAGTTATTGCTGAAGAAATCGCCAGCGCCATTCAACAAGGCCTACTTAAGCGTGGTGACAAACTGCCTTCTATCCGCCAGATACAGGCCAGCAAACAGGTCAATGCATCCACTGTCTTCCAAGCCTATTATTTATTAGAGGCGCGTGGCCTGATTGTGACGCGGCCACGCTCTGGCTATTACGTGGCCGGACCTTTGCGAAACGAGCGTTTGTTACCACATACCGCAGAAGATGACGGCATCCCCACCACCCTGCAAGTGAGTGACCTGGTGTTTAACTTACTTGAACGCATCAAGGATCCGCAGCATGTTCCTTTTGGCTCGGCCTTTCCCAGCCCGTACTTGTTTCCACTGCCCAAACTGGCGGATCACATGGCTAGCGCAGTGCGGCATATGCAGCCGCAGGATACGGTCAGTGATATCGGCCAGGGGGATCTCGAACTCAGGCGACAAATTGCCTTGCGTTACCAACTGGATGGCAAGCAAACCGATCTGGATGAGATTGTGATTACCAATGGCGCCCTGGAAGCGCTTAACCTTTGTCTGGCGGCAGTGACCCAGCCTGGCGATAGCGTGATTATTGAATGCCCCAGTTTTTATGCCGCCTTGCAGGCGATTGAGCGCTTGGGGCTAAAAGCAATAGAAGTCCCCAGCCACCCAGAGCTCGGTATAGATCTGGCAGCGCTTGAGCGCGCGATTATTCAGCACAGACCTAAAGCCTGCTGGCTCATGACCAACTTCCAGAACCCAACCGGCAGCCTGATGCCAGAAGACAAAAAGCGGGCACTGGTTGCACTCATCACGCGTTACCAGCTCCCCTTGATAGAAGATGATGTCTACCGGGAATTGTATTTTGGCAAGCAGCGCCCTCTGCCAGCCAAGACTTGGGACAGTGACGGTTGGGTCATGCATTGCAGCTCCTTTTCGAAAACACTGGCGCCTGGCTACCGTGTCGGCTGGGTCTCTGCCGGGCGCTTTAGCGAAAAAATTACCCGCCTCAAAATCTCCACCACGCTCGCCACCTCTATTCCAGCACAACAGGCTCTGGCCAGTTACCTGGTCAAAGGCGGCTACGACAAGCAATTACGCCAGCTTAGACACCAGCTCATGTTGCAACAATTGCAATTTTCGCAAGCCGTCCACCAGCACTTGCCAGCAGAAGTACGCTTTACCCTGCCGCAAGGAGGTTATTTCTTATGGCTGCAATTACCAGAGCAAAAAGACGGCCTGAAACTATTCCAGCAGGCCATCGCCCACAATATCAGCCTGGCACCAGGCCATATGTTCTCTTCACAACAGCAATATGCATGCTACATCCGGCTCAATTACGGCCACCCTTTCACTGCAGCCAATCAACACGCGATTGAGACGCTAGGTCAATTCATTCGCCGTGACTGAACAGTCCATACGACAATGCACATCTGATATGGTTTTTTAATTAAAAACTGAATCTGTTTTAAACGCACTCCTTCTTCTAAACTGCTCGCAATCTGATTGATTCGAGCGTCTTATGTCATCCACACGCAGCAAACCAGTGATTCCGATTGTGGCCGCCCCCATGGCCGAGCAAACCATTTCGCTTTACCAGAAAACGCGCAAGGTATATCCGCGTTCTGTCAGTGGCTACTTCAAGAACTGGCGCTGGCTGATGATCTGGCTGACTCAATTGGTGTTTTATGGCATGCCATGGTTGCAATACGGTGGTCGCCAGGCATTTTTGCTGGATATTGATACGCATCGCTTTTACCTGTTCGGGCTGGTGATCTTTCCGCAGGATCTGTTTTACCTGGCCATGCTGCTCATCATTTGTGCGATCGGATTATTTTTGTTTACGGCGGTTGCAGGCCGACTGTGGTGCGGCTTCTCTTGCCCACAATCTGTGTATACCGAAATTTTCTTGTGGATGGAACGCAGCATAGAGGGCGACCGCATGGCAAGACAGAAACTGGATGCCCAGCCCTGGGGGCCCCGCAAAGCCGGCATCAAACTGAGCAAACATGGTGTATGGCTGGCCTTCTCGCTGGTGACAGGATTCACCTTTGTCGGCTACTTCACACCCATACGCGAATTATTGGGTGATATCCAGCAATGGCAACTAGGTGGCTGGTCGTGCTTCTGGTTAGGCTTTTACAGCCTGGCGACGTATGGCAATGCCGGTTTTTTACGCGAGCAGGTCTGCAAGCACATGTGTCCTTACGCACGTTTCCAGAGTGCAATGTTTGATAATCACACATTAATTGTGGCTTATGACAGTGCGCGGGGCGAACCCCGCGGTGGCCGCAGCAAAAATCAAGACTACCAGGCACAAGGCTTGGGATCATGCATAGATTGCAATATCTGCGTGCAGGTATGCCCGGTCGGCATTGATATTCGCAACGGCCTGCAATACGAATGCATCAGCTGCGGATTGTGTATTGATGCCTGCAATGACGTCATGGACAAAATGCAATATCCGCGCGACCTGATCCGCTTCTCTGCCGCAGGCCAGAGTGGAAAACACAAATTGCGCCAGCACCTGCTGCGCCCACGCGTCTTGATTTACAGCGTACTATTTGCGCTCATGCTGGCGTGGCTGGGTTACGGCCTATTACACAAGCCCGACTTTAAGGTGGATGTGATACGTGACCGCAATATCATGTACCGGGAAACCAGCCATGGCGTCGAGAACCTGTATCAGCTACACCTGACCAATGCCACCGAGCAGGGTCAACGCTACCGGGTACAGGCCAGCGGACTTAGCGGCCTACGTATAGAAAGTGAGCAAACACTGACTGCCGGCCCGACCGAGGAAGTATTGCTGCCGTTAAGTTTGTCACTGCCCTCTAGCGAGCAACGTGGTAGCCAGCGCATCAAAATCGAAGTGATGCAAATCTCTAGCGGTGAAACAGTCTCAACGGACAGTACATTCTATCTGCCCTGATTTAACAACTACCCCTTGTCCCGCGTGCTCTGGCAGGTTGCAGTTTAGGTTGACCAACCTTCATTCAACCTGCGAGATCGAGCACGCGGGTCTTTTTTTGCGCCAGCATTTTCAATAATAACTTGTAGGTATCCAGATCAAACTTGAGCGCTGTTTTTTGCGCCCTTAGTTCCTGCAAACTGTCATCATCCACCGCCACACCCAGATACACCCAATGTTCAAAGACATGAATCTGGCGCAAATCATTTTCGAGGTTATATTCCTCAATCCCTATCTTGCCAGGATATGGCCAGATTTTGAGTTTATGCGCAATCAATGCCTGCTGTACGCGTAAAGCATGCATTTCAGCCGATTCCTGACCACAACACACGCCTTTGCAACGTTTTAACTGATAGGCAAAACACGGGCCATTGCGTCCTGGCTCCAACCCCAGCGCTTTGACACACAAATGACTCATTTCGGCAATCTTGCGCAGGGTTTCCACCGCCTGGCGCTTGCTTTTAAAGGTGCCAAACAGTTGAGTCAACCGGCTGGGGTCAATTTCGTCTTCATGCACAAGCGTGAGTAAGGGCTGCGGCGTATCGCCTGACGCCAAGCGCCAGCTGCATAATTGGCGCTCACGCCGCAACTGCCGGTTATAGATGGGCAGACGCTCCTTGACCAACCGCGACTCCAGCAGCAAAGCGCTGAATTCGCCTGCGGTCGGGATCCACTCAAAACGCTTCATTTCCTGGGTCATACGCATTTCTTTGCTGGAAGCATGATCGCTACTAAAGTGCGACAGCACACGAGCCCTCAGATTAATGCTTTTACCGATATACAGCGGTAAATCGTTCTCACCGTAGAACAGATAGACCCCGGGCGCCTCCGGCAGCTCACCCACCAGGCTGGCGTCGATATGAGGTGGCAACGTAGGCGCGGACATTAGCTTGAGCGCGGCTGCACGTACTAGCTCTTCGCCCAGGTCACGCCTGGCGTCATTGAGCATGATGAGAATCGCCTCCACATCGCCCATGGCACGGTGGCGTGCCAAGCCTGTGATCCGGTGGCGCTCAACAATCGCATCAATACCGTGGCTGTAATACTGCGGATATAACAGGCGTGACAATTTGACTGTGCATAGGACTTTGGTGCGAAAATTGAAGCCTATCCGCTTGAATTCAGACTTAAGGAAACCATGATCAAAGCGCACATTATGCGCGGCCAGCACAGAGCCCTCCAGTAAAGCCAGCAACTTGTCCGCCACTTCGGCAAACGTCGGGGCATCGGCCACCATGGCATCATTAATCCCGGTCAGTGACTGGATAAAAGGCGGGATAGGTTGCTGCGGATTGATCAGTGTTTGCCAGCGCAGAGTTTCCACACCATCGTCAAACCTTACCAAAGCAATCTCTGTAATACGGTCTCTTAAAGGGGTTGCCCCGGTGGTTTCGAGGTCAAGAAAAGTCACGGAAGGCAACATTACGCGGAAAGGCTTTCTACGGCACACAATTAGGCTGGGATAGACGTGATTTTATCGTACTTTAATCATTTCATGACGTTCAAAGAAATAGCGCCAAAACCCTACTTCAGCGAGAAGATTTGCTATTAACCAGCAAATTCTTATGTGTGATATTTCATATCTTATACAAAACCAGTGTTTCTCCTACAAAACACCTATAGACACCCTCCTCAATTGATGCTGTAATTATCAATTACATATTAATGACAATATAATTTTAACTTCATGCCTAACTTATATCTGGAAAACCAGTTGTGCTTTTCGCTTTACTCGGCCACCCATGCATTACTGCGTTCTTACAAGCCTGATCTGGACAAACTAAACCTGACCTATCCGCAATATTTGGTATTGGTCGCACTCTGGCAATACAAGCAGCTTTCGATTAAAGATATTGCCGAAAAGTTAATGCTGGAACCTGCCACCATTACCCCGGTCGTCAAACGTCTGGAAGCAAAAAAACTGACCAAGCGTACACGACAGAAGGATGATGAGCGCGTGGTGATTGTCAGCCTGACCGAAGAAGGACAAGCCTTGCGTAGCAAGCTTTCTGATGTGCAAAAGCGCGTTGCTTGCGATACAGGGCTGAACAGTGCCGCCTTTGATAACCTGAACAAAACGCTGAATGAGCTGACCAAAAGCGTGACAGCAAAAATTCCAAGCTATTAAGTCACCAAGGAACTTGAAACAGCGGTCATCCTTGCAAGCAAATCCTATCAACGCAATTAGCCATCTGTTGCACCCCTATTGGGATTCGCACCATAAACTGCAAGTTAGACTTTATAAAGTGCCACTCCAGACCCCATAGGTTGTAGTAATAAAAAGCGGATTTATCATAAGTCCGCTTTTTTAATGATCCGAAATAAGGATGGGGTCTACATGTCTGCTTTTGAATTGCTAGATGAATAGTCTACAATCAGTGAAACTGTAAGGCGCGGTCCCTATTAATAATCTAATAAGGGGGGATCTGTGCGAAAAGCCGGGCAGGCCGGTGAATTCAAATTTTGGGCCGTATACATGTCGTTTCCAGCTTTCCTAGATGCTTTCTGGCCAAATCTCGCTGCTACGCTTATTGGCATAGTAATAGGTGTTCCAGTAGCTCTATTGCTTAATGAGCGCGTTTTGCATCGCCAAAGAAAACTCCAGGCTTCTGATGCACTTCGTCAAGTTCATAGCGCAATAGACATTCTTGCTGATGCTTGCCGATACAACATCAAGCTCCTTGAAAGTATGGCAAAAGAAGCAGAAATAGGCAGGGTGATGCACAAACCCGACCTCAGAACCACAACTTGGGATGCTGTAGGATCAATCTTGTCTACCGGGATCTCAGACCCCGTGCTTCTTCAGCTCCTTTCGCATCACTGGCTACGATTGCAGAGAATTCAGGCACTTAGTGATGAGATATTTGCCAGAGAGGTCTCAAGGTCTATACCTGCTTTAAACGACGAAGCACTAACGCTTGAGTTCTGGAAAAACCTCTACTTCAATGCCCGCGACTTATCTGCGCACGCTACGGAGGCAATCGCTATGCTGGAGAGAACGAAAGCTCAATTGATGAAGACAGCCTAATCTTTCCATCAAGCTGGCCTGGGAACGGTTGCGGATTTCGATTCTAAACCTGTACTAATGACTCTGAAACGATTGGTTCCAAATCCCAATCATAATGCGTCAGCTCCAAAATCTTTTATTGAGAAGACATTCCTCAGACTATTGTAAAAGCTAGATAGAGGTTTAGATCCCTTCGATGTGGGAGTCATCAGAATTGGGTCAGCCACACTTCAAGTTTTTTTAAACTTCCCAATTTTTCTCTAAGTTTTTTTGATATATCGCCAGCAGTAATAACAACGATAGGATGTCCATCATCAATTAGTTCCTGATAAGCCTGCATATCGAGATAAGATGTCGTAACTAAAATGCCGAATTGACGATGCTTAAGACGTGAAATTAATCGCGATGTGGATTTAATTGAGACACCACTGTTTAGTGCGTAGCATTTAGCTTCAAGAGCAAACTCAACATCAATAGCACCTGCGCCTAGTCCTATGCGGTAAGTGCCTGTAGCATCTCTACCACCATCCCTCCAAGGACGCGTCAGTTCATAATGATTAATGTTTGGCATGAAGAACTTTGTGAGTTCCATTGCACATTTCTCAAATGCATATGGGTTGTCTTTAAAGTGCTTATGGATTACGGCTATATAAGCTTTGGCTTCCTCATCATTATCATTAGGAAGTTGTTGCTTTTTCGATCTTACATTTGTAGACGGAGCCGATTTTAAGGGAGTGTATTTCCGACTATTTACCCAGCTAACCCATTCTTTTGGAGCATATGGGGAATGGATAGCATTCCCGTTTTGAATATCTTCAATCCAAGCTCTGGAAACTAGTGGAATATCAAGTATTGTTAAAGTAGCTTTATAGTTTTGAAAACGAACTCCGCTTTCTGTAGTTCGCCATACAGCAGTGAGGTCTTCATCTACACTCATTCCTTGAGCACCCGGCACTGCTAACCCAAGAAATTGAACATCTCTATATGTACCGGTGCTACCGAAAATTAAAATAGGAGGAAAATGAATACTTTTCTGAGCACTATGCGCTTCATCATACAAGTTTCTTAGCATAAGGTTGCCCTGACGAGGCGTTGCATGGAGATCACCTGGTACTCGTTTATCTCCATAGTAAACAAACAATCCATTTTCTCGATCTAATGAATCAGGCCAATCAGCATCATTGAAACTCGTTTTGAGAACAAGCAGTTTTAACGTGCTAATTTCTGGACGTTTACCAAGATGGCGAAATCCCGCACCATTATCAACTCCAAGTAATTTAGGAAGTGGGTCATCAGATGCATTGCCATTGCGCGACCCCCCATACACTTCATCAACGCTAATATCTACTGTGTGAAGGTTCTCAGATATCATCTTAGGAGATCAATCAATTATTCTGATTGAGTTCGATCCATTGAAATATTGCTGTCATTACATCCGAGCAAACACCGTTGCCGCACAATTTAACCTTCTCTCTGCGGCTACCGAATGGTAACTGATGCTCATTGCCCCCACCCATTGCCCTCAAGAGTTCGTCTGGTTGAAGCATTCGTAAATAAGGCTCATTGTCACGCCAAGTAACCAAACCGAATCTATCAATAGTTGTGACTGTTCTAAGTGGCGCTTCTAAAGTTTGCCAACCACCCGCATAATCAGAGCCATAATAAACAATAATAAATGGAACGCCTTCACCGAGGGCCTTTATTGCTCTATCAGCTCTTTCTAATGTAGCCTTTGCCCTATTGGGCGTACGTAACTTCTTTGAGGGATAGTTTGCCTGCCAGTTAATAATACTATTGGCAGTCATGTTTCGCATATTGGTCAAATTAACCAAATCATCACGAGTTACTTTTGTTCCTTCATTGTCGCAAACCAAAAACATGCGCTTTCTTGCTTGCGCCGAACCAAAATCAGCTGAGTTTAGTAGTAGATCGCTTACCGTATATCCAAAGTCTTCAATCGTTTCCACTAATTCGTTGTGCCGATTCCATTTTTTCATACGATTTACATTTTCAACAATGACCCATCTCGGCTTCATTGCTTCAATCCATGGAACAATTCCTATCGCAGTTTCACGACTACGCTCTGTACCGGGTTTTGCACCCCGGGCGATTGAATGAGATGTGCACTCTGGAGATGTTAATAAAACATCCGGCTGGTATTCTTGGCCTAACTCTTGGATATTTACGTTTTCTATATATGCAGTAAGGACATTTGCCTCAGGAAAGTTAGCTTTATAAGTATCTGTTGCCAACCCCCAGGCGTCCAGGCCCAATAAAGGGATGCCACCACCTCTCACGGCCCCCCTGGCGCCAAAGCCTCCCCCACAGAACAAATCGACAAATGTTGCCATTTACACTCCCACAAATTATTGCTCACGCCAATCTTGTAAATCTGATGAGCTACTGGTCTGCAAGAGTACCAGGTTTAAAAAACCAATACCAGGTGCTAATTCAAGATCAAATGAAAATGATTAAATTAATGGCAATTTAGTTGTTAATTATGAAAGCGCATTACTCCTGGGCGCCGTGCATGATTAGTGTAATGGTGAGTTAATTCATTAATAAAGTCTTTTCGAAGTCGCAGCACAGGCCTCCCGCCAACCTTTTTGGATGGAGCTAGAGCCATGAAGCAACGACAGGAAATTAGTAAATGAAAGATATCTCCATTCAGGTGTAAAGGACCCGAGTCCAATATACTTGCATTGCGGTACTGGTTTTTATCATTTATACAATTATCGGCAAATAAAGATTGGGGAACCATTAAAGCAAGCAGATAGCGATGCGTAGAAACTTTTCCTTGTACATGATCACATTCTGGACCTGCTTCTACAACATGCAACTTTAATCGGCGCAGTTGCTCATCTACCATCTTAGCCCATATAAACTCTTTTTCTTTCAGAGCTCGATCTTCCAGGCCAAAAGCAGTTATAAATGCACCGGAATTGATATACTCTCCAGACAATTCCGTAACAATCCCTCGATCATGCATTTCATATTGATTATTCGAACGAAGTTCTTCGATTAAATAGCTGGAGTTTAGCCGTTCACAATTTATTGTTTTTGGCCGTTTTGCACCCTTTGTAGCGGGAATAAATGCGTTAATTTCAGTGTAATTAATCTCATCCGATTCAGTTTGATGTCCAATTTGAGTTAATTTATCTTCGAGTAACGGTAGTAGCGCAGAATCCAAAGCATTTTTTATATTTTGCCTAGCTTGGTTTGCGCCCAAAGCCTCACACGATAAATATGCTAGAAGGTTATTCCAATTCTTAACACGATTAGCATCAGTATCCGCTAACTTGAATAACTGATTCGTTGTATGGGCTGCTGCTTTTGATACTCGCTCATCCCATGAAGAAACAACACCAAGCGTATGAAAATCTTTTATTTGTTCAATAATCAATCTTCTAAGCTCAACAGCATCAAATTCATCTGCTGCATGCCCAACACTGAAAACTCTATTTTTATCAACTTGGCCGAATGCTAATGGTAACGTCATTCCTGACTCAACGGCCCTTTCGTTGATTAATTGCGCCATCCTGGTAGCCTCAGCCGGAAATTGAGACCAAAATATAAGAGCATAAGGACCTTCATTAACTATTTTCTTTAGACAGCTAATGATATTGTTTGCGTGCAACACTTCGTTAGCAGCCCCCCCAGATACCATATGGATATCTGAAAAAACCAAACGTATTCCGACTAGCGGTTGCTGCGGTGGATTTTCCAACATCCCATCTTCAAATAGAAAAGGAACTGGGCAAAAGCCAGCTTTGCATAAGCCCCATACTATTTTCTGTAAATGATCTTCAACATCATCAATTGCAACTACACGAGTATAAGCTGGTAACATTTTTATTTATTTGTTATTCGTTTTTAAATGAAAATATAACTGCGGTCCCATCGTAAGCTTCAGGCAGGTCAATTAGCTCTCTTAAAGCATCGACACTGGTCACCTCCAATTTTCCTCCAATAGACTCCATTACTGTTTTGCAATAAAACACACCCAAGCCCATTCCTCCTGCACGAGTTGAAGTGAAAGGAAGACCTAGCTGATCGAGCGGCAGTTGAAATCCTGGGCCATTATCAGCAACTATTAGAATTGGCCCTTTATCTTCAATCCATGCGGATGTAATTAAAATTGCCCCAGGAGTATCTCGCTCATCTCTTTCTCGCCGGAACCTAGTCCAATATATTGCATTATCTATAACATTGCTTAAGGCACCTACGACTAGACCTCGAGGGATAGTTAAATTAAATGAGTCACTTTTGTTGTGATCAGTAAGCCAGTTAGAGAAAGCAATATTGTGCCTTTTGAATCGGTCAGCATGCATACCTGACGCTCGATCCACTAATTCAGCGACAGGAACCTTTCTAGGAGGATCTCTTTGTAGTAAGGGCTTGAATGTATCAAGTAATTTGCGTAAATGATCAACTTCTTGACGTACCTCTTCACCAGTCGCATTCTTATCAAGCTTTCTTTTTACTCGATCGATGGTATGTACAATTTCATGAAAAATCAACGCGAGATTCATGCCTGCAATGCCCGATGAAACCATTATTTCTCTGAAGGTATTCAATTCAGCTTGGATTGATCCCAAAATTGGTTTTACGTCGTCTTCAATATTGTGCTTGCGAGCTAATTTCTGCAGGTTAGCCATTGCTTCCTGGATTGCGGGAGTTTCATGCTCACCTTTTAGCGCAATATCTATAGCCTTTCGATCAACAGCATGCTCTCTTTGAAATTTATCAAAAATGCTGATAACGATTCTACGTAGTCTTAAGAAAGCTTCGTTTTCATCGAATCCCTCACGATTTGTTTTCTCTTTGAGTAAATAACTAGACTCCAGACTGAGAGATACTTGAGCTATAACACTTTGCGTACCTAATTTACCTGTAGGTCGGTTAATTCTTCTAGCATCCAAGCCTAACCAATCGTCATTTGGTTCGCCATAATTAAATACGCGGATTTTATCCCGATAAACTCTGACTCCAGTTTGATTGTCTAGCCATTTTTTTATTTGTTGAGGTGCACCAGAAGCATTAAGAATTTCATCACGCCGATGAAATGCGTAGATCTCACCAGAAATGGATCCGATACCTTTTAAATCATTTGGTTGTAAGAAGATTTTTTGCTGATCTATTTTTTTTAAATGACTCTGATTTTCGACCTCCAAGTCATCTTCATCAGTTTCAACCAAACTCAATTTCTCTTTAACTTTTTCTTCAGAAGAAACCCTAGCCTTTAAATTCTTAAATCTTGGTGGGTTAAAACTATATTTCCACGCAAGCAATCCATCCTTTTCATTTAAATCAAACTCAAACTTCCAAATAGCAGCATCTAGCATTTGTTGAAGAGTTGGTAAGTCTGCAATCTCATGCTCTCTGCCGGGTATTTTGAGCTCAACCTTGAACGAACTTACCTCATCAAAAGGATTGTTCAAAGAAGTTACCAGCCTGTACAAGTCTCTGATTTCCCGACGAGACCATTCTGCTCTATAAAGCTCAGTGATTTCAATTAACGTTCCTGAAGACCCAAACACCTTAGGAGGTGAGTTTGTATCGACATCGACTACAAGACCACCTTCCAAGTATTTACCACTATTAATGAGTTTGACCCAATCAATTGAGAACTCATATTCATTACTATTAAGTTCTTTAGTGAATATACGAACATGGTTGCCAAGTTTTTGTATGGCAAGACGCCCAACACCCTTTTCACCAAGCGGAAGGCGCCCACATTTAGCTCTAGAGACATCTCTATCTTTTCGCTTAGAGTCAGTACCAATTTCCAACCAAGAATTCTCAATGGTTTCTTCTGACATACCGAATCCATTGTCTAGCACCGTAATTTTGGGGGGAACTTCGTCTAACTGGAGGGTAACTTTAACTTCTGTGGCACAGGCATCATAAGCGTTCTTTACCAATTCGAATACTGCCAAACGATCATGGCCAATAAGCTCATCACCTAAAAGTTTTAATACATGCGACTGCACTCGGAATGGTATTGGCTTACTCATCTGATAGTAATATTTAATTTGATAGTCGATTGTAGTGCAACTGGTTTAGTGAACAAAGCAAATAGTAGTTTTTAGTATCTGTAGAAAGAGCTCTCTGGATAGATATACATGTCTCCAAACATAGTTACCCTAAAAAACTTGTTTCAATATCAATATTATTTTTCTCAATATATTCAATTAATCTACGATATGAGTTCAAAAGCCATGGTCTATTTCCCCAATTATTACCTTCATCATTTACGTGCGGATTAATAAAAGTACCAGCAGGTGAAATGAAGAACTCACTATCCTCAAGGCAGGATTTAGTATGCTCCCAATCCACTTCAAAAATGGCATGATAAGCTATCAAGAAATCGGAAATTAGACTATTCAACTCACCATATGCTTTGAAGCCACCAGATCTTTCGATAGCTAACGCACGAGATAACTCGAGCACCTCCTCGAGAAGTTCGCGGTCTGACCGCAGATCAACTACGCTTTCAGCAGAACTATCTTTACCTGCTTTAAGAATAGCGTTAACTTTATTCTCCAAGTCTGGCCAGAACTTATCAAAAACTGCATTTAACACAGTGTCATCTAAAGTATTTGTATTGTTAGCCTTATTAAGGGCCATTACTAATTTTCTAAAATCAGACCTCTCAAACAAAGTTGTTTGGAATTGAGTCAATGGACCGCTGATGTCAGAGTTTTCTAGCCCAATCAAGATCGGGCATACAAGAGACTGATCAACTTTTTTCGATATGGCTCCAGCCTCAAACATGAGCCATTGACTATTAATGTTTTCGCGAGTAACACAGAAAATACCCGCTTTAGAGTCATCTAATTCTTTTGCGATATCTGATGACCAGCGAGTCCCTTTTTCAATATCACTTGGCGTGAAATAAGGCTTTATAGTTTGCAACACTGTTGGCAGCCATTCGCGAACGGCCTCTGCTACTTTTCTACTGGTTTCTCCTGACCAGCTAATAAAGACTTTCATAATTTTCTTCTTTCTTGATTTGATGATGAGTATCAGATGATATTCGGATTAATAATATCAACATTCCTCAAAAACTAGCCTAACTTAATTTTAACCAGCCTAGTGATTCAATACTATGAAATAAATGTCCTTCAGTTATAGAGTGAACTAGTTCTTTAGGTAAAATAACTTGGCGAGCAAGTATTTCAAGTGCATCGTATTTCCCCAACACTCTTCCGAAATCAAGTCTTGTAATGCGCAACTGATGTATCGAATCTTGTGAGTACTGAAGAGCCTTGGTATCTGGGTCGTAAATTGCAAAGAATTTTTCCAATTTCGTGTCTGCAATTTTTTCAATTACTTTTCGTATTTCATCAACCGGTTCGGCTAACAAATATAAATACCAAACCAGCTCAATTGCGGACAATTGGCTCATACTTCTTAAAGACAGCCTTAGACAGCGATCAAACACAGGCGTAAACCCATATTTATCAACAAGTTCATCTAATACTCTAGAGTGAATATGATTAAACCTTACGAGGTGACTTTCTTTTAACAACTCTTCAACCTCGGTTTTTATAGAAGCAGGGGAGACCCTCTCAACCTGTAATAAGTCCCAGAGCTTTGTGCAATACAAATGCTTGGTGCCATTAAAAGCAATATCAACGGCATCTACAATTTGCTCCATGTTTCTCCATCTAGGATCCCGGCCAGCCGGTTTCTTTCCAGTTTTTCGGAGCCATTCAAATATTCTCGGTCTATGTGTAGTATCAATTTCACTTTCTGAGAGTTGGGATTGCTGAGTTACATTTCTCCCATACGCTGTCCAAGCAAACTCAGCATTTAATCGATAATCCGACCATCCGGATTGCCGCTTCACCTCCTGATACCACATTTCAACTCTGAGTTTTTCAGCCCAATGTCGCTGGGGTCTGCCACGTTTTCTTTCAGTCATGGTGTCACTTAATTCGATAATTACGGAGACTAGAATCTTTGTGGGTGTGAAGTCAAGATTACTCAACTGAAATTAATGAAGTTAAAGGTTAATGATGACTGACGCCTCTTATGATTTAGCAGCCAGCTTGATATCAAAATATGGCCCGACATTAGGGGGCTCTGAGCTGTATGCTTCCTTAGGATTCAAGACGTACGCTTCTTTTCATCGTAGCCGTTTACGAGGTGAGTTGGGGGTTAATGTATTCAAACTGTCAGGTAGGCGAGGATGGTTTGCATTAACCAATGATGTAGCCAATTGGTTGAATGAACAAGCAAAGAAATCTGATATGTTTTAAGCGAGAGGAGAAAACGAAACAAACGTATTTTTAAATTGAATGAGATTTAAGCGGCTTCAATCGAAGCCAATCAACAATGTGAGCTCAACTCTTGGAAATTAGTTTAGATGAAAAGCAAAAGAGCCAGCGGACGGCAATCCGGTGGCTCTTCCTATGTGCTGTTCAATTTTGACGGTGAACGGCTAAGACAATAACTTACCATCTTGGTTTTGTCAAGATGACTAAGTGTTGTATTGCTTGCAAACACTGCTTATAGCATCAATGCTATAAGCACAGTGGTCTCGCTTTACCTATGAGATGGCTCCTTAATTGGAGTGATTTAAATGGTTCAAGCTTTTGTCGTGTCTAGCAAACGTAGAGATTTTAGTTTATTTGATATAGCAAATTGTAGTGAAGAAGAAGCATTTTGGTATTTTGTAAATCAACGATGGCCAGACCTAAAGACTCAGGTTTGCCCGGAATGTGGGGCTGTTGATGAGCATTATTTCCGCAAAACAAGAAAGCAATGGCGTTGTCGTCATTGCAGTCGTGACTTCACCGTCACATATGGCACCCCCTTTGCTGATAGAAAGCTAAGTTATAAAAAAATACTGATGGGTATATTTTTGTATACGTCCTCCGCAAAGGGTATTTCTTGTGTTGATTTGTCCGCAAAAATCGGAGTTAACGTTAAAACTGCACGAATGCTAGTTGGAAAGTTAAGAGAGTCGTTATTGAGGCAACGCGATACATCCACCTTGTCAGGTCTCGTTCACGTTGATGGTGGGCACTTTGGAGGTAAACCAAGGAAATCAAATCAACGTCGCAAACCAGATGCCGAAGCGATAGCGGAAAAAGTAGAACGCCAATTTGGCAAAAAGAAAAAACCTGCTCCCCAATATGGCTATGCTGGATCAAGAAAAAACTTAGAGAGAAGAAAAAACCGCAGGATTGTAATGGTCATACGCGAAATATTTCCCGAGCACGGGCGAGGAGCCAGAAGAACTATCGTTTCTATTGCCATGGCAGAAGATAGTGCCAGTGCAGAGGTGCTTATGAAGCGCTACGTAGATCACGACACCTTGATAATGTCTGATGAGAATGCCGCATATTCTCGCCTCTCCCAATGGTACGAACATAAAACGGTAGAGCACTCAAAGGAGTTTTCTACAGTTGATGGTGTGAACGAGAACCAAGCTGAGTCTTACTTTAGTCGACTAAGGAGGTGTGAGTATGGTGTGGTACATCGAATCACACCGAAATATCTAATGGACCTAGCTAATGAAATTGCATGGCGTGAGGATACACGGAGATTTACCGAGAAAGAGCGTCTGAATGATCTTTTCATGAAAGTTTTCAATAATGGCCTCTCACGTTGGTGGCGTGGCTATCACCAAGGAAATCACAGAATGATGGAATTACTGATGGCGTAAGATAGCTACATAGCAATGTATCAACGGAGATGGGCTAGTTGTAATCAATCAGTCCATCTTCTACTATAAGGCAACTAAATTTTAAAGGTTGTTTATGACGATTAAAACTACGCCACCAGTCACCTTAGCTGAATTGAATGATTTAGCAATAAGCGCTTTTGGGTCCAAAGCGGAAGCAGATAAATGGCTACATGAATATCATCTTACTTTAAGAAATACTCCAATTGAGATCGCACAATCGCCATCTGGAGCTATTGAGGTTAAAAAAATATTAAGTGCAATTATGTATGGTGGGGCTGCGTAGGTTAAGTTTGAATCGCCACTAATCCTTGCTTTCAAGGCCTATATACTTAATAGCGAGATCTGGGAGTATTGAGACTACTTCTCCTATCGCTTTGACGTTTTTCTTGGGCGACCTATTGGCCCTGGACTCCAATTTGCTAGCACCCAGCGACCTTCGTAATTAGATTTTGTTTGATCAATCATTTTTATCCAACCCTTAGAGTGAAGTGCAGATATTCTTTTTCCAAGCCTGAAACGCAAGAACTTCTGCTCATCATCAGTAAGCCTTCGTCGACAATGTGTAATGACGAAAGCAAAGATCTCGGAAGTCGTTCGACATTCGCCACTTGCAGATTTTAAACAGTTCAGTATAAGACGAGTCATTTCTCCAAACTGGAGTAGTCGTGGTGATTTTTGGGTTTTTAATGGCGCAATTATTTCAGGATTGATTGGAATATCATGGAGTAGCAATGCGCCATCAATGATCTTCAGGTCTGATTTTAACTGTTGAAGATAAGTGGTTCTAGCTTCTACATTTGAAGCACTAACTGTCTCAGATTTTTTATTATCAATTAGTAATTGTCGATGCGACTTTCGATTTTCGCGCAGTTCATTTTCTACTCGAGATATTTCAGATAATAGCCTAGCGTGTCTATTAATAAGCCATTTCAAAGATGATGGAATTTTTACTGTCATGGAATGCAAGGTTAGCTTCCATGACAGTAAAAGTTAAGTGCAACAGATGGCTAATTGCGCCTATCAAACAAAAGAGGAGCTTATGCTCCTCTTTTGTTTTAGCAGTGCCTGCCATCTATTGATCGCAGATGCTGTAAGTGTTTCTCACAACAGATCCAAATCAATCAGGCATATTCAATTGCCGCATAAATGCCCTAAAAGAGCCTCTGGTCGCATGCAGAGCCTGCAACTTAGTCACGGACTCATCCAGGGCATCACTCAATAGCTCCAGTGCATCTTCATCCAGCCGCAAGCTCATGGCGCCAATTTCCAGCTCTATGGTGCGGTGTGTCTCGCAGTAATGCACACGAAATCCGGCCTGGCCAGACAAGAGAATCTTTTTACACATAGTTTCCTCATTCACAATCAATCCCTCGTTTTATTGTTATGCGCGCAGCTGGGTGGTGGCCTGCTCGTGTTCGTTGACCAGTAAGGTCCATTGCACGCACATGCGCCGAGAAACGCTGCAAATCAGTTCCGAATCGGCGTACTCTGGTGCCGTCAGGGTTTCGGCCAGGCGTAATGCCTGTTTGGCCAAGTCATAGGTTGGCTTTTTGATATAGAGCGTCGCGACATACAGCAATGACGCCATGACAGACTCGGCATCAGGCAGACTGGGATCGTAGCGTATGGGATGGATATTGATGGTATTCATGGCAGCCTTTCTTTTTAAACAATCATCTCAATTTCGGTTTGCATCACAATGCGCGCCGCGGCCTTGCGCAACATTTCATTGATCACAATAAAGTGATCGGCATCAAACTTGAGTGTGGTACCGCCAACCTCCAGTTCCACCATGTCCGAAGACTGATGGTAAAGCACCTTGCAGGCAGTCTTTCCAGCCAACATCGTTTTTCCAACCACTGTTTGACGTTTCATCATGACGCTCCTTTGCTAAACCTTCAGTAAATGATAATAATTATCATTTACAATGTCAAGCGGATTTACATTGCCAGTAATAGAAGAAAAGAAGCGATAGATAAAGCGGTTGAATTGAATCCTGAGGTCAGGGCACAGCAGGTGGAACATATGACAGCAAGAATGCCGTCGCATCGTCACTGTTCAGAGGTTTGCTGAGCAGGTAGCCCTGCATTTCGTCACAGCCCTGTGCCTGCAAGAATGCTTTCTGCTCGGGCGTTTCCACCCCTTCAGCGATGGTCTTGAGCCCCAGACTGCGCGCCAATTGAATAATCGCAATGACAATCGCCTTGTCTTCATCGTCAGTACTGATATCGCGGACAAAGGTCTGGTCCACCTTGAGCTTGTAGACTTTGAATTTTTTCAGGTAACTCAATGAAGAATACCCGGTCCCAAAATCGTCAATCGACAGGCGCACGCCCAGCTTGTTTAATGCATCCATCATGGCCACAGCCCCTTCCGGGTTTTCCAGTGCCACGCCTTCGGTAAGCTCCAGTTCCAGGCATTCTGGTGAAACGTTGTAACGCTCCAGGGTAGACTTCACCAGCGCAGGCAACTTAGGGTCGCGGAACTGGATACTGGATAAATTGACGGACACCGAGATACCTTGCAAGCCTGCCAGCCGCCAGGCATACATTTGTTGTGTTGCCTGCTCCAGCACCCAGCTGCCTATGGAAATAATAAGACCACTCGATTCTGCCAGCGGGATAAACTCAGCGGGTGAAATAAAACCGAGCTGGGGATGCTTCCAGCGCAGCAAGGCCTCCACACCTAGCAAATGGCCAGTATCCAGCGCCACTTGCGGCTGGTAGTACACTGCCAGTTGCCCCAGTGAAATCGCCTGGCGCAAGGCATTGACCAATTGCAAGTTACGCGCTGTCTGTACCTGCATATGATTGCTAAAAAAGCGGTAACTGTTGCGGCTCTCTTTTTTGGTGCGGTACATCGCCACATCGGCATTGCGTTGCAGGCTTTCCATATCCAGGCCGTCATCAGGATAAATCGCCACCCCGATGGATGCCGTAATGGTGAGTTCATACTGGTCTATGACAAACGGCTGTTCAACAGCTTTCAACAAGCGTTCTACCACTTCCCTGGCAATCACATGGTCTGCTTCTGCCAGCAAAAACACAAATTCATCTCCACCCAGGCGGCAAATGGTATCCTGCGGCCGCACCAGGCTTTCAAAACGCTTGGTCAAGGCAATAAGCAAGTTATCGCCATAGCGATGTCCCAGGCTGTCATTTACATCCTTGAAATGGTCAAGATCAAGGAACATCAACGCGAATTGGCCATCCTGGTCCCAGGCTTTTTCAATTTCAACCGTCACACGTTCATTGAGCAAATTTCGGTTTGGCAACCCAGTGAGGGTATCGTAATTTGCTAGTACGCGGATACGCTCTTCCGCCTCTTTGCGCTTGGTAATGTCACGGATAAACGCACTGTAGTAGTGTTCGTGACCACGCTCAATTTCAACAATGGTTAACTCGATAGGAAATTCGCTGCCATCCCTGCGCAAGGCCGTAATCTCGATCAGCTTGCCCAACAGGCGGGACTGCCCTGTTTGTTGCAAGCGGTGCATCCCCTGGTGATGCGCTTCGCGGTGCTCTGGCGGCACAATCAGGTCTTCAAGCCGGCGACCTAACACTTCGGCGCGCGTATAGCCGAAGATATGTGCCGCCGCCCGGTTCCATTCCACAATCAGGCCCTGCATATCAATATTCACAATCGCGTCCAGTGCATTTTCCAGCACTAGCCGTGCGCGTTGCTCACTGTCTTGTAAATGGCTCTGGATCAGGCTACGCTGTGCCTGCACCTCAAAGCGGTCCAGGGCAAAGTCAATATTGGCCGCCATGCCTTGCAGCAAGCGCTGGGTGTCGGGCTCAAACGCATGAGTTTCTCCAGCATAGAGTGCCAAACAGCCAATCACTTTGCCCTCAATATGCAAGGGTAAAAAAGCGGCAGATTTCCAGGCGAACTCCCTGGCTTTTTCATGCCATAGGGCAGTCATAGGATTGGTTTGAAAGTCATGCACCCAGTAGGGATGGTCGGAAATCAGGCTTAAACCGCAAGGCCCTTTACCACTGGGCTGGGCCGGGTCAGCAGAAATCTCGACTTCATCCAGGTAATGAATGCCTGAACCAAATGCGCTGAGGACGGTGATGCGCTTATGATCGGCACCCAGCTCGCCAATCCAGGCCATATTGGCATGGCCCAGGTTAACGATGATGCGACAAATTTGCTCAAAAAGGATATGTTTATCCTGGCTTTGCACAATCGCATGGTTACATTGGGACAATGCCAGGTAAAGCTGATTCAAATGCTGAGGATGCTGCCTGCCGGATGGGTCTAAGGCACTTAATTGCTGACTCTGGTCAAGCAATTGCTGCCAGCCGGCTTGCACACTTTCCTCTTGCGCCGGGGAAAATTTGACCGGGGAAAACTCTTCACTGGAAAAAGCATGTGCCAGTACCTGGTTCAATGTTTGGAGATCTGCAGCCTGCCTGGCCAAGAGCAGGCGGCGCTGGCGCCAGGCGAGGACAGTCACGAGGCACCATAAGCCGATTCCAATCGCGAGCAGCACGATAGCGGCGAAATGCACTGGCGCAAACAGATCTGAGTAGATGAGCAATAACAGGCAAATCAACAGCGCAAACAGCACCATCAGCCATAAATGTCTGATAAGCCTGTCCCGCCCTGCAGATGTGAATTGTTGTGCAGTCATGGATGTTTAGCCTAAGCCCCCGTCCACTACTGTAAGGGATGTGATTCAAATCAAATCCCAAAACACGCATGCAAATCCCCGGTAAATTGGCTAATTTAGCCTGGATGTGCAACACAGTTACCGTCTATGGCAAACCACGGCAAGCTTGCTTGCGCAACGAATAAAATGCTCTCAGCAATAACAACTGAACAGTATGACCAGGTGCCTAACACTCGGGTGCCCAGGACATTTGTCCGCACCCCAGTAACTTGGCCTGGTACATGGCCTTGTCTGCGGCAGACAAAACAGCCTCTATCGCATCGCCCTCATGACACAAAGTTAACCCTATCGAGGTCCCCAGCTGGCAAATGTGATCAAGAATCTGGAATTCCCGTTCAAATACCCTCAGGCATTTCTGGGCCACCATTTCTACTGATGCCTTGCTCTGCGTGGGCAAATCAGAGAGCACCACCACAAACTCATCCCCTCCCACACGGGCCAGTGTATCGCTCCCGCGAATCACACTACTCAACCGTTGGGCCACCTCCACCAGGGCTAAATCCCCCGCTTCATGCCCCAACTGGTCATTCACCGCCTTAAAGCCATCCAGGTCGAGGTACAGGATAGCCGTCCCATTCTTTTTGACCTTGGCCAACTCCATCGCCTGCTGCAAACGTAAAGACAACAATTTGCGGTTAGGCAATCCCGTCAATGCATCATGATGCGCGACATGATTGAGTTCCTCGTTCTGCAGAGAAATCTTGTGGTAAGCCTCTTTTAAAGAGCCAATCAAATCCTCGTTCTCAAAACTGATGCGTGCCGCCTGTCGTAAAGACTGATTAAAGCGGTAAGCCACGCCTATCATCAACAGGTAAAAAATCACGCTAAACACTGCCATGATAAAACTCGACAGGTTTTCGCTGAATGAAAACACCAGCACGGTTGGTAGCATGGCTGGCAAACTAAAAGCAAAAAAAGCAGGGATACAGGAAGCCATCGTCACCACCCCACCCATTACCATAGCTTGGATAGCCGTGATGACGATAATCACCGTCATGGGGGGTGCATCTTTTGCCAGGAAACCCAATGCTCCCCAGGCCAACCCCGAGAGCGCCAGGGTCAGGCAATATTGATAGGCCAGGGGATAACTGAAGCCATGTTTGGCCAGCATGTGTTTGCAGCGTTTGAGGCAATAGACGCGGAAGATAATCACGACATACACAACTGCGCACCAGAGCAGGAACCAACGACTGTTTTCTGAGCCCAGCTGTGACAGCGCAATCAGCAAACCACCAAATGCACTCCCCAGCAGAGGAATACGCGCCCCCGATAACAGTCGGTGAAATAGTGCTTCGTCAATCCGAGTTTGCAAACTCATGAGTCCAGACCTCTTCTTTTACATATAGCCTTAGCTACATTGTTTTAACTCATGCTAATACAAGCCTTTGAAAATAACCAGTTAGAACAAAAGGGTTTTCAATTCATTACAATCGAATAAAAATCATACTGTCAGCCGCGGACCAGGCTTACCTCAGCCTGGATTGATGACGGGCCAGGAATTGATCCAGCTGCGCAGCAAACGTATGGCGATCAGAAGACTGCATGGCAGCAGGCCCCTGTGTTTCGACGCCGCTGGCACGTAATGATTCCATAAAGTCGCGCATTGCCAGGCGCTCACGGATATTTTCAATCTAATAAAACTCACCGCGGGGATTCAAGGCATGACCAGCCTTGTCTATCACTTGCGCCGCCAGCGGAATATCCGCCGTGATCACAAGATCACCCGCCTCCAGCATGGCCACAATCGCGTTATCTGCCACATCAAAGCCTTTGGCCACTTGTATCGCCTTCAAGTACATTGAAGGCGGCACATACAACAGCTTGTTAGCGACGAAAATGGTGGTGATTTTGGCGCGATCGGCAGCACGGAATAGGATTTCCTTAATCACCACCGGGCACGCATCGGCATCCACCAAAATCTGCATCAGCGGGCTTTCGGTTTATGGCGGCTCTGACCTTGTGGCTGATGCTGAGAGGATGCGCCTGGCTTGGGCGCAAATAGCGCCCCTTGAGGACGATGCCCATTGGCAGGTGGATTACTGCCCTTCGTAGCCTTGTTCCCATGGGATTGCGCCGGAGGTGGGCTATTCACCTGCGGCTGACGCTGTTGCGATTGTGGGGCTTTTTGGCTGGCGGCATTGACCGCAGATCTCTGCGATACGCCCTGTTGCTGACGAGCATTATTTTTTCCACGTGGATTCTGCCCGCGCGGCTGCTGTCCACGCGGCGGACGGTCAGGCTCTTCACTATCCTTTTCCGGTGCCACAAACCCTTCTACCGGCACCCTGGGGATTTCCCGCTTGATCAAGCGCTCAATGTCTTTCAACAATTTGAGTTCCTCGCGATCCACGAGTGAAATCGCGGCGCCGCTGGCACCGGCACGTCCGGTACGTCCTATGCGGTGTACATAGTCTTCCGGCACATTGGGCAATTCAAAATTCACCACTTGCGGCAACTGGTCTATATCAAGTCCTCTAGCGGCAATATCGGTCGCGACCAAGGCTGGAATCTCACCAGCTTTGAATTGTGCCAGTGCAGCGGTACGCGCATTCTGGCTCTTGTTGCCGTGAATCGCCATCGCCGGGATGCCGTCTTTCACCAGCTTTTCTGCCAGGCGGTTAGCGCCATGCTTGGTACGGGTAAAAATCAATACCTGCGTCCACTGGTTCTGCTTGATCAAGTGGCTGACCATGGCGCGCTTATGCGCCTGCGGCACCATATGCACACTCTGCTCAATCAGCGCATTCGACGCATTCCGCCGCGCCACCTCCACCAGATCAGGTGTATTCAGCAGATTATCTGCCAGTTGCTTGATCTCGTCAGAGAAGGTCGCCGAGAACAACAGGTTTTGCCGTTTTTTGGGCAGCAAGGCCAGCACTTTTTTAATGTCGTGGATAAAACCCATATCCAGCATACGGTCGGCTTCATCCAGCACCAGGATTTCAATGCCAGATAAATCCAGCGCTTTTTGCTGCACCAGGTCGAGCAAGCGGCCCGGCGTCGCCACCAGGATGTCCAACGGTTTGCTCAAGCGATTGATTTGCGGATTAATGCTGACGCCGCCAAACACCACCATGCTTTTCAATGGCAAATATTTGCCATAGGTGGTCACTGACTCGCCAATTTGTGCCGCCAGCTCGCGGGTGGGCGACAAAATCAGGCAACGTGGCCTGCCTTTGGCCTGGTTGGTCAAAGGCGTTTCAGACAAGCGGTGCAAAATCGGCAAGGTAAAGCCAGCGGTTTTACCGGTACCAGTTTGCGCCCCGGCGAGCAAATCACCACCGCGTAACACATAAGGGATCGCCTGCGCCTGGATAGGCGTGGGTGAGGTATAGCCGGCATCGGCAATCGCGCGCTGCACAGGCGCGCATAAATTTAAATCAGCAAACGTGACGTTTGCAGGTGTGTTTTCTTGTGACAAGGTTGTTCAACTTATAGAAATTGCATGACATTTCATGCAATGAATTCATCGGGCGTTGGTCTGTTGCGTGAGCAACACCAATCTGGACTAACGGGCAAATAATGACGGGGAATTTCAGAACCGCTGCGCTGATTGGTAGTGCGCAGGGAAACGTTATTATAACCCAAGCTGTCCAGCGTGTCTGAATCTTAAACTACAGACTCGCAACGCTCTATTCGTCCCCTCACTCGTAGCACTATGCAAGCCCTGCAACTGGCGCTTGCGGGATTTTCTGACAGCACAATCAGCGTGGTTCGGATAATGTCATGCGACCATCACCTCTATCATTTATGTACTGAAAATCGGCTTAAGAGTGGGAAAAGAGAAGGCAAACAAGGAGGCATTGATGACCCGGGACATCCCTACGCAATCAGTCATCGTTTTGCAGTCTCCCAACGAGACCAAGCCTGTGGTTATCGTGGCCGCTGTTAGCTTGGATAAATCAACTCCACCCTATGGCAGTGGCATCATGGATGTTCCGACTGACACCCCTGAAAACTTTATTCCATTTGAAGAGCTTTAATGCCTGATGACCAAAACGCATAAAAAGAGGAGTCTGTAATGAAAAAAACTTATCGCTATGTATACGCCATTATCACTGGCCTGACCATTTTAAGCCTGGCCTCCTGCGACAAGCCACCGGAGAAAATTGCAGAGCAGTCCGCCGATCAACTGCATCAGGAGCAAACGCCCTTTGAGACTACAGCAAATGAGATCGCCAAAGAGTACGCCGATAATCCTGTTGCCGCGGACAACAAATTTAAGGACGCAACCTTCAACGTCAGTGGCATCATTGCGGATACCAGCAAGAATTTCATCAAGGAGCCCTTCGTCAGCCTGGAGGGTGGCACAGAGCCTGGCAAGGAGCCACAGTTTGCATTTCAGCAAAGTGAAAAAGACCAAGCCGCGGAACTGCAACCAGGCCAGAGTATCCGCCTGCAATGCATAGGGCAAGGGAACATTTCGGAGATCCCCATGGCTGGTGAATGCAAGATTCTGGAATAAAAACTGGGGCAATGCAGAGCCAGTCAACTGGCTTTTCTTTCAGCCTTAGGTTTGAGTGAACTTGTCATCCTCAAGCATCTCGCCCGGTCTGACTTGCGGCTCATTGCGCAAGTCCACAATTTTTCTGATTGGCTTGGGCGGGCTTCCTACCTCGCCATCAATCACTGCTTTTTGATGTGCATCTATATGATGATCTCGTGGCCGCTTATCCAATCGGTTAACAGTCTTACTGTTTATCGCCATATCGATCTCCTACGACTATCACTTACACCCTTAACTAAATAGTTGTCTACAACTCAATATTGGGACGGCCACTCAAATCGTTTCTAGAAATATCGCTAGGTTTCATTTTCTGTTCCACTTGAACATCCCCGATATTGGTATCTTGAATTCTGTTCGGACTGAACACCAGGGATTCACTCTGGTCAACAGGCTGTTCATTGGAGCCGAGGATTACGCCAGTAGTCATCGCATTTCACCTTTCACCGTTCCTTTGATCGTTCACCCTGATCATAGAGAGATAGACAGGTAAGGATTATCAGAATATGGCTGATTGCACTGTAAGACGATGACTCACTTCTAAAGTGAGCTCGCCTTGCCACTATTCATCGCTGCCCTTAACCAAGAAATTCCGACAGCGCTATAGGATTCTTCTGATAAACAACCCTGGTCAACCACGCTATCTTCAATATTCAGGAAATTTGACCGTGGCTTTTCAGTCCAACCAGATAAGGCACCCGATGTGCCGAGTTTAAATGGATGATCATTGCCGATATGAGGAGAAAATGATGGAAAACATGACCGAGAATAAATTGTTAGCAGAAACCGAGCAGGAAGTACTGCGATTAAAAGCGGAGATCGCGCACAAAGAGAGCGAACTGAACGACCTGCGGCTTGAGTTAGGCAGAGCCGTGATCAAGCTTGAAAATCATAAACATACGGAGGAAACCAATTAAGCGATTTGCCCACTGCGGCAAGTGGCCGGATGTTTCTTTTTTCGGCTAGGTAACGTACCTGAATTGTAGCCAGTCTTGTGTAACGCTGGCTGGGCAATCGTGCCCGATAGCTGCGCGCGCCTGCATGTAGGCGACTTCCTTTGGAGATGTAAAACCTCGAATTTGCTGTTAATTGCAGCTCCATATAGAGATACCTTCACTCTGCTTGTGTTAGCAAAGGAAAAGATAATGACGCCGAAACCCGTTGTATTGATTACAGGTGCGCAGGGACGCATCGGTAGCGCCATTACTAAGGCGCTTGAAGATACGTACACCGTGGTCGGTTTCGAGAAAAATTGTCAGGGTGAACACTGCATTAGCGTAGACCTGACTTCTGACGAGGCGCTCGCTAAAGGGTGTGAGGAATTTCGTGCCCGCTACGGCAACCAGATTGCCTCCGTCATTCATCTTGCCGCCTTTTATGATTTTTCCGGTGAACCACATCCGATGTATGAAGCAGTCAATGTCAAAGGCACGCACCGCCTTCTGCATGCATTACAGGTATTTGAAGTGGGACAATTTATTTACGCCAGCACTATGCTGGTCCACACACCCACCGCTCCCGGCCAGCCTATCAATGAAGATGCCGCGCTGGAACCGGCGTGGCCCTATCCGCAATCCAAGCTGGATGCTGAACAGGTGATCAAGAAAGAGCGTGGCCATATTCCCGCGCTCATCCTCCGCCTTGCAGGCGTTTACACGGATCTTTGCGACGTCCCCTCCCTGGCGAACCAGTGCCAGCGGATTTACGAGCGACAGATGCTCAGCAAAGTTTTTCCAGGCGACCCGAGTCACGGGCAGGCATTCATACATTTAGAGGATGTTGCCCGTGCCTTCCGTCGTGCGGTAGACAAACGCGCACAACTGCCCGAAGAAACCGAGCTCCTGATTGGCGAGCCGGTGACTGAGAGCTATGAAGCCTTACAAAACCTGATTGCACGGCTGATACATGGCGAACCCTGGGCCACACAGCAAATCCCAAAACCCATCGCCGCCACTGGTGCATGGCTGCAAGATAAAATCGAAGAGATTGTCCCGGACGCGATTGACCGCGGCATCGAGCCCTTCATCAAGCCCTTTATGGTGAATCTTGCCGACGATCATTACGAACTCGACATCTCACGGGCAAAACAGATGCTTGATTGGCAACCCCAGCATCGTTTGCGGCAGTCACTACCAGTGATGATAGGCAAATTAAAGGACGATCCGGCGAAGTGGTACAAACATAACAAGCTGCCGCTTCCCGTATGGATGGAGGAAACCCGCGACGAAACCTCTCCTGGCCCGGCGATCATTGCCGAATACAATACGCTGGATCGTAGAGAGCACCAACAGACGCTCTGGTGTCATTTTGTCAACATGGCGCTCGGGCTCTGGCTGGCCTGCAGCCCTTTTGTGCTTGGTCTCGCGCAACACTGGATGCAGCCGGGCAGTCCTCCGACGCCAAACGGCCGCGGACTGATCTATGCTGATACCTGGATGACCATGAGCGAGGTCATTACCGGCACGCTCATTCTCCTCTTTTCCATCTTCTCCCTATCGCGTACGGCGGGATGGGCCCGATGGACAGTTGCAGGCTTGGGATTATGGCTATTGTTTGCTCCTCTACTGTTCTGGACACCCAACGCCGCAGCCTATGCCAACGATACCCTGGTCGGCATTTTGGTCATTGCCTTTGCGGTCGCCATTCCGGTCGCCCCCGGCATAAGCCCGATTGCTCGCGTCAGCGGGCCGGATACACCGCCCGGCTGGGACTTCAACCCTTCGGGATGGATGAAACGCTTCCCGATTATCCTGCTCGCCTTTGTCGGTCTGTTTATCTCACGTTACCTTGCCGCCTACCAGCTCGGTCATATCGAGGCCGCCTGGGACCCGTTTTTTGGCACAGGCTCAGAGCGTATCGTCACTTCTTCAGTGTCTGAGGCTTGGCCCGTAGCAGATGCCGGTCTGGGCGCGACCGTCTATGCGCTGGAAATTCTAACCGGTGTCATAGGTGGCAAACGCCGTTGGCGTACCATGCCCTGGCTGGTACTCGCCTTCGGCATCCTGATCATTCCGCTGGGGGCAGTGAGCGTATTTTTCATCATTATCCAGCCGATTGTTATTGGTACCTGGTGCACGTTATGCCTGGTCGGCGCCCTGGCGATGCTGCTACAGATTCCATATTCTTTCGATGAAATACTCGCCACACTGCAATTCCTCAAGGCCCGCCACGCACAAGGTCGACCATTATGGTATTTACTCTTCCATGGCGATACCATCGCCAACGGCAGCGCAGATGACTCAGATAACTTTGAAGCACCACCACGCGCCATCCTCCGCGAAATGCTCGTCAGCGGCATCAGCGTCACCTGGCCCCTGCTCACAAGCGCAATCATCGGTGTCATCCTGATGTTCACCCGCCTGCTCTTTGACACCAGCGGCAACGCAGCCAACAGTGACCACATTGTTGGCGCTTTGGTGGTCACTTTCTCCATCATGGCTTGGGCAGAAGCTGCGCGACCAGCGCGCTTCGTCAATATAGGCCTAGGGGCGTGGCTGCTCATAGCGCCATGGATCATTGCCGGTTATTCAACTATTGCTGTGGCAACGTCCATGCTTTTGGGGGCTGCGCTCATCCTGCTGGCGGCTCCACTAGGGCCTATCCACTCACGTTTTGGCGCCTGGGACCAGATTGCGCATCTCCGCTTATCTATGGGATTTAAATAGCTTAAACATTTGACTACTTAATTTTATTTGTCAAAGCAAAAAGACCCAATGCGCTATGAGTCCCGGCTAATTACTGATTGGATTGCGGTCATTAAGGCTGGGAGGTGGTGTGTAATCAACATCCGTGGGTTTAGGAGGGCTTATATCAGCTGGACTGACGGGGATAGTTTCGTTGGATTGGACTTGGTAGTTTTGCAACGATAACGGCTTATCACCCACACTGTCATTCGCTTGCTTTTGGACTTGTGTTGTTTGGTGTTTTTTCAAGTCTGATCTGCCTTTATTAGCAGCATGGGCTGAAAAAACGGTGATACAGAATATCGAGATCAGTAACGTGAGCAGAAGTTTTCTCATGACATTTCCTTTAAATATAGTAGGTTTGATCACTCAACTCATACTTCTTTTGTAAGATCAATTAAAGCTTTAATTGACCTAATGATGAATAGGTATAAAGCGCATTCTTCAGTAGGAGGTGGCTGACGAGACTCAACTCAGCCTTGTTGAAATGTTGTCAGCATTGAGAAAAGAAAAACGGCTCACATTTCTGCAAGCCGTTTTATATGATAATTTGAAGTTCAAGAACCACCCGCCACCACGCATGTAGCAGTAAATGTCATTTATTTACCGGTTTTGTGATGATGCTCATGTGACTCATCTTTGCTATCTGCCCCATGGTGATGTTCATGCTCATCAGCATGGCCATCCTTTCCATGATGATGCTCGTGTTCGTCGGCGTGGCCGTCGTTACCGTGATGATGCTCGTGTTCGTCGGCGTGGCCGTCGTTACCGTGATGATGCTCATGCTCGTCTTTATGACCATCCTTGCCGTGATGATGCTCGTGTTCGTCGGCATGACCATCTTTCCCATGATGGTGTTCATGTTCGTCTACATGGCCATCCGCCCATTTGTCTTCAGCAATCACGCTGGTTGAGGCACCCAAATAAAGCGCACCAAAGAATAAAACTGAAACTATTCGTTTATTAATCGCCATGTTGTCACCTCAAGATACTCGGGAAATTCATTCTAGTGATAAAGGTAGGTTGAAGCAATCGTGAATTCGAGATGATGATGAAACACTCTAACTGATGACGGCTAGTCCCGTAACAAAACCGATAAGTATGGCTACGTCTTCAAACGAGTAACTCTCCATGTGGGACTGAAGTATCTGAGTTTCCATGGAGTACAGTCTTATCTAACCCAAACTCACTTGGGTCTATGGTCAGCCCAAGTGATAAGAGAATCGAGTGTCGGGCACAAGGCTTGCCCCCATTCCGTCAGTCGATACTCCACACGGGGTGGGACTTCAGGATAAGCCGTTCGACCAACAAGCCCGTCCGCTTCCAGTTGGCGTAGCTGCTGGGTGAGCATCTTTTGGGTAATGTCAGGTATCGCCCGCTCAAGATCAGAAAAACGCATGACCTTTCCATCGAACAAGTAGAACAAGATGGAAAGTTTCCATTTTCCTTCTAGAACTTTAAGCGCTTGATCGACCGCCTGTGCGGCGGCATCTGCCGTATATTTAATGTGGTTGTCAGATTTCTTCATACTTACTTTTTTGTGCGTACTTGTTGTTTTGTAAGTATGCGCGCAATATCACTACAAGAAAAGTAAATGAGGCCAAAATGCAAAACCTACCACCAATATTAACCACCTATTTTGAAGCTACAAACGCACAGGACGTAGAATTGTACGCGTCCTGCTTTACAGAGAACGCAAAGGTCAAAGACCAGCAGGAAATCATCCAGGGCCGCCAGAACATTGCGAATTGGAACCGAGAGGTCAATGAAAAATATAACAGCACAAGTGCAGTCAAAAGCTGGATTCAAACGCGCGATGGGGTAGATGTCACTACCGAAGTAGCGGGCACATTTCCAGGAAGTCCAATCGAGTTAACTTTTCGATTTAAATTACAAAACAACAAAATCAGCCAATTGGAGATCGACTAATGGAGTTTGAAGGTAAAAGAATCCTTGTCACTGGTGGCACAAAAGGAATTGGCGCAGCGATTGTAAGGCGTTTTAGCGAGGCCGGCGCACAAGTCATCACCACGGCACGCGGCGAGCCATCAAATAAGCTGGATAACGTCATTTATATTCAGGCAGACCTGAGCACGCCGCAAGGGAGCGAGGTTGTGAGTTCTCAAGTAGCCAGGCATTGGAAAAATGCCGATGGCATTGTGCATGTGGTAGGCGGTAGCGCTGCGCCGCCCGGCGGATTTGTAAAGTTGACTGACAAAGAGTGGGATAATGCTATACAACAAAACCTGATAGCAGCTGTAAGACTTGACCGTGCCTTGCTCCCGGCCATGATAGAAAATGGTAAGGGCGGAATTATCCACGTGACGTCGATCCAGCGTGTACTTCCGCTTTATGAATCAACGATTGCTTATGCAGCGGCTAAAGCTGCGCTGGCAAATTACAGCAAAGCCTTATCCAAAGAGGTTGGCCCAAAAGGCGTACGCGTGAATATCATTGCACCGGGCTGGGTGCAAACAGAAGCAACCGTTGATTTTCTTCAAACGCTTGCGGCTGCAAATGGCAGTGATATAGAAACGGCTAGAAACAATGTAATGCAGGCCTTAGGGGGCATTCCGATTGGGCGTCCGGCATTTCCGGAAGAGGTTGCAGAGCTAGCCGCATTTCTGATGTCAGATCGTGCAATTTCAATACATGGAGCCGAGTATGTGATTGATGGCGGAACAGTGCCCACGGTCTAAGCAGCGAATCGCAGCGTTTAATTGAGTAGTACAAGATACTTCCACTGTAATTGGATTATGGCTTCCCCACATGGACAAATCTTAATTCTCACGCAAAACCACCATCACGACCAACGATTGCCCCCGGGATTACCGTGGTATCAGTCAGCCTCTGAGTGCTTGGCTATGGCTTAAGACGCGCGACTATGGGCAGGATTTCGGGCTGCGGGCTGGTGAGTTCGATAAACCAATAATATTTTTATACTTAGCGAGAATCAAGACTGTCGCTTTAGTGTGGTGGATTTATAGATTTATCCAAAACATGACTGATATAGTCACTCCAAAGCTCAATACATTTCTCTGCTAACTTGAGAGCATCAAATGATGCATTTGTAGACTCTACATTGAATCTACATTTATGAATTTCAAGACCACCTGTGCCAGTAATATAGGTAGCCGACTTGTAGTCACTGAGTCCAATATCTTGATGCTCGCCGCTTCTGTATTTTGAAATATCTCTCAACCGGTAATGTTTTGAACCATTAGAAAGATCGGCGCAAATCTTTAGTTCGTCATTATCATTAATAAAATCCTCGACGCTCTGTTTTTCTTCTTGGGTTTTACAATAAAGATGTTTAATCCAGTCTTTGATATGGTAGCAGTGCATAAAAAATGAAATGCAGTCATCTTTTGGACTCTCAATCGAGAACAAGCCAGATGAGTCCTGAATCCCCTCATAGGCGTATCGCAACCTACTCAAATATCTTTTTGCTCTGTCCAACTGTTCCATAATAGACCTAACTCTTTTTAATCACTTAAAGAAAAATTTTTATTAGGACCAGTTTACCTCACCCCAAAATAAAAAAGACCCACGGCGTTAACCATGAGTCTCTCTATAAATGCCCTCTGTGAGTCGAACACAACACCAACGGATTATGAGTCCGGCGATCAGAATTAAATATTAGGGATTCAGAAAAGAAAAACGGCTTACATTTCTGCAAGCCGTCTTTTGTATTTTGGTAGGGTGTGCGGGGATCGAACCCACGACAAACGGATTAAAAGTCCGCTGCTCTACCAGCTGAGCTAACACCCCATCTGTTTCTTGTTTGCCGCTTTGTTTTGCGTCAAATTTGAAAGAACGCGATTATGGGGGATGAATTAAATTTGGTCAATGCTGTTTTGGCTTTTTTTGTATAAAAAGTTTATTTTTTATTCATCCCGTTTTGTCGCTTTACATTCCGGGGAATTTTCCACCCATCATGCCGCCCATGCCTCGCATGAGTTTTGCCATGCCGCCTTTGCTGAACATCTTCATCATTTTTTGGGTTTCTTCAAACTGGTTGAGCAATCGGTTTACATCCTGCACTTGCACACCGCTACCGGCGGCTATGCGTTTTTTACGTGTCGCCTTAATCAACTCCGGTTTGCGTCGTTCTTCTGGCGTCATGCTATTAATAATGCCTTCGATACGACGCATGGATTTATCAACATCATCGGTGTTAATTTTTTGCGCCATGCCAGAAATCTGGCTGGGCATTTTATCCATGAGTGAGGCCATGCCCCCCATTTTGCGCATTTGCAGCATTTGCGCTTTAAAGTCTTCTAAGTCAAACTTGGCACCGGACTTGATTTTGTCGGCGACTTTTTGTGCCTCGGCCATGTCGACTTTTTTATGCGCTTCTTCAATCAGGCTTAAGACATCGCCCATGCCGAGAATACGGCCGGCCATACGGTCAGGGTGGAATGGTTCCAGGCCATCCACTTTTTCGCTCACGCCGATAAATTTGATCGGTTTGCCGGTGACGTGGCGCACGGAGAGTGCCGCACCACCACGCGCATCACCGTCGAGCTTGGTGACGATGACACCTGTCAGTGGCAAGGTCTCGCCAAATGCCTTAGCGGTGTTGACGGCATCCTGGCCTTGCATGGCGTCTACCACAAACAGGGTTTCGGTCGGCTTGAGGTAATTATGCAGGTCTTTGATCTCGGCCATCATGGCTTCATCAATGGCTAAGCGACCAGCCGTATCGAAAATCACCACATCGTAGTAATTCTTTTTGGCCTGGTCCATGACTTGCGCAGCGATTTCTAGTGGCTTTTGCTGCGGGTTAGAGTCAAAGCAGTCTATTTCAAGCTGCTTGGCCAGGGTTTGCAACTGGGTGATCGCCGCCGGGCGGTAAACGTCGGCACTGGCGAGCAATACTTTTTTCTTTTGCTCTTTGAGCAATTTGGCCAGTTTGCCCGAGGTGGTGGTTTTACCGGCCCCTTGCAAACCCGCCATCAAAATCACCACAGGTGGCACGGCAGCTAGGTTGAGGCCTTCATTGGCCTTCCCCATGAGCTCGGTGAGCTCTTCATTCACCACTTCAATGACGGCCTGGCCTGGCGTCAGGCTTTGCAGCACATCACGGCCATTGGCACGCTCTTTGACGCGGGCAATAAATTCTTTCACCACGGGCAACGCCACATCGGCTTCAAGCAGCGCCATACGTACTTCGCGCATGGCGTCAGCAATGTTGTCTTCGGTCAGTCGTGCCTGGCCGCGCAGGTTTTTAATAACGCCCTGCAAGCGGCCGGTCAGGTTTTCCAGCATGGAATGCCTTTCTTTCACAATTCATGAATAGGTAATGGCTTGAATTTTACCTCATGCCAGCCAATCCCTAAAATAAACTCTTGACGCGCAGGGATGATGGTCGCTCGCTACGCTGGTCGAATGCGGCGAGTTTTGCCATAATGCCAGGCATGACTCAACACCTGCTTCCTTACCTGATTGTCGCGTTTGTTTACATGGCAGTGGCGCTCGATTACTGGCGCATTGCCACACAGGGCAAACCGGTGGATGAAAATTCGTTTCCGTTTCAACTACACAGTGCCATGGTGGCATTGGGCCTGGTCATGCACGGCGGCTTGCTGTACCGCGATATTTTTGCTATAGGCTCCCTGAATCTTGGTGTTTTTTATGCGCTCTCGGCTATTTTATGGCTGACGGTGCTGATTTACTGGCTAGCCGATTTAAAACACTCTCTACGCAGCCTGCAAGCCTTTGTATTACCACCTGCAGCCTTGTTCGTGCTTATGCCTGGTTTTGCCGTAAAAGACTATTATGTGAACACGCACGGGTTCACTTTGTTTAACCTGCATATTTTAATTGCCATGGTGGCCTATAGCCTGTTTACCTTTGCTGCGTTGCATGCCTGCCTGATGCGCATGGCTGAACGCGCGCTGCATAAAAAGAACAGCTGGTTGGCCTTGCCTGATTTTCCACCACTGATGGTGCTGGATGCTTTGCTGTTTAAAGTGCTACATGTTGGGTTTGTGCTGCTGACCATCACTTTAATTAGCGGCATGCTGTTCAGTGAAGAAATCTTTGACAAGCCCTTGCAGTTCAACCATAAAACCATTTTTTCGATTGCCTCATGGCTGATTTACGCCTGGTTGCTGTTTGGCCGTTTTAAATACGGCTGGCGCGGAAAAACTGCGACACGCTGGACCTTAATGGGATTCGTATTGCTGCTATTGGCTTACATTGGTAGCCGCTTTGTACTGCACGTCGTATTGGGCCGCTAAGCCATATTAAAAGTAAGTGGTTTTTTGCCTGCTTTCCGGCTAAATCAACAGTTTCACCTCATGCTATGTTTATGCGATTGATAGGATCGGCGACATATTCTGCTGACCCGTCTTGATCGCACATACATTGGAAGTGAGCATGAAGCCATCCTTATTATTAATTGCGCCCCTATTTTGCATGACATTGTCAGCCGGGGCCGAAGAACAGCCAGCCACCTCCGGCAGCTCACCCTTGCAATTCAGCGCATATCTGGAAACCTACCTGATTCATGACTTTAACAAGCCGGACAATGACAGGCGGCCCGGGTTTGTGTACAGCCACAATGTGACTGACAGCCCCAGCATCAATCTGGGCATCCTCAAAGCCGCACTATCAACCGAACGTGTACGCGCGAACCTGGCGCTGGGCTCAGGCACTTATATGCGTGCCAACTACGCAGCCGAACCGCATGGCCTGCGCAACCTTTATGAAGCCAATATCGGCATCAAGCTTTCCGATGCCCATGACCTTTGGCTGGACATGGGCGTGATGCCTTCGCATCTTGGTTTTGAGAGCGCAATTGGCATAGATAACTGGACCCTCACACGTAGCCTGATGGCCGATAGCTCCCCGTATTTTGAAACCGGGGCCAAGCTGAGTTACACCACACCAGATGGCAAGTGGCTGCTGAGTGGACTATTACTCACTGGCTGGCAACGGATTCATAGACCCAACGACAATACCACGCCTTCGATTGGACACCAGCTCACCTATAAACCGAGTGACAAAATCACGATTAATAGCAGCTCATTTATCGGCAACGATAAATCCGACGCCCAGCGGCAGATGCGCTATTTTCATGATTTTTACGTGCAGTGGCAGCTCAATGAACACTGGGGGTTGACGACGGCTTTTGATATCGGCGCTGAACAGGTGGCCCCTGGCAGTGACAAATACAACATTTGGTATAGTCCGAATATTGTGCTGCGCTATACTTATTCAGACCGGCTGCAATTTGCGGCAAGGCTGGAACACTACAACGACAGGCACGGTGTGATTATCAATACTGGTACCAGCAATGGTTTCCAGACCACCGGTTACTCAGTCAATATGGATTACCGATTTCACCCGCGCATGGCATGGCGTAACGAGTTACGCAAGTTAAACAGCCGCGATGCGATCTTTGACAAAGAGGGCTCGCGACTGGTCGATAACAACCTGATGGCTGTCACGGCACTGACACTGAGTTTTTAGCGCCAGCGATGATGCACCTTAACGTAGGCTGATATGCGGCCAGCCATGTTCGCTGGCATACGCGGTCAATGTGGGGTCAGCATCCACAGCCACCGGGTTGGTCACCAGTTTCATTAATGGCAAATCGTTATGTGAGTCACTGTAGAAATAACTGGTTTCAAAGTCCACCAACGTTTGCCCACGGGCCGCCAGCCATTCATTCAGGCGCGTCACTTTACCCTGCTGGAAACTGGGTGTGCCACTGACGCCCCCGGTAAATTGTCCATCGACCATTTCAGGGTCTGTGCCGATCAGGTGTTCAATACCATAGGCAGTGGCAATTGGCTTGGTGACAAAGCTGTTGGTCGCCGTAATCACCATACACAAATCGCCATTGGCTTTATGCTGGTTGACCAGGTCTTGGGCTTTTTGCGTCATCATCGGGCGAATGACTGTTTCCATGTATTTTTTATGCAGTTCATCCAGAAAAGCTTTGGGATGCTGCGCCAAAGGCTGTAACTGGAACTTGAGGAAGGCATAAATATCCAGGCAACCGTTTTTATAATCCTCGTAGAACTGTTCATTGCGTGACTTATGCTGCTCGGCATCGAGCAAACCTTCGCTAATTAAAAACACGCTCCAGTTATAGTCACTATCCCCGGCCAGCAGGGTGTTGTCCAAATCAAATAACGCCAGGTTTTGTTTCATAAAATCAACTTCTTGAATAATTAAACAATCTGTTCCTCGGGAACGGCTTCCGTCGTTGAGGTTAGCACCAGAAACACGCCGACCAGGATCACGGCCAGCGCAATATATTCCATGACATGGATATGCTCATTGGCAAACCAGACGCCGACCACAAAGGCCACCACCGGATTGACAAAGGTATTGCTGCTGGCGACCAATGGCCGCACATGATGCAACAGCCAATGGTACGCCGAGAAGGTAATCATGGAGCCTGGCACAATTAAAAAGCCTATCGCAGCCCATGACTGTGTCGAAATATGGGCGGGCAAATGTTCGTCAAACGCGACACTGAATAAAAATGAAATCAGTCCGCCGCATAACATCTGGCTGGCGGCGCCCATCAAGCCGCTTGGCATGGCCATATGCTTGCTCCACACCGATCCCAGCGACCACGAAGCCGCCGCAAACATCAGCAAACCGGCACTTAGCCAGTCGCCTTGCAAACTACCACGAGTATTCAATAACAAAATCCCGACGAGGCCAATGCCTATCCCCAGCCACTCGCGGCGGCTGATCTTGTGCCCCCACAAGCTGGAAAAAACAGCCATCCAGATAGGTGCTGTGGCAATCGACAACGCAGCAACACTAGACGAAACATGTAATTGCACATTCGAGACGGTGCCATTGCCGAGTACGGGCAGCAATAATCCTACCCAAGCTGCACCACGCCATTGCACCAGCGTAGGTGCTGCATGCCCCATGCTGCGCAAGATGCCATACAACAAAGCACCGGCAATCGTGAATCGGATACCCACCATGACAAAAGGCGGAAAACTCTCAATGGCGTATTTGATGAATAGATAGGTGGAGCCCCAGATGAAATAGGTACAGGTCAGCGCAATGATCACCAGCCACCATTGATTTTTCTGCGCCATCTCGACTTGACCTTTCTCCAAAAAATAAAAACGCTTGCTGTTTGGTCCACAGCAAGCGTTTGCCAATACCGTGATTACACTTGCGGATTCAATTTTTCCGGTTTGGCATACAACTTATTCAATGCATTTAAATAAGCCTTGGCAGAAGCAACCACAATGTCAGTATCCGCGCCCTGCCCATTGACGATGCGGCCACCTTTAGCGAGACGCACCGTGACCTCACCTTGCGCATCCGTGCCGCTAGTGATGTTGTTCACAGAGTAAAGCAACAATTCGGATTCACTTTTCACCACGTTTTCAATCGCCTTGAAGGTCGCATCGACCGGACCTCCACCATTGGCTTCCGTACGCTGCTCTGCGCCATCAACGCCCAAGGTTAAAATCGCATGCGGAATTTCACCGGTTTGTGACGCGACCTGCAGATAAGCCAGTTTGAACAATTCGGCGGTATCCTGCACCACTTCATCACTCACCAATGCGTGCAAGTCTTCATCAAAAATCTCGGATTTTTTATCCGCCAGCTCTTTAAAACGCGCAAACGCCGCATTGAGTGCATCTTCACTTTCAAGCTCAATGCCAAGCTCTTTCAAGCGCGTGCGGAAAGCATTGCGGCCAGACAGTTTACCCAGGGTGAGTTTATTTGCGCCCCAACCCACATCTTCTGCGCGCATGATTTCATAGGTTTCGCGGTGTTTGAGCACACCATCCTGGTGAATGCCTGACTCGTGCGCGAAAGCATTGGCACCGACAATCGCCTTGTTCGGCTGAACTGGGTAGCCCGTAATCGTAGACACCAGTTTGGAGGCTGGCACAATCTGGGTGGTGTCGATACGCGTGGTCAGGTTGAAAATATCACTGCGTGTTTTGATCGCCATGACGATTTCTTCGAGGCTGGCGTTACCGGCACGCTCACCCAGGCCATTGATGGTGCATTCCACCTGACGCGCACCATTCATGACAGCAGACAGGGAGTTAGCCACCGCCATGCCCAGGTCATTGTGGCAATGGGTAGACCAGATCACCTTGTCGGAATTCTTGACACGCTTGATCAGCTCAGCCATGCGCTCACCCCACACGGAAGGGATGCTGTAGCCAACAGTATCTGGCACGTTGATGGTTTTGGCACCGGCTTCAATCACGGCTTCAAACACACGTACCAGGAAATCGATTTCTGAACGGACCGCATCTTCAGCAGAAAACTCTACGTCTTCGGTGTATTCGCGCGCCCATTTCACGGCTTGCACAGCCCGTTCAACCACTTGGTCTTCGGTCATGCGCAACTTGTTTTCCATGTGGATTTTGCTGGTTGCAATAAAGGTGTGGATACGGCCTTTGGCCGCATGCTGGATCGCCTCACCCGCACGTCGCACGTCGTTTTCACTGGCACGGGCCAGTGAGCACACGGTAGAGGTTTTAATCACTTTGGCGATTTCAGAGATCGCATCAAAATCACCCGGGCTGGCGGCAGCAAACCCGGCTTCAATCACGTCCACGCCCAGCTTTTCCAGCTGGCGAGCGATACGGATTTTTTCTTCTTTGGTCATCGCAGCGCCCGGGCTTTGCTCACCGTCGCGCAACGTGGTATCAAAAATAATAATTTGTTCCATGAATATTCCTAATCTGATAGGCGGGAATTTTACTCGCTTGTCCTATAATTGACCACAATCTTAAATGTTTTAACCAGTTGATACGACGCATAAAAAAACGCGCCTCTTGAGGCGCGCTTTCGATTAACCGGCAATGTATCAGGCGGCTTTTTTCGCCTCTAACCTGCCACGTATCCACATATAGTAGCCAGACAAAGCGTAAACGAATACTACGCTGAACAAAACTTCTGGCGGACTATATGAGATGAGCACAAACGCCATCACCACCGCCAGGATGGCTACAAACGGCACCGAGTGCCTGAGATTGATATCCTTGCCGCTATAAAACTTGAGGTCAGACACCATGGAGCCGGCCGCGAAGATGGTCAGGAACCAGGCAATCCACTTGACTTGTAAGGCCCCAAAGAAAATCTCGCGGCCATCAATATTGTATTCGTAAGAAACCCAGACAAATCCAGCCAGCAAGGCAGCGGCTGCCGGACTGGGCAAGCCCTGGAAGAATCGCTTGTCCTGAAATGGATCATCTAGCTTGGTATTAAAACGGGCCAGTCGTAACGCTGCACAGGCGCAGTAAATAAAGGCGGCAATCCAGCCCAGTTTATTCATGGGCTGCAATGCCCACACGTACATAATCAATGCCGGCGCCACTCCAAAAGACACCATATCAGCCAAACTGTCGTATTCCGCACCGAATGCACTTTGGGTTTTGGTCATGCGTGCCACGCGACCATCGAGACCATCCATCACCATCGCGATAAAAATCGCAATCGCCGATTGCTCAAAATGCTGGTTCATCGCCTGAACGATGGCATAAAACCCACCGAACAATGCCGCGGAGGTGAATAAATTGGGGAGCAGGTAAATGCCACGCTGACGCAAACTGGTATGTTCTTCACGTTTTGATAAGCGGGTTTGTGTGTCAGACATAAGAAAGATCAACAATAGAGATATGCGCATTGTTGCGGGCAATGACAAAAAATGCAAGCACGGTCAACCGACGAAAAAGCACTCATGCATGGTCAGGAGGCGTCATCACGCTGTGCTAAAATGCTGGTTTATTTCAGCTATTTACCTTCATTTTCATGCAGTTTTCCTTACACAATACCGATGGGCTTGCTCGACGTGGCACGGTCAGCCTGCCGCATGGTGAAGTACAAACCCCGGCGTTTATGCCCGTGGGCACTTATGGCACGGTCAAGGCCATGTCTCCACAAGAACTCAATGACATCCAGGCGCACATCGTGCTCGGCAATACCTTTCATTTATGGCTGCGGCCTGGTTTGGACGTGATTGCAGCGCATGATGGCCTGCATCAATTTATGGGATGGAACAATCCCATCCTGACGGATTCAGGCGGCTTTCAGGTATGGAGCCTGGGGGAGTTACGCAAAATCACCGAAGAAGGGGTGAAGTTCCAGTCCCCCATCAATGGTGACCGCTGCTTTTTAACGCCAGAAGAGTCCATGCGCATACAGCGCGTGCTCAACAGTGACATCGTCATGATTTTTGACGAATGCACCCCCTACCCGGCCAGCCATGACCAGGCACGCAGATCAATGGAACTCAGCCTGCGCTGGGCACAACGCAGCCGGGATGCGTTTAATGTCTACCAAACCCAGACCATCACACACACACTCACCATGGTGGGTGGCCCTGCCGAAGTGAACCAATTACGTTCAGACAACAGGCCAACCAATGGGAATGCGTTATTCGGGATTATCCAGGGCGGCATGTACGAAGACCTGCGCGACATTTCACGCCAGGGCCTGGAAGCGATTGGCTTTGACGGCTATGCGATTGGTGGTTTGTCTGTGGGCGAACCCAAGGAAGACATGCTACGCATACTGGCGCACACTGCACCCCAAATGCCGAAAGACAAACCGCGCTACCTGATGGGCGTTGGCACCCCGGAAGACTTGGTCGATGCAGTCAGCTATGGCATTGATATGTTTGACTGTGTGATGCCAACCCGAAACGCACGCAATGGTTGGCTGTTCACGCAATATGGTGATGTCAAAATCAAAAATGCCAGCTATAAAACGGATACGCGTCCACTAGATGATGAGTGTGAGTGCTACACCTGCCAGAATTTCAGCAGGGCGTATTTGCATCACCTGCATCGCATAGGTGAAATTCTGGGGGCACGCTTGAACACTATTCACAACCTGCATTATTACCAGGTATTGATGCAAGGGATGCGGGCGGCAATTGAAGAGAACCGTTTTGTGGCGTTTAAGGCGGACTTTGCCCGGAAGCGAGCGGAGAAACGTTAACTCCGAACTGTAGAAGACTCAATCTGGCGCATGAGTGAGTCGCAACTAGGCATGATTAGAACAAAAGGTCGTTCTCATTACACACTCTATTTCGCCTGTAGGCGAGTTACTTTCTGTTGCTTGCCCCACAGAAAGTAACCACAACTAACGGAGTGTTGCGGCGAAGGCTAACCTTCAGGTTAAGCCACATAGTGGCGGCCGTAGCCAAAGAAGAGGACACCCAGCCATCACGGCCTAACGGCTCCCTTGTGTTGTTGGCTACGGCCGCTACGCTTAACATTGCTGCGCAAGTTAGCCTACGCCGTAACAGACTGCTTCGCAGTCTTAGTTATCAACAAAGTGGGCGGCCATCGAAACTCGCCCTAGCGGCTTGCAAAAAACGCAAGCCACCGCGGAACTCAAACAGCCGATGGTCGACTTCCCCCACTTCGTCTCCGCTACTCAGCGCGATGAATGGGATTCATCTCGCCAAACTCACACTGTTGAAATTTGGATCGTTTAAAAACTCAAATTCTTTTCTTTTTAGCCCACAAACGGTGGCGCCCATGGCTTTTCGGGCCCCTATCTGACGCGCCGAGTAGCGCAGCCAAAACAAGGGAGAAGGGAGCGAGTGTTTGAGTCCCGCAGCAGCTCACGTACTTTGTGAGCTGCCAGGTCGAGTTTCGTGACCGCTTGTTTTGGTGAGCAACGCAGGATAAAAGCGGAAGCTAGGGTGCATTTCTTTTGGTTACTTTATCTTTGGGCAAGCAAAGAAAAATAACTCGCCGAGGGGCGAAAAAGTATGCGCCAAATAACCATCATTCTTCAGCGTAGGTAAATCTCTAATCTACAACGCCCTTATCAATAAAGGTCGCCAAATAAGCAAAATCACAAGTCCACCTGACAACCTCAAAGAATTCTTTTCCTCAACATCAAACCACCCCCCACTTACACCCTCTCGTTTATTCTTCTCCCGCCTGTGCTAGAATCGCGAGTTATCTCGTAGATTGATTCAGGAACAAAAAATATGTTTATCAGCAACGCATACGCAGCTGCCGCACCTGCAACCGACATCATGAGCTTCTTGCCTATGGTGGTGATTTTTGTATTGTTTTACTTTATGTTGATCCGCCCGCAAATGAAGCAGGCCAAACAACATAAATCCATGCTGGAGACACTGAAGGCTGGCGACGAAGTGGCCACAAACGGTGGCATTGTCGGCAAGGTGACTAAAGTAGGTGAAAACTTTGTGAGCATTGAAATTGCAGCCAATACGGTGGTGAATGTACAGAAACATACTGTACAAACCCTGCTGCCACCAGGCACCCTGAAATCTATTTAAACAAACCATTTATACGAACAAAGACTAACGCGTCTTTCATTCCGACCAAGAGTTTCTTATGAACCGTTATCCGATATGGAAATTCGTGCTGATCGGCACAGTGATTATCATTGGCCTGCTGTACACGATCCCAAACTTTTTTGGGGAGTCGCCTGCAGTGCAAATCAGCCCGGCAAAAACATCACTCAAGCTAGACGAGAGCCTACTGGAGAAAGTGGAAAGCACGCTGAAACTGGCTAACATCCCGTTTGACGGGCTGTTTATGGATGCCAGTGGTGTCAAAGTACGTTTTGCCACAACGGATACGCAGTTGCTGGCAAAAGACAAGCTGGTCGCCAACCTCGGCAAAGACTATACCGTTGCGCTTAACCTGGTGCCACAAACGCCAGGCTGGTTGCAAAGCATAGGCGCCAAACCTATGTATTTAGGCCTGGACTTACGTGGCGGTGTGCATTTTCTGCTGCAAGTGGATATGAAAGCGGCACTGGACAAAGCGGCTGAAAGCACTGTTGGTGACTTCCGCATGTCTTTGCGCAAGGAAAAAATCAATTACTATGGTATTGAGCGTCAGGGACAGGTCGTGGTGGTGAAATTTGAATCAGAAGCCGAAGCGACCAGGGCACGCAATCTGCTGGCTAAAGATTTTTCTGACCTGACCTACAAAATTTCCGGTAGTGATAAAGATATCAGCCTGACCGCCAGCATGAGCGTCATGGCGCAAAAACGTATTCAGGAGTTTGCGCTTAAGCAGAACCTGCAAACCCTGCATAACCGGATCAATGAACTGGGCGTGGCTGAGCCTATTGTGCAGCAGCAAGGCCTGGACCGCATTGTGGTGCAATTGCCTGGCGTGCAGGATACCGCTAAAGCCAAGGAAATCCTGGGCCGTACGGCTACACTGGAAATCCGTATGGTGGATGAAGAGAAATCTGATATGGCCACGCTGCAAAAAGCACAAAATGGCCAGGTACCTTTTGGTGATGAATTGTTTAGTGACCGTGAAGGCCGCCCTGTACTGGTTAAGAAAAGCGTAGTCCTGACCGGTGACCGCATCACCGACGCTGGGCCAGGTGTGAACGGCCAGAATGGTGCTTCTGTGGTGAACGTGACTTTGGATGGCCGTGGTGCTGGCATCTTTAAAAACGTGACCCGTGAAAACGTGGGCAAGCGCATGGCGATTTTGCTGATTGAAAAAGGCAGCACCGAAGTCATTACGGCGCCAGTCATCAACGAAGAAATTGGCGGTGGCCGTGTGCAGATTTCAGGCATGGCCAACGCACAGGAAGCGACCGATATTTCATTGCTGCTGCGTGCCGGTGCGCTGGCAGCACCGATGGAAATCATCGAAGAGCGTACGGTTGGCCCTAGCATGGGTGAAGAAAACATCAAACGCGGCGTGCATTCCACGCTGTGGGGCTTTGCTGCGATTGCCGTGATGATGATGGTGTACTACCTGGTGTTTGGTGGCGTGTCAGTGATGGCATTGGGCGTCAACCTGCTGTTGCTGGTGGCGATTCTTTCCATGCTGCAAGCGACGCTGACCTTGCCTGGCCTGGCCGCGATTGCGCTGGCACTGGGGATGGCGATTGATGCTAACGTCCTGATCAACGAGCGTATCCGCGAAGAACTGCGCAATGGCAACACGCCGCAAGCCAGTATCCACGCCGGTTACGACCGTGCGTTTGATACCATTTTGGACTCCAACGTGACCACTTTGATTGCTGGCCTGGCGCTGTTTATGTTCGGGACTGGCCCGATCAAAGGCTTTGCAGTTGTCCACGTGCTGGGCATCATGACTTCCATGTTTAGCGCCGTGCTGGTCTCTCGCGCCTTGGTCAACCTATTGTATGGTTACCGCCGCAAGATTGAAAAACTGCAAATCGGTTAATCGCTGTCACAACCTATTGAGTACAGATTATGGAATTATTCAGAATTAAAAAAGATATCCCGTTCATGAGTTACGGGCGTCTGACCACTTCGATTTCGCTGATTACCTTTGTATTGGCGGTTTTCTTCCTGCTGCACCGTGGCCTCAATTACGGCGTGGATTTTACCGGTGGTACAGTGATGGAAGTACATTACCCGGCGGCTGCGAATATTGAGCAAATCCGCCAGGTGATGGATGCGGTGGGTTTAAAAGATGTGACGGTACAAAACTTCGGCTCTAGCCAGGATGTGCTCATCCGTTTGCCAGTCAAAAAAGAATTATCCATTGCACAGCTATCGGAAAAAATCTCCACTGCGCTAAAAGGAGCGGATGCAGGGGCAGAAGTGCGCCGGGTAGAGTCGGTAGGTTCCCAGGTGGGTGAAGAGCTGTATGAAAACGGCGCCTTGGCCTTGTTACTGGTGTGTGCTGGTATCATGGGCTACCTCGCGTTACGTTTTGAATGGCGCTTTGCCGTGGCGGCGATTATCGCCAACATGCATGACGTGATCATCATTCTTGGCTTTTTTGCCTTTTTCCAGTGGGAGTTCAACCTCACGGTATTGGCGGCAATCCTGGCAGTCTTAGGTTATTCGGTCAACGAATCCGTGGTGGTGTTTGACCGCGTGCGTGAAAACTTCAAAAAAATGCGTAAAGCCAGTGCGGTACAAGTTATTGACAACGCCATTACGCGTACCATGTCACGTACGATTATCACGCACTTGATGACACAAACCATGGTCTGTTCCATGCTGTTTTTTGGTGGCGAAACTCTGCACAACTTCTCACTGGCACTGACAATCGGCATTTTGTTCGGCATTTACTCTTCTGTCCTGGTAGCCTGCCCAATCGCCATGTGGCTGGGTGTGAACCGTGCCAACCTGATTGGCGACACTGAGAAAAAGCCCAAAGAAGACGAAGCATCCATCGCACCTTAAGCGCAACTATTATTTGATTCTTTTAGGCTTGGATTTTTAGCCACTGGTGGGTACACTAGTGGCTTCTTGTTTTCAACTCCACACTTTTGGACAACATTCCGATTTCATGGCAGCTGGTGACGCTAGCTGTTTTACTGTTACTCTCAGGCTTTTTTTCTATCGCCGAAACCAGCCTGATGTCGGTCAATCGTTATCGCCTGCGTCACCTGATGAACGAAGGCCATCGAGGCGCAAAACTGGCGAGCGAGCTACTCTCCCAAACCGACAAATTACTGGGTGTCATCCTGCTTTGCAATAATTTTGCCAACGCCTCTGCTGCCACTCTGGTTACACTGATTACGGTAGAGTTATTTGGGGAAGGTGAATGGATATTGATGTTTGGCACATTATCCGTCACTTTTGCCATTCTGGTATTCAGCGAAATCTCACCCAAAGTCATTGCGGCTGCCCATCCGGAAAAGCTGGCTTTATTTAGCAGCTATATTCTCTACCCGCTACTAAGAGTACTTTATCCAGTCGTCTGGTTTGTTAATTTGTTTGTGTCTGCCATCTTGCGATTACTGCGCATCAAAGTCAGTTTTAAAGACCAATCACACGCCCTGACTACTGAAGAGCTGCGCAGTATTGTCAGTGATGCCGGACAGTACATCCCCTCTCAAAATCGCACGATATTACTCAACCTTCTGGATCTGGAAGACATCATTGTGGACGATGCCATGACCGCCCACACCCAGGTTGAATTTATCGACCTAGATGAACCAATAGACCAAATCATGGAGCAGCTGGTACGCAGCCACCATTCACGCCTGCCAGTCCGCCAGGGAGATCATGAAGATATTGTCGGTATTTTGCATGTGCGCAAGGTATTGCCTCTGCTACGTGACTTTCACATAGGCAAAGCGCCGACCAAAGCCCTTTTACAGGCAGCCATGAGTTTGCCCTATTACATTCCCTCGGGCACGCCACTCTACACACAATTACAACAGTTCCAGAAACGTCATGAGCGCATTGCGCTTATCGTGGATGAGTATGGTGAATTTAAAGGCCTACTGACACTCGAAGACATTCTGGAAGAGGTAGTGGGCGAATTCACCACCCAATCGCCCGAGCATGCCAGCCACTTTCATCAACTCGAAGACGGCAGTTGGCTGGTGGATGGCAGTAGCTTGTTGCGCGATCTCAATCGCAAATTGAAACTCTCTCTGCCAACAGATGGTCCACGCACATTGAATGGCTTAATTCTGGAGCATTTTGAGGATATCCCCGAGCCCAATACCAGCTTTAAAATTGATGAGCACAAGTTGGAAATTCTTGACGCACAGGATCGTGTTGTCAAACGCGTCAAAATTTACCCTTAAACCCTGATTTCTCTCGCATCCGCTCTTGAATTTTTTAATACAAGGCGCAAAATAAGTCCTAAGACAGGTATACAAAACTATGGTACGACCCAAGCGTGATGGTGACTTGGCTCTGGAGTCCCAGGTCGCCAAACCCAAGCCTCCAGAACTTTACAAGGTGTTGTTACTCAATGACGACTACACCCCAATGGAATTTGTTGTGGCCGTCATTGAGCGGTTTTTTAACAAGTCCCGTGAACAAGCCACGCAAATCATGCTCAAAGTACATACCGAGGGAATGGGCGTGTGTGGTGTGTACCCACAGGACATTGCGGAAACCAAAATGCATCAGGTTCTAGAGTCTGCCCGCGAAGCACAACATCCCTTGCAATGCGTGATTGAGGCCGCTTGATGCTTGTAAAGGCATTGTGAGAATACAAGGCAAATACACTAGTACACTCTGGGTTAAATAGGTGTATTGTGGTGGTAGCATGATAGCAAGTGTTTCTGGATCGCTTCGCTCATTTAAACTTGAGTAAAAAGCAACCTTGGGGCATTGAATTTTTTGAAGAAAAGCACGATAACAATAAACAGACAGGTTTTGCCAAATTGCAGCAGTGACATCTGCAAACGAGGCGTTTTGCAGTTTAGTGTAGTGTATTAAGGAAAGTCATCATGATTGCTCAAGAACTTGAAGTCAGCCTGCACATGGCATTTATGGACGCACGACAAAAGCGTCACGAACTAATTACGGTTGAGCATCTATTACTGGCTATGTTGGATAATCCGACAGCCGCAGAGGTACTGCGTGCCTGTGGGGCCAAATTTGACACACTGCGCAGTGAATTGACCCAGTATATTGAAGAACATACGCCTACTGTGGCTGGCTCTGACGAGGTAGACACCCAGCCAACCCTGGGATTCCAGCGCGTCATCCAGCGCGCCATGCTACATGTACAGTCTTCCGGTAAAAAAGAAGTGACTGGCGCGAACGTGCTGGTTGCCATTTATGGCGAAAAAGACTCGCATGCCGTATTTTTCCTGCACCAACAAGGCGTGACACGCCTGGATGTCGTCAACTTCATCTCGCATGGTGTGGCAAAAATTCAGGAAAACGAACCAAAATCTGCCAGTACCGAGCAAGATACTGAAGGCGAAAGCGTCAGCACTGGTGCCCTGGAAAACTTCACCTTAAACTTGAACGCACAGGTGCTGGCAGGCAAGATCGATCCGCTGATTGGCCGTGGCTTGGAATTGGAACGTGTGATCCAGACCCTGTGCCGTCGCCGCAAAAACAATCCTTTACTGGTGGGTGAAGCTGGCGTGGGTAAAACCGCGATTGCCGAAGGCCTGGCCTCCCGCATCGTCAGCAACGACATTCCTGAGGTATTGGAAAATGCGACTGTCTACTCGCTCGACATGGGTGCACTGTTGGCTGGGACCAAATACCGCGGCGACTTTGAACAACGCTTAAAAGCCGTCATGAAACAACTGGCCGAAAAACCGGATGCCATTTTGTTTATTGACGAAATTCATACCCTGATTGGCGCGGGTTCCGCCAGTGGTGGTACCTTGGATGCGAGCAACTTGCTGAAACCGGCCTTATCAAACGGTTCACTCAAGTGCATAGGTGCGACCACTTACCAGGAATACCGCGGCATCTTTGAAAAAGATCATGCTTTGTCACGCCGTTTCCAGAAAATCGACGTGCAAGAACCGAGCGTAGCCGAAACCATTGAGATCCTCAAAGGCCTGAAAGCTAAGTTTGAAGAGCACCACAGCGTGAAATATAGCGCCAGTGCCTTGACCGTTGCTGCTGAGTTATCTGCCAAATACATCAATGACCGTCATTTGCCAGACAAGGCCATTGATGTGATTGATGAGGCTGGTGCCGCACAGCGTATCTTGCCCAAGAGCAAGCAGAAGAAAGTGATAGGCAATAAAGAGATTGAAGAAATCATTGCCAAGATTGCGCGCATTCCGCCCAAAAATATTTCCACGGATGACCGCAATGCTCTGAAGACCCTGGAACGCGACCTCAAAGCCGTGGTGTTTGGTCAGGACAAGGCAATTGAAGTACTGGCGTCTGCTGTGAAAATGGCTCGTAGCGGCTTGGGAAATGGCAACAAGCCTATCGGTAGTTTCCTGTTCGCAGGCCCAACCGGAGTTGGTAAAACAGAGGTTGCCAAACAGCTGGCTTATATCCTGGGCATTGAATTGCTTCGCTTTGATATGTCCGAATACATGGAGCGTCATGCGGTATCGCGCCTGATTGGTGCGCCTCCCGGCTATGTTGGCTTTGACCAGGGTGGCCTACTGACTGAAGCGGTGACCAAGCAACCTTATTGCGTATTGTTGTTAGACGAAATTGAAAAAGCCCATCCAGATATTTTCAATATCCTGTTGCAAGTGATGGACCATGGCACGCTGACCGATAACAACGGCCGCAAAGCGGACTTCCGCAATGTGACGATTATCATGACGACCAATGCCGGCGCAGAGAACCTTTCAAAAGCCAGCATAGGCTTTACTAACAGCAAGGATGTGACTGACGAAGCGGCCGATCTGAAACGATTGTTCAGCCCGGAATTCCGTAACCGTTTGGATGCGACCGTTTCATTCGGCGCACTTAACCAGGAAGTCATCTTGCGCGTGGTCGACAAATTCCTCATGCAGCTTGAAGATCAGTTGCACGAGAAAAAAGTCGATGTCACCTTCAGTGATGAACTCAAGGCCTACCTGGGTAGAAAAGGATTTGATCCACTCATGGGTGCGCGTCCGATGGCCAGATTGATTCAGGACACCATACGTAAAGCATTAGCAGATGAATTGCTGTTCGGCCGCTTGAGCGATGGTGGGCAAGTACACATCGACATCGACGATAAAGATCAAATTCAACTGATTTTTAAAGAAGAAACGATTTCCGCGTAATCTTCACTCTGCAATAAAACCTCGCCAAAGAGTGCACAAAATGCGTGCACTCTTTGGCGAGAACCCCACGCATATGGGTATCAATATATTATCGTTTAGTGTAAAATCAATACGTTACGCATATATTCATCTCTGGTACGGTAATTGCTAACTTCAGCAATGTCGGTCAGTCATGATTTTGTACATGCAAAAAATTTTTTATCTATTACATCTATTGTGTTTGGTATTCGCTTTGCAGACCACTGCAGCGGAACCCGTAGTCACTACATCGCTATTACAAAACAGCACCAGTGCAACGATGTTATCCAATGCCGCAGATGATGTGTTGACGGCAGATTTTGGTGATGTCAGCAACAGCATCGATATGCTCGAAATTGCAGAAGTTGATGTAGACAAAATTCTGTTACCGGCTTTCAGCTACCCGGTACAACGTGCCAGCAATCACGTTCCAGAACATCAGCTACCTGATTACCATCCCCTCTTTGCTTTCTGGCTAGACCGGCCCCCCCAAATCCACTAACAATCCTTGCACATACAGGCATGCTTGGCTGCCTGTATCATTTTAATTATTAATTAAGGTGACTGTGTCATGATAGGCATACAGTCATCCCAGAAGGATTATTATGTTGAGTAAGACCCGCTGGCGAACAGCGCGCAGGCTAATTTGGCTATGTTGTTGCGTGCCCTCACTTGCCTTTGCCGAAGTCACTTTCGACCTAAAAACACTGCTAGATAAAGCTGTCGCCGAAAACCCCATGATGGCGGTCAGCAAGGCACAAGTTGAAGCCGCAGCTGCGGGTATCACCGTTGCAAGGTCTTTCTATAACCCTGACCTTGAGTTGATGGCTGGCCCGGCCAGATACCGCGGCGTGCCAACGCCAGGTGCCACCGAAAGAAACTACGGTGTCACTATCTCACAACCCTTGGATTTTCCCGGCACTCGCACTTCCCGCCGTGAACTAGCCGAGCAACAATTGACCTATGCAGAAAAAGGCATACAAACCACCAGCTTCGACTTGCGTAACCTGATCAAGCAAGCCTACTTAACCGTTCTGCTGCGTCAGCAGATTTTGCAAATGCTAGGCGCCAACCTGAGTGTCTTGCAGGAAATTCAAACCAAAATCAAACGCAAGGTTGAGGTAGGCGAAGCGGCCAGATACGAGCTCATCAAGGCCGATACTGAATTGCTGGCAGCAGAGCGGGATTACGCCAGCGCGCAAACACGTATTGATGAAGCCAAGGCGATTTTACGCGGCATGATAGGCAATATGCCAGACACCTTTGAAGTCAAATCTGAACTCCCTACGATTTCTGAATTGCCTAACATCACAGAGTTACGGCAATCTGCCGAGAACAATCCTTACTTGCAGCAACTCATCACAGCGAAAGACAGTGCTGAAGCCAAACTCAAGCTTGAGCAGGCCTTGCGTTTTCCAGGGCTCACTTTGAAGTCTGACTTTACCCAGGATCCGGACTTGAACACATTCCGTGTGGGCGTTGTTTTGCCATTACCGGTCTGGAACCGTCGTGAAGGCCAGATTGCCCAGGCAGCAGCCGGGGTAGAAGAAGCAGATGCCAATATTCGTCTGCAAAAACAGGTATTACGCAAAGAGATCGATAGCGCATACCAACGTAACGTGATCGCAAGCAACCAGCTCAAAGTATTTGAAAATGGCCTGCTGGAGCAATCACAAGCGACCTTGAGTCGTGCAGAAGCAGCTTATAAATTCGGAGAACGCGGCATCCTGGAATACCTGGATGCGCAACGCGTCAATCGTGATGTCAAACGGGACTATCTGATTGCCAAATTCGATTATTTTTTCAGTGTATTGCAAATCGAACGTTTCATCGGTTCTGATTTGGTTCAACCTTAAGGGGATGGTGATGTCTCGCGTGTTATTTTCAACCTTGTTAACTGCCGCACTGGCCGTCATGTCTACGGCGTGCTCCGAAAAACCAGCGCCGGCACCAGAAACGAAAGAAGTCGTCGACCCTAGCCTGGTCACCTTGACCAAAGAACTACAAGCCAACGTAAAAACCGGCCCTGTGACTGAAATACAGTTTGTGGATACGCTACGCATTCCTGGCCGCATCCAGGTCGATGAACAATTTGAGTCCCGCGCTGGCGCGTCCATTACTGGCCGTATCAGTACGCTGGATGTGAACCTCGGCGACGAAGTCAAAGCGGGCCAACGCCTGGCAACGATCAAAAGCACTGAGCTGGCGCAATACCAATTGAGCTATATTAAAGCCAGCCAGCAGATGCAATTACATAAAAAAGCGGTTGATCGTGCAAAACAGTTGCTGGAAGCGGATGTCATCAGTCAGGCTGAATTACAACGTCGAGAAGGCGAGCTGAACGCAGCCAATGCAGAACTGAATGCCGCCCGTGACCAGTTGCTAGTGTTGGGCATGGCGCCCAATAGCATCTCTCAGCTAGGCCTCGCTAATAGTGGCATGTCTACTAGCCAGGTCAACTCCAAAATCACCGGGACGGTGATTGAACGCAAGGCTCGTCTGGGCCAGGTTGTGGCCCCGGCAGAAGAATTATTTGTGATTGCGGATTTATCGCATGTGTGGGCTGTAGCCGAAATTCCCGAGCAACAGATTGCCCATATCAGCGAAGGCCAAAGCATTAATATCGAGGTCCCTGCGCTGGATGATGCCGAACTGACTGGTACATTGGCATTTGTGGGCGATATTGTGAACCCGGCCACACGTACGGTAATGGCACGTGCCAATATCAGCAACAATAAAATGCTGCTCAAGCCTGACATGTTGATTACTATCCTGCTTGAAGCCAAACCGGAAAAAGTGGTGGCAGTCCCTGCGACGGCCGTGGTGCGTGAAAACAATGCGGACCATGTGTTTGTGCAAACCATGAAACCCACGCAATACAAACTGATACCCGTCACACTGGGACGCACCTACGAGGGCCAGAGAGAAGTACTGCAAGGCTTGCAACCAGGTGATCAAATCGTGCTGGACGGCGCTTTCCACGTCAATAACGAGCGTAAGCGCAAAGAAATGGAGTAAAGCATGATTGAATCAATGATTAGAGGCGCTCTCAAGCAGCGCCTCATTGTGCTGGTAATTGCCATCGCCCTGATCGGCGCCGGTTTATTTGCAGTTAAAAAACTGTCCGTCGATGCATTTCCGGATGTAACCAACGTCCAAGTCATGATTGCGACGCAGGCAACCGGAAAATCCCCTGAAGAAGTAGAACGTTTCATTACCGTCCCGCTGGAAATCGCCATGACCGGCCTGCCTGGCCTGACGGAAATGCGCTCGGTGAACAAAAATGCCCTGTCACTGATTACGCTGGTATTTACGGACAGTACCGATGTCTATTTTGCCCGGCAACTGGTGATGGAACGCCTGATGGAAGTGATGGAGCGTATGCCGCAAGGCGTCACGCCTATCCTTGGCCCTGTCTCCACCGGCCTCGGCGAAGTCTATCAATTCACGCTGGACAAACCAGGTGATGGCAAGAAAGAGCTAACGCGGGAAGATCTGACAGAAAGACGCGCTATCCAGGATTGGGTTGTGCGCCCATTGCTGCGCGGCATTCCTGGCGTGGCCGAAATCAACTCACAAGGCGGCTATGTCAAACAGTACCAGGTACTGGTCAATCCGGACCGGATGACGCATTTCTCTATCAAGCTCAAAGATGTGTATGAAGCCTTGGCGCGCAACAACGCCAATAGCGGCGGCGGCATTCTTCCGCATTATGCAGAGCAATACTTGATCCGTGGTGTGGGCCTGGTGCAAAACCTGGACGATATCCGCAATATGGTGCTCAAAGAAGAAAATGGCATCCCGGTCTACATCCGTGATGTAGCAGAAGTCACCATCGGCCATGAGGTACGTGTTGGGGTGGTGCTTAAGAACGGCGACACCGAATCGGTAGGCGGCATAGTGATCATGATGCGTGGCGGTAACGCAAAAGAAGTGGTGAGCCGTATCAAGGCGCGGGTAGAAGAAATCAACAGTAAAGGCATGCTGCCACATGGCCTGCAAATTGTGCCTTATTATGACCGTAGCGAACTGGTCGATGCAGCACTACACACCGTCACCAAAGTGCTGATTGAAGGCATTATTTTGGTGATTGTGATTCTGTTCCTTTTCCTGGGCGATGTGCGTTCCAGCCTGATTGTGGTGGGCACCCTGGTGCTGACGCCGCTGATTACCTTTATGGTGATGAATCATTATGGTATTTCTGCCAACCTGATGTCATTGGGCGGGCTGGCGATCGCGATTGGCCTGATGGTGGACGGTTCGGTGGTGGTGGTTGAAAACGCCTTTCACCACTTGGGTCACCGCAAGGACGAAAGCAAAATCCGTGTCGTACTTGAGGCTGCCAGTGAGGTGGCAACGCCAGTGTTATTTGGCGTAGGCATCATTATCCTGGTGTTTTTGCCATTAATGACATTGGAAGGCATGGAAGGCAAAATGTTTGCGCCTTTGGCATACACCATTGCCATCGCCTTGTTTGTCTCGCTGGTCTTGTCGCTGACCATGACACCTGCGCTGTGCTCTTATGTATTAAAAGGGGGTAGCGGTGAAGATACCAAGCTGATACAGACCATCAAGAAACCCTACCTGTCGGCCTTGAACTGGGTGCTCAAAAACGAGAAGAAAACGATTACTTTCTCGGCACTGTTGTTTATCGGCACGATTGCCCTGTTCCCGTTCCTGGGTACTTCCTTTATCCCGGAAATGAAAGAAGGTTCTATCGTACCGGGGATTAACCGTGTGCCCAATATTTCGCTGGAAGAGTCCATGAAAATGGAAAACAAGGCGATGAAGCTAATCATGGAGCAAGTGCCAGGGGTGAAATCTGCCATCTCTGGTCTTGGTCGCGGCGAAAGCCCGGCGGACGCGCAGGCACAAAACGAATCCACACCTATCATCAGCCTGAAACCCCGTGAAGAATGGCCGGAAGGCTGGACGCAGGATGACATTGCCGAGAAGATGCGTGCAGTGCTGGAGAAATACATCCCTGGTGTACAAATCATCATGGCGCAGCCGATTTCTGACCGCGTGGATGAGTTGCTGACTGGGGTTCGTGCCGATGTGGCAGTCAAGATCTTTGGTGAAGACCTGGATACGCTGAAACAAAAAGCAGACGAAATTGCCAGGATTGCTGGTACGGTAAAAGGCGCCACCGAAATCAAGGTGGAAAAGGTATCAGGGCAGCAATACCTGAATATTACAATTGACCGCCAGGCCATTGCCCGTCATGGCATTAACACTGCCGATGTGCACGATATCGTTGAAACAGCGATTGGCGGCAAGATTGCTACCGAGATTTTCGAAGGTCAGCGCCGGTTCTCGGCGGCAGTTCGTTATCCGGAGTCTTTCCGTAACAATGAAGAAGCTATCCGCAATATCATGCTGACTTCACCGAATGGTTCCCGCGTGGCATTGGATGATGTGGCAGATATTGAGGTCAAGGACGGGCCCGCACAGATCAGCCGCGAACTGGCCAAGCGCAGGATTGTGATTGGTGTGAACGTGAAAGATCGCGACCTGGGCGGCTTCGTTGCTGAACTGCAACAAGTGCTTGATCAGCGCCTGCAGTTGCCTGATGGTTACTACCTGGAATATGGCGGCCAGTTCCAGAACATGGAACGTGCCATGGGCCACCTGATGATTATTATTCCAGTGACGATTGCAGCGATTTTCTTCTTGCTGTTCTTGCTGTTCCAGTCGATACGCTTTGCCACCATGATTATTCTGGTGCTGCCATTTGCCTCTATCGGTGGCGTGATTGCCTTGTTCGTGACAGGTGAATATCTGTCAGTCCCAGCTTCAGTGGGCTTCATTGCCTTGTGGGGGATCGCCGTACTCAATGCCGTGGTGCTGGTATCGTATATCCGCACGCTACGTGAAGAAGGCCTGGATCAGCTAGAAGCTATCCGCAAAGGCTGTGCCCAACGTTTCCGGCCAGTGATGATGACGGCGACGGTGGCAATGTTGGGTCTGGTGCCGTTCCTGTTTGCCACAGGGCCAGGTTCTGAAGTGCAGCGTCCATTGGCAATTGTTGTGATTGGCGGCTTGATTACGTCTACCTTGCTGACATTAATCGTGGTGCCCACCTTGTACCGTAAGTTTGAAGAAAGCAGAATAGAGGCATAATCCATGATTGCCGATATCAAAAGCGCTAAGGACCCTTTATATGAAAGAAATTAAAGCCGTCATACAACCTGCGAGACTGCCTAAAATTCGCTCGGCCCTGCGGAATATCAAGGGATTTCCCGGCATGTCAGTCAACAAAATGGAAGGTTGTGGCCCACACTTGCAGAAACCCAGTATTGGCGTACGGGAGGAGTTGACGGACTACAGTCCTAAAGTCTACCTGTACATGGTGGTGCCGGATGAATTGGTAGAGGGCATATTACAAACCATTACTGAAGTGGCGCATACTGGCAATGTCGGTGACGGCATCGTCTGGGTGACACCGGTAGAGCGCATCATACGCTTATCAGAAGAAATTACAGTGCTGGATTAAACAACTAGGTGGGTTGTAAAGAACGCCAGCCCAGCCCTTCTTGCTGACTGGCAATTTGCACCCACTCACTCGCGCACTGCAAAACCTCACTCAACGCCTGCTTTGCCAAAGCAGGCGTATTGTTTTTCTCGCTCAGGTGCGCTGCCACCAGATGTTTGAGCTTGCTATTGTCCAGCTGACTTAATAACTGTGCACTCGTCTGGTTATCCAGGTGCCCCAACCAGCCGCCTACCCGTTTCTTGAGTGAATGTGCATAGGGTCCGGTACGCAGCATCTCCAGGTCATGATTACATTCCAGCAGTAATCCATCACAACCTTGTAACATCATCACAATATGCGGCGTAACACTCCCAACATCCGTCAACACGCCCAGCTTATGATTGCCGTCGCCAAACACGAATTGGGCAGGCTCCCGCGCATCGTGCGGCACCGGATAAGGCTGAACTTCAATCTCATGCAGTGCAAACGTGGTATGTGCATCTATGATATGAAGATTGACGGCCTGTGAGGGCAAATAACGCTGGCACATGCTGTACGTCCCATGCGTGAGCCATACTGGGATTTGATAGCGTGCGGCCAGCTTGAACACGCCACGCGCGTGGTCATCATGCTCATGCGTCACCAGGATACCCGTCAACTGCTCAGGCTGTAACTGCAACCGCGCAAGGCGTTGCACCGTTTCTTTGACACTAAAGCCACAATCGAGCAAAAGCCGGGTTTCCCCGGCTTCTACCACAGTGGCATTACCTGCACTGCCACTGCCTAGTGATGCGAATCGCACAGCTTGCTCCATTTACTTCAACTGGTCATAGAGAAGTGAAATAATGCGGTTGGCCGTGGTGGAGGTGTTACGTTTATTTTCAGGGGTCAACACATAAACATCAGTGGTGTCATCTGCATTTTCCAGTACCTGGATATGATACTGTTTGCTGGATTTATCCCCATCTGATGTTCCTTTCCAGAACTTGGTCTTGTCGCCCGGCTTCACATCCGCCGGGGTAGTGCTCTTCTCATCATCATCGCTACCCCAGAACTTCAGGCGTTCCAGTAAACCTTTTTTCTGCTTGATCGGATCTTCTGCATCCGTGTCTGCATAGCGTACATAGAAAATGCCCTCGGAACGGTTTTTGTCTTCGGTCACAAAACCAATACGATCCAAGGCCAGGCCAACACGGCGCCAGGCACGGTCAAACGGCTCGTTCAACTTCAAGGTGACGCTCTGGTCAGACTCCTTGACCACATCTGCACGCTTGTCTGAAGCAGATTGCGCCATCACCTGGTCTGCTTTCTGCTCATCCAGACCTAATTTCACCATCATTCGGCGGAGTAATTCTGCGTCCAGGTCAGCATCAAACTCCTGTCCGGCATTGTTCTTGTTTTCAGCCGCGTTGGGGCGATAACCAGTATCAATGACACCCAATTGGGTCTGCACATAATTTTTGCCATCATCCGGTGCACCGGCGACAGTACGGTGCGTCATATAGATTTCGGTGGTGCCGTCTTTCTCCCCACGTTCAAGACGCGTACGGAATTTACGCCTATCGGCAAAACCAGAAAGTTTATCCAGCCAGGCATCAAACTTTTCACCATAGCCACGGTTATCTTCCTTAGGCTTGATGGCATCAGATTGCAACCACTCGGTTTCAATCACGCCAAGCTCAGGATTCTCTACCCTGACAGCAAAGCCTTGATCCAGCCAGAAATCACGCACAATCGGCCAGATTTTTTCCGGAGGCGCATTCACCACCAGCCAACGCTGCTGGCCTGCTTTCACCATGCGCACGTTTTTCATGTCTGCGAGCACAGGTTGTGGACCATTCTGCTCTTGCACTTCCTGGTTCTGGCTATAGGCAGAGTAACTGGTGCTGCCAGGCACATTGTAAGTACTGCTGGTACGCACCGCAGTTAGGTCTGGCGGCACTTCAAGTGGCCTGGAGCGACCTGCGCCCTTGTAGTCAGAACTATTATCAATAAACGGGATGGAATCGCACGCTGAAAGCGCTGTGACCAGACTGGCAAGCACCACACGTTGTAACCAAACATGACTCATGTATTTCACTTGTTTCACCCTAAATTAGTTTTAGCCAATCACGCGGCAATTTCTGCCTGCTTCATGGCGTTGCGCAATACTTCATGATATTGGCTGGATAAATTGACCAGCGGCAAACGGATGCCGGTGGCAATCATTCCCATTTGTTGTAATACCCATTTCACTGGAATCGGGTTCGCTTCTACAAACAACTTCTGGTGCAATGCAAACAGTTTGGCATTGGCCGCTTTGGCTGCGGCCAAGTTGCCATTCAAAGCGTGCTCGCACATTTCGTGCATTAATTTGGGCGCGACATTGGCAGTGACCGAAATCACGCCTTTCCCCCCTAATAACATCAGGGCCAGCGCAGTGGCATCATCCCCGCTGTAAATGGCGAAATCAGCTGGTGCTCGCAACAGCAAATCGGTCCCGCGCTCAATCCCGCCCGTCGCATCCTTAATCCCGACAATGTTGCGAATCTGCGCCAGGCGCAATACGGTGTCATTAGACAAGTCGCAGCCGGTGCGGCCTGGCACATTATAGAGAATTTGCGGGATATCGACCGCCTCAGCCACAGCTTTAAAGTGCTGGTACAAGCCCTCTTGCGAGGGCTTGTTATAATATGGTGCCACCAGCAGGCAGGCGTCTGCGCCGAGCGCCTTGGCTTTGGCAGTCAGTTCAATGGCCTCAGCAGTGGAATTTGCGCCAGTACCGGCAATGACTGGCACGCGCTTGGCGACATGCTCGATCGTGGTTTTGATCAGCAGACAATGCTCATCTACATCCACCGTGGGCGACTCGCCGGTCGTGCCCACGATGACAATGCCATCTGTCCCTGCCTCCACATGAAAGTCGACCAGCTTTTTGAGGGCGTCCAGATCCAAACGTCCATCTTCAAACATGGGGGTCACGATTGCGACCAAACTGCCCGTTAACATACCTAGCGCCATCTTATAAGAATAAAGCGAATATTTTAACTGATTATCCGGTCGAACGCCAAAGAACGCACCTACTTGCTGTATCGGGACGGATACAAGCGCAAGACGGCGGCAAAATCACTGGCACCCTACTGCGGCAAGCTTTTTCCGCCTCGCTCCCGGCCAAAGGAAAAGCAAGGTCGGTTATAATAAAACTCTTAGCAACCCATCTTAAACGGCTATTTAGCCAGGACCGAATGCAGACTCACCGCCATCACATGATTGAAGTCGAAGAGACTGCGCCTGAGCTGCCAGAACGCTTTGTCGACCTCATTGCAAAGATCGACGCGGTATTACCGCAAACTCAATGCCGCCAATGCGGTTACGAGGGATGTAAACCTTATGCTGAAGCGATCGCCCGCGGAGAGGCCAATATCAACCAATGCCCGCCTGGTGGAGAAGCTGGCATTCATGCGCTTGCCAAATTACTGCAACGTCCTTTCCAGGCATTAAATCCGGCCCACGGCATCACCAAACCCAAAGCGGTGGCCTTGATTGATGAGGAAACATGCATAGGCTGCACCCTGTGTATTCAGGCCTGTCCCGTTGATGCCATTTTGGGCGCATCCAAACTGATGCATACGGTGATTTCCCAGGAATGCACTGGCTGTGAGCTATGTTTACCGCCCTGCCCGGTGGACTGCATACAGATGCGAACGATTCCCGGTCGGCCTGCCGCCATGAATGAAGCTGAAGCCGCGGTAGCAAGACAACGCCACCAGCAACGCCTTGCCCGCCTCGCCCTTGAAAAACGGCAGACCGCCCAAACCTACAGCAAGCGCAACCAGACGCTTGCTACGACCGAGACACCCTCAACTGAGGTGCTCAAGAAAAATGCCATTGCCGCAGCCATGGCGCGCGTCAAAGCGCAAAAGACAGGTTGACCCTGTGACCTATGATTGAAACCGTTTTATGAATGCACAAAAAAGACTGGCGATATTTGAGCGGCTGGCCCAAGCCATCCCCAATCCAACCACTGAGCTGGAGCATAGCTCCACGTTCGAATTACTGATTGCCGTCATCTTGTCTGCACAGGCGACAGACAAAGGTGTCAATATTGCCACCCGTAAATTGTTCAAGGTGGCCAACACACCGCAGGCTATGCTGGATTTGGGGCTGGCAGGTCTTGAAAGTTACATCAAGACCATAGGCCTTTACCATGCAAAGGCGAATAATGTACTCAAATGTTGCCAGCAATTGATCGCCCTGCATGGTGGCAAAGTGCCAGATAACCGTGAGGCGCTGGAAGCGCTAGCTGGCGTTGGGCGCAAAACAGCCAATGTCATCCTCAATACCGCATTTGGCCAGCCCACCATTGCCGTTGATACGCATTTGTTTCGCGTCGGCAACCGCACCAAACTGGCGCCAGGGAAAAATGTGCTGGAGGTGGAAAAACGTTTTTTAAGCACGACTCCCAAGCAGTTTTTGAAAGATGCCCACCACTTACTGATTTTGCATGGCCGTTACACCTGCGTGGCCCGCAACCCGAAATGCGGGGAATGCTGCATTGCCGACTTGTGTGAATTTCACGACAAGCAAATACATCCGGTGACGCCACCGGTAGGAGCGTGAGTATGGCCTTGTTCAATCCTAGCCGCGATGAAGTACGCCAGTTTTTCTTTGATGCCTGGGCGAAGTTCAAACAGCAGAAAACACTGACCGAGCTAGAGAAAATGGCTGTCGGCATCATGCATATGCATCCTGAATATCACAGTATCCTTGATGAGCCGGAACATTACTTGCAGCAAGCTTATTACCCGGAAATGGGCGAAACCAATCCCTTTTTACATATGAGCTTGCATCTCTCCATCCAAGAGCAAATCAGCATCAACCAGCCGACAGGCATTACACAGGCTTATGGCAAGCTGTGTACACTTTTCCAGGAAGAACACGAGGCGCAACATGCCTTGTTGGAATGCCTGGCTGAAACTATCTGGCTGGCACAGCGTAATCAGACAGGACTGGATGCGGCACATTATTTAACCTTGATAGAACAGCGTGCCAACATCGAGCCACATAAATAAGGCCATTTCTTGCAACGATTGGCTTAGCAAACGCAAAGCCTGTTAGCTTGACGCAATGTCTACGTCGTCTGCATGCTTGTTTTGCAAGGCTACCCAATGTGAAACAAGCGTCAAGCCCACCGCCAATAAAGTTGGTCCCAGAAAAATTCCAATAAAGCCAAACGCAAGCGCGCCACCCAATACCCCCAGTACAACCAACAGCATGGGCAAATGTGAAGAATGGCTAATAAGGATAGGCTTGATGACGTTATCCACACTACTGATCACCAGCAAGCCATAAAACCCTAAAAATATCGCCCAGCCTGGTTCGCCATGGCTAAACAGCCATAGCGCAGCCCCGCCCCAAACCAAAGGCGGTCCCACCGGGACGACTGACAGAAAAAAGGTCGCCATAGCCAACAGCAAAGGCATCGGTGCCCCCGCAAACCAAAAACCAAAGAGAGCCACAGTGGATTGTGCTAATGCGGTCCCAAATATACCCAGCATCACACCCTTGGCTGTCATGCAAGACAATTGCAGCATTTCCTCACCCAAGGCACCTCCCAGCCGCCTGACCATCACCTTGACAGCGTGGGCCATGCGAGCACCATCGCGATAAAAAAAGAAAGCAATGAACACAGCGAGTAACAATTGCATAAAACCGCTCATCACCAACTGTACTGCACGCAACAAATAACTGCGCAAAGGCACGGCATATTGATGCGTCATCCGCATCAAGGCTTCATTGCTTACTAATGCACTTTGCCATGCGTCAGCAAGCTGCGTCCCTATCACAGGGATGCTCGCCACCCAAGGGGGCGCGTGTGACGGCAGGCTCTGCAAGAGGAGCCGCGCCTCATTCAGTAAGAGCGTGGCTGAATCGGTCAGATGCACGGCAAGATAGGCCATCGGCAGAATCAACGCAAGCAGCAGAAATAAGGTCATTATCACAGCGGCCAAGGCATCACGCTTGCCCAATTGCAACCAGATACGGTGATATAGCGGCCAGCTAAACATGCAGAGTACCGCTGCAAATAACACAGCAGCCATAAAAGCATGCAACACAAATACACAGCCGATGATCAGCAGGGTAATTAGGGCAATACGCGCAATCTGGTTGGTATTAATCATATGCAGTCTGTAGGTGGTATGAATTCATTTGATTATCTCGCAGGATGTGGATTTATTGGCAAACTTTATGCCTGCGGTGCAAGGTGAACCCCTCATCCATGGCTGACTGGGAAATTCTGAAAGCATCAACATTTTGCACAACCGCATCACTTTGCAAAATTAGGTATGTCTACAAATGAGGATAGTCAAATATTGACGGCCTGAATATTCCGTCGTGCGGTAAACTGTGCTTCAATAGCCAGCATGAAATCTAACCCGCATGACTGGCTGAAAGAACATGGCGATTATCTTTACCGTTTTGCACTGGCGCGCTTGCGTGACCCACACCAGGCAGAAGATGTGGTGCAAGAAACCTTGCTCGCAGCGATCAAAAATCCCAATTTCGCCGAACAATCCAGCCCACGCACCTGGCTAACAGGCATTCTCAAACACAAAATCATCGATTGCATGCGCAAACAGATACGCGAAACTCCCGTTTCTGAATTGCTCAGTGAGCAAGATGCCAATATGGATGATTTTTTTGATGACACCGGGCATTGGGCGGAAAAACCGCAGGCTTGGGATGTGCCACATGATGCGCTGCAGCAAACCCAGTTTCTTAAAGTGTTACAGCAATGCATGGAACGTCTACCCCAGAAACTGGCAGCCATTTTCACCATGCGCGATGTGGACGAGATGGATAATGATGAAATATGTAAGGAACTCGGCATCACCGCGACCAATGCATGGGTCATGTTATACCGCGCCCGTATGGGGTTACGTAAGTGCCTAGAGTTGCACTGGTAAATTGTTTATGGTGAAACGGAAGAAGAGATGCTGAATTGCAAACAAACCAGCCTGCTGGTCTCGCAATCACTTGACCGCCCGCTCACCTGGCGTGAGCGTTTGGCTGTCAGGGGACATCTGCTGATTTGTGTGTATTGCCGACGCTTCACGCAGCAACTCAAATTGATTCGTCGCTACATGCAAGGCTGGCAGCAACAAGTGACCGAAAGCAGCGACATTGCATTGCCTTTGGCGGCAAGGGAACGTATTGCGCAGCAACTGGACAAATTTTACTGATGTTTGTTTAACCCTGTTAAAAAGGAACCCTCATGACTACTCATAAAATGGCTGCAATTACCGGTGCTGTTGCTTTGTCTATGGCCGCCGCTTCTGTCCATGCAGAAAATCCGTTTGAAGTACAAACACTCGCCCAAGGCTACCAGGTGGCAGATGCCTCCGACAGCAAAGCCAAAGAAGGTAAATGTAGCAGTGGCAAATGCGGTTCCAATATGAAGCATGGCAACACAAGCGGCAAAACCAAAGAAGGCGCCTGTCATCACGATAAAGCCAAGGAAGGTGCCTGCTCTGCTGACAAGATGAAAGAAGGCAGCTGTTCGGCAGAAAAAATGAAAGAAGGCGCCTGCCACGCCAGCAAATAAACAAGACAGATACCCTTGGCACAACGGTCTGATATTCGTGGGGCAGGACTGGGGCTAAAGCGCGAGCTGCTGCCCCAGCTGATGGAGCAACAAGGGAAACCTTGGTTGTCGCAGCTGCATTTCCTCGAAATTGCGCCGGAGAACTGGATAGCGGCGGGCGGCAAATATGCGGCCGAGCTGGACTGGTTAAAGCAACATTATCCTATCGTATGTCATGGTTTATGCCTATCATTGGGCGGGCCTGATCCGCTTAACATCCCTTTTTTGCAGCAGGCCCGTCGATTTCTGGACGACTTCGAAATCCCCCTCTACACCGAACACCTAAGCTATTGCAGTGATTTATCTAATGGCTACATTTACGACTTGCTGCCCATTCCATTTACGGAAGAAGCCATTAAATATGTGGCTCAACGCATCCGGCAGACTCAAGATATCTTGCAGCGGCGCATTGCTGTGGAAAACACGTCCTTTTATGTGGACGCGCCCATCTCCGAGATGGACGAAATAGATTTCATCAATGCCGTGCTGACGGAAGCTGATTGTGACTTACACCTGGATATCAATAATGTGTACGTGAATAGCGTAAACTTTGGTTTTGATCCATATGCTTTCTTGGACAAGATACCGGTTGATCGTGTGGTTTACGGCCATATGGCCGGGCATTTGCAGGTATCGCCCGGCCTGCTGGTAGATACTCATGGCGAAGCGATTGCTGACCCGGTGTGGCAATTACTCAAATATGCTTATGACAGGTTGGGAGGCTTTCCTACTCTGCTGGAACGCGACAGCAATTTCCCGCCATTAGTGGACCTGATGCAGGAAGTGGATCATATTGTTTCTCTGCAGCATCACGCAGAGGCTACGCATCAGTCATTGATGGATAAGATCGCATGATGCCCGCTGCATTTCAAACCTACCAGGCTGCCTTTACAGCACACTTACGGCAGCCGGTCATTCACGCCAAACCTGCTGGCGTAGACAGCAAACGTATACGCATCTATCGTGAAATCGTCTTTAATAACTTTGTTGCCAGTGTCAGCACCTGTTTCCCGGTATTGCTGAGCATCCTGGGTAAACGTCGTTTTGGCAAACTGGTGAGGCAGTGTTTTTCCTCACAGCAATTCAAAAGCCCCCTGTTTCAGGATATTGCAGGCAGTTTTGTCGCTTTTTTACAATCATTGGAATCCCCAGAGTTACCAGACTATACCGCGCAACTTGCACATTACGAGTGGATAGAGTTGGTGCTGAGCAGGCAAATAGAGACGAAATCTGCGGCATTGCCTGCAGCGCTTATTGCAGAAGCCGGTGCACTTTTGCACTGTGAAGTGGAATTGCCAGCCGTACATCGGCTGTTACAGTATGATTTCGCTGTTCATCAACTCTCCAGAAAACGGCGAGCAGTCTCCCCTGTAGCGACCTATTTACTGGTCTACCGTGACCCAGACTTCCGGATTCGGTTTATACAACTCAATGCAGTCACCTTCCAGTTACTGCAGCAATTGCAAACACACACCAAGACATCCGAGGCACATTTGCAAGACCTGGGCCAAAGCCTGCCCCATTTAGATCTGGAATCCGTTATCAGATTTGGTCTGCAAACGCTCTATACGCTTTATCAACAGCAGGCCCTCAGGACAGATGGCAGAGTGGCAACTTCCAATCAGCAATCCTTTTAAACAGGTTCACGGGCGAATAGAGTGATCTCTCGGGAGGCTGCAACTCTTGTAAAAACAACATTTTTGTCTAAAACCATATTTCGTTTCTGGTTTTTACATTCAACCACCCTCGCTAATTATTACTTCACAAAGGAAAATGATAAAATAATCATAATATTTACATTTAATTAATTATGCAAAACTCACTCGCCAAAGATGCTTTAAAACAATTCAGGATTATTTTCGGTACGGTCAGGCAACATTTTAGGGAAATTGAAGCTTCTTGCGGCATCTCAGGTTCTCAGCTTTGGTTGTTACATGAAATTTACACACATCCAGACCTCGGTGTTTCGCGCCTGGCTGACAACCTTGCCATCCACCAATCCACTTGCAGTTTGCTGGTGGAGAAGCTAGTGAAAAAACAGCTGGTAAAAAAACAGCGCCTGGCGGAAGACCAGCGCAAAGTCGGTTTGATAGTGACGCCAGCCGGCCAAGCCGTATTAGCCAATGCACCACAACCACTAGATGGCATTCTGCCGCAGGTATTGGCCACCCTCGATACAGAAGCGCTGCAAAGTTTAAACGCGTCTCTCAAAATGGTGATTAGTAAATTGGATACACAATCCAATACACTCGCCAATCACCCGTTGGCAGAGATGTAACCGGCGAGGCGAGGAATAAAAAAGCCGGCGGTTGCCGGCTTTTTTATTCGGTATAGCCCCGTTATTCGCCAAAGACTGCTGACTCACGTGCATTCGCGAGCTTGATCACTTCTGCTTTACCGGCGTTATCCAGATCCCACCACTGGCGGATTTCATCCAGGGTTCTGAAACAGCCTTGGCAAAAACCATTGCTTTCATCAATGCTGCAAACTCCTACACAGGGAGATGGAATTTCGTGGTCAGACATACTTTTTCCTTAGACGTGGCTAGTTTAGCTCAAAGCCCCATGACAGTTTTTGTACCGTTTACCAGAGCCACATGGGCAGGGGTCATTACGTCCCACGCGCACCCCTTCTGGTAAGTTCGGTGATGATGCCGCGCTGTCAGTATTGTAATCGGTGTGCTGGTATTGCAAATTACCGACTTCTGCCGCGCGCATGGCCTCTTCTGCACGACGCTCTTCCTCTTCAAGCTCTTCACGTGAGCGCACTTGTACCTGCATAGTGATTTTCGTTACTTCGCTCTTGACGGTATTGAGCAGGGACTCAAATAACTCAAACGCCTCACGCTTGTACTCCTGTTTGGGATTTTTCTGCGCATAAGAACGCAGGTGTATACCCTGGCGCAAATGATCCAGCGCCGCCAGATGCTCGCGCCAGTGGTTATCCAGACTTTGCAGCATGACTGCGCGCTCGAAGTTACGCATATTGTCATTGCCAGCCATCGCCTCTTTTTCTTCATAACTCTCATTAGCCGCATTAAGGATACGCTCACGCAAGGTTTCTTCATGCAGGTCTGGGTTATTTTCCAGCCATTCAGCCACGGGCAGGCTGATAGACAGCTCTTCCTGCAAAGCTTGCTCAAGTGCTGGAATCTCCCATTGCTCTTCAACACTGCCAGGTGGCACATACGTATTAAACAGGCTATTAATCACATCCTCACGCATGGCTCGAATCGTTTGGCCAACATCAACTGATTCCAGCAGCTCATTGCGCTGCTCGTAAATGACCTTGCGTTGGTCATTGGAAACATCATCGTATTCCAGCAACTGCTTACGGATATCAAAGTTACGGCCTTCTACCTTGCGTTGCGCATTTTCAATCGCACGCGTCACCATGGCGTGCTCAATCGCTTCACCCTCCGGCATGTTAAGGCGGGTCATGATCGCTGCCACACGTTCACCGGAGAAAATTCGCAAGAGTGGATCTTCCAGGGAGAGATAGAAACGGCTGGAGCCCGGATCACCCTGGCGGCCGGCACGGCCACGCAACTGGTTATCGACACGGCGTGACTCGTGGCGTTCAGTTCCGATAATATGCAGGCCGCCTGCAGCCAATACCGCATCATGGCGTTGCTGCCATTCTGCTTTCAATTGCGCCACCTTGGCTGTTTTTTCAGCCTCGGATAATTTATCATCCTGCTGGATGGCATGAATTTCATTTTCTGAATTACCACCGAGCACAATATCGGTACCACGGCCAGCCATGTTGGTTGCAATGGTAATCACACCTGGACGACCAGCTTCGGCAATAATGGTCGCTTCACGTTCATGTTGTTTGGCATTGAGCACCTGGTGCTCCAGCTTGGCTTGCGCCAACAACTTGGAAATCAGTTCGGAGTTTTCAATTGAAGTGGTACCTACCAGTACGGGTTGGCCTTTAGCCTGGCACTCCTTGATGTCTTCAATGACCGCCTTGTACTTTTCCATGCCCGTGCGATACACCTTATCCATGGCGTCAATACGCTGTACTGGCCGGTGCGTTGGAATCACCACCGTTTCCAGACCATAAATCTGGTTGAACTCGTAGGCCTCGGTATCTGCTGTACCAGTCATGCCACTGAGTTTTTGGTACATGCGGAAGTAATTCTGGAAGGTAATCGAAGCCAGTGTCTGGTTTTCCTTCTGGATGGCCACACCCTCCTTGGCTTCTACCGCCTGATGCAGGCCATCAGACCAGCGGCGTCCCGGCATCATACGGCCTGAAAACTCATCGACAATCACGATTTCGCCATTTCGCACCACATAATGCTGGTCACGGTGATACAGGTTTTGTGCACGCAGGGAAGCATACAGGTGATGTACCAGGGTGATATTGGCTGGCTCATACAAACTGGAGCCCGCTGTTAACAAGCCGGTTTGCTCCAACAACTGCTCAGCATGCTCGTGACCGGCCTCACTCATGGTCACGCTCTGCGCCTTTTCATCGACCCAGAAATCGCCTTCACCGTCTTCCACCTGCTGACGCACCAATTGCTTGGCTACTTCATTAATGGCACCATACAAATCCACGCTGTGTTCTGCCTGGCCGGAGATAATCAGTGGCGTACGAGCTTCGTCGATGAGGATAGAGTCCACTTCATCCACCAGCGCATAATGCAAGGGGCGCTGAACGCGCTCTTCTTTGCTGAACACCATGTTGTCACGCAAATAGTCAAAGCCGAACTCATTATTGGTGCCATAGGTAATGTCAGCGGCATAGGCCTGTTGCTTGGCATCATGGGGCATTTGTGACAGGTTGATCCCCACTGTCAGGCCCAGGAAGTTATACAGCTTGCCCATCCACTCGGCGTCGCGCTTGGCCAGGTAATCATTCACTGTCACAACATGCACGCCTTTACCAGTCAAGGCATTTAGGTATGTTGGCAATGTCGCTACCAGCGTCTTACCTTCACCGGTACGCATTTCGGCAATCTTGCCTGCATTGAGCACCATGCCGCCAATCAGTTGCACGTCAAAATGTCGCATGCCCAAGACACGTTTACCACCTTCGCGCACGACGGCAAATGCTTCAGGCAACAGCTTCTCTAATGTTTCACCATTGGCATAACGCTGCTTGAACTCTTCGGTTTTTGCACGCAATTGCTCATCTGTGAGCGCCTGTGTATCAGGTTCCAGGGCATTGATTTGTTTGACGATTTGCTGATATTGCTTGACCAGTCGATCATTCCGACTGCCAAATAACTTTTTAAACAACGAGGCTAACATGAGTCACACCGATTTCCGCATGCGCGGCGTTAATAGAAATAAACCGAGATTGTATAAGATATAGAGGGAGGTTGTCTCAACTATTGCATCAATCACTACTTTACTCAGGAGTGGTTCCTGAGATATTCGCGCGGATCAAGTGGGTTGCCATTGAGCCTGATTTCATAATGTAAATGCGGACCGGTGGAGCGGCCAGTACTACCAATGAGGGCGATTTTCTGCCCTTTGGTCACGCGCTCTCCTGACTTGACCAGCAATTTAGAATTGTGTGCATACCGGGTTTCCAGACCTGAGCCATGGTCAATTTTTAACAAATTGCCATAGTCAGGTGTTTGTACCGCCGTGGTCACAATCCCATCGGCTGCTGCATAAACAGCAGTACCGACTGACGCCGGAAAATCCAAACCTTCATGAAATGCGCGATGCCCGCTCAACGGATCAATGCGCCAACCATAACTAGAAGAACTGTAAGCCACCCCTACAGGACTGCTATTTGGCAACATTTCACGCAATACGCTACTCTGCAACAGCTTGGCTTCAAGTTTGCCCTGGAACTCATCACGAACATCGAGATCGGCTGACATCTGCTCAATGATAGTTTTCAGGTCCTCCTCACTTAAAGGCGAATCTTTCACCAAAGGCCCACCCTGCCCCATCAAGTCATTGACTGGTGTTCTTTGGTTGATAGGCTCGGCACTTGACTTGACGCCTGCCAGTTTGGATAACCGCTGGTTCTGGGCATCCAGCCGCAATATCCGTGCCTGCAACTCACCAATCTGCTTGGCATAGGCATCCAGGTGGCTTTGGGTAGACAACATGGCGCCACGCAAATGTGGGGGCAACATCGCCTTCACGCCCTGGGATTTAATCACTTGCTGCGGGGTAATAAATAGCAAGGTGAGTACTACAGGGACCAGAATCAGTGCCAGCACTATGCCCAAACTTTCAAACACACCCAGCGTTTTGGGTTTGGCCATTTTTTCTGAAACAATAATGATATTAATCATGCTACGAACTCTCGTTATTCACGGGCGGCTGGATGGCAGACCCAAACGGACGACCTGCGTGGTGTACAATATTCAAGCATTCTGTGGACAATCCGCCATGTTCAAAATCAACCAGATTTTCAAACACCATCACGACCTCAAACCTTTGTTACAGGAGGCCGATGATCGCCAGCAGCTACAAGATTGCTGGTCTGCGATTGCCCCGGAATTCTCCAGGTTTTCGCATGTACTGGCTTTACATGATGGCGCCCTGACGATTGCTGTGCAATCGGGCGCAGTGGCCAGCAGAATCAGGCTAATGGAAGCCCAACTCTTGCGAAAAATCCGGGATTTTTGCCAAAACTCCCGGAAAATCAAAGGCTTAAACCTTAACGCAATTAAGGTCAAAGTGCAAGTAAAATCTCGCCCGCAAAGCAAGCATAAACGCATTAAAGCGCCCTCAAATCGTGCTTTAAGCACGCTGGAAACCTATGCAAGTGAAGCGAACAATCCAGCACTGGAAGCTGCTTTACGTCATTTTATCAATCATCAACGTCACGATTGACTGCTACAACTACCCTTCAAAATCGCCCCAAAAACGCGCTTGTAGACGCACTTTAATAGTGCAATAATGGCCCAACCCGTTACATTTTGTTTACAACTTTGTGACCGGCCAATAAGGTGTCATTACGTTCAACGCAGTTTCATCAGGAACAGGAGAAGTCATGTCAGTCGCACTAATGTTAGCCATAGGTGCAGCAGTTTTGGCGGTACTCTATGGTGTAGTAATGAGCAAATGGATTTCAGGTTTACCGGCAGGCAACGCACGCATGCAAGAAATTGCGGGCGCTATTCAGCAAGGCGCAGCCGCTTATCTTTCAAGGCAATATAAAACCATCGCCCTGGTCGGCATCGTACTGGCTATTTTAATTGGCATCTTCTTAACGCCACAAACCGCAATTGGTTTTGTACTAGGTGCCGTGCTGTCGGGGGCCTGTGGTTTTATTGGCATGAACGTTTCCGTCAAGGCCAACGTGCGTACCGCACAAGCGGCCACCAACGGCATAGGTCCTGCGCTGGACGTCGCTTTTAAAGGTGGTGCGATCACCGGCATGTTGGTAGTTGGTTTGGGACTGTTGGGCGTGGCTGGATTTTATTTTTATCTAGGCGCGGAACAAGCGACTGATTTAAACCCATTGATCGGCCTGGCATTCGGCTCTTCATTGATTTCCATATTTGCACGTTTAGGTGGCGGCATTTTCACCAAGGGTGCTGATGTTGGCGCAGATCTGGTCGGCAAAGTTGAAGCAGGCATTCCGGAAGATGACCCACGCAATCCCGCGGTCATTGCCGACAATGTTGGTGACAACGTAGGTGACTGTGCAGGCATGGCGGCGGACTTGTTTGAAACCTATGCCGTCACACTGATCGCTACCATGGTCCTTGGCGGACTGATGGCCGCTGAAGCCGGTGCCAATGGGGTCATTTATCCTCTTTTGTTAGGCGCAGTGTCCATCGTTGCTTCAATTATTGGCTGCTTCTTCGTCAAAGCCCCACCTGGCATGAAGAATGTCATGCCCGCGCTCTACAAAGGCTTAGCAGTGGCTGGCATATTGTCGCTGATTGCTTTTTACTTTGTGACACAGTATGTATTTCCACAAGGTTACACCCACGGTGAAGTGACTTTCTCTAGCCAGGCCCTGTTTGGCGCCTGCGCCGTTGGACTGGTACTGACCGCAGCCCTGGTATGGATTACCGAATACTATACCGGTACCGATTACGCACCAGTCAAACATGTCGCACAAGCCTCTACCACCGGGCACGCCACTAACATTATTGCGGGCATTGGCGTCTCGATGAAGTCGACCGCCCTGCCTGTCATTTCAGTCTGTATCGCCATTTTTGTCTCTTTCCACCTGGCAGGTTTGTATGGGGTAGCGATTGCTGCGATGGCGATGCTGAGCATGGCGGGTATTGTGGTGGCGCTGGATGCTTACGGCCCGATTACCGACAACGCCGGTGGCATTGCCGAAATGTCGGAGCTGCCTAGCAGCGTGCGCGATGTGACTGACCCGCTGGACGCCGTCGGCAATACGACCAAAGCGGTCACCAAAGGTTATGCGATTGGCTCTGCTGGCCTGGCCTCACTGGTGCTATTTGCAGATTACACACACAAGCTGGAAGGTGCGGGCATTACCGCCAGCTTTGACTTAAGTGACCCGAAGGTGATTATCGGCCTGTTTATCGGTGGCCTGATCCCCTTCCTGTTTGCCGCCATGGCGATGGAAGCAGTGGGCCGCGCTGCTGGTAGCGTGGTGGAAGAGGTCCGCCGTCAGTTCCGCGAAATCAAGGGCATTATGGAGGGCACTGCCAAACCTGAATACGGCAAGGCGGTAGATATGCTGACCAGTGCGGCGATCAAGGAAATGATGCTACCTTCGCTGTTACCCGTTGCCGCGCCTATTCTTGTGGGGCTGTTCCTGGGTCCGGTCGCGCTTGGTGGCTTACTCATGGGCACCATTGTCACCGGCCTGTTTGTAGCGATTTCCATGTGTACTGGCGGTGGCGCATGGGATAACGCTAAGAAATATATTGAAGATGGCCATCACGGCGGCAAAGGTTCAGACGCACACAAGGCCGCAGTCACTGGCGATACGGTCGGCGACCCATACAAGGATACGGCAGGTCCGGCAGTCAACCCTTTAATCAAGATTATCAATATTGTGGCGTTGCTGATCGTTCCGTTGTTACACTAAATCACGCACATCACAGAGAGCAATAAAAAAGTCGGCCTGGGCCGACTTTTTTTTATCATGCACGCGCCAGATTAAAACGCTGGCTTTACTTCTGCCTCGTTATAACGGGCAACACCATCGGTAATTTCCTTGTGCGCATCTTCAATGCCTACCCAGCCTTCGATTTTTACCCATTTACCTTTATCAAGGTCTTTGTAGTGCTCAAAGAAATGCGCAATCATATCCAGGCGCCATGGAGAAACATCGCTCAAGGTTTTCTGGTAGGCATACAGACCACATACTTTTTCGATAGGCACGGCCAGCACTTTTGCATCGCCACCCGCTTCATCTGTCATTTTCAGCATGCCTAATGCGCGGCAGCGAACCACAACACCAGGCAACAATGGCACAGGCGTAATCACCAGCACATCCACCGGGTCTCCGTCGTCACCCAGGGTATGTGGAATATAGCCATAGTTGCAAGGATACTGCATGGAAGTACCCATGAAACGATCCACAAACAGCGCACCACTTTCTTTGTCCACTTCATACTTAACCGGGTCGCCATTGGCCGGAATTTCGATAATGACGTTAAAGTCGTGCGGTAAATCTTTGCCGCTTGGCACCAAATTCAAAGACATCTTGTTAAACCCATTTCAACAAAAAATCGCCATTATAGGCGAATAATATGACGCCTTGCAGGCAAATAGCACTATTTTTGATCTTGCTCAGCTGGCACCAACTCGCGACATGCCTGCCTGACGCTGACAGGTGTTAGTTTGAGTGCCAGATAAAGCAATAACGGAATAATCACCAACTCATCTAATTGGCCAATCACCGGAATAAAGTCCGGGATCAGGTCAAATGGCAGCACTAAGTATCCTAACGCCAACCAGAGCAGAGCTTTGGCGAGCCATGGCGTTTGCGGATGGGCATGCAATGCACGGTAAAACAACACCTCTGTTTTAAACCGGCCAGCTAATGTCGCCAGTTGCGCACGCAATCCCATCTCAGTGCAATTACTCCGTCAGCAAGGTACGACCGGTCAACTTGGCAAACGCTTCCATGTATTTATCAGAAGTACGTTGTGCCACATCCGCTGGCAGTTCTGGGCCGGGCGGCGTCTTGTCCCAACCGCAACTTTCCAGCCAGTCACGCACATATTGCTTGTCATAGCTAGGCGGGTTACTGCCCACCTGATATTGGTCTGCTGGCCAGAAGCGTGAAGAATCCGGGGTCAACACTTCGTCCATCACATGCAAGATACCGTGTTCGTCAACACCAAATTCAAATTTGGTATCGGCAATAATAATGCCCTTGGTACGCGCATATTCGGCAGCACGGGCATACAAGGCAATGGCGGCTTTTTCGACTTGCACTGTCAGGTCTTTACCAATGAGTGCCTCAACTTGTGCGACACTGATGTTTTCATCGTGCTCACCGACAGCAGCCTTGCTCGAAGGGGTGAACAGAGGCTGGGGCAATTGCTGAGCCAGTTGCAGTCCAGCCGGTAAAGGAATATCGCAAACCGTGCCTTTGGCTTTATATTCTTTCCAGCCACTTCCTACCAGGTAACCACGCACAATGGCTTCCAGTGGCAAGGCCTTGAGTTTTTTCACCACCACAGCACGCCCTTTCACCTGTTCAACTTCATCAGGCGCAACCACAGTCTCTGGCGCAATGCCGGTCAAATGGTTGGGCACCACATCTCGCAATTGCTCAAACCAGAAGTTTGCCATTTGCGTCAGCATGGCGCCCTTGTGAGGGATACCCGTTGGCAAAATCACATCAAAGGCACTTAACCTATCAGTGCTCACCAGCAACATGGTGTGGTCATCGATATCGTAAATATCGCGCACCTTACCCTGGTGCAATTTTTTCAGGCTTTTGATGGAGGTTTCGAGCAAAGGCGCACGCATCATGTCTATCACACAAATAAAAACAATATTATAAATGCGCCACGCCCTTGCAGGCGAATAAATTGTCTATTGATATTTCAAGAATAGCTCAAGCGGCAACGGCCTCTTGCTGCTCGGTCTGCGGCAAATCCGTCATCGACAGCTTGGCATAACCGACATAACGCGTTAAGCGCAACAGATTGCAGGTATAGCCATACTCGTTGTCATACCAGCCTATCAGCTTGACAAAGGTGGGGTCCAGCATGATGCCCGCACTGGCATCAAACACACTGGCGGCCGGATAACCCCTGAAATCACTGGAAACGACGGCTTCATCGGTATAGCCCAGTACGCCTTTCAGGTCGCGCTCGGCTGCATATTGCATGACGGCGCAAATTTCTTCATACGTAGTGCTCTGTTGCAACTCTACCGTTAAATCAACCACAGACACATCCGCGGAAGGAATACGCATGGACATCCCGGTGAGTTTTTTGTTAAGTGCCGGGATTACTTTACCAACCGCCTTGGCCGCACCAGTGCTGGAAGGAATAATGTTATCGAAAACACCGCGACCGCCACGCCAGTCTTTGTTAGAAGTACCATCAACCGTTTTCTGGGTGGCAGTCGCTGCGTGTATGGTAGTCATCAAGCCACGCTTGACCCCAAAATTGTCATGTAACACCTTAACAATGGGCGCCAAGCCATTAGTCGTACAAGACGCTGCCGAGACAATATCTTCTCCGCGGTAGTGGTAATGATTGACACCATAGACAAACATTGGCGTATCGTCTTTGCCAGGCGCGGACTGGACTACGATACGTGCACCACCTGCAATATGGGCAGCACAGCTTTCCTGGGTCAGGAAAACACCCGTACATTCCACCACGACATCAACCTGCTCAGACCGCCAGTCAATGTCTGCCGGTTTGGCATGTGCAGTGAGACGGATTTTTTTACCATCAATCACCAGGAAACCGCCCTCTAAATGAGCATCCTGTGCCAGTCTTCCGTGCACAGAGTCATATTTGAGCATATACAGCATATGTTCAGGTTCTTCGATGCCGTTAATGGCAACAACCTCGACATCCTTGAACTCTGCCTGATTTAATGCGGCGCGCAGCACCATCCGGCCAATACGGCCAAACCCGTTAATGCCCACTCTAATGCCCATTTTTGACTCCTTCGCCATGAATAGTCAGTAGACAAGCAATTTTAGTGCTAATTTATAGCATTCAGATTAGACAGGCAGCCGCTGCTTCACTAGAATGGGAATAGCAAGCTCTTAACAATTGTGAGTTTCAACTACCTGCCGGATATTTTGTGAACATCGCAGAACAATTACTGAGTAGTATTCTGGACACATTGCCACTGCAAATTGCAGTGATCGATGAATCGAGCAGTATTGTATATGTGAATCAGGCATGGCGCTCATTTGGGCTGTTTTACGGGCTAGATATAGAAACCGACTGGTTTGGCATCAGTTACCTGGATATTTGCCGCGCCAATCAGGATACCAACCAGCCGGTATTACTGGATGGCATTGCGCGTGTACTTGACGGCACCCAGAATCACTTTACCACTGACTATTTGTGTCACACCCCCACGCAGCATCCCACCTGGCTGACCCTGAACTTGCAACCGATACAAACGGCCCTGGCTGATGGCAAATTGTTTCTACTGTCGCTCACCAATATCACCCATCACAAGCAAACCGAAGATCGCATCTCAGCATTGACACTGACTGATCCCCTGACCGGGCTGGCCAACCGTCGAAGACTGGAGCAATTCATGCATGACGAATGGTCACGCGCCATTCGCCACCAATCCAGCCTGAGCGTGATGATGGTGGACGCCGATCACTTCAAACAGTTGAACGACAGCATGGGCCACGCAGCGGGTGACGAGTGCTTGCGTCAACTGGCGAATATCCTTAGGAAATATACTAACCGTCCGGGCGACCTGGCGGCGCGTTACGGTGGCGAGGAGTTTGTCCTGGTATTGGGGCAAACCACCCAGCAGGAGGCTGCCAAAATTGCTGAGCGTATCCGGCAAAAAGTCATGGCGCTAGATATCCGATTTGCCGGACACCGCTTAATGACAGTGAGCATAGGCGTGGCCTCTCTTGGCCTAAATCACTCACATTGGCAAAAGGAGCAGCATGCCCGAAACCAGTCGCTGAATTTTAGTGAAGATGGCAACCTGCTGATTGAACAGGCCGATAAGGCTTTATATGTCGCCAAGAAGCAAGGCAGGAACCGTGTAGAAGTGTACGATAAGCATCACAGGCTGACTGTCCCGTTATCGGTTTAACCGCCACGCCAACAGCCAGCTTATGACTTACAACCCAGGCAAATCTCGCAATTAACGGGCGCGCTCTTCCAGAATAGCCACAGCCGGCAGAGTCTTGCCTTCGAGAAACTCCAGGAAAGCCCCACCAGCCGTTGAGATGTAAGATACCTTGTCATAAATGTCGTACTTCTGGATAGCAGCAATCGTGTCACCCCCACCTGCCAGCGTAAAGGCCTTGGTTTCAGCGATGGCCTTGGCAATGGTTTTAGTACCTTCACCAAACTGGTCAAACTCAAACACACCCACCGGACCATTCCATACGACAGTGCCAGCTTTCATAATGATGTCCACCAGCTCAGCTGCTGATTGCGCCCCAATATCAAAAATCATTTCGTCTGCGGCAACTTCTGTCGCTGATTTTTTGACAGCAGGTTCATTGGCATCAAACTGCTTGCCAACCACCACATCTTTAGCAATAGGCACACAGGCACCGCGCGCCGCCATTTTATCCATCAGGCACTTGGCGGTATCCACCAGGTCATCTTCACACAAAGACTTACCGACTTCCTGACCAGAAGCCTTGAGGAAGGTATTAGCGATACCGCCGCCTACCACCAACTGATCGACTTTATCCGACAAACTTTCAAGCACGGTCAGTTTGGTCGAAACCTTAGAGCCACCAACAATCGCGACCAATGGACGGGCAGGTGCCAGCAAGGCTTTGCTCAATGCATCCAGCTCTTCAGTCAGCAGAATTCCGGCACAGGCCACAGGCGCAAATTTGGCAATGCCATGTGTAGAAGCTTCTGCGCGGTGTGCAGTGCCAAAAGCATCCATGACAAACACATCGCACAAGGCGGCGTATTTTTTGGCCAGTTCATCATTATTTTTCTTTTCGCCTATATTAAACCGGCAGTTCTCCAACAAAATGAGCTGACCATCTGCTGTGGTCAGGCTGTCTTCAGGCGCATTGGGGGCCAGCCAGTTCTTCACCAGGCGTACTGGCTGCCCCAGTAATTTGCTCATTACATCCGCCACTGGCTTCAATGAGTTTTCTTCACTGTAAACGCCTTCTTCAGGGCGGCCAAGATGCGAAGTCACCATGACTTTAGCGCCCGCTTTCAAGGCATATTCAATGGTGGGCATGCTGGCTACAATTCTGGCATCACTGGTCACCACGCCATCTTTTACCGGCACATTGAGGTCGGCGCGGATGAACACACGTTTACCACGCAAGTCGAGGTCAGTCATTTTGATGAATTTCATGCAGGTCTCCCTTGAGCGGTCACTACCGCTTGAATATAAACTGATAAGGTGAAAATCGTGGCAAAAGCAAACGGGGCATAAAGCCCCGTGCATGATTAAGCAATGTGTTGAACCAGGCGCAGCAGGTTACAGGTATAACCGTACTCGTTGTCGTACCAGCCAACCACTTTAACAAAAGTCGGGTCGAGCATGATACCGGCATCTGCATCAAACACGCTGGCGGCAGGGCTGCTGCGGAAGTCACTGGAAACCACTTTGTCATTGGTGTACTCCAGCACACCTTTCAGCGCGCCGTCGGCCGCTTGCCGCATAGCCGCACAAATGGCCTCATAAGTAGCTTCGCTATTAAGCTCCACGGTCAGGTCAACCACTGACACATCGGCAGATGGCACACGCATAGCCATCCCGGTCAGCTTTTTGTTGAGGGAAGGAATTACTTTACCGACGGCCTTGGCCGCGCCAGTACTTGAAGGAATAATGTTTTCAAAAACACTGCGGCCACCGCGCCAGTCTTTTTTAGAGGTGCCGTCTACGGTTAATTGTGACGCCGTAGCCGCATGAATCGTCGTCATCAGACCGCGCTTGATACCAAAAGTGTCATGCAGCACTTTTGCCAAAGGTGCCAAGCCATTCGTAGTACAGGAAGCAGCGGAAATAATGGTTTGACCCGCATATTCGGTGTGATTGACACCATAGACGAACATCGGCGTATCGTCTTTGCCGGGTGCAGACTGCACCACTTTGATGGCACCACCGTTGAGGTGCGGCTGGCAGTTGTCCTGCGTTAAAAAGGCACCGGTAGATTCAATCACCACCTCAGCCCCTCCTTTACGCCAGTCAATATTGTTTGGATCACGCTCTGCCGTTAAATGGATACGCTTGCCATTCACCACCAGCGCACCATTGTCAGCTTCAACCTTAGCATTAAAACGGCCATGCACAGAGTCATATTTAAGCAAATACATCATGTATTCAACATCATATGAGCTATTAATAGCGACCACTTCGATATTGCTGAACTCTGCTTGCTCAATCGCCGCACGTAACGCCATACGGCCAATTCGTCCAAACCCGTTAATGCCTACCTTGACTGACATATGCTCCCCAACATTGCTTAGAACTAAAACCAAGCATTTTAACCTAAACTATCTATACTGGACAGATTGTAAGTATTTGATTTGATACACGACAAAGCTTAAAAGTGATTCACACATCACAGCACAGATACGTAAAACACCAAACACATGGAAAGAGAGCTTTATGCAAGACACCATTATTCTCGCTGGCGGCTGTTTTTGGGGCATGCAAGACCTGTTTCGCCGCTTGCCAGGCATTATCAATACCCGCGTCGGCTACACTGGTGGCGAAGTACCGAATGCCACCTACCGCAACCATGGCAATCATGCGGAAGCAATAGAAATTATTTACGATCCGGCCCGCATCAGCCTCAGGCAATTGCTCGTGTTTTTTTTTCAGATTCATGACCCCACCACCCTAAACCGCCAGGGAAACGATTTGGGGCCGTCTTATCGCTCTGCAATTTACTATACCAATCCGGCACAAAAAGAAATTGCGCAGCAATTGATTAATGAAATGAATGCTTCAGACATTTGGCCCGGGGATGTGGTGACTGAGATCACTGCTGCCAGTGATTTCTGGCTGGCCGAACCAGAGCACCAGGATTACCTGCTGAAATACCCTAACGGCTACACCTGTCATGGCTTGCGGCCGACGTGGATCCTGCCACAGGACCGTTCATCCGCGATATGGATGTAGCAAAACCAAGACTAAAGGACTATTCTGGAGTGACGATAGGAGGCTCTTTTTTGGAAACCGCTGCAGGCTTGCGCGGCTTGCCGCCAATGCGCCGGGACGAGTGATGCAAAAATGTAGCTAACTCGTTCAGGGCCATTTGATAAACCTCACGCTTGAACTCAATCACGTCTTCCAGTGGCACCCAGTAGTCACTCCAGCGCCATGCATCAAACTCTGGATGCTCAGTAGCACGCAAGGAAACGTCAGAGTCCCTGCCCGTCAGGCGCAATAAAAACCAGATTTGCTTCTGGCCCTTGTAACTACCGCGCCATTCGCGCTTAACCCAGCTGGTGGGGACATCGTAGCGTAGCCAGTCACGTGTACGCCCCAAAATTTTGACGTGCTCCGGCTTGAGGCCCACCTCTTCCATCAGCTCCCGATACATGGCCTGCTCAGGCGTTTCACCATACTTGATGCCGCCTTGTGGAAACTGCCATGCATGTTCCCTGATACGCTTGCCCCAAAACACCTGGTTGTGCGCATTGCATAACACAATCCCGACGTTTGGACGGTATCCATCACGATCTAACATAAAAAACTGCCTTCAATATTTGCTGCAATTTTTTCACATTTTGCCTTTTAATGAAAGGACAACCGTCATGCAATCGACATAAATACTGCGGGGTTTACCCGTAAAAAAAGCCCACCGAAGTGAGCTTTCTTTTTACTTGGAATCATTATGCTTTCATTCGACGCGCAGTCAGGCCACCTACCATGAGCAAACCCGCAAACATCATGGCTGACGTATGGGATTCTGGCACTGGTGTTACCACCATACTCATAAAAGTGTAATCAGACTGGTTGTCACAACTAGGACAGGTAGATTTGGGATACCCTTTCACTGCTGTAAACACGATGCTATCCACTGAACGGAAACCAAATGGGTTATTGATTTGCCAAGCGCCTGTACCGCCATCAACTGCACCACTTCCTAAAGACAATACGGAACCTTCGCCTGTCCAGGCTGCAGTGTGCACACCCGTCGCAGTCAAATAATATGAAGCAGTACCACCATCAGCAAAACTCACCAGCATTTTTGCGACTTCTTTAACATCGCCATACTCAGGGCCATCAAACAGTAGAGCCAGGTTCAATGTAGTCACAATGACTTCTTTGGAAAAAGAACCGGTCAAGGTTTCACCAATATCAATTTCCCCGTTTGTTCTACCGCCGGAAATACCTACCCCAGTAATGCCATCCTGTGTTTTTTTCTGAAAGGATGTACTCCCCGTAAACGTAGCAGTTGTACCATCAGCAAAAGTTTGAGAGTAGACGGTTTGACCATTGACAAAATCCGCTCCTAATATGGTCCCGACCGTGGTCACCGCATAAGAAGAATGTGCCATGACCAGCATTGAAAATAAAAGCAACATCTTTGCATAAAAAGTGTTCTTCATTACGACTCCTCGTTTTAATCAAAAGATAGTTATAGATATTTTGTTTCATTTTATGGCAGAGTCTGTCAAGGCCCAATAGCCCCTTCAAACATTAGGGGATTTTCTGCTTTATTTTTCATACACTTACATTAACAAACCAAATTTATATATTTAAACTGACTATTTGAGCCATTGGCTTGTCAACCTTCTCTAAATAACCATCGTTCTATATCCATGCATTTACTCACTACCCACACCTTCAAGTGCTTTTTTTCACGAGTTAATTTCGCCGTTATCTCTTTATCGGTGGCTATGATTCTGGTTTTAAGCACCAACGGTTTTGCGGGCAATCTTGCCTATATCACTAACCAAGGCAGCGATACGGTATCAGTACTCGATACACAGAAAAAGCAAATTACACACACAATTGAAGTAGGCAAAGCGCCCGTAGGCGTGGCTATCGCAGAGAAACAGCGCCGTGTGTATATCAGTAACGCCAATAGCCAGACTGTTTCCGTGATTAACAGCGTCACTCAGCAAAAAATCCTTGAGATTCCTGTACATGTGCAAGCGGTTGGTATTGCCTTAAGCCGCGACGAAAACACCCTGTATGTCGCCGACTGGGGAGGCGAGCAAGTAATCGCGATAGAGACGGCCCATCCAGAAAAACAAAAAGCGTTCAAGGCCGGTAAAACACCCTCTGGCATGCTGGTCAGCGCAGATGACAAGAAACTGTTTATTGCCAACAGGGACAGCAATGACGTGACCGTGGTAGACACCAAAACCTTGAAAACCCTGGCTCAAATCCCTGTAGGTCTGCATCCATTTGCGCTCACCCTGAGCCCGGACGGACGCACATTGTTCGTCGTTAATGTCGTCAGCAACACACTCACGCTACTCAATGTGGACACTTACCACTCGAGCACAATCACAACCGGGCAGCACCCTTATGGCGTGACCATTAGCCCGGATGGTCGCTGGGCGTATGTCAGCAACAATCACGCAGAAAGTGTCTCGGTGATTGACCTGAATAATGGCAAAACCGTTAAAACGATTACTGTCGGCGAGTTCCCTGAGGGCATCGAATACGATAAAGCCACCCAGCAGGTGGTGGTCGCCAACTGGGGCTCCGATACGGTTTCATTGATTGACACTCATACCAACACCGTCACGAGCACTATCGCCAGCCCCAAACTGTGCCGGTCTTTTGGGCAATTTATCTTGGAAGCTAAATAAAAATCGTTTTTTTCACAGGATCGCCCATGAATTAGTCGCAAAGAACCTTTTTTTTAGGTAAAGTCACGGGTTGTTTTTAAAACTCAAGACCATCTACTTTTATATACCTAACTTTATATAAGTACCGCTTAATTTCAGTTTTAAAAGTCTGTAAATATCAGGAGAAATGTAATGAAAAAAATTCTCGGCATTATTGCCGTTTCCTTATTGCCATTAATTCCACTGACCGCTGGCGCACACGGCGCGGCTGCCTTACGTTTTGAAAAAACCGTGCCCATCAAGGCTGCTCCGGCAAAAGTCTGGGCATTGTTAAAAGACTTCGGCAATGTGCAAGCCTGGCACGCAGGCGTTGAGTCCACCACCGTTGAACAGAAAAAAGATGAAAACGGTGACGACGCAACTTACCGTACCGTCAAGCTGAAAAATGGCGGCGTGATGTACGAAAAACTGCGTTCAGCCGATGACGCAGGCATGCGCTTGAAATATGAGTACATCCTGGAAAAAAGCACACTGCAACTGGCTAACTTTTACCCAACCATCACCGTGACTGGTAGCGGCAATGAATCTGTGGTGACTGTCAAAGGCAGCTATACCCGCGCCGACTCTTCCAATATTCCAAAACCGGAGCAGAACGATGATGCAGCCACTAAAGCCATCAACGAATTCTTTGATCCAGGCCTGGAAAGCCTGAAAAAGGTCGCCGAATCGGGAAAGTAATTAACCAGGGTTCTGGAAAAAAATCGCAAGGCAACAGTAAACCCTGGTGGAAATTCTGGTAAGTCTTACGTTGTAAACAACATTAGTTTTTGCAAATGCAGTTTTTGGCCAAAAGCTGAAAATTGACACTCAATGAAAGGGATTGTGTACCACACAGTCCCTTTTTTGCATTCTGCCAATATCTACCTGACAAAAAACATCACTCCCCATTGCCAAAGATTGGCGAAGGTTGTCACTTTACGTCATCTGCAATCCCACTAACCTAACCCACCAAACGCATATTTAAATCGAAGAGTTAAGGGGTAAAAACAACTTAATTCATATTTTTCAATGAGTTATCTGCATAGAAACCGAGCTGGCACACCTGTTGCTTTAGGGTTTAGCGAACACTGTTGGAAAAGCAGTGAATGAAACAGAAGACTTTGACTTTAAACTTGACTCAAAAGGAAATTATGATGAAAAAACACGCACAACAAGGCTTCACCCTGATTGAATTGATGATCGTGGTTGCGATTATTGGTATTTTGGCTTCTGTGGCTATTCCGGCATATCAGGATTACACTCGTGAAGCTGCAAATAACGCATGCTTGGCAGAGGCAAGTGGTTACGCAAAAAGAGCATTTGCTGACATTCAACTCAACAGAACGCCTCCCGCTCCTACTGCAAGGGCTTGTGCATCTATTAATGGTGGTACGGCAGTGACAACATTAACTACATTTACAGCCACACCTAATGCACGTGGTAACGGCACCGTTACTTGCGACTTGACCACTGGCGCAACCTGCACACACGCATAATCAATCACCGTTGTGATTTGAATATGAAAAACCCGCCTAGGCGGGTTTTTGTTTTAAACAAGACCAATCAATTTAGTAGAATAACTAACCTCACTAGGAGAAGTATAAGCGTAATGTCTGAGTTACCAACTATCAATAATGCAACCGCAACCGCTATCTGGCTACATGGCCTAGGTGCCGATGGTCACGATTTTGAGCCAGTGGTGGAAATGCTCAATCTGCCCCATATCAAATTTATCCTGCCACACGCGCCTTATCGCCCTGTCACATTGAACAATGGTTACGAGATGCGGGCCTGGTATGACATTTTTGGGTTGCAGCCTGATAGCCCACAAGATGAAGTGGGGATTAATAGCATGCAAGACACTATCAACAGCATAATTGAAGCTGAGATTGCACGCGGTATTCCTTCACAACGCATTTTACTGGCAGGCTTCTCACAAGGTGGCGCCATGGCTCTGCACACCGCAACGCGTTTTGACCAACCTTTGGCGGGCGTATTGGCGCTATCCACTTATTTGCCATTAAAAAACCAGCTTCAAGAGAAGCAACACCCTGCTAACAAACACTTACCCATCTGGATGGCGCATGGACGGCATGACAGCGTAATAACACTGGCGACTGCACAATCATCCAAACAGACGCTGGAAGCGGCTGGTTATGAGGTTGAATGGCACGAATATGAAATGCCGCACAGCGTTTGTGAAGAAGAGATCAACGATATACGCGACTTTCTGCTGCGCGTGTTACCCGCCCAGGCCTAGTCACACTTGAGAATAATCCCGCAAGACTGGGGAGTTTTGTTAAAATAGCTGGCGTTTTCACAGGCTAATTTTCATGAGTGCTTCCAACACCTCACCATCTGCGGTGAATGATCAACAAACCTTTGCCGAAAGACTCGCTGCACTGGATACCATTGTAAAAAACATGGAGTCAGGCGAGTTGCCCCTGGAAGCTGCATTAAACGCCTATACGGAAGGCATGCAGTTGCTGCAAGCCTGCCAGGAGTCACTACAGCAAGCCGAACAGACGGTCATGATATTGAATCAGCAACAACAACTCACTCCTTTCGAACCGAATTAACCCACGCCCTCTTTCGCCTTTTATTCATGACTAACCCGGCTTTTGTTTTTGATCATTGGGCAGCGGCACATCAACAGCATGTGGAGCAGGTACTTGCACGAATCGTGCCAGACGAGCAAGCCTTGCCGGAACGTTTGCACCAAGCGATGCGCTACGCGGTCCTTGGCGGTGGAAAGCGTGTTCGAGCATTACTGACTTATGCCGGGGCAGAGCTGGCAGGGACATCAAGGATGGCGGCTGATGCAAGCGCTGCTGCAGTGGAGTTGATTCACGCTTTTTCACTGGTGCATGATGATATGCCCTGCATGGATGATGACGATTTACGCCGTGGCAAGCCAAGTTGTCACAAGCAATATGACGATGCCACAGCACTTTTGGTCGGGGACGCACTGCAAAGCCTGGCTTTTGAATGCATTGCTGAAACACAAGCTCCACAAGCACTCAAACAAGTGCAAGTGCTGGCTCAGGCAACAGGCTCAAGGGGCATGTGCGGCGGACAAAGCATTGACTTGCAAAGCACTGGCAAGCGGCTCTCACGCAACGAACTTGAAACTATGCATCAGTATAAAACCGGGGCACTGATACGGGCCGCTGCACTACTTGGTGCTTACGCAGCACCTCAAACGCCTACAGCATTGATACATGCTCTGGAGCATTACAGCCAGCATATGGGCCTGGCGTTTCAAGTGGTCGATGACATCCTGGATGCCACAGCAGATACGCAAACGCTGGGAAAAACCGCGGGCAAAGATGCGTTACAGGAAAAGTCGACTTACGTTAGCCTGCTCGGTTTAGAAGAAGCCAAAGTACTGGTGAACACTTTGTACGAGCAAACCATGCAATTGCTGTCTGGCTTTGACTGCAAAGCCGACCCACTGAGAGGCATTGCCAAATTCATTTGTGAGCGCCCATTCTAATCATGACTTCGCTGCTGTCCCGTATACAATCGCCCACAGATTTACGCAAACTAGAACGCGCTCAACTCAAAGTGCTGGCAGCTGAATTACGCGCTTTCCTTATTCACAGCGTGTCACAAACTGGTGGGCATTTATCTTCCAACCTGGGAGTGGTGGAGCTCACCATTGCCTTACACTACATTTACAACACGCCGGATGACCGTTTGGTGTGGGATGTCGGCCATCAAACCTATCCGCATAAAATCCTGACTGGCCGCCGTGAAGCCATGGCTAATTTGCGTAAAGCAGGCGGCATTGCCGGATTCCCCAAACGTGATGAAAGTGAATTTGATACTTTTGGCACGGGCCACTCCAGCACGTCGATTTCCGCAGCGTTAGGCATGGCAGTCGCAGCCAAAGCACAAGGTTCTCACCGCCGCAGTGTTGCCATCATTGGTGATGGGGCGATGACAGCGGGCATGGCATTCGAGGCGTTGAATAATGCGGGTGATATGGATACCAACATTTTGGTCATCCTCAATGACAACGACATGAGCATCTCCAACAATGTGGGCGCGCTCAATAATTACCTGGCGCGCCTGATGTCTGGCAAGCTGTATGACAGCGTGCGCCGCAGTGGTAAAAAAGTGTTGGATATCATTCCACCAGTGAAAGAGTTTGCCCGCCGCGCCGAAGAACATGCCAAGGGCATGGTCACGCCAGGCACGCTGTTCGAAGAGTTCGGGTTTAATTACATCGGCCCGATTGATGGGCATGACATTGATACGCTGGTAGATACCTTGAGCAATATCCGCCAGTTGCAAGGCCCGCAGTTCCTGCATGTGGTCACTCAGAAAGGCAAAGGGTACAGCCCGGCAGAAGATAACCCGAATAAGTACCATGGTGTCAGCAAGTTTGACCCGCAAAATGGCCACAGCCTGAGCCATAGCGAGCACCCGACATACACACAGATTTTTGGTGACTGGCTGGTAGATATGGCCGCGGCGGATGAGAAACTGGTAGGGATCACCCCTGCCATGTGTGATGGCTCAGGCCTCAACCGTTTTGCCGAGGCCTATCCGCAACGTTATTTTGACGTTGGCATTGCCGAACAACACGCATTGACCTTTGCCGCGGGCATGGCCTGTGATGGTCTCAAGCCTGTCGTGGCCATTTACTCCACCTTTTTGCAACGCGCTTATGACCAGTTGATTCATGATATTGCCTTGCAGAAGCTGGATGTGTTGCTGGCGGTAGACCGTGCTGGCCTGGTTGGTGCAGATGGTCCTACCCATGCCGGCAGTTTTGACCTGAGCTTTATGCGTTGCATCCCCAACATTGTGATCATGGCGCCTAGCGACGAAAATGAATGTCGCCAGATGCTGACCACGGGCTATCACTATCCAGGCACTGCAGCGGTACGGTACCCGCGAGGTAGCGGCATTGGAGCAACAGTTTATCCGACCCTGGAAACACTGCAGATTGGCAAGGCGCAACTGGTTCGCCAGGGACAAAAAGTGGCCATCCTGGCATTTGGCAGCATGTTGCACCCTGCCCTACAAGCGGCGGAATCTTTTGACGCGACCGTCGTCAACATGCGCTTTATCAAACCTCTGGACGAAGCCATGGTACTTGAAATAGCGCGCACTCATAACCATATCGTCACTATTGAAGAGAATGCCCTGATGGGTGGTGCCGGGGCAGCCGTGATGGAATGCCTGCAAGCACACCAGGTAAAAACATCCATTATGTGCCTGGGCTTGCCAGATCAATTTATCGAACATGGCAGCCATGAAACTATGCTGGCTGAATGCGGTCTAGATAAGGCTGGCATTTGCACAGCTATTGAGAAATTAATTTCCGAGTAGTAAACTCAACTATTAATCAACAGGCGGGCACTCCCGCTATGGAACACCTGATGAACCAACCCGTTATTCCTACGATGATTGAAGACGTACAAAATACACCTGATGTACGCCAACTGGACATTAATAAAGTAGGCATCAAGTCTATTCGTCATCCGGTCATCGTGAAAGACAAAACCGGCGGTGAACAACATACCGTGGCGGTATTTGATATGTATGTGCACTTACCGCACAACTTCAAAGGGACGCATATGTCGCGCTTTGTTGAGATTCTCAACATGAACGAGCACGCCATCTCGATTGATTCCTTTGAAACAATCTTGCGCCAAATGGTGGAGCGCCTGGAAGCCGAATCCGGCTATATCGAAATGCGCTTTCCTTACTTCATTAACAAGGCCGCGCCTGTTTCTGGTGTGAAAAGCCTTCTCGACTACGAAGTCACCTTTATTGGTGAAATCAAGAACGGTCAGTTCGAGATTACCGTTAAAGTAATGGTGCCAGTGACCAGTTTGTGCCCATGTAGCAAAAAGATTTCAGATTACGGCGCTCACAACCAGCGCTCCCATGTCACTGTGACAGCCCTGCTCAATGAGTTTATGTGGCTGGAAGACCTGGTTACGCTGATTGAGGAACAGGCTTCTTGCCAGCTGTATGGACTGCTAAAACGCCCGGATGAGAAGTATGTGACAGAACGCGCCTATGACAATCCAAAATTTGTGGAAGACATGGTGCGCGACGTCGCTGCACAATTGAACGCTGAAAAGCGCATCGTCAAATATGTGGTTGAGTCAGAGAACTTCGAGTCTATTCATAACCACAGCGCATACGCTTTGATTGAGCGCGATAAGCGCGTCAACTAATCAAGTCGTATCTCAAAAACAGCCCTTTCACGGGCTGTTTTTATTTCTACAGTATCTCGTCGCTAATGACTAAACATGCCCTTGCGGGCGTAGGGCTGCGATAAATGTAATCCTAAAGTGACAATAATGGCACCCAGCAGCGGAAATAAAGCCGCTAAAGTAAAAGTCATTTGTCCGCCCAGATACTGCAAGGCAAAGCCGCCTAGTAGTCCGCCTAAGGCACCACCCACACCATACGCGACACTGTTATAAATAGCCTGCCCCTTGGCTTGATGCCGACCATTAAAGTATTGCGTGACTACCTCGACCGAAGCGGCATGGAAGCTGCCAAACGTGAACGCATGCATGGTCTGCGCCAGCAACAGCAGCACTAACTGGTCTGGCACCAGGCCCATCATGGCAAAACGGACAACCCCTATCATCAGGCTGGCCAGTAAAATGGTTTTCAGTTTAAAGCGTGCCATGATCCATGGCATCTTCACGAAAATGCCAATCTCGCAAATCACGCCCAGCGACCACAGCCAGCCTATCATGCCTTTGCTATACCCATGCTCTGCCAGATAAATCGAGTAGAAGTTGTACATGAGGCCATGCGCCGTCACCATCATGGCGCAACCGATAAGAAGTGACATCACTGTAGGTTGTTTAAGAATTTGCCAGATTGAAAAATCGTCATGGGCATGCGGCGGCACATGGGCTTCCGGCAGCTTCCAGGTCAGTGCAAACAAGGTACATTGCACCAGCAGGATAAACCAGAGCAGGCTGCCAATGCCAAACCAGCCGGTCAAATAACCCAACAGCACCGAAGCCACGATAAAGCCCCACGAACCCCAAAGGCGGATTTTGCTGTAATGGCCATTCGTGCTTGCCAGATGCGCCAGCACCAAGGATTCGGACAAAGGCAGGGTTGAACTGGTAAACAAACTTAGAGCCACCATCACGATAAACATGGTGGTGAAATCATGCGCCCAGAAAATGGCTATGAATCCCAGTAGCCCCAAAAAGGCGGTCATGCGTATCCAGCGCACGCGTTGCCGGGTATGGTCCGCCAACCAGCCCCAAAGGTTAGGTGCGATAATGCGGCTCAACTGAAACAGTGACATCAGGATGCCAATATCGGCCGGGGAAAAAGATTCTGCCGTCAGGTATAGCCCCCAGTAAGGGACAAACGCACCGACAAAGAAATAGTAAATAAAATAGAAACGCGAGAGGTTAAAGTGTAAGGCGTGACTCATGTCGTTCTCGCGAGGAACTCACATCGCCTAGGTAGATTTCCCGGGCGAAAAGAGCATTAAAGTTTAGGCAGGCTGGAACGCACGTCTGCATTCTGGCCACGATGGCGCAGGGCATGATCCATCAACACCAGTGCCAGCATTGCTTCTACGATCGGTGTCGCACGTATGCCTACGCATGGATCATGACGGCCTGTGGTTTGCATCATGACCGCATCACCGGCCTGATTGATGGAGTGGCGCTGTTGCGGGATGCTCGAAGTGGGCTTGAACGCGACATTGACCACAATGTCTTGACCGGTAGAGATGCCGCCCAGCACACCACCGGCATGGTTGGTGGCGAAGCCCTCTGGCGTGAGTTCATCACTATGAACACTGCCACGCTGTGCGACTGAATCAAACCCCGCACCGATTTCAACGCCTTTGACGGCATTGATGCCCATCATGGCATGAGCAATATCAGCATCTAGCCGGTCAAAAACCGGTTCTCCGAGGCCTACAGGGACCTTTTCAGCGACCACAGTAATTTGCGCCCCCACTGAGTCACGCTCACTACGGATCTGGTCCATATAGGCTTCCAGTTGCGGCAGGATTTCGACATTGGGTGAGAAGAAAGCATTGCCTTCTTGTGACACTGCCTCCCAGTTCACGAATGGGATCTTGATCTCACCAATCTGGCTGAGGTAACCACGAATCTGGATGCCGTATTTTTCGTTGAGCCACTTCTTGGCGATGGCGCCCGCCGCCACGCGTACTGCGGTTTCACGTGCGCTGGAACGGCCACCCCCACGATAATCACGGATACCGTATTTCTGGCTGTAGGTATAGTCAGCATGTCCAGGACGGAAAGTATCCATGATCTTGCTGTAATCCTGGGAGCGCTGATCAGTGTTGCGGATCAGCAAGCCTATCGGGGTACCGGTAGTTTTACCCTCAAATACCCCAGAGAGGATTTCAACCTCATCGGCTTCATTACGTTGTGTCACATGACGTGAAGTTCCCGGTTTACGGCGATCGAGATCCACTTGTAAATCGGCTGCACTAAGCTCGAGTCCTGGAGGGCACCCATCCACAATACCGCCAATGCCAGGGCCATGTGACTCCCCAAATGAAGTCAAGGTAAACAAGGTGCCGATGGTATTGCCAGACATGCGATTTTCCTACTGAATAATTTTCTTTATTTTAGCATAGACTGCCGCCACACCCGCCGCAGGTTGATTTCCAGGCCATGAACGCTTATGCTGGGCCAGCAATAGGCGCTAGTAATTTGATTTGGAATAACGATGGCTAAACGCAGACACCGCAAACATAAACTTCTAGGCACCAACAGCCCGACGCTGGCAGAAACACCTGAGGGCACACCGTTACCAAACGCCTGTATCCATAAAATTTGCTATAACGCACAAGATATCCTGTCACAACAACTCACTATGCAGGATATCGAGCATTGGCAACCTCCTGCTGGCCACGTGGCCTGGATCAATGTCCATGGCGTGCTCGACATTCCGGTCCTGCAAGCGGTCGCCCGGCGCTTTAAACTGCATCCACTGGTGCTGGATGATATTTTGAATACCGAGCAACGCCCCAAACTGGATACCTACACCGATTACCTGTTTCTGGAAACCCGTTTGTTTTACTATGAGGCAGGCAGTATGAGTGTCAGCTCAGAACAAATCAGTATGGCTTTGGGACGTGAGTGGCTGCTTACTTTCCAGGAACGGCCTTCTGGCAGCTTCGAGCCTGTGCGGGAGCGGCTACGCCAAGGCCAGGCCTTATTGCGTCAAAGCGGTTCAGATTATTTATGCTACGCCTTGCTGGACAGCCTGATGGAACGTTACTTCCAGGTACTGGAAGCGATCAACGACGATGCCGAACAGCTCGAAAATCACCTGCTGGATCGCCCCAGCCCGGAAGACCTGCAGAACATCCACCGCCTGAAACATGTGACCATACAGTTACGCCGTGCTGTGTGGCCTTTGCGTGAAGTGCTCAATAGTCTGATCCGCAATGAACACGGTTTTTTCAGCCCGCAAACCTTGCCCTACCTGCGCGACTTGTATGACCACACCGTGCATTTCACGGAATCGCTGGAAGCCATCCGGGACACCTTGAGTGGCCTGATGGATATTTACATGACCAGCCTCAGCCAGCGCGTGAATCTGGAAGTACGAGCACTCACTGTTGTCGCCATGCTGTTTATGCCTGCGACACTGATTGCGGGTATTTTTGGGATGAACTTTGAACAGATGCCGTGGTTAAAAGACCCTCAAGGTTTTTGGTGGGCGATATTGATGATGCTGTTTATTGCCCTGGCGATGTTACTGGTGTTCTGGCGGCGGCAATGGTTGAGTAGCAGACGTGAACCCTAGGGCCTGCTAACGCTATTTCAATTGTCGATGTTGCCTCTGTCATCAGTGCTATCAAGGCGTGAGAAGTGCAGTTTGGTTATTCCCAACAAGCGCCGAACAACGCGGAGAGCGCTGATGACAGAGGTAACCCTGCGGGCTTGAGTCATTGATTCGCTTCGCTACGTTGTCTATCGCTTATGTAGCCAGCTACGCCTAATCTATTCCTGCGACTCTCTCCGCCTTGCGTAACGAATCAATGCGCTCCAGCAGCGGCAACTGAAATAGCGTTAACAGGCCCTAGCTATCAGGCTGCGATTGATTGGGCATGGGGTAGCTGCTTCATCACATCCTGCAACTCAAAATATAGCGCCATGTAATCCTGTGCGGCATCGCTTTCAACATCGTATTCGAACACGTGTTGTCCCATACGCGTACTGTCCGCCAAGGCATTATGCTCGTGGATTTTACTGATCATCACCTCACTGCCAAACAAGCGGCGCATTTCCTGCTCCACCTCGACAGTCATGGGCTTGCGCTTATCTGCTCGCGTCAGTAAATAACGGCGCTGTATTTTTCGTTTTAACACGGGTTGCAGTGCATTAAGGGCCTTGTCCATTTTGACCGCAGAGTGAATAGACAAATAATCAGTGGCGACAGGTACCAGCACAAGATCACTGGCAAACACGGCACTCAGGGAGATCACGCCGACAAAAGGACAACAATCCATGACGACATCCAGTGCTGGTTGCCCTTGCGCAAGTTCTGCCAAGCCCTTGCCCAGCCGATTCAGTGTCGTCGGTCCGCGTCCAAATTGTGAGTCTACTTTCATCAGTTCGGGGCTTGCTGGAATAATCTGCAAGCCATTGCGCAATGGTTGAATTAGATTGGCAAGCGGTGTTTCATCCTGATAAAACTTGAGTAAATGTTGCTGCACATCCAGCCCGGTATGTTTGTACACCTCAGTCAGCCTGGCTTGTGGGTCCATATCCAGCAACAACAGCTGACGCCGCTTGCGCTGGCAAGCCGCGGCCAGATTGAGTGCAGTTGTCGTTGCTCCGACACCTGCTTTCTGATTAAAAATGGCAATCTTCAACATGATCAAATGAACACAGTCGCTGTTTTTACATGAAATACCACAAGCGTTGCATGCATCATAAACGATGTTGTCGGCAGAGACCACCCCAGCGATCGTAGAGATCTGGAAAAGGGGACGGTAGAAAAAAAGAAACCCGCTAATGCGGGTTAAAAGGGGGTTTGGATCAGGAGGAAATCAATGCTAGTGTTGAAAATCAACTAAACCTAGCCATCAAACAAAACATTTTGTGTTTCGTTTAAAGATGAGTTCAGTATAGGGAGGAGTTATTGCAGTAATTTGACCAAGCTGTAACTGAATTGTAAAAGTCAAAATTCAATTGTTATCAAATTGTAACTTTAATAAAAACAACAGCTTGCAGAGATCGTTTTAAGTAAAACGATAAAAAGGAAACGGCCAATAGTTTAGCAGATTTAACTGCTGCCTCACTATCGGCCGCAATGGCATGCAGATTAGCTAAAAAAATCGCGGGCTTTATCTACCCAGCTTTTATTCTTGGGGCTATGTTTTCCCGCATCTGCCTGAGTACTACTTTCAAACTCACGCAACAGTTCTTTCTGCTTTTCTGTCAGACGCACTGGCGTTTCAACGACCACATGCACCATCAAATCACCATGTTCGCTGGAGCGTAAGGGCTTGATACCCTTGCCACGCAAACGGAATACACTGCCTGTTTGCGTTTCAGCCGGGATCTTCATCTTGGCTGCACCATCCAGCGTCGGCACTTCAATTTCGCCGCCCAAGGCGGCGGTACTAAAGCTGATAGGCATTTCGCAATGCAGGTTTGCACCTTCGCGCTGGAAAATCGGGTGCTCCTTGAGATGCACCACCACATACAAATCACCCGTTGGGCCGCCATTGACGCCAGCTTCACCCTCGCCACTGAGGCGGATACGATCCCCCTCGTCGACGCCTGCTGGAATCTTCACATTCAGCGTTTTATTCTGTTTGACGCGACCACCGCCATGGCAAGTTGGGCAAGGCTCTTTCACCATTTTGCCGGTACCATGACATTTGGGGCAGGTTTGCTGTACAGAGAAAAAACCCTGTTGCATGCGCACCTGGCCGTGACCGTTACAGGTGGTACACGTCACAGGGGATGTCCCTGGGCGCGCGCCTGAACCGTGACAGGTTTCACAAGTGGTCTGTACCGGAATACGGATTTTGGTCTCGGTCCCTTTGGCCGCATCTTCCAGCGAAATTTCCAGGTTGTAGCGTAAATCCGCACCACGGTACACATTCGAGCGCTGGTTGCGTGCGCCACCGAAAATATCCCCAAAAATATCGCCAAATGCGTCACTGAAGTTGCCGGAATTGAATCCGCCAAATCCACCGCCACCGCCCATGCTGGGGTCTACGCCGGCATGGCCATACTGGTCATAAGCAGCGCGTTTCTGCTCGTCACTCAATATTTCATAAGCCTCTTTGGCTTCCTTAAAGCTTTCTTCGGCTTTAGGGTTATCCGGGTTGCGGTCCGGGTGAAACTTCATGGCCAGTTTCTTAAAGGCTTTTTTAATTTCCTCTTCGCTGGCGTCGCGGTTTACACCTAACACTTCGTAATAATCTTTTTTTGCAGCTGCCATAGTTTTTCCGTTTAATGCGCTTGCGCCATAAAGACAAACACACTCGCAGTCAGCGTAGTGTGTTTGCCGGCATGATTGAAAAAAGGGCGAGCATTTCTACCCGCCGTTTTCAAGCTTAGTTTTTCTTCACTTCTTCAAACTCGGCATCCACCACATCGCCTTCCACTGTTTTTTCAGTTTCAGCTTGTGCACTCTCAGTATTGGCCTGTGCCTGTTGCTCGGCATAGACCTTTTCACCCAGTTTTTGTGAAGCTTCCATCAAAGCATTGGTCTTGGCTTCAATCACTTCCTTGTCGTCGCCGTCTTTAGCTACCGCTTCCAGGTCTTTAATTGCGTCTTCAATCTTGGCTTTTTCATCAGCCTCAATCTTGTCGCCATGCTCAGCCAGCGATTTTTTCACGCTGTGCAACACGCTGTCCGCCTGGTTACGGGCGTCGACCAGTTCACGCAGTTTTTTGTCTTCGTCAGCATATTTAGCCGCATCTTCTTCCATGCGCTGAATTTCTTCTTCAGACAAGCCAGAGTTGGCTTTGATGGTGATCTTGTTTTCTTTGCCAGTGGCCTTGTCTTTGGCAGACACATGCAAAATACCGTTGGCATCGATATCAAAAGTCACTTCAATCTGCGGCATACCACGTGGTGCAGGTGGAATATCACTCAGGTTAAACTGACCCAGGCTCTTGTTGCCGGAAGCCATTTCGCGTTCACCTTGCAACACGTGAATGGTCACTGCATTCTGGTTGTCTTCAGCTGTCGAGAACACTTGTGATGCCTTGGTAGGAATCGTGGTGTTTTTCTTGATCAGCTTGGTCATCACGCTACCCAAGGTTTCAATACCCAGAGACAATGGTGTCACGTCCAGCAGCAATACGTCTTTCACGTCGCCTTTCAGCACGCCGCCCTGGATCGCAGCACCTACGGCCACGGCTTCATCCGGGTTCACATCTTTACGTGGTTCCTTGCCAAAAATCTCTTTCACTTTTTCTTGCACTTTTGGCATACGGCTCTGACCGCCCACCAAAATCACGTCAGAAATATCTGAAGGAGACACGCCTGCATCTTTCAATGCCGTTTTACATGGGCTGATGGTACGCTCAATCAGGTCTTCCACCAGTGACTCCAGCTTGGCTCGAGTGATTTTCACCACCAAGTGCTTGGGACCGGTCGCATCTGCCGTAATGTATGGCAGGTTTACTTCAGTCTGCTGTGCACCAGACAACTCGATCTTGGCTTTTTCGGCCGCCTCTTTCAGACGTTGTTTTGCCAGCAAGTCGTTACGCAAGTCCAAGCCGTTTTCTTTCTTGAACTCGTCAGCCAAAAAGTCGATGATGCGGTTGTCGAAGTCTTCACCACCCAAGAAGGTGTCACCGTTGGTGGACAACACTTCGAACTGGTGTTCGCCGTCGATTTCAGTAATTTCAATAATCGAAATATCGAAAGTGCCGCCACCCAGGTCATATACCGCAATCTTGCGGTCACCTTCCTGTTTGTCCAAACCAAATGCCAGTGCCGCTGCCGTTGGCTCGTTGATGATACGTTTTACTTCCAGACCAGCGATACGGCCTGCATCTTTAGTTGCCTGACGCTGGCTATCGTTAAAGTAAGCGGGCACGGTAATCACGGCCTCGGTCACTTCTTCGCCCAGGTAGTCTTCGGCGGTTTTCTTCATTTTGCGCAAGACTTCGGCAGAGATTTGTGGTGGCGCCTGTTTTTTGCCGCGCACTTCTACCCATGCATCACCGTTGTCAGCCTTGGCAATGGTATAAGGCATCAGGTCGATGTCTTTTTGCACTTCTTTTTCGTCAAAGCGACGGCCAATCAAACGCTTCACCGCAAACAGGGTGTTTTTCGGGTTGGTCACTGCCTGACGTTTAGCAGGCGCACCGACTAGAATTTCGCCGTCTTCCTGATACGCAATAATAGAAGGCGTGGTACGCGCGCCTTCAGCGTTCTCAATCACACGTGGCTTGCCACCTTCCATCACGGCGACGCATGAGTTTGTCGTTCCCAAATCAATACCGATAATCTTTGCCATCTTTATGTTTTCCTTAAAATTCGTTAATCAGAACATCAATGATGTAATAATTGGGATGCCTGAAAAGATTTCAAGCCCCTATTTAAAATGTGGTTGATTTACTTGGCCTGAATCACAGTCACTAACGCCGGACGCAATACGCGTTCATTCAAACTGTAGCCTTTTTGCAATACACTTAACACGGTATTCGGCTCACCTTCAGCAGGCACCATGCTGATCGCCTGATGTTTGTTAGGGTCAAACTTTTCGCCTACGGGATTGATTTCAGCAATATTGAATTTTTCAAATACGCTGAGTAATTGTTTGGCTGTCAATTCCACGCCATTTTTATAGCTATCAACCTCAGCACTTTCTACCGCCAGTGCGGCATCCAGGCTATCTTTCACTGCCAGCAACTCACCGCTGAATTTTTCCAGCGCAAATTTACGGGCTTTATCAATATCATCCAGCGCGCGACGGCGGATATTTTCACCTTCGGCTTTAACATATAAGACTTGTGCCTTGGCTTCTTCCAGTGCTGCTTCCAGCTCGGCAATGCGCGTTGCCTGATTGTCTTCTACATGGATTTCTGGTGCAGCGTCATTCACTGCAGACTCAGTTGAGTTCACCTCGGCAGGTGTATTTGGTTCTTGCATGGGACTCCCCTTCTTGTTCAACACTGTTCTGGCTGAGAGGTGACCAACACTTTCCTCTCAATATCTTCCCAATGTTGGGGATGCCCCTACTGATTTCAAGGGTTAAACGTGAATTTTGTGATTTTAAATGTGCACGACTGGCAAGGTCATGGTGGTCAGATGATCAATCACGGCATTGACGGTGGGCAATTGCCCCTTACCACCGAGGTTGATGGCAGGGGCCTTGCGGCCACCTACTACACCGGTAAACGCTGGTTCGGTGTCGGTATACAGGGCAACGACTGGAATATCCAGCGCAGCAGCCAGGTGTGAAAGACCAGTATCCACGCCCACTGCAAATTGCGCCTGTGGCATTTGACCGGCCAACTGTTGCAGGCTGAGTTTAGGCAGCACCATTGCTTGCGGTACTTCGGCGGCTATTCGTTTTGCCCGTGCTTGCTCACTGGCACTCGCCCACGGTAACCACATCTGCAACCCTTGCGCTGCATAATGCTGCCCTAAATCGACCCAGTGATCTTCCGGCCATAACTTGCTGTCACGACTGGTGGCATGCAATGCCAGGAAAACGGGCTTTTTAGTATGATGCTCATCCGTAGAAAGACCATACGCAGGGTTGTCATCAGGGACAGCATAATCTAATGCGAGTGCTGCCAGTGTACGCATGCGGATCACTGCATGCTGACGGTAAGGAATGTCAAATGTATGCTGGTAGAACCGGCTGGCCAGGGGTTCACGGATGGAATGTTTGTCGTAGCCATAGCGTGGGCCATGCGCCCAGGTAGACATCACGGCGCTTTTGACCAGGCCCTGTACATCAAGCACCAAATCATAAGGCTGTGCAGCCACCGTCTGTTTGACAGCGGAAATTTCACGCCAGGTCTGGCAATGCCACCACTGTTTGCGCCAGCGGCGCACCGCTACCGTAAACACCTGTTGCACACGCGGATGCAGGCGCGGAATATCGGCAAAACTTTCCTCTACCAGCCAGTCAATCTGTGCGTCTGGAAAATGCTGGAGGATATCTTCAACCACGGGCAAAGCGTGGATCACATCACCCATGGAGGTTGTTTTGACAATCAGGATGCGTTTCATGGCCGCTATTTTCGCATACAATGCCATCGCATGAAGTTTGCGTTTCTTATTTTCAAATACTTTCCTTATGGCGGGGTGCAGCGCGATATGCTGCGTATCGCAAAAGACTGTGTCGCGCTGGGGCATGAGGTCACGATATTCACCGGTGAGTGGCAAGGCCAGCAACCTGCGGATATCAAAGTAAAGTTATGTGCCAGCAGCGGCTGGCGTAACCATACCAGGCATGCCAGCCTGATCAGTACCATGCAGCAGGTCGTGCAGGCAGAACCATTTGATCTGGTAGTGGGTTTTAACCACATGCAGCCTATCGATGTGTATTTCGCTGCCGATTCCTGCTTTATCGCCAAAGCGCATGAAGAACGCCCATGGTGGTACAGGCTCACGAGCCGTTATCGCTGGTTCCAAAAAGCGGAAGAAGCTATTTTTTCGCCTGCCAGCAACACACATATCCTCACGCTCACCCCACAGGAACAGCAGACTTTCCAGCATTGGTACCAGACACCCGATGATCGCTTCCACCTGATTCCGCCAATCTTGGATCCACAGCGCTTCCAGGCATTTGAGCGCGCACAAAGAAAGCAATGGTTGGCGGAAACATTTGGCATTTTGCCTGAGCAGATTGCTTTATTGCTGGTGGGCTCCGGTTTCAAAACCAAAGGCGCAGACCGTGCAGTGACTGCCATTGCCGCTTTACCTGAAAGCGTAAAACACAAGGTACGCATGCTGATTATCGGCCAGGACAACCCGCGCTGGCTGCAAAAACATATTGAGGCACAAGGTTTAAGCAATCAGGTGCAGGTACTGGGCGGCCGCGATGACATTCCGCAACTGATGCAAGCCTGCGATTGGCTGGTTCACCCGGCCAGGCGCGAGCTGGCCGGTCATGTATTACTCGAAGCCATGGCCAGCGGTTTACCCGTCATCACGACAGAAATATGCGGTTATGCGCCTCATATCGCCAAAGCCGGCGCCGGCATCCTCATTCCCGGCCCGTTCAGCCAGGAAACGCTTAATCGCGAACTCGCGACGGCTTTAGCGACGGAAACGGAACGATTCAGCCAGGCGGGACTCAGTTATGCTGCGCAACTCATGCGCGACAACCCAGGAAAGGCAGAAGCCCGGACACTGATCCAGTTAGCTTCAGGAAACAGATTGCAACCACTTTCACATCGGCCAGAAAAGCCCTCACACGACAGCACTCTTTGGCTGTCGCCAGGCCACGCACAGGCATTGCAGGGGTATTCTTTTGAAGACTTTATGTCGCTGCAGGGATATACCGTACGCGCTGCGGCCAACCGCAGAACCATGCGTATCGCCATCGCCGGGCAATCCTATTTTATCAAGCAGCACGAAGCCACTGGCTGGCGCGAGATCACCAAAAACTGGCTGAGTTTCAAACGCCCTATCATCGGTGCGATGACGGAAGTGCGGGCTATCCAGGCGCTGGAAAAAATTGGGATCGCCACCACCCCCATCGCGGCTTACGGTGTACAAGGTCATAGTGCCGCCAGTCAGCGCTCTTTCCTGCTGACTGAAGACCTGGGGGACATTCATTCGCTGGAGGATATTTGCAAAAGCTGGCAAATACAACCAGCCTCTATAGAAACTCGCCAGGCCATGTTAATCGCAGTCGCGAAACTGGCGAAGAAATTCCATGCTGCGGGCATGTGTCACCGTGACTTTTACCTTTGCCATATCGCGTTACAGAAATCTGCGCCCCTAACAGCAGAGACCGCATTTTATTTACTCGATCTGCACCGAGTACTGCAAGGCGTTTCACCCCATGGCACAGCCGTGCGCAAGGATATCGCCGGACTGATTTTCTCTTGCATGGATTTCGGCTTTACGCGGCAAGACTGGCAGATATTCAAGGCCCATTACTTGCCACAAAGTGAAGATTTCTGGCGACAGGCATTCCACCGTGCGGATCGCCTGCATGCCAAATTTCATAGCCCTAAACAGCAGCATAAATACAGGCAACAGCGCGATGCGACCGATTTGTAGGTTTTATTGCCTAGCGGAGGTTTATTTAACGCCACCGCTAACGTGGATCACTGTGCAGGACGGCCCGGCGTGAACGGCATATTGCGCAACTGCTCAGCCGCGGCTTTGCTGGCTTCGCTGCGTTTCAGGGCATAGGCCTTGGCTTGCTCCAACAAAGCCGCAGAAGGAAGCTTGGGGTCATCCGCTAAGTTTGATAACTTCTCAAAACTCTCTTCGTAAGGCGTGGCGACCTCAGTATCAATTTGAGTAGCCATGTCATCAAAACTCAGGCTGCCCTCACGCCCCTCCAGCATAATCTGCCGCCATTTTTGCTGGGCCTTCTGGTCCACCTGATTGAGTTTTTGCACTTGTTTCTGTATCGCCACTTCTTCTTGCCAGCGATATTTGGGGGTTGGTAAATGAGTGAGTAGTACAAACAACGCGACGAGCCATGCTGCACCGGCCGACCATTGCGTGATACTTAATTGCCTGCTCGACAAGATGCTGTGTGGCAAGAGAAGTGTCGCCATCACAATCCCTGTCGCAAATCCACCTATATGGGCAGAATTATCAATGCCGGGAATGATATATCCCATCACAATGGTGAGCGCAGAAAACAGCAGCGCGCCCCAAAACAGCCAGCGAAATTCCTGTGCCTGCATCTGTAGCCTGGCGAACCAGACGTAAACCAATAGCGCGCCATAAATGCCAAAAATAGCACCCGATGCACCGCCAGACACGGCGTCGTTGCCCTGTATAACCAATGACAAGAGGTTGCCGCCTACGCCACTGATCAAGTAGATCACAAGAAAACGCACTGCGCCAAACATGCGTTCAACCAGTTTGCCGCCGTCCCACAAGGCCAGCATATTCATCCCAAGATGCAAGGCACCAAAATGCAGGAACATGGCAGATCCCAGCCGCCACCACTGCCCATCTGCCGTGGCCGGGGCAAAATTGGCACCCCAGGTCAGTTGAACCGTATTCGGCGAATGCCAGAAACCGGCCCCGCCAAACAACATCACGACAAACACTAGCACATTCAATGCGATCAGGCTTTTGGTGACGGGTGGCACCGAGGCGCGCAACGCTATGCGGGTAAGTAGCGAAGATTCCATTTAAGGCGACGATTCCTGAAAAGGGACTTGCAACAAGGGAGGTTGTTGCAGGCTTTGTATCAAGGTCTGCAAGTTTTCTTCTGGCATAGACATCTGCGGATCGATACTGTTCGCCACCCAGCCGCAAAAATCAATGCCGCGTTGCTTCAATACTTGCACCGTGAGTAAGGCATGATTGATACAGCCCAAACGCATGCCGACGACCATCAGCGCAGGAATATCCAGTGTCTGGATCAGGTCAGCCATGGTTTGGCTGCTGTTCAGCGGTACCAGCAAGCCACCAGCCCCTTCGACAATGACCACATCGGCCAGGGTGGTTAGTTGCGTATAAGCCTCCTGAAGAATGTTCAGGTCAATGGCGACGCCTGCTTGTGCTGCGGCGATATGCGGTGCAATCGCTGGCTCAAAACAGTAGGGGTTAATCAACTCCGGCGGCGCCTTCACATTGGAAGCGGCGGTGAGCTGGCGAACATCTTCATTTTGCCAGCGACCATCTAACCATTCACAGCCGGAAGCGACCGGCTTCATGCCAATGACAGTGAGGCCTTGTACGACCAGTTGTTGCATCAGGCGTACGGTGACCGTGGTTTTACCCACGCCAGTATCGGTCCCGGTCACAAAAAAATGACGTGGCATGGGGCGCATGACTTACCTTTGTTTATCTTTGCGTGGCATAAACTGTACCGGGCTGATGCCTGGGGCGGTATAGGGCTGGCTGCCGGTCCATGCATGCACAAACACCACTTCATAAGTCGCTGGCAACTTACCGTCGCGCCTGAAGACCTCATAGCCCTGACGCAAATTTTGTAAAAAGCGCTTTCCACTCAAGCCTTTGGCCCGCCCGACTGTGGCATTGTGCGCACCAATCGCTTTGAGATCACGCATTACAGATTCAACCGTGTCGTATGTGAGCGTGTAATGCATGACATCCAGCACAGGTGCGCTAAAGCCCGCACGCGTCAGGGCATCGCCAATATCGTGCATATCAATAAACCGACTGACATGTGTATGATCATTGCCAGACGCGGCACGCAACTCTTTCAACGTATCCGGTCCCAGCGTGGCAAACATGAGTAACCCCTCGGGCTTGAGCACGCGCCTGAACTCCCGCAATACGGCATCCATGTCATTACACCATTGCACCGCCAGGTTAGACCACACCATATCCACACTGGCAGTGGCGATGGGCATAGCCTCGATATCGGCACAGACAAAACGCGGCGAGGCTTGCCAGAAACGGTACCAGGGAAACAGCGCTTTACTACGAGACAACATGCCTTCGGCGATATCAAGGGCAATCCCCTGGGCTTTCTTGAACCGCTTAAGCAAGGCACTGAGGCCATGGCCGGTCCCGCAACCAGCATCCAGGATCACACCAGGTTCAAGCTTGACGACATCGAGGCGGCTGAGCATTTCTTCACGTACCTGCCGTTGCAATATGGCCGCTGCATCATACTGTTTGGCGGCACGATGAAACGACTGTCGCATACGCGACTTGTCGATCTGGTAAACATCCTGCATTTAACTCTCCGCCGACCGAAGGGCTGACTCATCCGCCATAAAGGCTTCAACAGTCTCGCAGAAGGCATCGGCATGTGACAGAAAGGGTGCATGTGCTGCACCCGCAATCACACGCAAACGCGCCCTCATCAAATGCATGGCCAGCCAGTGTGCGGCCGAGACCGGAGCAAGTGTATCCCGGTCACCATGTATGATCAGTGTCGGCTGGAACAAACGGCTAACTTCTTCGCGCAAGTCTGTCTGTAGCAGGATATCCAGTGCCTGGTTGAGGCTATCCTGCGTAGGCGTAGGTTTGGCGCCAAAGGCGATGCGTAATTGGCGTACCGTGCTACGCGCATCCCTGGCGTGCATGCACTGCAAGGTCAGGAAATTGAGTAGAGTGGCATTGAAATCTTTGGCAAAACGCTCATTGAACTGCTCGAAATGACGAGCTTCTATCCCATGCGTCCAATCCGGCTTGCTGACAAAGCAGGGGTTGGTGCCAACCAGAATCAATTTTTCTACGCGGTCTGGCTGATTGAGCGCAATTTGCTGCGCGACCAAGCCACCGAGAGACCAGCCAAGGATGCTGGATACACCGGGAATTTCCTCCGCCACCGCTTCAGCCAGGCTATGCAAATGATATGGATAGACCGGGCGGCTTTGACCCATGCCAGGCAAATCTACCAGGAACAGACGATAATTGGCAGACAGACGTTTGGTGATGCGCTCCCAGACGGCACTGTTCATTCCCCAACCATGCAACAAGACCAAGGGTTTGCCTTGACCCATCATTTCGATAAAGCAACTCATGCCTGTGCTCCGGCAGGAATGTCTTTCTCAGCCGCATGTAAAGCACTGATCAAGGCACGCACATCCTCAGCACGATGGGCTGCTGATAATGAAATGCGTAAGCGTGAGGTATTAACCGGCACAGTCGGCGGACGGATGGCCGGGACCAGGATGCCTCGTGCCTGAAGATACTGACTCAATGCCAAGGCTTCATGGTTATCGCCCACAATCAGCGGCTGGACCGCGGTTTCAGACGGCAACAAATGCCAGCGTGTGAGTGACAGCTCACTTTTCAGCAACGCAATCATGTCGAACAATTGCTTCCTGCGTGCATCACCGTGTTCAATTTCCTTTAAAGAGGCCAAGAGTGCCGCAGACAAGGGGGGAGGTGCTGGCGTCGTATAAATATAACTGTTGGCATGCTGTATCAGGTAGTCAATCACCACTTGCTCACCGGCAACAAAAGCACCAGCAACCCCGGCGGCCTTGCCCAGCGTCCCCATCATGATCAATCGGGGTGACTGCAGGCCCAGATGTCTGAGGGAGCCGCGGCCCTGCGGCCCAAGTACACCAAAACCATGCGCATCATCTACATACAAATAGGCATCGTAACGCTCACAGAGTTCCAGGTATGCGGCCAGCGGGGCAAGATCACCATCCATACTGAAAACCGCATCTGCAGCAACCAGCTTGTGCCGTGCCGTGCTCGCTTGCAGCAGCTTTTCTAGTGCCGCGACATCGTTATGCGGAAAGCGATGATGGGTAGCACGCGACAGGAAAGCCCCGTCATTGAGGCAGGCATGGTTCAGCTTGTCTGAAAACACGGCATCATCACGCCCCATCAAGGCACTGATCACACCGATATTGGCCATATAGCCGGTAGAAAACAACAACGCGGCAGGCTTGCCAACAAAGGCTGCCAAGGCTTGTTCGAGTTGGTCGTGATAACGGTGATGGCCTGTAATCAGGTTAGAAGCACCACTACCAACACCCGCCTCGGCTGCAGCTTGTTGCAAGGCAGCCACTAGTGCGGGGTCGTTCGCAAGCCCGAGGTAATCATTGCTGCAAAAAGACAGAAATGGCTGCCCATTAGCGGTGATATGCTCTGCCTGCGGCGAGTCAAGAAGCCGCCGCTGGCGCATCAAGCCCAGGGTTTGCCGCTTTTCAAGGTCGGCCCGTAAAGACTCCAACAAATCGCTCATTAAATCTTCTTCAAGCCCAGTTTACCAAACAAGGCGTTATCCGCTTCAACCTCAGGGTTCCCTGTAGTCAACAATTTTTCACCGTAGAAAATACTGTTGGCACCGGCGTGGAAGCACAAAGTTTGCACGGCCTCGCCCATGCTCTGGCGACCAGCAGACAACCGGACAAAGCTGGTCGGCATGGTGATTCGTGCAATGGCGATGGTACGCACAAATTCCAGTGGATCTAAAACCTCTGTTCCATGCAAGGGTGTGCCCTCTACTTGTGTCAGCAGGTTAATTGGCACGCTCTCTGGTGGCTGTTCCATGTTGGCTAATTGCGCAATCAGGCCTGCGCGCTGTGCACGGCTTTCGCCCATACCGATAATGCCACCGCAGCAGACATTGATATCTACGCTACGCACACGGTCCAACGTATCCAGCCTGTCCTGGTAGGTGCGCGTCGTGATGACATCTCCATAAAATTCTGGCGCAGTGTCGAGGTTATGGTTGTAATAATCCAGTCCGGCTTCTTTCAGTTGTTCTGCCTGCCCATCCTTGAGCATGCCCAAGGTGGCACAGGTTTGCAAGCCCATGGCTTTGACTTCAGAAATCATCTTGAGCACAGGTTCCAGGTCACGCTGTTTGGGGCCACGCCAGGCAGCCCCCATACAGAAACGGCTGGCGCCGCTTTCCTTGGCTGCTTTGGCCGCTGCCAGGACTTCGTCCAGCTGCATTAGGGGCTCATTCTCGACATCAGTGTGATAACGCGCCGCTTGCGGGCAGTAACCGCAATCTTCGGAGCAGCCACCTGTTTTAATCGATAGCAAGGTGCTGACTTGCACGGCATTAGGGTCAAAGTGTTCACGATGCACCGTTTGCGCCCTGTGTAATAAGTCATTGAATGGCAATTCAAACAGTGCCATGATGTCTTCTACACGCCAGCGCTCAACCGTGGGATGACAGCTAACCGATGGTTTCAGGCCATCCAGATTAATGACTGAAGTTTGCATTTCGCTGCCACAGCTGGCAGCAGAAGTTTGTTGTTCCATAATGACCACGCAAGAAAAATAGATGAATATTCCGGGCGAATTATATGTTGTTTAAAAACTTACGTGAAAAATTTTTACAATAGATTAAAAATTAGTCAAACCACCCCAATGCGCAAATTGCAGTCCTGGCTGGAATCCACGTTGCCATGTGCACTTTGTCATGCGCCGGCAGACCACAGGAGAGATTCCATCCTGTGTTCCCATTGCGTGGCACTGTTACCCTGGTATGACTCGCCTCGTTGCCCGCAATGCGCGCTTCCTAATGCCTCAGGGGCATTATGTGGCATCTGTTTGCAACATGCACCTGCTTTTGATCATACCTTGACGGCCTTCCGTTACGCGTATCCACTAGACCACTTACTGCATCAGTTCAAATACCATCAGCAACTTTCTTTGGGGCATTTATTGGCAAATAGGCTGTTTGGCCGGTTGCCAACATTGCCAGCCTTGGCACAACCAGACGTCATGATTGCCATGCCCATGCACACAAACCGGGTCAAGGAGCGCGGATTCAATCACGCACTGGAACTGGCAAAGCAGGCTCATCACCACTGGCAGGTCCCATTAGAGATGGAGGGTTGTACAAGAATCGTGGATACGCCAGCCCAGGCTGGCATGGACACGAAAACCAGGACACGCAACCTGCGTAGTGCATTTGCCACGAATGCGCAATGGCATGGCAAGCATGTTATGGTGGTGGATGATGTGATGACCACAGGCGCCAGCATGCATGCCGTCGCCAAGGTTTTAAAACGCGCAGGGGCAACACGTGTAACGGCACTGGTGCTGGCGCGCACGCTGAAAAGTTAATTTTTGAGATCAAAACGAGCAGTGCATGCCTGGCTCGCATGCAAGGACTATTCGCTGTGCGTTGTCACCGTACCACCTAGCTGACGGATGCGCTGGCTGACAAAGTCGGAAAGCCTGTCGCTGAGTGGCAATTGATAGGCTAGCTGGAACTGCTGCAAGGCCTGGGTCGGCTGGCCTGCAGCCTGAAGTGAAATCGCATACGCCACCATCGATTGTGCACGGCCTGGCTGTAACGCGATAGCGCGCTCAAAATGTGGCAAGGCAGCTGCATGTTGCGCAGTTTGCTGATACGCCATGGCCAGCATCCACTGCGACTCTGCATCCTGGATCAGCGCATTGGCAACCGGTTTGAGGGTTTGCAAAACCGCGTCCGGCTGACCATGTGACAACTGCCACTTGGCCAGCGACTTGGCCAACCCGATTTGCCCGGGATACTGTTTAATACCGGCTTGCAAGACCGACACCGCTTCAACTTCCTGCCTGGACTCGAACAAGTAAGCCGCCAGCAACTGTCTTGCATCTTCCGACTGCGGATAAGTAGTGAGTGCCTGGCGCAGGGTCGCCAAGGCTTCGCTGAGACGGCCTTTTTGTTCATGGTCTACTGCGCGCTGAATCAGCAAATTCACTTCCTGATCGGGACGAACCTGCTTGTTAACCACACCTTTTGGGCCTGACTCACCTTCGTTATTCTTGGCAAGCTTCGCAGCATTCGCAACCTCTAATGGCGGCTCAATGACTGACACCTCAGGGCTGGCTGCAACCGTTTCAGCCGGGTTCATGGTGAATTCGCCCTCAACTTGAGTGGCCGCCGTCTTCACGGCTGCAGGGGCAGGCTTTGCAATTGGCTTATTGCCTACAGGCAGTGGACTGACGGACGCAGGGGAGCCAGCAGCCTGCCATGCGCTAAATAAAGATCTGGTTAATTGGGGAGGCTCCCAGGGTGACGCAGCCTGAACAGGCATCGCTTCAAGCGGGTGCTTAACTGACGCAGAGGGAGAAGCGACTTTAGGAATCATGGTCTTGCTCGCGGGCCCAGTCACATCGGCAGGATGAAAGTAACTCAGCAGCCATGGGCCATTCATCTGCCACCCGGCGATCAATGCCAATAATAGACAGCCTAACAGCAGCCACTTAATCCAGGCATGAGCAGAAGTGCCCTGATGCAACAGCACTGGCTTGAGCTGCGCATCCCAACCCGCTGCCTCAGGCCTGCCATCGAGTACCGCGCTTCCGCGAGCCTCGACGTTTTGCAAAACCTGGTTAATTAAACTCACGCGTTTCTCTCCAATCCTTCAATCAATGGCCCAAACCAGCCATGGCCGTATGTAGTGTCAGCCACCATTTAAAACCGTGTTCCAACCAAGGATGTTGCGCCTTGACACTCGCTTGCGTATCCAGAATGGCGGCCTTGACATCTTCGGCTGAGACAGATTGCTGACCACGCCCAAAAGCAGAAAGCAGGGATTTGTGAGCCAGGATATTCAGCAGACGTGGAATACCGTTGGCATAGCGGTATAGCAGACGCAAGCTGGCAGGTGAAAAAATCATGCCTCCCTGATAGCCGGCCACATGCATGCGGTGATTCAGGTAAAAGCCCAACTCCGACCATTGCAGGCCCTTGAGATGATATTCAAAGCCAATACGCTGTCGTAACTGGCGTATGGAAGGATGATTGATACGCTCTTCGAGTTCTGGCTGACCAAAAATCACCACCTGGATCAGCTTGCGCTTCTCCGTTTCCAGGTTACTTAACAAACGCAGCGCTTCCAGGGTTTCAAGCGGCATGGCTTGCACTTCATCCAGGCACACCACCACATGCTGCCCCTCTTCAGCAAACGTCAGTAGCTTGCGGTTGAGGGCGTCTATCATGTCATGATGCGTAAAGTCTGGCTTGAATGCCACGCCAAACTCGGTGGCCAGTGTCATGAGCAAGGCATGCGGATCAAGGTAAGGATTAGGGATAAATGCAACCCTGCAATGCGGCGCCAGTGCTTTGAGCAGGCGGCGGCACAACAGGGTTTTACCAGTGCCGACTTCGCCGGTAATTTTGACGAACCCCTCGCCAGACTGTATTGCGATCAACAGCGTATTCAGCGCCTCTTGCAAGCTACGCGTTGCATAATAAAAACTGGTATCCGGCGTGATGGTAAACGGGTATTCCTTCAGGCCAAAATGTTGCAGGTACATACCTTATCCTAAAAAGCTACGTCACTTTTCAGTTTATCCACCCGGTCCTGGCTTTCAAGCATATCTTGCGCCCAGCTTTCGCCACTGCGGACTACGGTAGACTTCAGCAAAATCACCAGCTCGGTTTTGGTGGTTGCCAAATCTTTTTGACGGAACAGGTTACCCAAGAACTTCACATCTCCCAATCCAGGCACCTTGGTACGTGTATTATCGACTGACTCTGACATCAGACCACCAATCGCAATCACGCTACCATCTTTGGTACGCACAATGCTGTCTGTCTCATTGATGTTGGAAGAGGCTGTCGGAATCGTATATGTGCCACCGTTCGCGCTGGACAAGGTTACGGTGCGGTTGACCTGGGTCACATCACTGATAAATGGATGTACGTGCAGAATGATGTTGTCGTCCTTGTCAATTTGTGGCGTCACGTCAAGTGAGATGCCGGAAAAATAAGGTTGCAACTGGATATCTGGCGTCACCACGGCGCCGCCAGTAGTGGTTGTCACATTGGTGCGCACATTAGTCACGTAAAATGCATCATTCCCTACTTTAAGCACCGCTTTCTGGTTATTGATGGTGGCAATACGAGGACTGGAAAGCACCTCTACATTACCTTGTGTTTCTAGAAAGGTAAGCAACGCAGAGAAGTTTCTGCCTTGAACTGCCAATGCAAACATTGAGCCACCTATAGACACCGGGTCACTGTTTATAAGCGCGCCCGGCTCCGTACTGCTCAGTGTACCATTGGTCAATGTGCCGGTTTCTCCCAGCGTGGTATTGCCGTTCACATTACCAAAGGTGTAATCACGGCCACGGATGTTTCTGGCTGCTGCCCAATTAATGCCTTGTTGCGAGTTTCTATTCAGTTGCACCTTGATGATCTTGGCTTCCAGAATCACCTGGCGATCCACGGTTACCTGCATCAGACTCAAAAACTTCTCAACCTGACGAATCTCTTTAGGCATCGCTTTCACCATGATCAGACCAGACTGGGCATTGATCACCACTTTACGTCCATTTTCTTCACCAATCAGGCTGCTGAGTGAAATGCCAATATCATCCCAAAAGTCATTATTGGTGCGCATACTCACGTCAGAAGCATAGACCTGCAGATTGGACGCACCAGCCGCCCCGGGGACTCCGTTGCCAGCCGCACCGGCACCCACACCAGTTGCCGCTCCGGTAATCGCCGCTGCCTGACCAGCTACCCCAACCGCGCCACCGGCGCCAGATCCGCTAGCAGTACCAGAGGTTACGCGGGTGGCTGAAGTACCTTTACGGGTGCCGGTAATATAGTTGACCTGGAAGACACGGGTTTGCAACGTTTGTGGCTCCACAAAAATTTGCTTCCCATTCATTTTGTATTCATATCCATATAGGTCACGCAAGGCATTCAGTGCTTCAAACAAGGTCACATCGCGCAAATTAATAGTGATCTCGCCTTTTAGCTCTGGACTCAATGCAATACTGTATGGGCTGCCAGAAACAATCCCCATCAACACTTGTGAGGCCGGCGCTTTATTAACCACCAGGTCAAATCTTGGCTCTACACGTTTCGCCAATGCTTTAGGCGGCTCAATCTTAAGTGGCTCAAACAATTCATCTGTGACCTCTTTGGGAGGTGGCGTCACTTGCGCTTGCGCCTTGGCCGCGGCCGTCGCCAATTCATTTTGTATTTTAGGATTAATAGAGGAATTCGTTGGTGCAAATGGGTTACTCGTACATCCCGCCAACCCTGCCCCTATCATCATTACACCCAAAGTATTCACTAAAGTTTTCATAGCAGTCTCTCTATTGATATTCACCTGGCGGCCTCTTCAGCCTGCCATAGGCGTTTTCACTTTATTTTTTAATTGTTTTTGCCTGTTTGGTTTTTTTCACCTGTGCAGGCGGTTGCGCTGGCACCACAAAACTGGCCAATCCCAAACCCAGAACTTTTTTTTCACCATTTTTATTGATAAGCGTCGCTTGCTGATGCTTCACAGAAATCAACCTAAAACCCTGGTAAGCTTCACCCAGCTGCACCAGTTGCCCATTCACCACCGCAAAACCACTCTTGCCGTTATCCTGGATAGCTGTCACTTGCCAAGCCTGTGCAGACTCCGCTTGCACGTCAGGCAAGTATGGCAGTACGGCTGCGGGTGGCTGCGTAGGGTCTATCATTTGCTCGGCCGCATGGCTTTGTGCCAGGATAGCCAATATCATCCATGTCATGAATATGCGCATGCTATATCCCCAACCATGCATTTTCCCCGCTCAGGGTATACACTTGAAAAATCAATTCGCTTTCAGGGTAACCGCCTTTTAGTTCGGCATTCTCCCAAGCCAGCGTACGACCAATCGCCTTCAGGGACTTACTGTAGGCCATCAACGCAAAATATTGCCCCTTTAAATGGACTTTTACGGCATGTTGGTAGACATGCGGCATGTTTTTCCACGCTTCCTCCGAGGTTGATGACGCTTCAATGCCTGGCGCAGATTGCGCCTGCAATAATTTTCTGCGCGTTTCAATAAAATCCACCACAGGCAAGGATTGCATCTCAATCACTTGCACATCGGTATGCTTTTGCAACAGTTTTTTCAGTATCTCCACCATGGCTTGAGGTGGGACCATAAAAGCTGACACCTTGAGCAACTCATCTGCCTGGCTGGCCATTTTTTGCCTGGTGTCATCAATCTCATGCTGAAAGGCCTGAGTCGCTGGCTGCGGTGCTGCTTGGGCTGCTATGTTGGTCAGCTGCTCGGTCAGGGTGGTGGTATCGTTTTGTATCTTGAGAATTTCTTGCTGGGTACTGGCTAGTTGCACCCGCTGCGGCTCCAGCAAAAAGGTATCCATCAAGCCCACCACGGCAAACAAGCCGGTGCCAAACAGCATCCAGCGTTCACGCATGGAAAGCGCTTGCCATTTTTGACTGATTGCCTGAAGTTTTTCAGATCGCATGCGTTACTGTCCCCCGCTCTGCTTACCAGGTTGTGATGGCACCGTCTGGCGGACAAATTCATCCCAACTCATGCCACTTACCACCTTGTTTATGATTTGTGTATCACGGCCTTTGACCTCAAAGGCATACACTTTGAGTCCAGGCAAAACTTCTGTCGCTTCAGTCGAAAGACTATTCTCAGCTTGTGGATTAACAGGCGCGGTTGAGGCCGGAGACGCGGACGGAGCGCCACCATCTTTACCTGCAGGCGAGACATTAGCACTCTCTGCCACTGGCGCAGGCGCCGGACTCGCAGCAGGGGCTCCAGCATTTCCGCCTGATCGCGACTGCGGCTGGTGCAACTCGAGTTGTTTGAACTGGATACCGGAGAACTCAGTCCCGGCAAATACAGACTGGTGAGAGAGCAAATCCAGGTAAGCTGGAATATCTTCTGACTGCAACGCTTGCCCGGCGAGTGTCAAGTGCTGAATAGCAGGCTCGACCTTGAAACCGGTTAACCAAACGCCAGGTTGCTGTTGCCCGGTAAATGCACGCAAGTAGTCGATCAAGTGTGCCGATTGTTCTGAAATGGACTGCTGGAAAATGAGCAGAATCTGGGTCTGCATCTCCAGTTGTGCTTTTAGCGTTTTTAACTCAGCCTCAAGCTTGGTGTTATCGATAGGCTTTGCCTTTCTCGAAAACTCCTCCACTTTTTTCTGCATGGTTTCAAACTGTGCAACGGCTTGGTGACGCTGCACTTGTAATTGCTCGTTTTCAGCAGCGAGTCCGGTATAAAAGTAATACATCACCACCGCAGTTAGCACATAAACGGCAGCCACCATAGGCAGGCTAAACCACTCTTTGGCTTTAACGCCACCACCTTCATACAGGTTAATTTGCTGACTCATACGGCCACCTCCTGACGCAAAGCTGCGCCTAGAGCAGGCATGAGCATGGCCTGTTTCTCCATACTGGAAAAGTCCTGGTTGGCAGGTAGCTCAACAATATCTTCCAGGTTAAACACATTGACTGGGACATACAGACTGGAACTTAAGCCACTCACCAGATAATCGCGATGAGCCACAGGTGCCACCACCATTCGGTTTAAACTCAGGAAAGGAAACTGACGGTCAAAGCTATCAAGCGAGCGCTGAAGCTCCAGCACCAGCTTGTCAAAATTATTCCGGTAAATCTCGTCACGGTCATTCAAAAAGTCGCGGTCAAGCTCAATCAGACGAGTATGATAGAGTTCGCCTTTGGCTGTAAACGTAATCAAACAGCCGCGAGGCAAAATACTCAGCATGACCAGGGCACGCTCCTCATGCTCCAGCAAGTGGGCGACATTCCGCTGTGCTAATGCATGCACGTCAATCGAGCGCAGGTTGAATCCGGCATCGACCAAATGATTCCCGGCTTCATTCACCGTGGCCTTTTTAGCACAAATCGCCAACATCAAAGGTTGGCGATTTGCCACTGAGGGATCTGAGGGCAGGTCGACACCATCTACAACCGCTTGATCTACAGAATAATCAAGCAGACCTTTGAGTTTCCATCGCAAGGCCGACTTTACCTCGTTATCAGGCAGGTTCGGTTTATCAATTTGTACAATATTGTACTGATCCACATTAAGAACCAGATTACACGACATCGACTTCAAGGCATTTTTGGTCACAAAGTGACGTAATGTGGAAGTAGCATGTAACGGCATTTGCTCAACAGCGGCAAATGAAACGACCGGTTTGCTCCCCTCTGCGGGCGGCGTAAGGGCAACCGTACTGATATGCATCTCGGTAAAGCTGACCCCCACTTGCTGCTTGCTCTTTTGTCGTTTAAACCATTCCATAGAGAATCGACTGTCTTTCACAGTAATTTTTTATTTAAAATCAATGTACAACATTATAAACTTAAAGCATAGCCGTAAATAAGTATACACAAAAAATCCTACTTAACATCCTCTTCGTATGCGTCACATGACTTAAGGGATAGTATGGTATCTAAGACCTGCTCGTCTTAAATATGCACCCATGCCTTATTTATGGGAGCAACTTTAGTGCCTGAAACTTGCGATTAAATGGGAGAATAAAACAACAAAACCACCTGATTTAGGTGGTTTGGCACTTATTGGAAGTTTTCACGCATGTAAATAATAGGCGCTTTGTAGATGCCAAAGGAAGCACGCCCTACTGGATCTGTTGTACCGAACCAGTCCCTACCTCCGTTGATAGCGCTGACCGGGCTGGCATTACTTTGACAGGTGACCTCCCCTGAAACAGCATCTCCAAGATTCACTTCAAGATCAACACTACCAACATTAGGCCGCCCATCTGAGCCAACCTTCGGGGCAGCAAGAAGCGCATTCACCAGGCCATTATTAGCAGTATATGTACCATTCAAAAAGGTCTCACACGCAGTCAGGTTACCCTTGTAGTTTTTCATGACGATACTTCTGCTATCAATTGTCGTACATGCATCACCCTGACTACGCACATAAAAGCCATCTTTGTAATATTGCGCCTCGATCGGTACTGGCAAGGCTAATAACTCAGAGCCATGGGCGGGGATGACGGCTAAACGGCCATAACGAAATGGTGATCCGCCACCGTTCAATGCAGTTATCGCCGAGCTGACATTATCACTGTCTCGCAACTCGGCTGAAATCACCACGTTTTGTTGATTGACGGCAGTCGAAGGTCGAGACAATTTATGTCTGACACGAACATTGGTAGTGCCATTACTCCAAACCGGCGTCGTATTATCTGCGATTTTAGTGATTGCCGGACTGGCAGCACTTTGACTAAGCGTCGTGCCATTCGCTGGAGACGCGCTAAAGTGATACACGGTGTAATCGTTTAAGGCCATGCGAGCATAATCACCGGTATAGTTTTGTGTCGTTGCATTCGACGAGTTGAGTGCTGTAATTGTAAAGGGAGTGATTATCCCCGGCGCGGCACTGGTAGGCGTTGTATCTTGTCCATAGTACACAAAATTGCCACAGGCCAGCGTGACGGCTGAAGCATCTACCCTCAAGCTAGAAGGTTTAAAGCGGCCAAAGTAGTTGGTGTCTGTCGTATTGCCAAACAAGCAGCCATATTTTTTGGGCGATCCGTCCCCCGCATTATCGAAATTATTATTACAGTCACCTTTGGATACATCGACAGCAGTGAACGTATCATCGTAAAGCCCTTGCGGTAGAATTTTAAAATGCCCCACTTCAGAGTAAGCAAAGTTGTCACCTGTACTGGCTCCTGCATTACCTGCAGCAAATACACCAGTCACAATACCAACCGCGGGTGCTCCAGGATGCGCTTGCAATAAGGCATTAGCAATTTTCGGGGTACCGTTGTAGCCCTGCTCCCCGCTTGCAGCGCTCAGGCTGAACCTGTCCGCATTAGGAGAGGTATTCGCTCCAGCCCGGAAGGTGGGTGTCGCGGTAGCTGTTGGTGAAGCGGATTGCACAGTATTACTATTGGTAATGGATAAAGACTGCGGACGGATTGCAAAATTATCAGAAGAACACCCCGATTTATTCTGGCTGGTGTCCCTGACTTGGCAACGCAAATTGGGATAAGCACGTGTCACATCTGTTGCGCTAAAGGTCACCTTTTTACGTCCACCATCCGATGCAGTGAAACTGACATCTTTGGTCACGATAATATTATTGCTACACGTGTTACTACTATCCGTAACCAGATCAACTTTTAAACTCGAGTTATAACCACTTGATTGTGCACCACTAGATAATAGGGCGACCACGTCAACATCAAAAGACTGCCCAAGCACCTTGGTATAAAGCGGGTTACGCGCAGATGTATTGTTTTTAAGATTATTGTAGGTTAAACCACTTTCCATGCACTCAAATGTACTCACGCAAGCCGTGCTCGTCATCGTAAAACTGCAACTTTGCGAGTTATTCGCTGTGTTCCAGCACTTGATGCCATTCATCGGCCCTTTACTGAGTCCGCTTGCTCCCAAGGTATAAGTGGCTGCAGCGCTGCCCTGTAAGGTGAGGGTGTCAATGGAGCCGGCATTCCCGACATCAAACTGGGCATCCGGGGTCACCGTGACGGTGGGAGAGCTGGGAGAAATGGTCAGCGTCCCTGTAAGGCTACCTGAGTTGATGAGCTGATCATCCGGACAAGGCATTGTAGAAACCAAACAAGCCATCACCTGCACATCAACCGGACATAAAGAAGAACTGCCTGGGTGACGGATTTCCAGATGGTCGTAGTCTGGGACCACCGTGGAGCCAACCACAAAGTCATAGCTAAACGTATGGATGCCAGGCGATGTAAAGTCATATTCAATCGCCGCGCCGGTGTCTGTTAAGGTGGTATTGACTGTATTTCCTAACTGGCCTGTTTTAGCTATCGCGCAAGCTGTGGAATTATTATTTGACCAAAATGTTTGATAATTCCCTACACAATAACGGCTAAAATTTCCATCTCGCTCCCTGAAACTTTCAACCACATCCAGATTGGCGGGTAGCGCTGTACTAGAGGGGCAGGCAATATTGGTTGAGCCACTTCCAGATGAGCAGTTTCCTGCATAGGGGTATGTCCCGGCCACCTGCTTGCCATTATTATCCACATATCGAACACCACAACCACAGTCAGAGCCACCCAAATAGGTATCCACCACATGGTAATAACGCACTGGATTACTGGTGCTAACGGGATACAACAAAGGAATATTAATCGTCACCTTTGCAGTCACAAAGTCAAAAGGATAGGTGTAACTCCAATCTATTGTTACTTGTGGCCCGCCGCCGACATTGTTTCCGGGAACGGTGAACTGCGAACGGGTTGTCTGGGCGTTTCCTGCTGATGCATTGGCAGGCGATACCGCTGTCATTGCTTGCGCTGTATAGTTGGCAGGTGCGTTGTAGGCAAAGTGATCCGGGCCATAAATCTGGTTATTTCCCCGAATATAAATCCCATTATCTAACCTGCTATTGGCAGGTGTTCGATCTGGCTGATATAACTGACCAGTGCTGTTGAGCCTTTGCACTTGAATCTGTGAGTTATCGTTGATAAAGATTTTCAAACCATTCGTCGAGTTGGAGCCCCCATTGGCATTCAAAGTCACAGTCGCTGCCTGCACACCTTCACAGATCAAAACGCTACATAGACATAGTAGCCATATAATGGTTGCTCTCATCCTTTTCAAAATGCTCATTTTCCTTTAACTACACTCTTCTGCGCCCATTAAGCAACGACTCAAACTCACAGTGACTTTGCGCTCAACATAATCCAGTGCGCCAGCGACTCCTTTTGAGGCGGTCGCAGTAATCGTATACATCCCGATATTTTGTGTCCCTGCCCGGTCTTGCGGCGTCGGACTTGTTTGATGACATGTCAGTGCAATCGTAAAGCCATTAATCGTAAATGGATCAGGTGGTGTTGGGCAGGTTTGCATTGAGCTCGACCCCGGGGCAATCACCTGATAAGCCGCCCACTCCACACCAGCCTTAGCCGCCAGGTAAGCTTGCGCACCTTGCACGTCCTGTATCGTGCCTTGATTGGCCAACAATGACAGCCGCATGGAATAACCCACAAGCGACGCCAATATCACCATTAAGAAGATTGCCACAGGCAACATAAATCCTTTTATGCGATGAAGCGTATTTTTCATGGCGAATTCACCACATTAATCAGGTTAACTAGGCGCACCACACCGCCATTTTTACTGAGCTCCAACTGAGCCGTTACCACGCCGCTATGCTGCATCACACCTTCTGTGTAAGTAAAACTGCAGCCAGTGACATCTTGCGCAACGATACTTGGGGTGAGTCCGGCAAAGTTTGAGGGGTGTGCAGAGGGAATCGCGTAGTTTGAATACATCAATAGACGGCGGTTGGCTAAATCGCACACGTAAAATACGGCCCCGTTCACCACATAAAAACGGCTCCCTGGGGAGGGTAATGGAAAGGCTGATCCACTAAATGAGAGCGTATTGAGATTGCTGCCAGTGCTCGTTAAAGAGCGAATCGTATCACCTGCATAAACATCGGCCCCTTCAATACCAAGGTTATAAATCACCAGCTGGTCACCAGCGACCACTGAAGGCACAGAGTCACCAAGTACATTAAAACTATCGTTTGCTGTGGCAAAATCCAGCGTATCCTGCTGGTAACGTCCTCCGGCTTTGATCGGCACAAACTCTACATAGGAATTATCGGCAGATACCCAGACGCTATTTGGTAACGCATTGCGTATATCGCGTGACATCCTGCGCAATGAGATATCTGCGCGATCGGCGAGCTCATAATAAGCCTCAGAATTCACATACGCCAGAATGGAGTTTTTGATGAAGGTGACGGAAATGCCACCGAGAATTGCCATCACAACAATGACGATGACTAACTCGACCAAGGTGAAGCCTGAGATGGTTTTAGGTTGGTTAAATTCTCGGCGCATAACGAACCCTGTATCCAGTCAGCCGGATTGTGGTATCTGCGGGACCTGTGACCGTAATCACAATCTGCAACACCGCATCTGCGGGTAGCGCTGAAAATGCACCACTCGCGCCGACCTGACTAATTGCAACTGAAGCGGCATAAGGATTTAAGCCCGGCAAAGCAGTGGCGTTGCCAATACGGCAAATCCCGGCACATCCGCCACCAGGCATGGCAAATCCACCATAATCGGCCACATTATCAAATGGATCAGTGGCACTGTAACGGCTCTCTGTAGAGGGTGTGGGGCCATTTAAGGTCGCGTTTTGTGGATTGGCGCAATCACCATAACCCGTGGCAGTAGACGCATTGGGATCATCCGGGTCACAAAAGGTAAAAGGCATTTGTTGAATTTCCTGCATGAGAGATTCAGCAATCGCAATTGCCTGTTTACGCACTAGCGGATCTGCAGAATGGCGCCCCATAAAAGAAAGCGCACCGATGACACCGGCGATGGCGGTGGTCACAATCACCATGAACACTACCATCTCCACCAATGAAAAACCCCCTTGCGAGCATATGCCCGATTTGCCTGGTTGTCTGTGAGAGTGATGTTTGTTGTGATGCATTATTATCCAGCCTGTCACTGGCCGACTCGTCAGTGTATGTACCCGGTGTCCGCCTCGACAGTCACGGTCACCGATTGCGCGTTATTCTTTCTGTTGATCGCTTGATAACTCACCGTTGAGTTCGGGATGGCACGACCAAGTGAATCAAACCCAAGACTGGGATTGTCAGAATTTATATCTACATTCTTGCTGCTCGTAAAGATATATGCAGCTGTCGTTTCGGGATTAATCACCGCTTGATTGCAAGTATTATCAAAACACAAACTAACGGTATCAGGCGATGCATCATTGTGAATCACATATACGTTCCTACGCTGGGCAATGGCCGTTTTCTGCGCATAGCGCAGCGTAGATGAAAGTAAACCCGCGTCACCGCGGGTTTCAAAGATGTCACCGTTTGCGAATCGGGGAGTCGCTACTGCAACCATAATACTGGTCAAAGCGATAACAACGACCAGTTCAACAAGTGTAAAGCCCGATGACTGCCGCATAAACTACATATTAGTTACAGTTGGCGGCTACTACAGCTGGCTGCAAGTTAGCCGTATTGACCACACCTGTGTTGGCGTTGTAGGTGAAAGAACAGTTAGGAAAACCAGCCGCATTAAAAGTAGCGACGGGTGCTGCATAAGCCACCGCATAAGAGTTTGCATCAAAATTTTGTAGCGCTGCCTGGATCCCAGTCGCCGAAGCGGCTGGGTAACCTACGGCAGCTACAACGTCAACGTTTGTTCCATCCATGGCAACAGTCAGACCCTGCTGACCTCCCGCAATCCATGCAGCGCGGGCCATGTTACCAGCAGATCTTACAGAAGCCGCCAAACCGTTCATACTCGCCGCACGAGCATTCGCCTGAACATTAACAAACCTAGGCAATGCTGTTGCTGCTAAAATACCCAATACTGCAATTACCACGACCAACTCAACCAATGTAAAACCCGCTTGTTTTTTCATTACTTAAACTCCTAATCAAATTCCCTACCGTTATTGTCACAGTGGCAGGTTATAACTGCGTTAAATCACATAAAGCAAAGACTATGCCAGACAATTTTGGTCCATATTCAGTTGCGCCAAATAAACAATTAGCCACCTTTCAACATGACCGAACTCATATCCCAAATGGGTAAAAACACCCCTAACGCGAGCACTAATACCAGTGCTCCAAGGAACATGATTAAAATAGGTTCAATCTGCGCCCCCAAGGTTTTAACGTCATACTCAACATCCGCCTGATACATATCGGCAATTTCTTGCATTAATGTATCCAGCGAGCCAGATTCTTCGCCTACCGCAATCATTTGCAAAACTAGCGAATTAAATACGCCTGTTTGGGTGGCCGTTCGCAAGATGGTTTCACCGCGCTCTATGCCTGCAGACATGCTTAATATTTTGGCGGAGATATATTCATTTTCAACCGTTTGAGACACTAGTCTCAAAGCTGAGAGAATCGGCAAGCCACTTCGAGTGGATAAAGCAAAACTACGTGCGAACCTCGCCATGGTGCCTTTAAAAATGATTTTTCCGGCAATCGGAATACGCATTTTGATGCGATCCCAGTTTGACCGACCACTTGCCGTTTTAACATAAGCTTTAAACGCCCAGCCCACCCCAGCAATCATGCCAATAAGCACAAACCAGTAATTGCGCATAAAGTTTGAAAAGGCGATCAGCATTTTGGTGATAAATGGCAAATCCGCATGCATGCTGGCAAACACTTTTTCAAATTGCGGGATCACCATGACATTAATCACCACAATGGCGATGGCCATGGCGGTCAAGACAAACATAGGATATTGCAAAGCCGACTTGATTTGCCCACGCATGAATCGTTCAAACTCAATATGTTCGGACAGACGCAGAAAAATGTTATCCAGGTTACCTGTCGTTTCGCCCACCCGGATCATGCTAATATAAAAACTATCAAAGACCTTAGGATGCTCAGTCATCGCCACTGACAATTCCCGGCCGGAATCCAGACTCACGCGCAACTGACCCACCACTTGCGCTAATTTTTGATTACCTACCGAGCTTTGTATGCCAGCCAATGCACGCATGATAGGAATCCCTGCTTTAAGCAGGGTATACATCTGCTTGCTAAAGATCATGACATCAAGGCTAGTGACTTTTTCTTCAAACAGGTTAATGGCAACCGCACCTGCTTTTTTGGGCTTAATCTCAACCGGGGTAATCCTGGTGCCAATTAAAGCAGCACCCAATGCGTCAACATCCGCGGCCTCCTGTACGCCGGTCACCATCATGCCATCTTCGGTCCGCCCCTTGTATTCAAATAATGGCATAAAGGCTATTCTTCAAATTGGTTATCCACACGCATGATTTCTTCCAGCGTGGTTTTGCCATCAATGGCCAATTGCAGCGATTGGTCGCGCAGCGTCTTGCCTTTGAGGCGTTCACGCGCTTTTTTGATGAAAACATTGGTATCCGGCATATTGGCAGCCATCGCCAGTTCATCTGTCATTTCGAGAAACTCATACAGGCCCACCCGCCCAAGATAGCCGGTGCGGTTGCAATGCTGACATCCTTTGCCATGCCGGAAGTTAGTCGGTAGCGTTGCATCAGGCAGCACCTGACTGAGCCAAATCGTTTCATTCTCGGTAGGCGCATGTTCTGCAGCACAGTGCGGGCATATCAGCCTTACCAGACGTTGCGCCATGACACCGAGCAGGGACATCGCCACCATAAAGCGCGGCACCCCCATATCAATCAAACGCACGGGCGCAGTGGAGGCATCATTAGTATGTAACGTTGAAAGTACCAAATGCCCTGTCATTGAGGCACGTAAACCAGTCTGCGCGGTTTCTTCATCACGCATTTCGCCCACCAGCACGATGTCAGGGTCCTGACGCAAAATGGCGCGTAATAACTTGGGGAAGTCCAGTTCAATTTTCTCATTGACCTGGGTTTGGATAATGCCTGGCAAACGATATTCGACAGGATCCTCCACGGTAATCACTTTGGTTTCTGGGGTATTCAGTTCACTCAGCGCAGAGTACAAAGTAGTCGTTTTACCACTCCCGGTCGGACCAGTGACCAGCACCATCCCGCTCGGGCGGTTGATCATCTTGCGAAAACGTACCAGTAAATCTGCTGGCATACCCAGCTTGTCGAGCTGAAAATGTCCGGTGTTCTGAATGAGCAAGCGCATGACCACAGTTTCGCCATATTGCGTTGGCATGGTGGAAATACGCATATCTACCGCCCGGCCTTTAACGGTAAAACCAAAGCGGCCATCTTGCGGCAAGCGCTTCTCAGAAATATCCAAACCCGCCATGATTTTAAGACGCATCACCAGCGCAGTAGCAATCTTGATATCCGCCTGGGTTTGAAAGTGCATCACGCCATCAATACGGAAACGGATCAGTAGCTTGTTGTCTTGTGGCTCAATATGCACATCGGAAGCTCGTACCTGCACGGCATCTTCAAAAATGGTTTGCAACAGCTTAACTACTGGTGCATCGTCAATGCCAAGGTCAACACCCATCAGGCTGGCGAGATCCACATTGCTGGCAGCCAGATCCTCTTGCAGCTCCAGTGCAAGTGAGGAAATTTGTTCGGTCTGGCGATAAGAACGGTCGATGGTCTGCATGAGCAGACTTTCTTGCACCACTACAATATCAATATCGCGCTTAAGCAACCTGACGAGTTCGTCATATGCATAGACATCTGATGGGTCCACCATCGCGATGAGGAAACTGTTTGGACGCTCTTCGAGCAAAATGGCGCGGAAACGGCGCGATTGAACTTCAGGGAGCTTTTGAACCTGCTTCACATCCAGTTCGTACTGCCCTAAGTCCAAAAATGGGATATTCAACTGAGAAGCAACAGCCTCGGCAATTTGCCGCTCATTGGCATAGCCTTTTTCAGCAATGACGCGACCAAGGCGGCGGCCTGTCTTGCGCTGCTCTTCCAGCGCCTGCTCAAGCTCAGCTTGGGTCATGAAATTCTGTCTGACCAGAATTTCACCTAATCTAATTTTCTCGGGACGAGCCATGGCGTTGTAATTATTTATCTATATAGACTTTTCTCGTCTATCATATCACCAACATTTTAATCCTACGTTTGTAAACAAGCTGCAAAAAATGTTTCATATCGTGCTTTTCGAACCGGAAATTCCGCCCAATACGGGAAATATCATACGTTTATGTGCCAATGCCGGTGCCAAATTGCATCTGGTCAAACCGCTGGGCTTTGAACTCTCGGACAAACATCTCAAACGGGCTGGACTGGATTATCATGAATACGCTGAACTGACTGTTTACGAAAACTGGGCCGAATGCCAGCAATCGTTACAAGGCAAACGCATGTTTGCGCTCACCACCAAAGGCAGCACTCGCCACACTGACTTGCAATTCAAAGATGAAGATGTATTTATCTTTGGGCCGGAATCACGCGGCCTGCCAGAAGACATTCGCGCAAGCTTCGCGCCTGAACACAGGGTCAGGTTACCCATGCTGCCGCATAGCCGCAGCCTGAACCTGTCAAACTCGGCAGCGATTTTGCTGTATGAAGCGTGGCGACAAACTGGTTTTCCTGGCGGCGTATGAAAGCAATAGACAAAAAAAGCCCCGATTAAGGGGTAAATCGGGGCAACAGGCCTCATCGTAAAGGCTTCCGCTCAGGGAGGAAAGAAGCGGAAAGATGATTCATCATCATCGTACTGGTAAGAGCAATCACCGGTTTAAAAAGTTCCAACAACTTAACAGCCATCTTCAGGGTGAAGATATTTTTCACTCAACCGGTATACACGTCATGCGATAATAAGACATGCAATCTGAAACCAATCTCCTTCAGGGCCTCAACGATAAACAACTGCAAGCGGTCACCCTGCCGCATGTCTCCGCATTGATTCTGGCAGGGGCTGGCAGCGGTAAAACCCGTGTGCTGACCACCCGTATCGCCTGGCTGATCCAGACCGGGCAAACCTCACCCATGGGCTTGATGGCGGTGACCTTTACCAATAAGGCTGCCAAGGAAATGCTGACGCGATTGACCAGCATGTTGCCGATTAATACACGCGGCATGTGGGCGGGTACTTTTCACGGCTTGTGTAACCGCATGCTACGCGCACATTATCGTGAAGCTGGCTTGCCGAATACCTTTCAGATTTTAGATACCGCCGACCAGCTTTCCGCCATCAAACGCGTCATGAAGGCCATGAATGTGGATGATGAAAAATATCCGCCCAAGCAGGTGATGGGCTATATCAACAGCTGCAAGGAAGAGGGCCTGCGTGCCGATGCGGTAGATGCCTACGATGGCCACAGTCAGAAATTACGCGAAATTTATGCCGCCTACGACCAGCAATGTAATCGTGAAGGGGTAGCCGACTTTGCTGAACTGTTATTGCGCTGCTATGAATTATTAGAGCGTGAGCCACATATCCGTGCGCACTATCAGCAACGTTTCCAATACATCCTGGTCGACGAATTCCAGGACACTAACCGCCTGCAATACTTGTGGCTGAAACTGCTGGGCGGCGCGCATAACAGTATTTTTGCCGTGGGTGATGACGACCAGAGTATTTACGCTTTCCGTGGTGCACGCGTTGGCAATATGAATGACTTCCAGCGCGACTTTAACGTGCAGAATATCGTTAAGCTCGAAGAAAACTATCGCTCGCAGAGCAACATTCTTGATGCCGCCAACGCCATCATTGCGAATAACCAAAACCGGTTGGGCAAAAACCTGTGGACTTCGGCTGGCAAAGGCGAACCGATTCGCATTTATGAGGCTTATAACGATACGGACGAGGCACAGTTTATTGTCGATGAAGTGAACATGCTGCAAAAAGAAGGCGTGCCACTCGGCGAGATGGCCCTGCTCTACCGCAGCAACGCGCAGTCACGCATTCTTGAACACACGCTGTTTTCTGCCAATATCCCCTATCGCGTTTATGGCGGACTGCGCTTTTTTGAGCGTGCTGAAATCAAGCATGCACTTGCCTATATGCGCCTGATTGCCAACGCCAATGATGACACCGCCTTATTGCGCATTATCAATTTTCCGCCACGCGGCATTGGCGCGCGCGGCCTGGAGCAATTGCAGGAAGCTGCCCGCCAGAACGAATGTAGTTTGTGGCAGGCCGCCACCAATAAGGTTGGGGAAGGCAAGCTCGGCAGTAAGGGCGTGGAGGGGTTTGTCGCGCTGATCAGGCAGATGGTGGATCAGGGCTATGGCATTACCTTGGGTGAAATGGCCGAAATGGTCATCAACCTGAGCGGTCTCATCGCACATTACCAGAATGATAAAGAGGGTGAAGACCGCATCGAAAACTTGCAGGAACTGGTGACGGCTGCCGTCGCCTTTAGCAAGCAGGATTTGGGTAATCACCATAATATGGATGAAGATGCCGATTTGCTGACGCAGTTTTTGAACCATGCCAGCCTTGAGGCAGGCGACCACCAGGCTGATATTGGTCATGAAGCACTGCAATTGATGACTGTGCATGCCGCCAAAGGCCTGGAGTTCCAGAGCGTGTTTATCAGCGGTGTCGAGGAAGGCTTGTTTCCGCATGACCAGGCCGCTTACGAAAATGGCGGGCTGGAAGAAGAACGTCGCCTGATGTATGTTGCCGTCACTCGTGCACGCCAGCGGCTCTATCTCACCTATGCCCAAAGTCGCATGCTGCATGGTCAGGTGCGTTACGGCATTCCTTCACGCTTTGTCGATGAAATCCCGGCCGAACTGACCAAACGCCTGAACAGCAAACCAGTTGCCAAACCTTATGCAGCGGGCGGTCAATACGCCATGGCTGCCGCTCAACCTGCAAGTGTCCAGTCCAGTTATCCATTCAAGATAGGCCAAAGCGTGCGCCATAGCAAATTCGGTGAAGGCGTAGTGGTCAGCTATGAAGGGAATGCGAGCGACCTGGCCGTGAAAGTGAATTTTGGTAGCGCAGGTCTCAAAACACTGATGCTGGAATACGCCAAGCTGGAAAAAGTTTAGGGCCTGTTAACCGTATTTCATGCGCTGCAGGAATCGCTAAACACTGAGTGTGCTTAAACAAAGAGTGGTCGATTTAACTGAATCATTGACTGTCTACAAAGTCACTAAAAACGCAAGACTAAGAATGCCTTGATTATGGTGTAATTGTCACAAATATTTCATCAACCCTTTGCATAGCTTTAATCAAGAAGCAGTTAAATCAGTCGATACTGCTTGCATGATATATGCCCCTCCTCAACTTGAAGTCGAAACCATTCTTGCGCAGAAAAACCTGCTGCCGCTGTTTCAACCGATTGTCGATATTAAACAGGCGCGTGTATTTGCCCATGAAGCATTGATCCGGGGTCCTGTTGAATCCAAACTCCACTCACCGATTGCCCTGTTTAATGCAGCCAGCCTATGTGGTTTGAATATCGACATGGAGTACGCGGCTCGTGAAGTCATTTTTAATGAATATAGCCGTAGCGACCGGTCGCATCCGCTATTTGTCAACTTCAGCCCGGACGCTTTGCTACTCACCGACAGTCATTTGGCCTTTGGATTGACGCAACTCGCACGTAGCGGGCTCAAAGCCAGTGATATAGTGATTGAAATCACCGAGAGTTCTACCATCCGTGACTATGCCGTACTCCGTGACGCGGTCGCCCGCTTTAAATCACTGGGTTTCAAGATTGCGCTGGATGATCTTGGTGAAGGGACGTCCGGTTTGCGCTTGTGGTCTGAACTCTCACCCGAATATGTCAAAATCGACAAGCATTTTATTGCCAATATACACAACGACCCAATCAAGCTAGAGTTTGTGCGCGGCATTCAGAAAATCGCGATTGAATCCAATACGCTGACCATTGCCGAAGGCATTGAGACCAAAGAAGAATTGGCGGTGATCAAGGACCTGAAAATAGACTTTGCGCAGGGCTACCTGTTTGGACGACCGTTCCCGAAATTTCAGTATGTCCTGACTGAGGAGGTCAACAACCTGCTCAATAAAAATATTATCCGCCTGTTTGCGGAACATCAGAATACTGCAAAACAGGCCACGGTCATTAGTCTGGCCAGTTACCAAACTGCCGCCTTTCCCGAAATGACCAATGAGGAAGTGTATAACTGGTTTGACCGTGAAAATACGCTCAATTCGATTCCCGTGATTAATCACCAGTCAAAACCGATTGGTTTGATCAGCCGTTACGACACCATAGACCGGTTTGCGCGACGCTACCAAAAAGAATTGCATGGCAAGAAGCCATGCACGACATTTATGGACGCTAACTGCCTGGTCGTTCAAAAAGAGATGTCCATCCTGGCCATGAGTGAACTGATCCTGGCCGCAGACCCCAAATACTTGCTCAATGGATTTATCATTGCTGATGGTGAGCGGTATGTAGGCATGGGGAGTGGGCATGCTCTGCTACGCGAAGTCACCAACATGCAAATCCACGCCGCGCGCTATGCCAATCCATTAACATTGCTTCCTGGAAATGTGCCTATCAATGCCCATATTGATAAGCTGCTGGAGCGCCGCATCCCCTTTGTGGCCTGCTATTGTGATCTAGACCACTTTAAACCGTTTAATGATGCCTATGGCTACCGTCGTGGAGATGAAGTGATCCAGTTTGTCGGCCGCCTGTTAAGCAGCCAGGTGAACAATGAACATGACTTTGTCGGCCATATTGGTGGCGATGACTTTGTGCTGGTTTTCCAGAGCGAAGGCTGGGAGGCCACTTGCAATGACATCCTGGACACCATCGTCAAGGTGATGCCGGATTTTTACGACCTGAAAGATATCCAGCAAGGTGGCATACGAATAGAAGATCGCTTGGGGAATGAGCATTTTTACCCGTTTGGCAGCCTGTCCATCGGCGCGGTACAAGTGCATCCGGACGCATTTGCCAGCCATCACGAAGTGGCAGGCGCCATGAGCAATGCCAAGAAACAGGCCAAGAAAATTGTAGGCAACAGCCTGTTTATAGAACGCCGGCGGCTTGCGCCAACAGCCAGCAGGGCAGCGGATGAGCGCCTTGCCTAACGATTAAGCGTCATGGCTAAATTTGTGGCGCAGCCCTGAATACATCCTTATAGCTGATGTATTGAAAGGCAAACATCAAGGCGTTAATCACCAGCAAGGCGGCAAACACCAATAATGGCATCAGCAACTGTGCCAACATCGGAATCAAGGCTCCCAAAATCCCGATCACCAGCCCCAGGCCCAACATCACCACCAGCATGCCTACGGTCATGACCAGCCAGGAAACCGCCATGGGCAGCGCATATTGCAGCATGCCGGCAATACTGGATTTGATGGCCTTGATCAAAGGATAGCCATTTAATGCAATCAGCATGGGCGAAAACCAGGTGGCAATAAACAGTGGCAACAGTAGCAACATCACCTTAACGATAAATGACAGCGTATTTTCCAGAAATTGTGTCATTTGCGACTCTGTCATGCCTGCCTTGGTCGGCGCATGTGAAATAAGCGAGGCCAGCTCACTACTGAGCAAATAAGTGGCCAATATGGCATACACGAGGCAACTGGCACCCAGCAGCACCAGCGGTTTGAAATGCTGTTGCAGATGCTCAATCACTTCGCGCGGAGCCATACGGCCTTGCAAATCCACCTGACGGTAAAGCATGACCACCAGCGCCATGCACACGGGCCAGATCACAACCGAGACCAAGCCGAGGAAGCCAAGCATGGGTAACGATGGCAACACCATGAAAATCACGATATAGGCGAGTGAACACAGCACCCATACATGTGGCTGCGTTCGGAATAAGGCCAGGCTTTCTTTCACCCAGCGCAAGCCGCGCTGGCTTCCGGTTTCAGTCATGTGTCTCCCTTGATACTCTTGATATTAAGTCAAAGCTTTACGATTTAACAGCACTCGCTCGAAATGCGCGGGGTCTTTTGCATGCGTCAGTTCACCCGCCACCGGATAATAAAAATCATACAGGCGGGAGAGCCAGAAGCGCAAGGCAGCCCGGCGCAACAAGGCAGGCCAATGGGTTTTTTCAGCCTCGGTAAATGGCCGCTCGGACTGGTAGGCATTCATGAATGCTGCCAGTTTCTCATCCACAAAGTTGCCGGTGCTATCCACACACCATTCGTTGGCCGCAATCGCCACATCATAGGCGAGCACATCATGGCAGGCATAATAAAAGTCAATAAAGCCGCCGAGCACATCGCCATCAAACAGCACATTGTCACGGAACAGGTCACCGTGAATCACGCCATGTGGCAAACGTGACAAATCAAGGCCATGCTGGAACTCTAATTCTTCCTGCAGCAGATGCTGCTGGACAGGTGCCAGTTTGGGCATCACCTGTTGCGCAGTCATGACACGCCAGCCTTGGCCACGTTGATTGTGCGACTGCTCATGAAAATCCAGCCCGGCCACATGCATGCGCGCCAATGTCCGTGCCACCGCCTCAATCTGCTTTAAATTGGGCTGGCTGACATCGCTGCCTCGCAGGCAACTCACCATCAAGGCGGGTTTACCGTGAATGCGATGCAAGGCAGTGTTGTTCTGATCCACAATTGGTTTGGGACATGGAATATCATGCCGTGACAGATGCGTCATCAAGTGCACGAAATAAGGCAACTCGTCAAAATCATTTTTTTCAAACACCGTCAGCACAAAGCGCGCCTGACTGGTTTCAACGAAATAATTGGTATTGGTGATCCCGGCAGCAATGCCGCGCAAGGTGTGCAACTCACCGACATTAAAAGGCGCCAGCCACTGACGCACTTCATCCAAACTCAGCGTGGTAAAAACAGACATATTGATAGGCTAGCCTGCCAATCAAGGCAGGCGTTTAAGATTAGAATCGGAACAGGATCCATTTAGGAACAGACAGCGGGCGTGTGGGGCCATCATTCACCCAGTCACCATTACGGTCTTCACGGTGCAGGTAGTAAGGCTTGCCACTTGGTGGTGTTACCTTCACCATATACACCTCACCGTTCAGGCTGTATTCCTCAATATCATTTTCGCCATCTTTGCGTTTGTTGACGGTCGGCTGGTCTATCGGTTGTCCTTCAATCACTTTGGGCGGAGACGGCACTTCTTCGAGCAGTTCTGCATCTTTTGGGGCAGCTGCCCACGCTGGCAACGCTATCGCAGTCGCGCAGATAGCGGCCAGCAATAATCGGGAAAAATCACGCATGAAGGACTCCTTAGTCAGTGAAGGCTATTCTAGCAAAAACCACCCCGCTGGCGGTAATTGCAGACACAATAATCTTAAATAAAGCGATGTCGGCCTTCACTTACAGATAAAGTAACATCTTGCGTTCGGCTGGCGTCAGTTCAAAACCGGTGGTTTCATAGTGTTTGAAAATGGCGTCCACAATTTTTTGTGGCTCATCAATCACTTGTATCAGGTCCATATCCGCCGGTGAGGCCATCCCCTCTGCCACCAGCGTATTTTGTAGCCAATCCACCAGCCCAGCCCAATACTGCTTACTGACCAGTATGATCGGAATCTTGCGGCTCTTGCCAGTCTGCACCAGGGTAATCGCCTCCATCAACTCATCGAGCGTGCCAAAACCGCCCGGCATGACAACAAAAGCACTGGCATATTTAACAAACATGACCTTGCGCATGAAAAAGTATTTAAAGCTGATGCCGATGTCCTGATAAGCATTGCCGTGTTGCTCGAAAGGCAATTTAATATTCAGGCCGACACTGGCACCACGCCCGGGGAACGCGCCTTTGTTGGCCGCCTCCATAATGCCCGGCCCACCGCCAGATAGGACACTGAACCCGGAATCTGACAGCAAACGCGCAATTTCTTCAGTGAGCAGGTAATTAGGGTGATCCGGCTTGGTACGCGCACTACCAAAAATAGAGACTGCCGGCATAATGGCCTTGAGGTTTTCAGTCGCGCCGACAAACTCGGCCATGATCTCAAACGCTCGCCACGATTCATGGTTCACATCATCGCCATCAAGTAACTCCGGCTGCACCATACTTGGTAGCTTTTGGCTGGTCATACATCAGTCCTTCATATTACAAACCAAATTAGTGTACATGAAGTCGCTTTGAAATGCGTAAAATACGCCATTGATTTGATTCAAGAGAACGCACAATGAAAACCCTGCTTCTGGTAGATGGCTCCAGTTACCTTTATCGCGCCTTTCACGCCATGCCTGATCTGCGTAATTCGGCCAATGAACCTGTGGGCGCGATTCAGGGCGTGCTAAACATGTTACGCCGCCTGCACAAGGACTATCCTTCGGATTACAGCGCCTGCGTGTTCGATGCCAAAGGTAAAACCTTCCGTGATGACCTGTATCCTGAATACAAGGCAAACCGTGTCAGCATGCCCGATGACCTGCGCGTACAAATCGAACCGCTCTACGAAACCATACGCGCCATGGGCTGGCCACTCATCATAGAAGAAGGCGTGGAAGCCGATGACGTCATCGGTGCACTGGCCAAACAGGCAGAAAAAGAAGGCATCAGGACCATTATCTCCACCGGCGACAAAGACATTACACAGCTGGTCAATGAACATATCACGGTGGTCAATACCATGCGCGATGCCTTCCGTAAAACCGATGACGTACTCGATATTGCAGGCGTTGAAAACAAGTTTGGCATTCCACCCAGCAAAATTATTGATTACCTGATCCTCGTCGGCGACACTTCAGACAATGTGCCTGGGGTGGAAAAGGTCGGCCCTAAAACGGCGGTGAAATGGCTGACAGAATATGGCTCATTGGATAACATTATTGCCAATGCCGACAATATCAAAGGCGTGGTGGGTGAAAACCTGCGCAAGGCCTTGCCATGGCTGCCAACGGCACGTGAGCTGATCACCATCCGCTGTGATATTGGGATCCGTGAACATTTTGACGAACTGATTCCGCAAGTGCCAGACAAAGTCAAACTGCTGGCTTTGTTTGATCACTTTGAGTTCCGCACCTGGAAACGCGAGCTGGACAAATTGCCCGATGGCGCCACTGCGCCTGTGGTTGAAAATCCAGCTGCGCCTGTCGCAGCAGCAATCACTACTGATGCAAACAACTCCGCCTCCCTGCCGAGCTATACGCCTGATACGCGCCGCCACTACCAGACCATACTGACTGACGCAGACTTGGACAGTTGGCTGGCCAAACTGCAACAAGCCGAACTACTCTGCTTTGATACCGAGACCACCTCACTCGACCCCATGCAAGCCAAAATTGTCGGCGTCTCGTTTAGCGTGACGCCTGGTGAAGCGGCGTATATCCCGCTCACCCATGATTACTTTGATGCGCCTGCGCAACTTGGATTAGCCGCGACCTTGGACAAACTCAAGCCTATCCTGGAAAACCCAAACATTCAAAAAGTCGGCCAGAACCTGAAATACGATATGCATGTGCTGGCCAATCATGGCATTCAACTGCAAGGCGTCGCGCATGACACCCTGTTGCAATCGTATGTGTTTGAGAGTCACAAAGGGCACGGCATGGATGAACTCAGCGAGCGCCATCTTGGCATCGCGCCCATCAGCTACGAAACCGTGGCCGGCAAAGGAGCAAAACAAGTGCCATTCAGCCAGGTGACCGTCGAAGTCGCTACTGAATATGCCGCTGAAGATGCCGACATCACACTGCAATTACATCACGCCCTTTATCCGCAAGTAACGGTGTCAGACAAACTGCGCTTTATTTATGAGCAGGTGGAAATGCCCAGCATGCAGGTATTGCAACGCATGGAACGTAACGGCGTGCTGATCGACAGCCATATGCTCAACCGCCAGAGCAATGAAATTGGCCTGCGGCTGATGGAGATTGAAAAAAAGGCGTATGAACTAGCAGAACAACCGTTCAACTTGGGCTCGCCCAAGCAATTGCAAGAAATCCTGTTTGGCAAACTCGGGATCAAGCCGTTGAAAAAAACCCCTTCCGGCGCACCGAGTACCGACGAAGACGTGCTGCAGGAACTGGCGCTGGATTACCCGTTGCCCAAAGTGATTCTGGAGCACCGTAGTTTAGCCAAGCTTAAATCCACCTACACCGACAAACTGCCAAAAATGATTAATGCGCAAACCGGGCGGGTGCACACCAATTACAACCAGGCGGTTGCCATCACTGGCCGCCTGGCCAGCTCGGACCCCAACCTGCAAAACATTCCGGTGCGCACCGCCGAAGGTCGCCGCATCCGCGAAGCCTTTGTGGCGCCCGCGGGTAGCCAGATTATTTCGGCTGACTATTCGCAGATTGAATTGCGCATCATGGCCCATCTCTCCCAAGATGCAGGGATGCTGACCGCCTTTGCCAATAACGAAGATATCCACCGTGCCACCGCCGCCGAAATTTTTGGCGTGGACAAAACAGCCGTCGACAACGAGCAACGCCGTTATGCCAAGGTCATCAATTTTGGCCTGATCTACGGCATGAGTGCGTTTGGCCTGGCGCAAAACCTCAATATCGAGCGCGGCGCGGCAGCTAACTACATTGAGCGTTATTTCGCCCGTTATCCCGGTGTAAAAGCCTATATGGAAAACACGCGCACACTGGCAAAACAGCAAGGCTATGTCGAAACCTATTTCGGCCGACGCTTGTGGGTGCCAGAAATCAACAGCGCTAACGTACAGAGAAGAAACGGCGCCGAACGTGCCGCCATTAATGCCCCCATGCAAGGTACCGCGGCTGACTTGATCAAGCTGGCCATGATTGCTGTAGACAGGTGGTTGCGTGAAGAAAAGCTGCAAACTAAACTGATCATGCAGGTACATGATGAGCTGGTGCTAGAAGTACCGGAGGCTGAGCTATCCTTGGTTAAAGAGAAATTGCCTGCATTGATGCAGGGGGTCGCCAAACTTGATGTGCCTTTATTGGCTGAAGTCGGCACTGGTAGTAACTGGGAAAGCGCACATTAACCCTTACTATGGTATGGTGTTATTTCAAAAAAAACCAATTAACAAACAGGAGAAACCCGCAATGAAATCAACTCTTATGATAGGCATCATCCTGGTTGCACTCGGTGCAGCCGGTCTGGTATTCAAAGGCTTTAGTTATGAAAGCAAAGAGACTGTCGCCAAAATTGGCTCACTCGAAGCCAGTGCCGACATCACCAAGGATGTCGAGATTCCGCAAGCACTGAGTATTATCGTGCTGGCAGCAGGGGTTGCCATGGTATTGGTCGGATTGAAAAAATAAAATAAAAAGCTGGCTTGCCAGTCTTTTCTGACAGGTTTTTCCTACGCTCTCTGACAGATTACCACGCAGCTTATAGTTAGGATGGGCGCTCATCACAACAACAAGGGAGTACATACATGCTTTGGACAATTGTAGTTGGCATTATCGCGGGTTGGTTGGCAGGCTTGATTATGAAGGGTGATGGCTATGGCCTCATCTGGGACCTGATCCTGGGGATTGCAGGTGCTGTTGTTGGCGGCTGGTTATTCGGCGCACTCGGCCTGAGTGCAAGCGGCGGCATGGTAGGCAGCATTATCGTAGCGACCATAGGCGCTGTTTTCCTGATTTTCATTTCACGTTTATTGCGCTCAGCCTGATTGCAATCCAGAACAAAAGGCGATGACTTAGGTCATCGCCTTTTTTATTGTCCTCAAAACCTGTTTGGGGACGCACGTCTGGTGAGGTAATATTTCGCAACTTATTCACTCTGTTGACCTATGCGCTCATTCGGCATTTATATTATTGGTGATGAAATCCTGTCTGGCAAACGGCAGGATGCTCACTTGAACAAAGTGATTTCATTGCTTTCGGCACGCGGCCTGCAATTAAGCTGGGCCCATTTTATTGGGGATATTCCGGAACAGATCACCGCGCATCTTAAAGCCAGCATGGCGCGTGGTGATGTGGTATTCAGTTTTGGCGGCATTGGCGCCACGCCTGATGACCATACACGGCAATGCGCCGCCGCGGCAGCGGGCGTGCCTATTGAACGGCATGTCGGCGCGGTTGCCAATATTGAAGCCCAATATGGTGAAGCGGCTTACCCTAAACGGGTGCTGATGGCGGATTTTCCACAAGGATGTGACCTGATCCCCAACCCGGTCAACCGAGTGGCAGGGTTTAGTCTGCGAGAACATTACTTTGTGCCGGGCTTTCCCGAAATGGCGCACCCCATGATTGAATGGGTGCTAGAGACCTATTACAGCCAGCTTTTTCACGCCAATGACTACCTGGAACAATCCATTGTGGTGACCGAAGCTGGGGAAAGTGACTTGATTGATTTGATGCACGAAATATTGAGGCAATACCCGGAATTAAAGCTGTTTAGTTTACCCAGAACCAATCAGCGCAGAACCACCGAAGTTGGGTTAAAAGGCGCGAGTGCGCAAGTGATGTTGGGAATGACTGATTTAAAGGCGGGCGTGACAGCGCTGGGTTACCCTTGGCATGCCAGCCTGCCACTACCATGACGAAAAAAAGAAAAAAATCAACGAGCATTCCCCACGTCAACCCAGTACAAGGCGTTGTTCCAGCCCAAGCGCATCCCAGGCATGTTTTGTTTCTTTTGGCATTACTCACAGTGCAATGTCTGCTTTTGCTTTGGGCGCTGGCACATCACTTTATTCCCAGTGCGGCTTGGCAAAATGCTGGCTTTTACTGCAACCTGTTGATAAGCGCGATGGTGACAGGTGCTTTTTACTGCTTGATGTGGCGTCAGCGAAAAGCTGATCTCTCACGCTACAAGCAGCTATTTTTAATAGTGTTCAGCCCGATACTGCTATATTTTTTAGGGTATTTTTCACTGATCTACGGGGCCGGTGATGTGTATACCCAACTCACAGGCATGCCAGCAACCATAGAGGACCATTGGCAGAAAAATATCGATGATGCAGCACGTTTTGAACAAGAATATATCGCTGCAGGTGTGTATGAAAAACGTTATTTTGATCATCGAAAAGGCTGTATCACACGATTATCAAGCCCCATGCTTGCTCGAGGGTTTCCCGTCTATTTTTGTGTTGCGGGGAGAACGTTTGCCAGCCTCCCCCTTGAGATTCCCGTGACTATACATGGCTTGCAAAGTCAGGCAGGCTTTGATTTACAGCATGTGGATTATCAGCGATAGGTAAAAGCAGCCGTGAAATCCACTTCCTTGATAAATTGCAAAGCAGGCTGCGGCGCATGCTGTATCGCTCCCAGCATTCATAGTCCCATCCCGGGCATGCCCAACGGCAAGCCAGCAGGTGTACCTTGTGTTAATTTAACAGCAGATTTTAAATGCCAATTGTTTGGCAAGCCAGAACGGCCTACATTTTGCGGCAGCTTGCAACCCAGCCTCGAAATGTGCGGGCAAGCTAATCAATCCCGCGAGTATGCAATCGAATGGCTGAGTGCTTTGGAGTTAGCAACCCAGCCCGACCGTTAATGCTTGCGATACGCCCAGCGCATCATCAAGATGCCGGTCAAAATCATGGGCACGCACAACCATTGGCCCATACTCAGGCCCAGTGACAGCAATCCTAAAAAGCTATCAGGCTCTCGCGTGAATTCGACCAGGAAGCGGAAGCTACCGTAGCAGAGCAGGAACATGGCAGAGATGGCACCAACTGGGCGTTTTTTGCCTGCAAAAGTCCACAGCACCACAAACAGCACGATGCCTTCTAATGCAAACTCATACAGTTGCGAGGGATGGCGCGCCAGGTGATCGACCGCGGGAAATACCATGCCCCAGTCAGCGTTGGTTGGGCGCCCCCATAGCTCGGCATTGATAAAATTACCCAGGCGGCCCGCACCCAGTCCGATCGGGACCAAAGGGGCGACGAAATCCATTAACTGCAACCACGCCACGCCACGCTTGCGCGCGAACAGCGCCATGGCGACCATGACACCAATAAATCCACCATGAAACGACATCCCGCCTTGCCACAGGGCAAAAATCTCCAGCGGATGCTGCAAAAAGTAAGCGGGTTGATAAAATAGCACATACCCCAACCGTCCACCCAACACCACGCCTAGCGCGATATAAAACAGCATATCGTCGGGATCTCGTTCCTGCCAGGGAGAAGCGGGGTCTATTTTGCGCAACCGCTTGACCTGATATTGCCCCAACCACAAGCCACCAAAAAATCCGACCAGGTACATCAAGCCATACCAGTGGATACCAAAACTGCCGATTTGCAATGCGATGGGGTTAAATCCAGGATGGGTAAACATGCCGACTCACCGTGAAAAAAACTGCATTATACCTGCTGTCAGCGCAGTGACGCGGATATGACTTAGAGGCTGTGCGCATTGTCAGGCATTTGCCATACTGCCAGCAGGCTGATCACGGCCATCAATGACATATAACCACCCACCCAGGGCAGACCGCCCAGTTGCACGAGGCTTTGCGCAATCGCAGGTGCAAATGAAGCGCCTAAAATGCCGCCTAACTGGTAACTCAAACCCGCACCGCTGTATCGCACCGCGACAGGGAACTGTTCAGGTAAGAATGCCCCCATGGGTGCAAAGGTCACCCCCATCAAAAATAACGCGGCGAACAGGAAAAGCAAAATCCATAGCCAGTCACCGCTCCCCAGCATGGGCGTCAGGGTAAACCCCAACACAATCGCCAGCAACTGCCCACACATCAGTACAGGACGCCTGCCCAGCTGATCTGACCACCAGGCAGCAAACGGGGTGGCGATTGCCATCCCAATCACGGCAATACACAGCAACGCCAGGAAAACGGGCCGCGCAATATTCAGGGTTTGTGTACCATAACTCAGGCAAAAGACGGTGGCTGTATAAAACAGGTGGTAACACACCGCCATGGCCAGTGCGCCGAGCACAATGGCGCGCCCGTGCTTAAATACCAAGGCTTTCAAAGGCCAGCGATGTAAACGGTGGGAGGACCGCGCCTGCGCAAATACCGGCGTTTCGGCCAGTTTAAACCTGACATATAAACCGACCATGACTAATGCTGCACTGATGATGAAGGGTACGCGCCAGCCCCATTGTTCAAATTGTTGTTCACTCAACCCTAGACTGAGCCCCAGAAATGTCAGCGTCGCCAGTAAAAAACCAATCGACGGCCCCAACTGTGGAAACATGCCATACCAGCCACGCTTGCCTGGCGGTGCATATTCGGTGGCAAGCAATGCCGCGCCAGCCCATTCACCGCCCAAGCCTATGCCCTGACCAAAGCGCAAGAGACACAGACAGATAGGCGCCCAAATACCCCAAGTCGCATAACCGGGTAACAAACCAATCAAAAAGGTGGATGTCCCCATCACGAGTAATGAAGCCGCCAAAGTGGCTTTACGGCCAATGCGATCACCAAAATGGCCAAATAACAATGCACCCACCGGCCGCGCAATAAAGGCCAGGCCAAACGTTAATAAGGCATTTAAAGACTGGACAGAAGGATCACTGGCAGGAAAAAATACCTGGCCAATGACTAGCGCTGCAGCCATGGCGTAAATATAAAAATCGTAAAATTCGATGGCGGTGCCGATAAAGCTGGCAAAGGCGATGCGGGATAAGGAGGGAGAATGCATGGCAGCATCTTAAGTGGCCTTGGCCGTTTTGCAAAGCAGGAAACAAAAAACCGGGAATGCCTGATGGGCAATCCCGGTTTTTTGTTGATCAGACACTGAAGAATTACTTTTTGTAATACTCTTCCTGTTTCACGGTTTCGGGTTTCCAGCCGCCTCCCAATGCCTTGAATAAATCCACAGTGGCAATCAAGGTGTTTTGACGGCTTTGTACCAGCGCCTGTGTGGCTTCGTTGTGATTACGTTGTGCATCCAGCACTTCCAGATAGCTGGTGTAACCTGCCTGGTAGCGGTTCTGGGCGACGGCCAGAATATTGGCGGTCGTTTTCTCCTTGGACCGGGCCAGCAACTCCTGCTCACGATACTGACTGGTATTCGACAAGGCATCGCTCACTTCAGTAAAGGCCGTCTGCAAGGTATTTTGGTAACTTGCCAGCGTTTGCTTCTGTTGTGCCGTGGCCTGGTCTTCACGGGCTTTGAGGCGTCCGCCGTTAAAGATTGGCAGGTTGATATCCAAGCCCAGTGACCAGACGCGCGCCGGAGATTTCAGCAAATTATTGAGCGCAATACTTTCAGCACCGTAGGTACCAGTCAGTGAAATGCTTGGGTAAAAGGCTGCGCGCGCGACCCCAATGTTAGCATTCGCCGCAATCATGGCCTGCTCTGCCTGACGCACATCCGGACGGGCTTCCATCAATGCTGAAGGCAGGCCGGTTGGCGGTGTGACCGGGGCTGGCATAGCCATCAGGTCACCTGCCGGAATTTTCAAGCCAAGATCAGTGGTGAGTAAGCCAAGTTGGTGCTCACTTAAAGCACGCTGTCTTTTCAGTTCCAGTGCCTGTGTTTGCAACGTGGTCACCACCAATTCTGCCTGGTGGGCATCAAGAACAGTGGCGATGCCGCCTTCAACCCTGCGCTTCGCCAGGTCAAAACTATCCTGTGCCGTTTTGAGGTTTTGCTCATTGACGCGCAGTTGGGCATCCAGGCTGCGTATCATCAGGTAATGGTTGGTCACCAGACTGGAAAGAGACCAGGTCACCGATTCCTTTGCGTAACGACTTGACAGCAGTTGTGCACGCGCAGCCTCATTTGCGCGGCGCAACCTGCCCCAGAAATCGAGCTCGTAGCTACCGTTCAAGCCGATTTTATAGGTTTTACGCGGATTTTCGCCAAACACCGGGAAAATCCCTGATTCAGTCACCCGGTTACGTATGCCTGAACCTGTCGCTGTCACAGTGGGCAACAAGTTGGAACCACTTTCGCGTGCAAAGGCATCGGCTTCTTCAATGCGTGCAATCGCTGACTGCAAATTGTTGTTTTTTGCCAGCGCAGTTTCTACCAGCTGGTTGAGCTGGCTGTCATTAAACAATGTCCACCATTGTTGCAGTGCCAGTTGTTGCTCCTGGGTCATCTGGCTCGCCTGGCCATCCGTATATTGGGTCGGCACTTGTGGTTCAGGACGTGAGTAGAATGGCCCCAGCACCTGGCAACCTGCCAGTGACAGGGTAGCAAGCCCTAACAGCAATGACTGTTGTAACGGTTTTAATGTCAATTTAATCGTCGGTTTCATACCGATTCCTCTTCTACAATATGCCCGTGGTGACGCACTTTTTTCTCATTGGTCAGCCAGGTAAAGAACAATGGGATAAAGATGGTAGCGACAAAGGTGGCCAGCAACATACCGCCGAACACGCCCGTCCCCATGGATTGACGCGCAGCCGCACCGGCACCTGTCGCAAACACGAGTGGGATAATCCCGAGCACAAACGCCATCGACGTCATCACAATCGGTCTAAAGCGCAAGCGCGCAGCTTCCAATGCCGCCTCAGCCAATGGCATGCCCTCTTCCATTTTCTGTGAGGCAAACTCCACGATCAGAATCGCGTTTTTCGCCGCCAGGCCAATCAGGGTAATCAACCCAATCTGGAAGTAAATGTCATTGTTCATACCGCGTGTCAGCACTGCAATCAGGGCACCGGTCATGGCAAACGGAATCGCCATAATCACTGCCAGTGGCAATGCCCAGGTTTCAAACTGTGCGGCCAGAATCAGGAACACCATCACGGTAGCGAAGGCAAACGCAACCAATGCGGCAGAACCTGTGCGTTTCTCCTGATAAGCCTGGCCTGTCCACGCAACCTGATAGCCATCGGGCAAGTTTTCCTTGGCAATTTTTTCTACCAGTTTGATCGCATCACCAGAGCTCACACCCGGCGCACCGCTACCAAATATCTTGGCAGACAGCAGACCGTTGTAACGCTCCAGCTGCTCGGCACCGACAATATTGCTGACTTTAGCCAGGGCTGACATCGGCACCATATTGCCATCCGGACTCTCGGCCGTTGGCTGGCTACGCACGTAGACCTTACCCAGATCTTCAGGCTTCATGCGGTACTCAGCTTCGGCCTGTAGCTGTACCCGGTAGGTACGGCCATTTCGGTTAAAGTCGTTGACGTACAGCGAGCCCATGGTACTTTGCAGGGTGGCGTAAATGTCCGCAATCTTCACGTTCTGTGACAAGGCTTTGGCTTCATCCACCTCAATAAAGAGTTGCGGCACCGTTGGGCGGAAGAAGCTGTTGATGCCGGTCAGTTTGGGATCAGCACGCATCGCGTCCATAAAGTTGTTCATGACTTGCGACAGTTTGATCGGATCCGTATCGCCCTTACTTTGGACATACACTTCAAACCCACCGGCAGAACCCAGGCCACGAATCGCTGGCGGGTTCACGGCAAAGCCCATACCATCGGGCTGGCTCATACCGATACCAATCAGCTTACCTACCATCTGGTCAGCATTGGTGGTCCGCGCATCCCAGTCTGTCATACGCACAAACATGGTTGCGGCATTGGTTTTATTGGCACCCGTCAGCAATTCAAACCCATTCACGGCGAATTCATGCGCAGTGGCAGGATCCTTGGCAACCGCTGCACGGATATTCTCCGTGGTTTGCGAAGTACGCTTGAGGGTCGCACCATCTGGCATCACTACGATACTAATCACATAGCCCTGGTCTTCTGGTGGAACAAATCCGCCCGGTACCGTACGGAACAGGAAAATCATCACAATCAGCATGCCGCCAAACACAATGGCACCAATGATCTTATGATGCAAAGTCAGGTTGACCGTACCAGTATACAAGCGTGTCAGCTTGCCAAACCCTTGGTTAAATTTACGGAAAAATGCATTTTCATGATGATCATTCTTGAGGATCATGGCGCACAAGGCTGGCGTCAGCGTTAACGCGACCACGCCCGAAATTACCACGGAAATCGCCACGGTCACCGCAAACTGGCGATACAACTCACCGGCAATCCCGCCCTGGAACGCCACAGGGACGAACACCGCGCACAGCACCAGCACAATCGCCACGACGGCGGCTTGCACCTGGGCAATCGATTTAATAGCCGCATGTAACGGGTTAAGGTTTTCCTCCTTCATCAGGCGCTCGGTGTTCTCGAGCACCACAATCGCATCATCCACCACAATACCAATGGCGAGAATCATGGCGAACAGCGTGAGCAGGTTGATTGAGAACCCGAACAAGTACAACCCGGCAAATGTACCAACAATCGAAATCGGCACCGCAATCATCGGGATCAGGGTTGCACGCCAGCTTTGCAGGAAGAGAAACACAACGATCACGACGAGTACAAGCGCCTCACCAAAAGTATGAAACACTTCTTTGATGGTGGCCTTCACAAAATCACTCGTGTCATACGGAATGTTGTATTCCATGCCCTGCGGGAACTTGGCTTTTAACTCCTCAACTTTAGCTTTGATAGCATTCGCTGTATCCAGTGCATTGGCCCCTGTTTGCAGGAAGATAGGCATCGCCACCCCTGCTTGCCCGTCCAGGGCAGACTGCACGTTATAGTTTTGCGCGCCCAACTCAATGCGTGCTACATCTCTGAGGTATAACACCCCGTTCGGACCCTGTGCACGGATAATAATATTACCAAACTCCTCAGGATCAATCAGGCGTCCCTTGGCGGTTACAGTAAAGGCCAATTGCTGGTTGGGAGTTGCAGGCTCAGCGCCGATTTTACCAGCGGCATATTGTGCGTTTTGGGCGCTGATGGCAGTGGAAATATCACTGGTTGAAACCCCCAGCTGCGCCATACGGTCGGGACGCAACCAAACACGCATGGAATAGTCTTGTCCACCAAAAATAGTGACATCACCCACCCCTTTAATGCGTTTGAATTCATCCAGCATATTCAAGGTAGCGTAGTTACTCAAAAACAGTCGATTGTGATCTTTGTTTTTAGAAGTCAGCATCACCACCAGTAAAATGTCATTGGAGCGTTTTTGCACCACGACACCCGTCCTACGCACATCCTCAGGTAAGCGGGGCAAGGCAATGTTCACACGGTTACTGACGTTAAACGTTGCCTGGTCAACATCGGTACCGATATCAAACGTGGCAGTAATGGTCAACGTACCGCTACTGTCAGAACTGGAGTTAAAGTACAGCAGGTTTTCAACGCCGCTCAATTGCTCTTCGATGGGCGCCGCGACGGTTTTGGACAGGGTTTCTGCACTGGCACCAGGATAGGTGGCTGTAATCAATACGGTTGGTGGCGCAATTTGCGGATACTGGGCAATCGGCAACTTGAATGCCGCAGCCAGGCCTGCCAACACGATGATGATAGACAGCACGCTAGCAAAAATCGGGCGTGTGATAAAAAATCGGGTCATATCGTTTTTCCTGAAATCGGCCTGGACACCTGTGTCTCAGGCCGTCAATAAAAGGAGGTAAGCGTCAGAAAAATCTTTGTTAACTTTTGGCTTTTTCCTGGCCTGCAGCCGCAGGGGCGGCAGGCGCTGCATCTGCTGCATGTGGGGCCACTGGTGCGCCAGGACGCACTTTGATCAGGTTATCAGTAATCACCTGATCGCCTGCTTTGAGGCCATCCAGCACAGTCCACCGGTCATTAAACCAGCCACCCGCGACGATAGGACGTACCGCAGCAACCGTTTTACCTTCTTTGTCTTTTTCTGCCACAAACACAAACTTGCCTTGTTGCCCAGTCAGTACAGCCGTTTGAGGAATCAGGAATACGCCATCACGCTTGCCGGTGGTCACACGTACACGCACAAATTGACCTGGTAACAATGTCCTATCAGGATTTTGAAATTCTGCACGCAACTGTTGTGTCCCCAAAGCCGGATCAATCTGGCTAGCAGAAAAATTGATTTTTCCTGACAAGGGATACTCACTGCCGTCTGCCAGAATCAGACGCACATCCTTCACTTTTCCTGGAGTCAAATGCCCGCCCAATGCCTGTAATTCAGACTCGGAGAGACTGAAACGTACCCAGATCGGGGACACTTGCACAATAGTACTCAGTAAGGTGGTATTGGCACTGGCCAGCGCCCCTTCCGACAAGACAAAACGGCCACCGATACCGCTTTCAGGTGCTTTCACATGCGTATAAGACAAGTTCAGCTCTGCTTCACGCAGTTGTGCCTGGTATTGCAACAAGATCGCGGCGGCTACTGAGTTATCAGAGACCGCATTATCATATTCACGCTGGCTGATAGATTTACTGTCCAGCAAACCTTTCAAACGCTGTGCTTCACGCGCTGTTTGCTCAATACGTGCTTTCTGCTGGGCGATGAAGGCTCTGGACTGTTCAACCTGAAGCTGATACGGCACGGGATCAATAAGGAACATATCCTGCCCCGCTTTAACCGGCTCACCTTCCTGATATAGACGTTTTAATACAATACCGCCAACACGAGGACGCACTTCAATCTGCTTGGCCCCCTCAGTTTGTGCAACCACTTCAGTTTGAATCGGAACCGTTTCCGCAGTGACTGCCTGCACGGTCACCGGCATCGCAGGCATACCACCTGCTGCAGGATTTTGTTCGTTGGATGATTTGCCGCAGGCACTCAGTACAACACCCAAAGCAAGCACGAGCAAGGTACGACGAGGCTGGATAGTCTGTGAAATCAACATGTTATCCTCAAAAATTTTTAAAATAGACTTGATTACATACACTCTTGGATGTATATTATATACAAACATGTATGTATGTAAATGGGGTATTGCAAAAAAGTTGCCAAATATTTCACCCGGAGCAACTGGTAAAATACCCGCCATACAAGAAACTTTAATGAATGCTTAAAGAGCGATAGAGACTATGGTACGTAAAACCAAAGAAGATGCCGCAATTACCCGCCAGCGCATTATTGATGCTGCACGCGAAATGTTCCTGTTAAAAGGCGTGAGCCGCACCAGCCTGGAACAGATTGCCTCACATGCCAGCGTCACGCGCGGTGCTGTTTACTGGCACTTTCAGAACAAGGCCGAATTGTTTCATGCCATGCGCGAAGAGGTCTACCTGCCTTTGATTGACCGCATGGACGACACACTGCTCGGCAATAGTGATGAAGCTAATCCAGACCCACTGGGCCGCATCCGCAAACATCTGGAAAGCACTATCCAGATTCTGGACGACGACCAGACGACACGCGCCACCTATGAAGTCATGATGACCAAATGCGAATATGTCGATGAGTTTGCCGATGTATTGAAGTCAATTTTAAGTAACTGTAGCGGACTCGTGCACAAAATGGAACAGGCCTATGCAAAAGCACAGGAAATTGGCCAGGTAGGCACACAACTGACGGCGGCAGAACTGGCACTGGATACACATTTATTTTTCTCCGGTCTGCTGCATATGTGGGTCAAAGACACAGAAGGAACATTATTCCGAGACCGCGCCATGCAACTCATTGATGCCCACATCAAACTGCGTAAAAAATAAGCAATAATTCATTTTACGGATTCCCTGATCCGCGTTTTGCAGTTAAAATAGTCAGTCTTTTCACTGACTTATCAGTAGCCACTGATTCATACCATGCAAATCGGACCACATCAACTAAAAAACAACCTGGTCGTTGCTCCCATGGCAGGCGTCACGGACAGACCATTCCGTATGCTATGCAAAAAAATGGGGGCAGGCTTGGCTGTGTCCGAGATGGTTACCTCCAACTCCTTGTTGTACGGCAGTGAAAAAACCAAACGTCGTGCCAACCATGAAGGCGAAGTCAGTCCGATTTCAGTCCAGATTGCAGGCGCTGAGCCAGCCATGATGGCCGAAGCCGCCAGACACAACGTCGAGAATGGCGCCCAAATCATAGACATCAATATGGGCTGCCCAGCCAAAAAAATCTGCAATGTCATGGCAGGCTCTGCTTTGCTGCGCGATGAGCCACTGGTGTCGCAAATTCTCAAGGCGGTGGTCAATGCGGTCGATGTCCCGGTCACACTCAAGATCCGCACCGGCTGGGACAGGCAAAATAAAAACGCCATCCAAATCGCGAGAATGGCGGAAGATATTGGCGTGCAGGCACTCACCATTCACGGCCGCACCCGTAACGACCTCTACCATGGTGACGCAGAATACGACACCATCGCGGCGGTCAAACAAGCCATCAAGATTCCATTGATCGCCAACGGCGATATCACCACACCGGAAAAAGCCAAGTTTGTGCTTGATTACACCAAAGCGGATGCAGTGATGATAGGCCGTGCCGCACAAGGCCGCCCCTGGATATTCCGTGAAACCGAGCATTTTCTTAACACCGGCGAACATATGCTGCCACCGACAGTGGACGAAATTCACGAGGTCATGCTGGAACACCTGCATGATTTGTACGCATTTTATGGCGACCTCACCGGCATGCGCGTCGCGCGCAAGCATATCTCGTGGTATACCAAAGGCTTATCGGGCTCTGCGGCCTTCCGCCACAACATGAACACCCTGCAGACCATTGAGTTGCAATTGCAGGCCATCAACGACTTTTTTGCCGAGCTGCGTGCCAGGAGCGAGCGCCTGGTATACGCTGACAACGAAGACTCCGATACCGAAAATAACCAGGAGTTGGCGGCATAATGCAAAGCGATGGCAAACTGAGCCTCGCCGTACGCGAGTCACTGGACGAGTATTTCACGCATTTGGACGGCCAACCGCCCCACGCCATTTACGATATGGTGCTTGGCTGCGTGGAAAAACCCATGCTGGAATATGTGCTCAACAAAGTAGGCGGCAACCAAAGCAAAGCGGCAGAGATGCTCGGAATCAACCGCAATACCCTCAGAAAAAAAATGGCCGTCTATGGCCTGGAATAGATTAATCCCGGTCTGGTGACATTCATCATCAGACCTTTTTACTTTTATCACGCAACTCCACTCACATTCATTATGACGATTAAACGCGCGCTTATCAGTGTTTCCGATAAAACCGGTGTGCTCGAACTGGCACAATCCCTCCATCAATTAGGTGTTGAACTCCTGTCTACTGGCGGCACTGCCAAACTGTTCCGCGACAACAACATTCCCGTCAAGGAAGTCAGCGACTTTACCGGCTTCCCCGAAATGCTTGATGGCCGCGTCAAAACGCTGCATCCTAAAGTACATGGTGGTTTGTTGGGCCGTCGCGACTTGTCTGAGCATGTGGCTGCCATGCAAGAGTATGGCATCGAGAACATTGATTTGCTGGCAGTAAATCTTTACCCATTTGAAGCCACGGTCGCCAAAACCAACTGTACGCTGGAAGACGCAATTGAGAATATCGATATCGGCGGCCCAGCCATGGTGCGTTCCGCGGCAAAAAACTGGAACGACGTGACCGTGTTAACCGACGCAGCCCAGTACGCTGAAGTTGTGACGGAGCTCCAAGACAACAATGGCACAGTTTCTAAAGCGACACGCTTCAAATTATCCGTAGCTGCGTTTAACCGCATTGCGCAATACGATGCTGCCATTAGCAATTACCTGTCTGCGATTGATTTTGCAGAAACGGAGTCTGCAGGCAAACCGGTACTGAGCCAGTTCCCAGGCCAGATGAATAGCAACTTTGTTAAAGTACAAGACTTGCGCTATGGTGAAAACAGCCATCAGCAAGCGGCGTTTTACCGCGACCTCTACCCTGCCCCCGGCAGCCTGGCGACTGCCCAGCAACTGCAAGGCAAAGAGCTCAGTTACAACAACATTGCAGATGCAGATGCCGCCTGGGAAGCCGTCAAATCTTTCACTGGTCCTGCTTGCGTGATTGTTAAACATGCAAACCCATGTGGCGTGGCATTGGGTGTGAATGCCCTCGAAGCTTACAGTAAGGCCTTCAAAACCGATCCAACCTCTGCTTTTGGCGGCATTATCGCATTTAACACGATGCTGGATGGCGCCGCAGCGGAAGCCGTTTCCAAGCAGTTTGTGGAAGTGCTGATTGCGCCTGACTTTACACCGGAAGCCCTGGCCATTTTTACCGCGAAAGCCAATGTGCGTGTATTGAAAATCGCCTTGCCACAAGGCGGGGCCTTATCATCAAACCCAAGCGCCTGGGAGCAAGGCCGCAATGCGGTTGATTCCAAACGTGTTGGTTCAGGCATTTTGCTGCAATCTGCCGACAACCATGACATGCAATTGGCCGACCTCAAAGTGGTGACCAAGCTGCAACCCAGTCCGCAACAAATGCAAGACTTACTGTTTGCCTGGAATGTGGCCAAGTATGTGAAATCCAACGCCATTGTGTTCTGCGGTAACGGCATGACCTTGGGCGTAGGGGCTGGACAAATGAGCCGCGTGGACAGCACCAAGATTGCCGCAATCAAGGCACAAAATGCAGGCCTGAGCCTGCAGGGGTCTGTGGTCGCTTCTGACGCCTTTTTCCCGTTCCGTGATGGTGTAGACGTATTGGCCGACGCTGGTGCAAGCTGCGTCATCCACCCGGGTGGTAGCATGCGCGACGAAGAAGTCATTGCTGCTGCGGACGAACGTGGATTAGCCATGGTGGTGACGGGCATCCGTCATTTCAGGCATTAATTTTATCCGCCGATCAACTCTCGACAATATCGGCGTGCATTGGCGTTTATCTGCGGTCAATTATTGTTCTATCACATTCAACATTTAAGGTAGCTGATTAATGAAAATCTTGGTCATTGGTAGCGGCGGCCGCGAGCACGCGCTGGCATGGAAGGTCGCTCAAAACAAAGAGGTGAGCCGTGTGTATGTCGCACCCGGCAACGCAGGGACCGCCACCAACCCGGACATGATCAACGTGCCCCTGACTAAAGTGGAAGACCTGGTCAAGTTTGCAGAAGATGAACAAATTGCACTGACCATCGTCGGCCCTGAAGCCCCTTTGTCCCAAGGCGTGGTCGACGCTTTCCGCGCGGCTGACCTGAAAATTTTTGGGCCAACGAAAGCAGCCGCTCAACTGGAAAGCTCCAAAGACTTTGCTAAAGCCTTTATGTTCCGCCATGGCATCCCCACCGCCAAATACCAGACTTTTAGTGACGTCACTCAAGCGCATGCCTATATTGATGCCAATGGCGCACCTATCGTGATCAAAGCCGACGGCCTTGCCGCGGGTAAGGGTGTCGTGGTTGCCATGACGCTCGAAGACGCCCATGCAGCCGTGGATGCCATGTTGTCAGACAACAAGCTTGGTGATGCCGGTGCACGCGTGGTCATCGAAGAGTTTTTAACCGGCGAAGAAGCCAGTTTCATGGTCATGGTCGATGGTAAAAACATCCTGCCATTGGCCACCAGCCAGGATCACAAACGCTTGCTGGATGCTGACCAAGGCCCGAACACAGGTGGCATGGGTGCTTATTCACCTGCGCCCGTGGTGACCCCAGACATCCACGCCAAAGCCATGCGTGAAATTATCGTACCAACGGTAGAAGGCATGGCAAAAGACGGCATTCCTTATACTGGTTTCCTGTATGCCGGGTTGATGATCAGTCCAACTGGCGAAGTCAAAACCCTGGAATTCAACTGTCGCATGGGTGACCCTGAAACACAACCCATCATGATGCGCTTGAAGTCGGACCTGGTAGAACTGGCCGAGCACGCCGTCAATGGCACCCTGAACCAGGCCAAAGCTGAATGGGACTGGCGGTTTGCCTTGGGCGTGGTAATGGCAAGCGCCAACTACCCTGAGACACCAAGATTGGGCGACGAAATCACTGGCCTGCCAAAAGACCTGCAAGACGGTCACGTATTCCACGCTGGCACCACTCTAAAAGATGGCAAGATCGTCACCAGTGGCGGCCGCGTGTTGTGCGTGACGGCATTGGGTGAAACCGTCAAATTTGCCCAACAACAAGCTTACAAAGTGTTGGAACAAATCCAGTTTGATGGCGCTCAGTATCGTAAAGACATTGGCTACCGCGCCATTAAAAACTAAGCGCACTCAAGAACCAGGTTATGACAGAGAACATCCAACCGCAAGCCGTCTTTGATTACCTGCAAGGATTGCAAAGCCGTATCGTTGAAGCGATCGAACTCGTCGATGGCAAAACCTTTCTGCAGGATAGCTGGCAACGCCCCGAAGGCGGTGGCGGCAATTCATGCCTGCTTGAAGGGGGTCATGTGTTTGAGCGCGCCGGGGTTGGATTCTCCCATGTGCTGGGGAACAAGTTGCCGCCAGCGGCCAGTGTGGCCCACCCTGAGGCCGCTGGCCGTCCGTGGGAAGCCATGGGTGTTTCGCTGGTATTTCACCCGCATAATCCCTACGTACCCACCGTACATATGAATGTGCGATTTTTTGTCGCCAAAGCACAACAGGCTGGTGAACAGGATATTTGGTGGTTTGGCGGCGGCATGGACCTCACACCTTATTATGGCTTTGAGGATGACTGCATACATTTCCACCGCGTCAACAAGGAAGCACTCGCGCCTTTTGGTGCCGACTATTACACCAAATTCAAGAAAGAATGCGACAGCTACTTTTTCCTCAAGCACCGCAAGGAACCTCGTGGCATTGGCGGTGTGTTTTTTGATGACTTCAGTGAATTAGGTTTCGACCAGAGCTTTGCCTTGCAACGTGCCGTCGGCGATGCGTTTATTAACGCTTACTTGCCGATTGTGCAACGCCGTAAGGATACGACTTATGGCGAACGCGAGCGCGACTTCCAGGCTTATCGCCGTGGCCGTTATGTTGAGTTCAACCTGATTTTTGATCGCGGTACCATTTTCGGCCTGCAATCAAACGGCCGTACCGAATCCATTTTGCTGTCTATGCCACCGATAGTGAAATGGCGCTATGATTGGAAACCCGAAGCCAGCAGTGCAGAAGCCAAGCTGTATAGCGATTTTTTGATTGAGAAAGACTGGGTGTAACCATGCAAGTTTCAGTAGAAGCCAGACAACACGCACAAGCCCTACTGGATTTTATTGATCAAAGCCCTAGCCCCTGGCATGCCGTAGAGAATGTGGCAAACCAGCTCAAGGCTCATGGTTTTAAAAACCTGCGCGAAAACGAACCCTGGCAATTTAAAAAAGGCGGCAAATATTTTGTCGTGCGGGATGGCGGCTCGATTATCGCTTTTGCATTGGGGCAGGCAGCCTTGGCGGAAAGTGGCTTCCGTATTCTCGGGGCACATACTGATTCCCCTGGCCTGCGCTTAAAACCGAAAGCAGCCTATAGCACTGAAGGCCTGGCGCAACTAGGCGTGGAAGTCTATGGCGGACCGATTCTGGCAACATTTACCGACCGCGACCTGAGCCTTGCCGGGCGCGTGGTCATTCAGACTACACAAGGCCTGGAAAGCCGCCTGATCAGGATTGATCAGGCAATCGCCCGCCTGCCTAATCTGGCGATTCACATGAACCGCGAAGTAAACGAAAAAGGCCTGGTACTTAACAAGCAAACTGGGCTGCCACTGATTTTTGGGCATGCCGCCAATAGCGATACGGCCAAGCAATTATTAAATGAAACCCTGGCAGGAAAGCTGGCGATTCCCGCATCGGCCATTGTCAGTTGGGATCTCGCCTTTTATGACATCCAGAAAGGCAGCTTCTGGGGACTGGAACAGGAGTTTATTGCCGATAGTCAACTGGATAACCTAGCCTCCTGCCACGCTGGCTTGGAAGCCCTGCTAAGCAGCGAAACACTCCAAGCGACGGCTATTTGTGCATTGTTTGACCATGAAGAGGTTGGCTCCGAAAGCGCCACCGGTGCCGGCGGCAGCTTTTTGCTGGATGTGATAGAACGTATTTGCCATAGCACGGGACTCACACAAGAAGATAAACTGCGTAGTTTTGCCAATAGTTTTTTTATCAGCGCGGATATGGCACACGCCTTTCACCCCAATCATGCCGGCAGTTACGAACCGTGCCATCATGTAAAAGTCAACCATGGTCCCGTCATTAAAACCAACGCCAATCAGCGCTACAGCACCAATGCAGTCACTGCGGCGCGCTTTATCCAGCTATGTGACAAAGCGGGCGCCCCTTATCAGCAATATGCGCACCGCACCGATTTAGGTTGTGGTAGCACCATAGGCCCCATCATGGCAGCTCAACTGGGCATTGCCACTGTGGATGTTGGCAACCCCATGTGGGCCATGCACAGCATCCGTGAAAGTGCCGGGGTACTGGACCATGCCGCGATGATTGCTGTACTAAAACAACACTTTCTTGCATAACTGGCGCATCCCCTCATAACATCGCTATAATCCCTGAAAGACAAAGGGATAACTATGCAAGCATTAGAAAAACTCGTCGCCACACTCTCAACCTGGGTATGGGGCCCACTGATGCTGACCTTACTGGTTGGTACAGGCTTGTATCTGACCATTCTCCTTAAGGGCCTGCAATTTCGCGCCCTACCGCATGCCTTCAAACTCATCTGGACTAAAGATCAAGACCATGAGGGGGATATCAGCCACTTTGCAGCGTTAATGACTGCCCTAGCAGCCACGGTTGGAATTGGCAATATCGTCGGTGTGGCAACTGCCATTAGTCTCGGCGGGCCTGGCGCCGTGTTCTGGATGTGGGTGACCGGGCTAGTAGGCATGGCCACCAAGTACAGTGAAGCGGTATTGGCTGTGAAGTACCGGGAAAAGGGTCCTCACGGCATGCGTGGTGGGCCAATGTATTATCTGAGCAAAGGTGCGGGGTTACCTTGGCTGGGTACCCTGTTCGCAGTATTTACTGCTTGTGCTGCGTTTGGCATTGGCAATATGACGCAAGCGAATGCTGCAGCCAAAATTTTTGAAGCGACTTTTAATGTCCCGCTCATGACCAGCGGCATTGTGTTGAGTCTGTTAACCGGCTTGGTCATTTTGGGTGGCATACGCTCGATTGGCCGATTTACTTCTTTTCTGGTGCCATTAATGATAGTCACTTATGTGGGCGCCAGTCTGTGGGTATTGATCATGCATGTCCAACAAATCCCGCATGCATTCGGCCTTATTTTTTATCATGCATTTAATCCCAGTGCTGCAACGGGCGGCTTCGCCGGGGCCACTGTGGCCGCTGCCATGCGTTTTGGTATCGCACGCGGCGTATTTTCCAACGAGTCAGGTCTGGGCTCCGCCCCGATTGCGGCTGCGGCTGCGCGCACTAATCATCCGGTGAAACAGGCTCTGGTCAGCATGACACAAACATTTATCGATACCCTGGTGGTGTGTACGATGACGGCGTTGGTGATTTTGACTGCCAGCAGCTGGACGCAGGGAGTGAGCCCTGCCGAGTTAACCAGCAGCAGTATGGCGGAGTCGCTGGGCCATACTGGTCGCGTCATCGTTGCGATTTCGACAGCGTTATTTGCATACTCCACGCTTATCGGCTGGCATTATTACGGCGAAAAAGCCATCGAGTATTTATTAGGATCGCATTGGATTAAAGCTTATCGCGTCACGTTTACCATCGCAGTGATGATAGGCGCTATCACCAGCCTTGAATTTGTCTGGAACTTCTCAGACTTGGCAAATGGCTTAATGGCTATCCCCAATCTGATTGGTTTGTTATTGCTATCAAAGATCATTAAACAAGAAACTACTCGCTACTTTTCCAGTAAAAATAACGCTTAGGAAACGCTATGTCACAGCATCGTGGCGCTTGGAAAAACCGTTGGACATTTATGCTGGCCACGGCGGGCTCCGCCATTGGTTTGGGCAATATATGGAAACTGCCCTACATGATAGGGGTGAACGGCGGCAGTGCTTTTGTACTGGTATTTATCGCATGCATTCTCTTTGTCGGCATTCCGTTAATGATGACTGAAATCATGCTCGGGCGACGCGCGCAACAAAATCCGCTCGACGCCATTCATACACTGGCAAAAGAAGCTCATGTTTCTAATCAATGGCGCTGGATGGGCGCAATGGGCATGCTGGCTGGCGTCTTGATACTAAGCTTTTACAGTGTCATTGCTGGCTGGGTATTAAGTTACACCGTAGCGGCCATGCGAAATACCTTTAACCATATTTCTGCGACGCAGTCGCAATCCAACTTCAACGCATTACTGGCTAACCCTATACAACTCACCATTTGGCACACGCTCTTTATGTTCATGGTGATGGCCGTGGTGGCACGTGGCGTTAATTCCGGTCTCGAAAAAGCCAACAATGTGCTGATGCCAGCATTGTTTGTGATCCTATTTATCTTGCTTGGTTACAGCATGTCAGTTGGTGATATGCATGCTGCCGCGCATTTCATGTTTACGCCGGACTTTTCAAAGATCACCCCCATGGCCGTTTTGTCAGCATTAGGTCACGCTTTTTTCTCCTTGAGCCTGGGCATGGGCTCGGTGATGGTGTACGGCTCTTATTTAAATCGCGATGTTTCAATTGCGCGCACTACCCTTTGGATTGCCATGATAGACACCTTGCTGGGATTATTAGTCGGCCTGGCTATTTACGCGCTGGTATTTGCCAATCATTTACCCCCCAACGCCGGACCTGGACTGCTATTTCAAACACTGCCGATTGCATTTGGCGCCATGCCTGCAGGCAATGTCTTTGCCACATTGTTTTTCCTGCTGGTTGCATTCGCCGCCTGGACCAGCGCCATTTCACTCGTAGAACCCACCATTGCCTGGGTGGTTGAAAATACAACATTCAAACGTACTATGGTCAGTACAGTGCTAGGGCTCATCATCTGGCTTACGGGATTGAGCGTGGTGTTGTCATTTAATGTATGGGCCAATGTGAAGGTGATTTTCGATTTAAATATTTTTGAGATGTTAGATAAACTCACATCCACCCTCATGCTCCCACTTGGCGGACTATTAATGGCTGTATTTGCTGGTTACTTTATGAAAAAAAGCCACACGCAACACGAATTTGGCTTAGATCCATTCACTTATAAATGCTGGCGAACTGCTAACAATATGGTTGCCCCTGTTGCTATCATTGCGGTGTTTATTTACTTAATTGGATTTGTGCAATAACAGGCTGATGGACGTCACATCAAAGGCGCGAAAAATGACTCAAAAAAAGCCAGCTGGTAAGGCTGGCTTTTCTATTTACTGCATGCTCTAAATGATGATTAGAGTGTCAAAATCCACTCAACGATGGTTTTGATATCTTCATCTTTCACTTGTGGGCTGTTTGCTGGCATTGGGATATTACCCCAAACACCGCTACCACCTTTTTTAACTTTTTCAATCAATTTGGCCTCAGCACCTTTGTCGCCTTTGTATTTTGCTGCTACGTCTTTGTACGCAGGGCCCAATACTTTGGCATCAATACTGTGGCATGCCAAGCAGCCACTTTTTTGTGCCAGTGCTTTAGCAGCAGCGGCATCAGCAGCATGTGCTGTACCAGCCATCAACAAAGTCGCTGCTGCGATTGCGGAAAATAAAACTTTCATGCGATCTCCTTGAATATCTTCTAAATGAATAGAACCCCATAATGCAATTCTCATGCATGTGGCATATTACCTGACCAAGCAAAATCCACAATAGAAAAACCGTTAAAATCAACGGCCGTTCATATAAATTCAACTGGTTTAGCGTTTTGCCAACATGCTAAAAACGCGCGTGCCACCTAATGGTTGACATGTGTCACACTGGTGTTACAAGGTCTCGATAGAGTACTCTGCGCTCAGGATATGTTTACGGCCAGGATTAATCACGACCATATTGTCGAGCGCATTCGTGGTCTCAACACAAATCGTTTTACGCCACTCGTCACCTACACCCATATCACCCATGGCACCCGCTTTGTCCGCCCCCGGATTCCACACCACAGTCGTGTCGCTACCTGATTTGGCAACATGGATAATACGGTTGTAGCCACTATCGTGGATCGCACAATCCGAGCTGTGATGCACGTATACACGATCGTACTCTTCGCCATCAAACGTGAGGGCATTATGCTCCACGTTGCGTTCATACTTGAGGAGTTTATCCAGATATACCAGATCCTGCATGCCCGTGATCCGGATGTTGGAGATGTCACTCACATTAAAGTAAGTGTGAAAGGCTTCACCAATGACAAAGGGGTGTTCGGCATGATTGGTCGTCGCTAGGTCAATACGCAAGCGACGGCCTATGGTAATCGTCAATGTCAACTCATAAGGATAGGATAACTGACGCTGCGCTTCAGGCGTCTGTTGCATCTCAAGAATAATGCGGGTTGCACCGGTGGGGGTCGCATCAATATCCATTACCCGCCATGGAATAACACGAGCAAATCCATGTGGACACAGCGTACTATCGGTAGGGTGCGCACCAAACCATGGCCAGCAAATAGGTACGCCACCACGAATAGAACGGCCTTTGACATATCGCGCATTGCTGGATAGCCACAGCACCGGGTTCGCCAGAAACTTTGGCTGCCAATGCATGACATGAGCCCCTTGCAACGCAATTTTGCCAGTGGCTAGAGGATTGTCGATTTCCAGATACTGCAAGCCATTTTCATCCTGCCATTGATTCACATGCGCATGTAACTTCATGCGCTTGGTCATTTCCATACTCTTGGAGAGGATGCCGCATTCGTTGTTCATTATCGTCTCCTTTCAATCTGGGATACATCGCGCACAGCCCCTTTAGCCGCACTGGTGCTCATGGCCGCGTACGCGCGCAAGGCAGGCGAAACTGAGCGCTCACGATTCAATGGCTTCCAGGCATCACTTCCTTTAGCTTCCATATTACCGCGACGATGGGCCATTTCTTCGTCACTCACAGCCAGGTGTATGGTGCGGTTAGGAATATCAATTTCAATGGTATCGCCCTCTTGCACCAAACCAATCGCTCCACCCTCGGCCGCCTCTGGCGAAGCATGGCCGATACTCAAGCCTGAGGTACCGCCTGAAAAGCGGCCATCGGTCAGCAAGGCACAGGCTTTACCCAGGCCTTTGGACTTGAGGTAAGAGGTTGGATACAGCATTTCTTGCATGCCAGGTCCACCACGCGGACCTTCGTAGCGGATCACCACTACATCCCCAGCCACAATCTTATCGGCCAGAATGGCCTCGACCGCAGAATCCTGACTTTCAAAAACACGGGCACGGCCAGTAAACTTAAGGATGCTGTCATCCACGCCAGCCGTTTTCACAATACACCCATCCAGTGCAATATTGCCATACAGCACCGCCAAGCCACCATCTTGTGAATACGCATGGGCCTTGTTGCGGATACAGCCGTTCTCACGGTCATCGTCCAGATCAGGCCACAACATGCTCTGGCTAAATGCGATGGTGGTTGAAATGCCACCTGGTGCTGCGCGATAAAACTTTTTCACTTCTTCGTCTTGCGTGGTGACGATATCCCATTTGGCCAACGCTTCGCCCATGCTCGCACTATGCACGGTAGGCACTTCAGTATGAATCACCCCGGCGCGGTTGAGTTCCGCCAGGATGCCCATCACGCCGCCCGCGCGGTGTACGTCTTCCATATGGTATTTGCTGGTAGCAGGCGCTACTTTAGATACGCAGGGAACTTGGCGAGAGATACGGTCGATGTCTTTCATGGTGAAGTCTACCCCGGCCTCATGCGCAGCGGCCAGCAAATGCAATACCGTATTGGTAGAGCCACCCATGGCCACATCCAGGCTCATGGCGTTCTCAAACGCTTTCATGGTGGCAATATTGCGCGGCAGAACGGAATAATCATCCTGTTCGTAATGGCGTTTTGCCAACTCCACGATCAAGCGGCCAGCCTGCAAGAACAGTTGTTTACGCGCTGCATGCGTCGCCAGCGTCGAACCATTACCAGGCAAGCTCAGGCCCAGTGCCTCTGTCAGGCAGTTCATGGAGTTGGCCGTAAACATTCCAGAACAGGAACCACAGGTTGGGCAGGCAGAGCGCTCCACCTCAGCCACTTCGGCATCGCTGACATGGCTGTCAGCCGCTTCCACCATAGCATCCACCAGATCCAGTTTACGGATATTGCCCTGCCAGTTGACTTTACCGGCTTCCATCGGACCACCGGATACAAAGACCACCGGGATATTGAGGCGTAAAGCCGCCATCAGCATGCCTGGGGTAATCTTGTCACAGTTGGAAATACACACCAGCGCATCAGCACAATGCGCATTGACCATATATTCCACGCTATCGGCAATCAGGTCGCGGCTAGGCAAGCTATACAACATGCCACCATGCCCCATGGCAATACCGTCGTCTACAGCAATCGTATTAAATTCCTTGGCAACGCCACCCGCCTTCTCAATCTCGCGGGCGACCAATTGACCCAAGTCTTTCAGGTGCACATGACCAGGTACAAACTGCGTGAAGGAGTTGGCCACGGCAATAATTGGCTTGGAGAAATCTTCATCTTTCATGCCGGTGGCGCGCCACAATGCGCGTGCACCAGCCATGTTACGACCTTGTGTCGTCGTGTGAGAACGGTATTTAGGCATGAGAAACACTAGGATTGTCGTTAAAATCTTATTTTAACTGAATCCGCAGCCGCATGCGCGACTGAAACAGACTTGTTACATTCAGCGCAGGCGATAAAAAATGCTAAGGCCGCACCTGCTTGTGCTGAAATGATGAACAGTGCCGGTTGACTTTAGGACTACGCAAAGCGGAATGTTTAGTCTGTTGTCCGCGTGTGCGCTTGCGCCAGGAGATAAATACGCGAGGCTTTAATTGACTACGCATCAGCACAATGACCTCGGCCTGGCTGAGGCCAAACTGATGTTTAATCGCCTCGAATGGGGTGCGATCTTCCCACGCCATTTCGATGATGCGCGAAATATCCCCTTCAGTTAGCAACAGCGTTTGATGCCTGTCCACTTTTGATCCTGCCATTGTTTAAAAAAATCAGCGCGCGTTAAAGGTGCGGCTTCACCAGGCTGGGCATGATGCTCATTGTAGTGCGCCAGGTAGCGCTCATAAGCATCGTCACCAGACAGCTGACGGACTCGCTGCCAAAACATGTTTAACTTGCGCATATTGCTTCTCCTTAGCTCAACCGGCTTGCCACATAAGGCGTTTCACTACCGGGCAGCACTGTTTTCCCCGCCAAACTGCGCCAGCTCATGCGCAGCATATCCAGCACGACTATCCATAACATCAGGACAAAAAACACAGTCAGCCAGGCATCCAGTTGCTGATTAAAAATTAATTGTGGCGCCACGGCAGCTTTTTCAGGGGGTAGCAATCCAGCAGACAGTTTTTGCGATAAATCGTTTGCAGCAGCAAAAAAACCTACCCGCACATCATCGCTAAAGACTTTTTCATAGACGGCAGTGGTCGTAATGGTCAGCAGCCAAACCAGAGGCAAGCCGGTAATCCAGGCTTTAGATGCCTTGCCGGATTTGATCAGGATGCCGGTGCCCACCGACAATGCGATTGCTGCCAGCATCTGGTTGGCGATACCGAACAGCGGCCACAAAATGTTGACGCCACCATTCGGATCAATAACACCGATATAGAGAAAATAACCCCAGCCGGCAACGACGAGTGCACTGGTCAAGATCACAGAAGGCGTATAAGAGGTTTCACCCAGCTTGGGATGCAGGTTACCCAGCATGTCTTGCAACATGAAACGGCCGACGCGAGTACCGGCATCGAGCGTGGTAAGAATAAAAATGGCCTCAAACATAATGGCAAAGTGATACCACAACGCCAGCAGATGCTCACCAAACACATTACCCAGAATACTGGCCATACCCACTGCCAGGCTGGGGGCGCCACCGGTTCGGGCAAATAAAGTACTTTCCCCCATGGCACTGGCAAGATACTGCATCTGCTCCACTGTCACCTGATAGCCCCAGCTGCTAATGGTGTTCACTGCATCCAATGCTTCCTTGCCCACCACACCTGCAGGGCTGTTGATCGCGAAATACACGCCAGGCTCCAGCACGGTAGCGGCCACCATGGCCATAATCGCAACAAAGCTTTCCAGCAACATGGCGCCATAGCCAATGACACGGATATCATTTTCACTGGTAATCAGTTTCGGCGTGGTTCCGCTGGCTATCAGTGCATGAAAACCCGAAATCGCCCCACAGGCAATCGTAATGAATACAAACGGGAACAGCTTGCCACCAAAAATAGGCCCAGTGCCATCAATAAAAGGCGTGATGGCAGGCATATGAATTTCAGGATGCAACCAGAAGATCGCAAGCGCCAACATGATGACCGTGCCCAGTTTCATAAAAGTGGACAAGTAATCGCGCGGCGCAAGCAGTAACCACACCGGTAACACCGCTGCCGCAAACCCATAGCCAATAATACTAAATGCCAGCGGCAAGCCTTCATGATCAAACAGGGCGGCCAATTGCGGATGGTGATCTACCCAGCCCCCTAACACGACAGAGGCCAGCAGTAGCGCCACGCCAAGCAAAGAGGCCTCAAGCACGCGCCCTGGGCGCAGATAACGCATATACACCCCTACCAGCATGGCAATCGGGATAGTTGCAGCGACCGTTGAAGTCCCCCAGGGACTATGTTTCATGGCGTTGACCACCACCAGACCCAGCACCGCAATCAGGATAATCATAATCATGAATGTGCCGATCAGCGCTGCCGCCCCTCCTATCGCGCCAATTTCATCACGCGCCATCTGCCCCAGGCTGCGACCATTGCGGCGAGTCGACAAAAACAGGGTGACCATATCCTGTACGGCCCCGCCAAGTACAGCCCCTATCAATATCCACAAGGTGCCGGGTAAATAACCGAATTGTGCCGCCAGGGTTGGGCCCACCAACGGGCCTGGCCCGGCAATCGCTGCAAAATGATGCCCAAATACCACCCAGCGATTGGTGGGGACATAATCGCGACCGTTATTCAAGCGCTCAGCAGGTGTCGCCCGTGTCGCCTCTATTGTCAACACGCTGGCCGCAATCCAGGCGGCATAAAAGCGGTAGCCAATCAAATAGACGCAGATGGCTGCCGTGATCAGCCATAATGCGTTGAGCGACTCCCCTCTCGCCAACGCCACATTTGCCAACGCTGCAGTTCCCAACAAGGCCACACCCGCCCAGCCAGCACGACTCCAAAAAGCTTTCATAGTGATGGAATTCTTTCCTGTTTTTTTAATGATTTGCACTGTAACAAAAAGACCCATGGCGCGCAAAAACATCCCGCGCTCAACGATCCGTCAGGTGGTGCAACGGCACTGTCATGGTGCAGCCTTTACCCTGAGACCAAACAGCTTCAAGTTTCCATACCATAACAATTACTATTTATAATCATACAGTTAACAAACATCTACCATCTGGCATGGGGATTGCTAATCTGTAATAGAAGTTTTTTCTAAGATTTGCAATGAGACCCTTGATTACAGACACGCCAGCGCCACCAAGCTCCACCCCGCGCATCCTGCTCAGCCCGGCAGACCAGAAATTGGTCGACTCAGCCAGGGATATCCTGATGCATCAGCGAGACTTGAGCGAGGAACAAGCATATTCTCTTTTATTGGAGATGGCAGAAAAACGTAAAACCGGCGTGGCTGACATTTCATTGCAGTTAGTCAACATCACCAAACGACTGACTATTTGATCCGTGCGCCATGACTGGCGACTGATATTAATATTTTTCTTCCATATCCCCATAAATTTTTTACTGAGGCTTGCAGGAAAAAAGAGTTTCGGTATAATGCGCGCTTCGTTGCAAGGCACGGGTGCTTAGCTCAGTTGGTAGAGCGTCGCCCTTACAAGGCGAATGTCAGCGGTTCGACCCCGTTAGCACCCACCATCCCACCGCCTGCAATCATTAGATCAATCCCCGCTCACTAAACGAAAATGTAGATTGTCCGGCCACCACAATGTGGTCTAGAACCTTAATATCTACCAGGCTTAATGCGTCTTTCAAACTCTGTGTTAACTGCTCGTCTGCCCGGCTAGGATTTGCACTACCGCCCGGATGATTGTGACTTAATATCAAGGCTGCAGCGTTCAATGCCAGGGCTCGTTTGACTACCTCGCGCGGATACACACTGGTCTGCATCAGACTACCTTCGAACAGGGTTTCATAGGTAATCAAACGGTTCTGCGCATCCAAAAACATAATGCCAAACACTTCTCGCTGCAGTGCGGATAATTGCAGTTGCAAATAGTGCTTTACCTGGGCTGGCGAACAAAAACTGTCTGCTTGCTGCAAGGTCTCACCCAATGCGCGCTTGCTCATTTCAAGGACGGCTTGCAGTTGGCAATATTTGCTGGCACCCATGCCATACACACTTTGCATCTCGCTCAAGCTGGCCGAAAAAATACCATTCAGGCTTTTAAATTTTTGTAACAAATCCCTGGCCAGATCGACCGCCGTCTTACCGGGGACACCAACACGTAAAAAAATGGCCAACAGTTCTGCATCAGATAGGGCTGCCACCCCAGTACGCAACAGTTTCTCCCTCGGCCGTTCCTGCTCCGGCCAGTCTGTAATTGCCATTATTCCTCCCAGGTTACCTGTTTATTTGGTCCATCCAATTTCACGCGCCGTCGGCCTGCCAATGACGGTTTCTTCCAGCCCTTTTGCCATACGCGCCCTGCGTGGGGTGATCGGCACTTTACCTGCCATGACTTCAGCCAGCTGTTGCGGATAAACTGGTTGCAGGTAAGGCTCGGCATAACCCTGGGGAAACAAAGGCAGGTTTGTATTGAGGTCATACTTGTCACCGGCACTCAAGGTGTGTAGCAACTCATGTGCGATGATGACGGTATTAACCGCATGCTGACGCTGGTCAGCAAACAGGTTCACCCGGCCTATCCTGCCTTTGTGCAGTGCAGTCGAATGCATCAGATGTGTATGCTGGGATGGATCGTGATATAACAGATAAAGCTTGATATCCAAGGGTACGCCCACTGACGGCTGATGCACCCAACTGAACCACCTGAACTTGAGGCTCCACTGGATGATATCCAGCCAATGACCATTAATGGCAGGCGGGGCGGGTGGCACTTCGTGAATTTCAGGCCCAAGATATAAATTAATGGGGCGGCTTAAAGGTAACTGGTACTTGTGCGCCTCTCTTGAAAAAAACTGTGCAATCACCTCAAAATCATGTTCCCGCAGACTGGTGATATAAGTATCCACCACAGGCGCTCCATCGGCATTGACCGGATATAACACCACATTTAAAGGCTTGTGCCATTGCAGGAGTTGATACTCTTGCCAAAGCTGCATCAATGCCGTCAACACGACCACTACCCAGAAAAAAATTCTGACCAACTTTAACATGCGCCCCATCCCATTCGTTACCACATGTTAACATGTTTAAAGAAGACGCTGCACATCCCATCAATGGCAATGCGCATGCTTTGCAGTTAAAATGCCAGCATGACTCATCGGCCTCTTCATCTACTGCTCGGCGTGACTGGCGGCATTGCCGCCTACAAAACTGCAGAGCTCATACGCCTGTTGGTTAAAAAGGGGCACAGCGTACAAGTGGTGATGACAGAGGCTGCAACACATTTCATCACACCTACAACGTTGCAAGCACTTTCCGGCAACCCGGTTTTTGTTGATAGCTGGGATCAGCGTATATCTAATGGCATGCCACATATCGAGCTGAGCCGTAAAGCGGATGCAATCCTGATAGCTCCTGCTAGCGCCGACTTTATTGCTAAATTGGCACATGGTTTTGCCAACGACTTACTCTCTACACTGTGCTTGGCACGTGAGTGCCCACTTATGGTCGCACCCGCAATGAACAGGCAAATGTGGGAAAACGCAGCGACACAACGCAACGTTACACGACTGCAACAAGACGGTATCACCATACTGGGACCGGACAGTGGTGAGCAGGCTTGCGGTGAAATCGGCCAAGGCAGAATGCTGGAGCCTGAAGATTTGCTCGAAGGTATAGAGGCTTTTTTCACACCCAAATTATTTGCCGGAAAAAAAATCCTGATCACTGCTGGCGCAACCATGGAAATGCTCGACCCTGTGCGAGGCATCACCAATATCAGCAGTGGCAAAATGGGCTACGCGTTGGCGCGGGTTGCTCTGCGCATGGGCGCAAAAGTCACTGTGGTGCATGGTCACACGCATGCTGCATGCCCTCCTGTCACCCAGGCTATTTTTGCCGGTAGCGCACAAGCAATGTATCAAACAGTGATGCAACATGTAGCCTCGCAGGATATTTTTATTGGCGTGGCCGCTGTCGCCGACTATAGACCAGAGGTTTCCTCAGCGCAGAAAATCAAGAAAAGTGAGGAAACACTTACAATTAACCTCATTAAAAATAAAGATATCTTGGCAGATGTTGCCAGCTTACCCAACCCACCCTACTGCGTAGGTTTTGCTGCGGAAACGGAACACGTACTCGACTACGCCCAACAAAAAAGGGTGGCAAAACGCATTCCTATGATTGTGGCTAACCATGCCAGCACCGCGATGGGCAGTGATCAAAATACGGTCACTATTATTGATGAGCAAGGTAACCATTCGCTAGAAACTGATACCAAAGAAAATATCGCCTACAAACTGTTGAGCCATATCAATACCAAGGTCACTTAAAGGCCGACAAACAAGTATTTGTCAGTATTTTCATGAAAATACTGAGTTGCTCCAGCTGACACTCAGCTTACAATCGCGCAGTTTAATTTTAGTATTGAGAATAAAGATGCGCGCACTCCGTCTCACTCCCTTATCCATTGCAATTTCCGCGGCGCTAAATAGCCCAATTCCAGTCATGGCGGATGACGAAAATACTATTACCCTATCTCCTGTGGTGGTCACTGCTACCCGGCAGGCACAAAATAGTTTTGACCTGCCTGTCGCCATTGATGTGGTGAATGAAAAAGACATCAGGCAGGGTCAATTGCAAATGCAATTATCTGAAAGCCTGATTCGCGTGCCAGGCATCACCGCACAAAACAGAAACAATCAAGCCCAGGATCCTCAAATTTCTACTCGTGGCTTTGGCTCACGCTCTGCTTTTGGCGTGCGAGGAGTAAGAGTGTATGTGGATGGCATTCCGCTTACCATGCCCGATGGTCAAGGCCAGCCAGGAGTGGTTGATTTATCTGCCATTAAAAGTATCGAAGTAATGCGCGGACCCTTCTCATCACTTTACGGAAACTCCTCTGGTGGCGTCATCCAGATGATGACAAAAAACTCACCACAATCACCTGAAGTTGGCGCTACCGCCATGTTTGGCAGTTATGATACGAAACGGCAAATATTAGAGGCTGCTGGGCAATCTGAAAATGTTGAATATCTATTGAATATTTCAAACTTTGAAACCAATAGTTTCCGTGATCATGGCAAAGGCAACAAACAAATGGCCACTGCCAAGTTCAAATTTAATATTAGCGAAGACACCAAGCTCACTTCATTGGTAAATTGGTTTGAACAAGATGCCCAAGATCCACTAGGACTCGATCGGGCGAGAGCATTCTCACGGTCAACCAGAGATTCAGCGATTGCCGCAGCAACATTTGCAAACACTGGCGTGAAACGCGATCATACCCAGATAGGTTTTAATCTAGAGCATGCATTTAACGAAAATAATAAAATCAGTTTGATTCCATATGTAGGGTCACGTAGAAATGCGCAAGTGCTAACGACTACCGCTTTAGCAACCGGACTGTTTGGATCAGGTACAGTATCAAGCGCATGTTTCGCAAGTGGATCAAGCGGAACATGTGCCCGATTAAGCGAAATCAATCGCGAGTTTTATGGCACAGATTTACGCTGGGATAATTCGGGCAGAGTTTTCGATTTACCATACAACTTAACCTTGGGCTTAACTTACGGTAAGTCAACTGATGATCGCAATGACACCAACACACTAAACAACGGCTTTACAGTCAGCAATCCCAATCGCGACGAGAAAAACATTGCGAGTAATTTTGACCAATACATTCAAGGCAAGTTAAGCTTAACGCCAACAGTTGATGTTCACATGGGAGCCCGACATACAAAAGTTCAATTAAAAGTAAAAGACAACTTGCTTACCGTCAACGGTGACAATAGTGGCAACGTAGAGTATCAAAAAACTACTCCAGTCATTGGTGCAGTCTGGAAAGCCACCGAGGCGCTAAATTTCTATGTTAACTTTGGCAAGGGTTTTGAAACTCCAACCTTCATCGAAGCTGCATTTGACAACGTTGCTACTGGTGTAGCAAGTAAGCCGAATTTAGGTCTGAAAGCCTCAGAAAGTAATAATTATGAAGTGGGTGCAAAAGCATTCTTAGGGGAAAACACTAGAATGAATCTTACCCTCTTCAAGGTAATGACAGATGATGAAATCGTCACCTCTCTAACCAATGCCGGACGATCTTCCTATACCAATGCAGGCAAGACTGAGCGAAAAGGGATAGAGTTCTCTTTGGACTCAAAGTTTGAAAATAACATCAGTACTTATTTTGCATACACCTTGTTGGATGCTGAATTTAAGGATGCCTTTACTACCTCCACCCAAGCTGGTGCAGTCATAACTAACAGAACCATCTTAGCTGGCAACAAAATCCCAGGCACTTATCGTAGCCAGATTTATGGCGAAATTGCCTGGAGCTATGCACCGCTGGGATTCTTCACAGCGTTTGAAGGTCGTCATAACAGCAAAGTGTATGTGGATGATGTGAATAGTGACTCAGCTCCTTCTTATACCATCTTCAATCTGCGCGCAGGATTTGAGCAAAACTTAACCAACTGGAGATTTAAAGAATTTATTCGCGTAGAAAATATGTTTGATAAAGAATATATCGGCTCAGTAAGAATTAATGATGGAAACAGATTGTTTTATGAAACAGCTGCAGACCGCAACTATCTCGTCGGCTTGAGCGCGCAATACAAGTTCTAAATACATCATCCTGATTAAAGCCAGCATTTGCTGGCTTTTTTGTTACAGAGTGCTTATCGCAATTAGTGATTTTCGACCACATTTCGTGTTTAATAGCGCAATCTTTTTCTGGAGCATGCAGCATGTCGATTACCGTAGACCTCAAGATTCTTGACCCTCGTTTGCATCACATGATGCCAAGCTATGCAACGCCAGGTTCGGCTGGGCTGGATTTACGTGCCTGTATTGAGCATACGCAGACCATACAGCCTGGCGAAACCATCATGATTCCAACTGGCATGGCTATCCATATCGACAATACTTATTACGCTGCCATGATTTTGCCGCGCTCTGGTTTGGGTCATAAACACGGCATCGTGCTTGGCAACCTGGTAGGGCTGATCGATTCGGATTACCAAGGACAATTACTGGTTTCTTGTTGGAACCGCAGTAAAGAACCGTTCATCCTGAACCCGATGGAACGTATTGCACAGATGGTGATTGTGCCTGTTGTGCAGGCTGATTTTCATATTGTTGACGAATTTGCCAGCAGTGAACGTGGCGAAGGCGGCTTTGGTAGCACAGGCAAGCACTAATTGTTTGAAAAATTGCAATAATTGCTTGATTTGATCATCGATTTCAATCTATAATCTCGCTCTTTCTGAAAAGATAAAAGTATTTGGAGATAACCATGGCACGTGTATGTCAGGTAACCGGTAAAAAACCTATGGTGGGCAACAACGTTTCCCACGCACAAAACAAAACAAGACGTCGTTTCTTGCCTAACTTGCAAAACCGTAAGTTTTGGGTTGAGAGCGAAAACCGCTGGGTAAGCCTGCGCATTACTAACGCCGCTTTGCGTACCATCGACAAAAATGGTATCGATGCAGTATTGGCTGATTTGCGCGCTGCTGGCGAAAAAATCTAACTCGCAGCACTAGTGAGCAAAGGACAATATCATGCGTGAAAAAATCAAATTGGAATCCAGTGCTGGTACAGGTCACTTCTATACCACTACTAAAAACAAACGTACTATGCCTGAGAAAATGGAGATCAAAAAATTTGATCCAGTTGCTCGCAAGCATGTCATGTACAAAGAAACTAAATTGAAATAATTTCAATTTAAAGTTTTAATAAAAAAGCCTGCATATGCAGGCTTTTTTATTGTCCTTGATTATTTCTTTATGCTTCGCCATTAACAGCGTTTGGAGAAGAGATAATACGCACGTCCTGCTGAGGGTATGGAATCCGAATATTATTGGCTTTGAAGCGCCGCCAAATCTCATAATAAATGTCGCTTTGCAATTTGGCCGTCCCCTCCTCAGGGTTGGGAACCCATATCGCTAATACTAAATCAATGCCATTTTGGCCAAATGATTTGATGATGACATCAACCGCTGCATCATCTTGAATGGTTCGCTCGTGTGTTCTACCGATTTCTTTTAGTAATTGTATCGCCAGATCAAGGTCGCTTTCATAGGATATCTGAATGGGAATAGGCACCTTGGCTGTATGTACTGCAGAGGTATGATTAATTACCACATCAGTAATCATCTTCTCGTTAGGAATGATGATTTCTGTCGCGTCGGGCTTCTGCAGGATCATGTAGCGAGAGCGCAACTCTTGCACAACACCATGATGCTCCCCAATGGTAATGAGGTCGCCCATGTGCAGAGACTTATCCATCAAGATGATAAAGCCGCTCACGTAGTTACTCGCGATCTTTTGCAAACCAAAACCCAAGCCTACGCCAAGTGCCCCGCCAAACACTGACAACATGGTGACATCAATCCCCACCGCCGCCATCGACATTAACAAGGCAATCACAATCGCCACCATGCGCACCAACTTGACCATAATGACACGCCAGTTGCCATTAATGTTAGTGACTGCCATGAGCCTGAGTTCTATCATGCGGCTCAGCCACAATGCCGCCAGCATGGTGATGACAATCGTCAGGCTGCCTTGCAACAGCAACAGCAGATTAAGCTTCTGCTTGCCTACACTGAATTTCACGTCTTCGAGAATTTGCAATGCAGGGTCAAGAAAGCCGCTGATATGCAAAGCGACAATCACCCACACGCTCCAGGCGATAATGCGCTCAAACGAGTGCAACCAGGCACCCGGTGAAAACACATAACGCAGCACATAGACCAAACTGCGAATCACGACCATGGCCAGCAACATTCGCACTGACAGCTTGATCAGCCCCACATGCATCCAGTGTTCAAGCGTCAACCGAGCAATCAATAGCATTAAAAATGCCACCAGCGGAAAAAACAGTCGCTCAATCCCACCTAGTAGCATTTTATAAACAACGTTTACACGCCCGGCAGCAATTTGCTTGCGCAGATGCAGATTCAACAGACCGCTGACCGCAAGCACCGCGCCTATAATGAATAATTGCCATAACGCCGAGCCAGAACTCAGGTCATGCGCAATTTCTTTCCAGAGAATATTAATATCGTGATCCATGATTGATTGTTATAACAAGAAGATAGTGGCTAGGCCAAGGAAAATCATAAATCCGCCACTGTCAGTGATGGCAGTAATCAGCACGCTTGAGCCTACTGCAGGATCACGGTCCAGCTTATTCATCACCAAGGGAATCGTTACACCAATCACAGCAGCCAGTAATAAATTAAGCGTCATAGCCGCCATCATGACCAGGCCAAGTGCCGCATTATGATACAGCCAGTAGGCAACCAAGCCGAGCACCCCACCCCAGAGCAAACCGTTGAGCAGGGCCACGCCCATTTCCTTTTGCAGCAGTGACTTCATGTGGTAACCGGAAATCTGTCCTAACGCCAGACCACGTACAATCATGGTGGTGGTTTGGTTGCCAGAATTGCCGCCTATGCCGGCAACTATAGGCATCAGTGCGGCCAGTGCAACGATTTTTTCAATGCTGCCTTCAAACAGGCCAATCACGCGTGAAGCGACCAGCGCGGTGACGAGGTTAATCGCCAGCCACGCCCAACGGTTTTGTACCGACTTCCAGATAGAAGCAAAGAAATCTTCCTCTTCACGCAAACCGGCCCAGGAGAGCATGTCTGCCTCGGCTTCTTCACGGATAATATCCATCACCGTATCTACCGTAATACGGCCGACGAGTTTGCGGTTATTATCCACCACCGGTGCAGTCACCAGGTCATAGCGTTCGAAGGCCATAGCCGCCTGGTCTGCCATATCCTCTGGGTGAAACACCACCGCGTCGGTGGACATAATGTCACCGACTTTTGTTTCTGGGTCATTCAGGATGATACGTTTAAGGGGCAGTACGCCTTGCAGGATATCATCGCGATTAATGACAAATAGTTTATCCGTATGGTCTGGGAATTTTGGCAACCTGCGCAGGTAACGTAACACCACTTCCAGCGTAATATCATCGCGAATGGTGACGATATCGAAATCCATGATGGCACCCACAGTGTCTTCCGGATACGACAAGGCCGATTGCAAACGCTCACGATGTTGCGTATCCAGGCTATATAGCAGGTCCTGCAACACGTCTTTTGGCAAGTCTGGCGCTAGGTCAGCCAGCTCGTCGGTATCCAGCTGCTCTGCTGCTGCCAGCAACTCTTCACTATCCATGTCTGCAATCAGCGTCTGGCGAACAGCGTCAGACACCTCAAGCAGGATCTCACCATCACGCTCGGCTTTGACCAGGTCCCACACCATGAGGCGGTCATCTAATGGCAAGGATTCAAGGATATAAGCCACGTCAGCGGGGTGCAGCTGGTCCAGCTTGTGTTGCAGGATATTCAGATTCTGCTTGTGAACAAGATTTTCAACCAGGTCATGATTAGGCATATCTTGCCTATGCACCACATGCTCAACCAATTTGTGCTTATCCAGCAAGTGGATGACCTGCTGCAAAGTATCACTCAGGCTTTCCTTGCCTTCGGACACTTTCTCATCATGTTCTTGATTTTCTGTCATGCATTATCCAATGTTGAGCAGGCGTTATTTTTGCAGGTATTATTGTACAAAGCGTTGATGACACTACCTAGAGTTTTATGCAAAACCAGTTGATTTTATTAGGCACCCAGGGCTGCCATTTATGCGAACAAGCAGAGCACATTCTGCAAACGCTTGACGTGTCTTACCAATATCTAGACATCATGGATAACGAAAAATTGCTGGCGCTGTATGAAATCCATATTCCGGTCTTATTAGAGAGCATGGCAAGCGAGAAAGGGTTGTATTGGCCATTTGATGCTGACATGGTCAGCGCCTGGTTAAAACAGTAAATATCAGACAATAAAAAAGCCAGCGGTTGCTGGCTTTTTTATTTATGCGTCAGTACTATTCCGCTGCTGGTGCTTCAGCCAATTCCGGGCGGTCTACCAACTCAACAAATGCCATAGGAGCATTGTCACCTTGGCGGAAACCACATTTCAGAATACGCAGGTAACCACCATTGCGTGCATTGTAACGTGGGCCCAGTTCACCGAACAGTTTGCCAACGATATCGCGGTCACGCAGACGGCTGAACGCCAGACGACGGTTTGCCAGAGTAGGTGTTTTACCCAAAGTGATCAGAGGCTCTGCATATTTGCGCAGCTCTTTTGCTTTTGGCAAAGTTGTTTTGATCACTTCGTGACGCAGCAAAGAGGTCACCATGTTGCGGAACATGGCAGCACGATGGCTGCTGGTTCTGTTCAATTTACGATTGCTATTACCGTGACGCATAGTAATTTCCTTAAGTATTTATCTTATTAGAAATTAAGCTTTTTCCAAGCCAACAGGTGGCCAGTTTTCCAGCTTCATTCCCAGTGTCAAGCCTTTGGAGGCCAACACGTCTTTAATTTCATTCAATGATTTTCTACCCAGGTTAGGCGCTTTCAGCAATTCGTTTTCTGTACGCTGAATCAGATCACCAATGTAGAAAATGTTTTCTGCTTTAAGGCAGTTGGCAGAACGTACTGTCAGTTCCAGATCATCAACTGGACGCAACAGGATAGGATCTACCTGTGGAGCTGCTTTCACTTCAACATCAGCGGAAGCACCTTCCAGATTTGCGAACACAGACAGCTGACCAATGAGGATACGCGCTGCATCACGAATAGCCTGCTCTGGCTCGATGATGCCGTTAGTCTCAACATCCATAATCAGTTTGTCGAGGTCAGTACGCTGCTCAACACGTGCGCTCTCAACATGATAGCTCACCTTGTTGATCGGGCTGAAAGAGGCATCCACCATCATGAAACCCAACACGCGATCTTCATCGTTTGCTTTCTGGCGGGCTGGGACTGGCTGGTAGCCACGGCCCATTTCAACTTTCACTTCCAGGTTCAGCTTACCGCCTTTAGTGATGTTAGCGATAATGTGATTTGGGTTAACAATCTCAGCATCGTGACCAACTTCAAAATCACCAGCAGTCACAATACCTTCACCAGATTTGTTCAACACCAAAATGGTTTCAGTTTTATTGTGCAGTTTTAAAGCAACACCTTTCAGGTTCAGCAAGATGTCAACAACGTCTTCTTGCACACCTTCGATAGTGGAGTACTCATGTACCACACCATCAATTTTTACTTCAGTGATGGCAAAACCCGGAATGGAAGAGAGCAAAACTCTTCTCAACGCATTACCCAAGGTATAGCCAAAGCCACGTTCCATTGGCTCTAAAGTCACACGTGCACGCAGTGGAGTAATCACTTCAACGTCCACAACACGTGGCTTCAAATAATCTGTAGGGTTATTTTGCATACAATTCCTTGAAGTAATTGGGTATTAAAAAATAAACCTTAGCCTAGACTAAGCGATTACTTAGAATACAATTCAACGATCAATGATTCATTGATGGTAGCAGGCAACTCATCACGCTGAGGTTTAGCCTTAAACTTACCAGACAATGCTTTGACGTCGACTTCCAACCACTCAGGGAAACCACGTTGTTCAGCCGCTTCAACAGCAGCTTTAATACGCAATTGTGTTTTTGCTTTATCAGCTACAGTAATCACGTCGCCAGCCTTCACTTGGTATGAAGGAATGTTTACGCGCTTGCCGTTAACCAAAATCGCGTTGTGACGCACAACCTGACGTGCCTCAGAACGTGAGCCAGCCAGACCCATGCGGTATGCTACATTGTCCAGACGTGACTCCAGCAACTGCAACAGGCTCTCACCTGTAATACCTTTTTGACGGTCAGCTTCAGCGTAGTATGTACGGAATTGACCTTCCAATACGCCGTAAATACGACGTACTTTTTGCTTCTCACGCAATTGCACACCATAGTCTGACAGGCGTGAGTTACGGCGTTGACCATGCTGACCTGGTGCGAAGTTGCGCTTTTCAATCGCGCATTTGTCTGTAAAGCATTTCTCTGCTTTTAGAAACAGCTTTTCACCTTCACGACGGCATTGACGGCATTTAGGGTCTAAATTTCTAGCCAAAATAGTTCTCCAGTAATCGATTCGCTAATCTGTGATAGCGAAATGAATTAAATTCTGCGTTTTTTCGGTGGGCGGCAACCGTTATGAGGCACCGGTGTCACATCGGTAATGCTAGTGATTTTGAAACCAGCAGCATTCAACGCACGCACAGCAGATTCACGACCTGGACCTGGACCTTTAATACGAACTTCCAGATTCTTCACACCAGACTCCTGAGCAGCTTTACCAGCTACTTCAGAAGCGACCTGTGCAGCAAATGGGGTACTCTTACGTGAACCTTTAAAACCCTGACCACCGGAAGTAGCCCATGACAACGCATTGCCCTGACGATCGGTAATCGTGATAATCGTGTTGTTAAAAGAAGCGTGCACGTGAGCAATACCCTCGGCAATATTCTTTTTAACTTTTTTTCTAACGCGTACATTAGCTTTTGCCATGTTGTACTGTCCTTAATATTTACTTTTGTTCAATAAAGATTATTTAGCTTGCTTGATGGCTTTAACCGGGCCTTTGCGAGTACGCGCATTGGTTTTGGTACGCTGACCGCGCACTGGCAAGCCACGACGATGGCGGATACCACGGTAGCAACCAAGGTCCATCAAACGCTTGATGTTCATGGTGACTTCACGACGCAGGTCACCTTCTACAGTGTATTTAGCCACTTCATCACGCAGCTTTTCTACTTCTGCATCACTCAGATCCTTGACTTTCACTGTTGTCAACACACCAGCTGCAGCACAGATTTTCTGCGCAGTATTGCGACCAATACCGTAAATAGAGGTCAGAGCAATTTCTGCATGTTTGTGGTTTGGGATATTTACCCCGGCAATACGAGCCATACTTAAACTCCAATAATCAATCGTTTTTCACGATCAAACTTGTGCGTAGAAAAGAAAAGCCGCATATTATATCAGCCAATCAGAGCTCTCACAAGCAATTGTTTTACCATTAACCTTGACGTTGTTTATGACGTGGGTCAGTACAAATAATGCGAACAACACCGCGACGTCTTACGACTTTACAGTTACGGCATAATGTTTTAACTGATGCGCGAACTCTCATCTTACTTTCCTTTATTTAAATCACTTACTTTGCGCGGAATGTAATTCGCGCACGGGTTAAATCATAAGGGGTCATTTCCACAGTGACTTTGTCACCTGGCAGAATACGGATGTAATGCATCCGCATCTTGCCTGAAATGTAACCTAGTACAGTATGACCATTTTCCAGTTTCACTTTAAAAGTTGCATTGGGTAAATTCTCAAGAATCTCCCCCTGCATCTCTATCCGATCCTCTTTAGCCATTTTTTACTTACCCGTCCCCTTAAAGTTTGCCTTTTTGAGCAGGCCTTCATACTGCTGGGACATCAGGTGTGATTGCACCTGGGTCATAAAATCCATCGTGACGACAACGATAATCAGCAATGAAGTACCACCAAAATAGAACGGGGTGTTAAATTTCAACACTAAAAACTCTGGTAACAAACAAACCAGTGTTATGTACAACGCACCAATTAAAGTCAACCGACCCATGATGCGGTCAATATATTTAGCGGTTTGCTCACCAGGACGGATACCTGGGACAAACGCACCACTTTTCTTCAGGTTATCTGCCGTTTCCTTGGGATTGAATACCAATGCCGTGTAGAAAAAAGCAAAAAACAATATCGCTGCAGCAAACAACAAAATGTACAACGGCTGACCGGGAGAAAGCTTCGCGCTGACATCCTTCAACCAATACATATGCTCACTGCTACCAAACCAGCCCGCCAATGTAGCTGGGAACAAAATAATGCTTGAAGCGAAAATCGGTGGAATCACACCAGACATATTCAACTTCAAAGGCAAATGCGTAGACTGTCCACCGTAAATACGGTTACCCACCTGACGCTTGGCATAGTTCACAGTAATCTTGCGCTGGCCACGCTCAACAAACACGACCAACGCGGTCACCAGAATCACAGCAACAAACAGGAACATCACCAGTGGAATGGAGAATGCACCGGTTTTCGCCAGATCCAGCGTACTTCCAATCGCGTGCGGCAGTCCTGCCACAATACCCGCAAAAATAATGATTGAGATGCCGTTACCAATACCACGTTCGGTAATCTGCTCACCCAACCACATCAAGAACATCGTACCCGCAACTAAGGTAGTGACTGCTGTTATGCGGAACGCAAAACCAGGATCCAATACCAAACCTGCCTGGCCTTCCAAAGCAATGGCAATGCCTAATGCTTGAAATGTTGCCAGCAGCACAGTGCCGTAGCGGGTATATTTAGTAATCTGGCGTCGGCCAGCTTCACCTTCTTTTTTTAGCTGCTCCAACTGCGGTGAAACCACAGTCAGCAACTGCATGATAATCGAGGCAGAAATGTAAGGCATGATGCCTAAGGCAAACACGGTGAAGCGGGATAACGCACCACCGGAGAACATGTTAAACATGCCCAAAATGCCATCTTTCTGCGTATCGAACAACTGCTTCAAGACAGTCGGATCAATGCCTGGCACTGGAATATGTGCACCCAAGCGGTAAACCACCAATGCACCCAACAAGAACCACAAACGGCTTTTTAATTCGCCCAGTTTGCCGACGGAACTTAAGATATTATCCTGTGCCAAGCTGATACTCTCTTTTGACTACGATTATACTTCCAGCACTTTACCGCCAGCGGACTCGATGGCTGATTTAGCACCTTTGGTCAACAACAAACCTTGTACTTGTACTTTGGCGGACACTTCACCAGACAGGTAGACTTTGACTGCTTTAGCAGTGGCAGGCACCAGTTTGGCTGCTTTCAACACCAGAATATCAACCACTTCAGCCTCTACCAACGCCAATTCGCTCGTACGGATACGCGCTGTGTCAGCTTGAGTCAAAGAGTTAAAACCACGTTTTGGCAAGCGACGTTGCAAAGGCATTTGACCACCTTCGAAACCCACTTTGTGGAAACCACCAGCACGGGATTTTTGACCTTTGTGGCCACGGCCACCAGTTTTACCCAGGCCGGAGCCAATACCACGACCTAAACGACGAGATGCTTTTTTTGCGCCTGCAGCAGGCTTAATCGTGTTTAATTGCATGATTATTCAACCTTCAAAAGATAACTCACAGCGTTGATCATGCCGCGGTTTTCTGGAGTATCAAGAACCTCCACGGTGTGATGCATACGACGCAAGCCCAAGCCACGTACGGATGCTTTGTGAGCTTCAATACGACCAATCAAACTTCTTACCAGCGTTACCTTGATAGTCGCGCTTTCTTTTTTAGCTTTAGCCATGATTAACCTCTGATTTCTTCTACGGTCTTACCACGCTTGGCGGCAATTTCAGCCGGTGTATTCATGGATGCCAGACCGTTCAAAGTTGCGCGAACCAGGTTGTAAGGATTGGTAGAACCAATACTTTTTGCAACCACATTAGTCACGCCCATCACTTCAAAAATCGCACGCATTGCACCACCGGCGATGATACCAGTACCTTCTGAAGCTGGCTGGATCAGGACTTTAGCAGCACCGTGAACACCAGTCACAGCGTGGTGCAAAGTACCATTATTCAGGTTTACTTTAACCATGCTACGACGGGCTTCATCCATGGCTTTTTGTACAGCCACTGGCACTTCACGTGCTTTACCTTTACCCATGCCAACCGCACCATCACCATCACCAACCACGGTCAGTGCTGCGAAACTCATGATACGACCACCCTTAACCGTTTTACTTACACGGTTAACGGTAATCATCTTCTCGCGCAAACCATCAGTTTGCTGCTGTTGTTCAATATCTTTAGCCATTCTTTATCTCACCCTTAGAATTTGAGACCAGATTCACGGGCAGCGTCAGCCAAAGCCTTGATACGACCGTGATACTTGTAGCCTGAACGATCAAAGGCAACAGTGGTAATACCGGCTTTTGCCGCTTTTTCAGCAATACGCTTACCAATCAGGGTTGCAGCTTCGACGTTGCCGCCATTTTTCAGTTGTTGACGCACTTCAGCCTCAACGGTGGATGCACTCGCCAATACGCGATCGCCAGTTTCAGCGATGATCTGTGCGTAGATATTAGTATTGGTGCGATGTACACTCAAACGTGTCACTTTCAACTCGGCGATTTTGGCACGGGTTTTACGTGCACGGCGCAAGCGGTTATTTACGTTCTTCATTGAATTTACCTTTAATGTTGAATCACTGTTCAGCTTAGTTTTAAGCTACAAGTGCCTTACTTATTTTTTCTTGGTCTCTTTGATGACCACCACTTCGTCAGCATAACGAACACCTTTACCTTTATAAGGCTCTGGTGCACGGTAAGCACGAATCTGAGCAGCCACTTGACCAACCACTTGCTTGTTAGCGCCTGTCAACACTACTTCAGTTGGAGTAGGTGTCTGTACAGTCACGCCTTCTGGCATCTTGTGGTTGATTGGATGAGAGTAGCCCAACTCCAGATTCAGGGTAGAACCTTGAGCATTAGCTTTGTAGCCCACACCAATCAGTGACAATTTACGGGTAAAGCCAGCAGAAACACCTTGCACCATATTGGCAAGCAATGCACGGGTGGTACCGGACATAGCGCGTGCATGTTGTGTTTCACTATTGGCTTTAACCAACAATTGCTCACCTTCACGAACCACTGAAATATCAGTCGCCAAAGCTTGGCTCAATTTACCCAAAGGACCGCTGACCGCGACTTCAGAAGCAGAGATCACAACTTCCACTTTCGCTGGAATCGCAATCGGATTTTTAGCAACACGTGACATATTGATTCTCCTTAGGCCACGATGCACAGAACTTCACCACCGATACCGGCAGCTTGTGCTTTACGATCAGTCATCACACCTTTAGAAGTGGAAACGATGGTCACGCCTAAACCGTTCATCACTTTAGGCAGGTTTTGACTACCTTTATAAATACGCAAACCTGGTTTGGATACACGCTCGATCTTCTCAATCACTGGACGACCGGCATAGTATTTCAGGCTAATGTTCAAAACTGGTTTACCTTCGTTGTTTTGAACGTTGAAATCGTCGATATAACCTTCATCTTTCAACACGTTTGCAATCGCGCCCTTCAACTTGGATGCTGGCATTGAAACGGTTGTCTTATTCGTACGCTGTGCGTTACGAATACGGGTCAACATATCGGCAATCGGATCACTCATACTCATGTTCTATTCCTCCGTTACCAGCTGGCCTTGGTGACACCTGGTACGTGACCAGCCATCATCAGCTTACGCAACTCGTTACGTGCGATACCAAATTTACTAAACACACCACGTGGACGGCCAGTCAAAGCACAACGGTTACGTGTGCGTACAGGACTGGAGTTACGTGGCAAACTTTGCAACTTCAAGCGCGCAGCCATACGGTCTTCTGGACTCGCGGACTGGTCATTGGTGATCGCCACCAATTCAGCACGTTTAGCTGCGAATTTTTTAACGGTTTCGCGACGCTTTTGCTCGCGCTCTGTCATACATACTTTTGCCATGACTTAACCTCTGAAAGGGAAACTAAACGCAGCCAAAAGAGCTTTCGCTTCTTCGTCTGTTTTTGCAGTTGTCGTAATCGTGATATTCATCCCGCGGAGCGCATCGATTTTATCGTACTCAATCTCTGGGAAAATAATCTGCTCTTTCACACCCATGTTGTAGTTACCACGGCCATCAAAAGATTTACCGGAGATACCACGGAAGTCACGGATACGTGGAATAGCCACGGTGATCAGACGATCCAGGAACTCATACATACGCTCACGACGCAGAGTCACCTTGCAGCCGACAGGATAGTCATCACGGATTTTAAACGCCGCCACGGATTTTTTCGCCTTGGTCACGATTGGTTTCTGACCAGCAATTTTCTCCATATCGGAAACAGCGTTTTCCATGACTTTTTTATCAGCCACAGCCTCGCCCACACCCATGTTCAGGGTAATTTTTTCGATACGTGGCACCTGCATTGGTGAGGTGTAACCAAATTGTTCAGTCAATTTGGCAACCACGCTATCGTTATAATACTGTTTTAAACGTGCCATATTTATTCCTATGCGTCGATAGACTCGCCGCTAGATTTGAATACACGAATCTTGCGACCATCTTCCAGTACCTTAAAACCAACACGATCAGCTTTTTGCGTTGCAGCATTGAAGATTGCTACATTGGAGCCGTCTACCGGCATTTCCTTGCTGATGATGCCACCAGTGATACCACGCATGGGGTTAGGACGAGTGTGTTTTTTCACTACATTCAAACCTTCAACCACTACATGGCCGCTTGGCAAGACGCTTAAAACAATGCCTGTTTTACCTGCATCTTTACCTGTATTAAGAATGACCTGGTCACCTTTGCGAATTTTGCTCATTTGATTGTCTCCAAGCCTTACAACACTTCAGGCGCCAGTGAAACAATCTTCATGAAGCGCTCACTACGCAGTTCACGTGTCACAGGGCCAAAAATACGTGTACCAATCGGCTCCAGTTTGTTGTTCAACAACACTGCAGCATTGGCATCAAATTTAACTAACGAACCATCTGGACGGCGAACACCTTTAGCAGTGCGCACAACCACAGCGTTGTAAATTTCACCTTTTTTGACGCGACCACGCGGCGCAGCATCTTTCACGCTGACCTTGATGATGTCGCCAATACTGGCGTAACGACGCTTGGAACCACCCAAGACCTTGATACACTGAACGGAACGCGCACCAGTGTTGTCGGCCACTTCCAGCCGAGATTGCATTTGAATCATGAGAAATAATCTCCAACTTAATCCGTTATAACCACTACCGGCCGTTTGCTTTCACAATTTCGGCCAATAGACCACGGTCAGTATTGGGGTGCCAGCTACATGCCAACTAAGGCGGGCACCGAAAAGTCCAACATTATACAACCAAAAAAACGCTTATGACAAGCGTTTTTCCGGTTTTATATTTTGAAGCCTAAATTACTTAGCTTCGATTTTGCTTACTACCCAAGTTTTGGTCTTGGAGTATGGGCGAGATTCAGTAATGGTGACCAGATCGCCTTCGTTACATGCATTGCTTTCATCATGCGCATGGAACTTGTTCGATTTCACAACCACTTTACCAATCAGAGGGTGTTTCACTTTACGCTCGACAAGCACAGTCACGGTTTTATCCATCTTGTTGCTTACGACGCGACCAGTCAAACTGCGTACTACTTTCGCTTTTTCAGTCATCATGCCTGTTTCGCTTTCTCAGCCAACACGGAGTTCACGCGAGCGATATCCTTGCGCACTTTACCCAGCTGATCTACTTTGTTCAATTGTTGGGTGGCCAACTGCATACGCAGAGAAAACTGCGCACGGCGCAACTCAACCAACTCGTTATTGAGCTCGTCTGCTGACTTTGCTCTCAATTCAGAAGCTTTCATCGTTACTACTCCTTAACTGCCAATTTGACGGGTCATGAATGTAGTTTCGACTGGCAGCTTGGCGGCAGCCAATCTGAAAGCCTCGCGAGCCAACTCTTCGCTCACACCATCCATCTCGTACAACATTTTACCTGGCTGAATCTGGGCGATGTAGTAGTCCACGCTACCTTTACCATTACCCATACGTACTTCAGCAGGTTTTTTAGAAATTGGTTGATCCGGAAACACACGAATCCAAACGCGGCCACCACGCTTAATGTGACGAGTCATCACACGACGGGCAGCTTCAATCTGGCGTGCTGTCAAGCGACCGCGACCGATCGCTTTCAAACCAAATTCACCAAAACTCACCTTGTTACCAGTAGTCGCAATGCCTTTATTGCGACCCTTTTGCATCTTGCGGTATTTCTGTCTAGCTGGTTGCAGCATCTTTAGCCCTCGGCTTTCTTACTTTTTTCTCTGGCTCAGTATCAGCAACCGCAGCGTTTGCAGCAGCGTTGTCACCGAAGATCTCGCCTTTGAATACCCAAACTTTAATTCCGATGATACCGTAGGTGGTTGAAGCTTCAGCCACACCGTAGTCGATATCAGCACGCAGTGTATGCAGAGGCACTCGGCCTTCGCGGTACCACTCGGTACGTGCAATTTCGATACCGTTCAAACGACCGGAACTCATGATCTTGATGCCTTGTGCGCCCAAACGCATTGCGTTTTGCATCGCACGTTTCATGGCACGACGGAACATCACACGCTTTTCCAGTTGCTGGGCAATGGATTGTGCGATCAATGTTGCGTCCAGTTCTGGCTTACGCACTTCTTCGATGTTCAGGTGCACTGGTACGCCCATCAGGCCTTGCAGGCTTGAGCGCAAGGATTCGATATCCTCACCTTTTTTACCAATCACCACGCCAGGACGAGCACTGTGGATAGTGATTTTTGCGTTCTTGGCAGGACGCTCAATCACAATTTTGCTCACCGCGGCACTTGCCAGCTTTTTGTTCAAGAACTCACGCACTTTGATGTCGCCTTGCAACATCGCAGGGAAGTTCTGGCTATTAGAGTACCAACGAGAGGCCCAGTTTTTCTGAACGCTCAAACGGAACCCAATTGGATGAATTTTCTGTCCCATATTATTCCTTTGAGTCACCGACTGTCACATGAATATGACAGGTTGGTTTCGTAATACGACCAGCGCGACCTTTTGCACGTGCACGGATACGCTTCATCACCAAGCCTTTATCAACATAAATTGAAGTCACCTTCAATGTGTCGATATCAGCACCATTGTTATGTTCGGCGTTAGCAATCGCAGACAGAACCACTTTTTTAATGATCTCGGCACCACGCTTAGGTGTAAATGCCAGGATATTCAAAGCTTGGTCTACTTTTTTGCCACGCACAAGGTCAGCCACCAAACGCGCTTTTTGCGGAGAAAGGTGTACGCCTTTTAAAACTGCAGTAACTTGCATTATCAGCCCCTTACTTCTTCGCTTTTTTATCAGCCGCGTGACCCTTGAACGTGCGAGTCAACGCAAATTCACCGAGCTTGTGACCAACCATGTTTTCAGAAATCAACACAGGCACATGCTGTCTGCCGTTGTGCACTGCGATGGTTAAACCAATGAAATTTGGCAAAACAGTCGAGCGACGTGACCAAGTTTTGATTGGTTTACGGTCGCGACCCGCTACAGCGGTTTCGACTTTCTTCGCCAAATGTGCATCCACAAATGGACCTTTTTTAATAGAACGTGCCATAGCGATTACCTTACATTTCTCGGACGACGACTTACGCGCATGTTATCGGTACGCTTGTTCTTACGAGTACGATAACCCTTAGTTTTCTGACCCCATGGAGACACAGGACTCATACCGGCAGCAGTACGGCCTTCACCACCACCGTGCGGGTGGTCGATCGGGTTCATCACCACACCGCGAACGGTTGGACGAACACCGCGCCAACGCATTGCACCGGCTTTACCGATAGAACGCAAGGAATGCTCTTCGTTACCTACTTCACCCAAAGTGGCCTTGCAGTCTACGTGCACGCGACGAACTTCACCTGAACGCAAACGCAACTGGGCGTAAGAACCTTCGCGCGCCAACAGCTGTACGGAAGTACCAGCTGAACGGGCGATCTGTGCGCCTTTACCTGGTTGAATTTCGATGCAGTGAATCGTGCTACCCACGGGAATGTTGCGCAATGGCAAGGCATTACCAGCACGGATAGGCGCTTCAGAACCGCTGATCAACTGTGCACCGGCAGCAATGCCGCGTGGTGCGATGATGTAACGACGCTCACCATCCGCATAGCACAGCAGTGCAATGTTTGCTGTACGGTTTGGATCGTATTCAATGCGTTCAACGGTTGCAGGAATACCATCCTTGTTGCGACGGAAGTCGACAATACGGTAATGCTGCTTGTGACCACCACCCTGGTGACGGGTAGTGATACGGCCGTTATTGTTACGACCTGCGTTCTTGCTTTGACTTTCCAACAGCGGCGCGTAAGGTTTGCCTTTGTGCAAATCTGGTGTAACGACTTTCAATACACCGCGACGACCGGGGGAAGTTGGTTTGACTTTAACTAATGCCATGTCTTCTCTCCTTATTCGCCAGCTGCAAAGTTAATTTCTTGACCTGGTTTCAAGCTTACATAAGCCTTTTTCCAGTCACTACGCTTACCCATGCGACGGCCGGCGCGCTTCACTTTACCTGCGACGTTAATCACAGACACAGAAGCCACTTCGACCTTGAACACCAATTCAACAGCCGCTTTAATTTCTGGCTTGGTTGCATCGGTACGCACTTTAAAAGCAATTTGCTGATGCTTGTCAGCAATGAATGTTGCCTTTTCAGTAATTTGTGGAGCCAAAATCACTTGCAACAAACGATCTTGTGTTTTTGTAGCTGCGGTAATCATGCCAAGATCTCCTCAAGTTTTTTCACAGCATTGGCTGTGACCAAAACGTTAGGGAAACGCACCAGACTTACTGGGTCAGCATATTGCGCTTCTACTACCAATACGTTTGGCAGGTTACGGGAAGACAAGTACAAATTCTCATCAAAACCGTCAGTCAACAGCAGCACGCCACCGTCGATGCCCAGGGCATTGATCTTTTGTACAAATTGTTTTGTTTTTGGTGAATCAACAGTAAAACTGTCAACCACCTTCAAACGGTCCTGACGTACCAACTCAGACAAAATTGTCTGCATGCCTGCGCGGTAAGCCTTACGGTTCACCTTGTGGCTGTAGTTTTCGTTAGGGCTGTTTGGGAATGCTCGACCGCCTCCACGCCAGATTGGGCTTGAAGACATACCAGCACGGGCGTTACCAGTCCCTTTTTGCGCAAATGGCTTGTGGGTCGTGTGAGCAACGGTAGCACGGGTTTTCTGAGCACGGGTTGCTGTACGGGCGTTTGCCATGTAGGCAACAACCACTTCATGCACCAATGACTCATTAAATTCACGACCGAAAGTCACGTCAGACGCATCCACGCCTTTTTTAGCGACTTTGCCGTTTTGATCGATGAGTTTCAATTCCATTATTTAGCCCCTTTCGCTTTGATGGCTGGACGCACAACAACATTGCCACCTTTGGAGCCAGGTACGGAACCTTTAATCAACAACAGGTTACGCTCTACGTCTACACGCACGATTTCCAAGTTTTGGGTTGTGACTTTAGCATCACCCAAATGGCCAGGCATACGCTTACCAGGGAATACTCGACCTGGATCCTGCGCCATACCGATAGAACCTGGTACGTTATGTGAACGTGAGTTACCGTGAGATGCACGGTTAGAGGAGAAGTTGTGACGCTTGATCGCACCGGCAAAACCTTTACCGATGGAAGTCCCTGTCACATCAACCAACTGACCAACGGAGAAAATGTCTACAGCGACACTGCCACCCACTTGGAAGTTAGCCAATACATCTTCAGCCACATTGAATTCTTTGATACCAGCACCAGCAGCAACGCCGGCTTTGGCATAATGTCCAGTCAACGCCTTGTTGATACGGCTGGCACGACGCTCACCGTAAGCAACCTGCAGGCCTGTATAGCCATCTGTTGCGACTGTCTTTACTTGTGTCACGCGGTTAGGAATCACTTCCAGCACTGTTACAGGAATGCTTGCGCCTTCATCTGTAAAAATGCGGGTCATGCCCACCTTGCGACCAATAAGCCCTAAGCTCATGATCAGTTCCTTATAATAGTTAAAGTGGACGATTACAATTGACCGTCCACCGAAGAGCGCGGATTATACCGAACTATTCTTAATTTGACAATAACCTTTTCATTTGAAAAGGTTATTTGCAATCTCTAATTACAACTTAATTTCTACATCCACACCTGCTGGCAGGTCTAGCTTCATCAGCGCATCCACAGTTTTGTCTGTGGGATCCACGATGTCCATCAGACGCTGATGAGTACGGATTTCAAACTGGTCACGGGAAGTTTTGTTCACGTGCGGGGAACGCAAAATATCAAAACGCTCGATACGTGTTGGCAATGGCACCGGCCCTTTAACAACTGCACCAGTACGTTTCGCAGTATCCACAATTTCCAAAGCAGATTGGTCGATCAAACGATAGTCAAATGCTTTCAGACGGATACGAATTTTTTGAGCTGCCATGTTTTTTCCTTTAAAAGAGCAAAAGCGGCAGGATTATCCTGCCGCCCGTAAAATGAATTACTCGATGATTTTGGCAACAACGCCAGCACCAACGGTACGACCACCTTCAC